>Ga0265327_10000122_pt1 | contig 169992 bp, 132 predicted proteins | sample 41621metaG_FD_202089 | JGI IMG/M metagenome (GOLD analysis project Ga0265327, IMG submission 202089) | Rhizosphere microbial communities from Carex aquatilis grown in University of Washington, Seatle, WA, United States - 4-16-21 metaG | ecosystem: Host-associated > Plants > Roots >...
GCAAAATGAAAAATCACGAAAGCTTAGTATTAAAAAGAAAAAACTGGCCGCAGGTTGGCAACATGATTACCTGGCAACAATTCTTTTCTCTTAAATTTAGATGCGTTTGCCCTGCTTAACCTGCTGCCTTACCGCATATAATAAATAAACCTGCTAACTTTATAGAACAATACTTTTTATGCTGGCAGATAAAAAACTAAAGGCATTTGCGCCAACGCTAAACCCGCAAAAAGCGAAGGCTTTTTACCAGGAAATTTTGGGATTGGAACTGATAAATGAAGACGGATTTGCCCTGCAATTTAATTGCAATGGAACCTACCTGCGCGTTACAACAGTACAGGAACTTACACCACAGCCTTTTACGGTTTTAGGATGGACCGTACCCGATATAGATGAAACCATAAAACAACTTACTGCCAAAGGCGTAGTATTTGAGCGATATGGTTTTTTTGAACAGGATGAGTTAGGCGTTTGGACCGCACCGGGCGGCACAAAAGTAGCCTGGTTTAAAGACCCGGATGGAAACCTACTCTCGCTGGACTGCTGATATGATTGCAGATTTTAGATTTGACCCGAGCGAAAATGAAAGGTGATCGAGTATCAGAACATTCAAACACTCAAACTTAGGCAACAACCAGCTGGCTTATCGCCAGGTTTAAAAAGTTAGGAAGAATATGCTGGTAGGTAAGCATAATTTTATCGGGGTCATTTAACTGCTCAATCATGCTTTGCCATTTTGGCTCGCCGTGGTTATCAATTACGGTTTTCTTTTTATCGTCCCTTTGCAGGTACATGCTCATACCAATTGCATCGGCTTCAGGGTGAAATTGTGTACCAATAAAATTTTCGGTAAACCGTACTGCCATTATAGCCCTTTCGTAAGGCACGTGAGGCCTGTCTTTTTCAATAGCCAATACCTGGCCGCCCAATTGTTGTAACTTTTCTTCGTTTGGTTTAATAACCTGGTAATCCCTGCTGTCAACAGCATAAAACGGGTTGGGCAAACCTTCAAAAACAGGTTCAGCTTCACCCTCCGGCATTATATGCACCGGAAAAACGCCAAACGCGGTAGAATTACGCTTGCAAACATTGGCTATGCTAAAGTAGCGGCATGCAAGCTGGTAGCTATGGCAAATAAAGAATATTTGCTTTTTCGGGAAGTTATTCAGGTCGCTGTTCCACTCTTCAACTGATGCTATCCAGTTAAAATATTTATTTTCCCACTCTGTACCCACACTGTCTATTGGCGAACCGGGGCCGCCGCTTGAAATATATATGTCATAATCAAGGCCGGGGATTTGCAATTTTTGCCTAACCTCAAACTCATCATATTGTACGTTGCAATTATTGGCAGCTCCCCACCAATGCAAAATTTCCCTTATACAACGCATACCCTGGTTGGGAAATCCGTCGTTCATATCTAAAATAGCTACCCTTAACTGCCTTTCTTCGTGCATCATAATCGGCAAAATTACAAAAAACACTGTTTTTTTTGCTTAAAAGCCGCTGAAAGCTTGGTTAATGTTAATAAACTGGGCATAGTTTTACACCAATTTTTTTATTAACATAAAAAGAATTTTATACGCTATAAAGCAATTGCAAGCCAGTGTATTTTTGGTGCACACTTATAAAACAAGTTATTATGAGCGATATTACCGATACAATACAGGAATCTGTTGAACATGCCGGGGAAAGCAAATTAAATTCCCGCGTGGCTGTGTTTGTAGCCATTACGGCCACCATTATGGCATTGTGCAATGTTAAAGATGGCAACATAGTTCAGTCTATGCAGCAGGCGCAGGCAGATAATATTGATGCATGGAGTTACTTTCAGGCTAAAAGTACCAAACAGACCCAGGCTGAAAATACACTTGAGCTGATAAAACTTGAAAATAAGCCTGGCCGCGACAGCCTTATAAAAAAATATGAAGCTGATATTGCCCGTTATGATAAAGAGAAAGCCGACATAAAAAAACAGGCGGAAGGGTTTAAGCAACAATACGATGATATTAACCTTTTTGACGATCAGTTTGATATGACTGAAGCGCTGCTAAGTATAAGCATTGCCCTGTTTGGTATTACGGCTTTAACTAAAAAAAGATGGCTTTTCTTTTTTGCTGCCGGCGTAAGCACCCTGGGCATAATTTACGGTGTAACTGCTTTTTGTGGCATAAGCCTGCATAATGATTTTGTAGCGAGGCTGTTGAGTTGAACCAGTGATTTTAAGGACTATACTGATTGGAATGTTGTATAGTAAAACCGCTAGGTTTTTTCCGATCAGTATCATCAGTCATTAACCTGCAAATTACAATGATAAAAAATATCATTTGCTCAACTCCAGCACCCACATACTCGTTCCAGGTATTGTTGTTTTTTCTGCGGTATTAAATGTGTCATTGCTCACTACGCTGGTGGCTTTGGTAAAGCCTGTTGTGCGTTCAGCATATTTGCTAAAGTCAATTGATTTGCCGGAGGTGGAAGTGTTCATTACGCACATTACTGTTTTATCAGCATCATACCTAAAGTACACATACAGGCCGTCAACCGGCAGGTATTGCATTAGCTTTCCTGTTTTTAATGCCGGTGTATTTTTACGATAGTTAGCCAGCTTTTTTACCAGTTGCTGCACATCTTTGGCGCTGTCTGCCAGGCCTTCGCCGGTAAAGGCATTTACCTTATCGCCCTGCCAACCGCCGGGAAAATCAAGGCGCACATTGCCATCAGGGTTTGCAAAACCTTTCATCAATACCTCTGTTCCATAATACATCTGCGGAATACCACGACAGGTTAGTAACCACTCAATACCCATTTTTTGTTTGCTTACATTTTCGCCCACTACACTAAAAAAACGGCTCATATCGTGGTTATCTAAAAATATCACTTCGTTGTAAGCATTTTCATATACAAAATCGCTGGCGAGCAAAGTGTATAGCTTATTAACGCCTTCGGTCCAGCCAAATGGTTCAGTTAGCGCCGGTATTATACCGTGCAGGTTTGTTTGAAAATCGCAGGTGGCGGGCAGGTTACTTTTGAAAGGCGTATTAAAATTGTTTTTGGCAAAGTATGCCTGGTTTACTACACCGTGCACCCAGGTTTCGCCGAACATAAACATCTTAGGGTACTCTTTTGTCAATGCATCGTTACATGCGTTCATAAAGGGCAGGTCGTTATAAATGTACGTGTCAATACGCCATGCATCAACACCAAATTCTTCTACACTCCATATTGCATGCTGAATAAGAAAGTTAGCCACATACGGGTTACTTTGGTTTACATCTGGCATTTGGCGGGTAAACCAGCCGTCAACCAAAATTTTTTCTTCGCCCGGCGCACCGTAAGGGTCAAACACAGTTTGCTCTTTATAATTGGTACCCGTATACTTTGGCCACTGGTGCAACCAATCTTTTGCTGGCGGGTTCTTCATCATAAAATGGTACGACCCTACGTGGTTATAAACCGCATCCTGCACCAGCTTCATACCACGTTTATGCAGTTCATCACTTAGTTTTTCGTACATACCGGCGCCGCCGATACGGGGTTCAACTTTATAGTGATCGGTAAAAGCATAGCCGTGCTCCGTACGGTTAGGCATATCATTTTCAATAACAGGCGTCAGCCACAATGCAGTAACACCAAGGCTTTGCAGGTAATCAAGGTGATTGATAACACCCTGCAGGTCGCCACCGTGACGTAAAAATATTGAGTCGCGGTTTAACGACTGGTCGCGCATGCCCGGCACTTTATCGTTGGACGCGTCGCCGTTACTAAACCGGTCAGGCATTAAAAAGTAAATAAAGTCAGATGAGCTCAAGCCCTGAGCATATTGCGTGCCATTGCCCTGCCTGCGTGCTTTTAAAGGCCATTGCACGGTATGTTTTTTATCACCGGTGGTAAATTCTATATCAACATTACCCGGTTTGGCGGTGTTATCAATTTCAACATCCAGCGCCATGTATTCACCATTTTCAAAAACGTGTTTTTGTAAAAGTGTAACACCGGGGTATTGTATGCCAGCCTGCTGTTTTCCAAAATCTTTATTATCCTCATGTACTAAAATTTGTACATGGTTCATTTGCATGCCCACCCACCAGTTAGTGGGATATAATGTGGCTGATTGAGAGAAGGCAGCAAAGGCGATGCAAAGCAATGCAAACGAAAGAAGTATTTTTTTCATAAAAGTTAAACTGAACGTTGTTCTTCAATTTCAATTTTGGCAAGTGTGTCTGCAGATATTCCGTTACCCTTATCTTTAACTACGAGGTAACAAAGCAAGGAAGCAAGTACCATCAAACCGCCGCCTATTTGCACCGCCAGCATGCGATCGTTGTTGAGCCAATGCTGCATTATCCAGCCGAAGAAAAGAGATGCAATAATTTCAGGTAACACTATAAAGAAGTTGAAAATGCCCATATATATCCCCACCTTATCGTTTGGAAGTGCACCTGCGAGCATTGCGTAAGGCATTGAAAGAATGCTTGTCCAGGCTATGCCTACACCGGTCATACATAAATATAATTCATACGGCTTTGTAACGAACCCAACACTTATAAGACCAGCTGCGCCGAATAAAAGGCATACTGAATGGGTCATTTTTCTACCGATTCTTTTTGCTATAAACGGAAGAAGCAGCGCAACCACAACGGTAACAATGCTGTAGTATGACAGTGTTAGCCCTGCAAACTCAACACCCTGTGTATAAATAACGTCTTTTTCGCTTGTTGCATGAAAAACGTTATGCGCTACCGCTGTGCTATAATAAAACCACATGAGGAAAAGGCCTGGCCAAGTAAAAAATTGTACCAGCGCCAGTTGCTTCATTTTTGAAGGCATGTTACCAATACAATGAAATATTTCAGCGAGGCCGCTTTTCTTATTTTCTTCCGGGGTAGTTCCGGCTTGAGGCGGATACTCTTTGCTTGTTAATACTGTATATAATACAGCCGCAAAAAATATAGAAGCGCCAATATAAAACGAGTATTTTACTGACGGCGGAATGGTACCCTCCACATGATCTCTTGAAACAGAAAAGATATGCGACATAACCCAAGGCAAACTGGATGCGATACAGCCACCCAAACCTATTAAAAAGCTTTGCATTGCAAACCCCATAGTACTTTGGTTGTCGGGCAATTTGTCAGCCACAAATGCGCGAAAAGGCTCCATTGCAATATTACCAGAGGTGTCTAATATCCATAATAGTCCTGCTGCCATCCACAAAGCGCCGCTGTTGGGCATCAGGAATAAACAAAGCGTACTTAGCAACGCGCCCACAAAAAAATACGGCCTTCTGCGCCCCCACTTAGGGTGCCAGGTGCGGTCGCTCATATAACCGATTATCGGCTGTACTAATAAACCAGTTAACGGAGCAGCTAAAAACAATAGAGGTATTTGGTCAGGTGAGGCTTTTAAATATTCATATATCGGCCCCATATTGGCCCGTTGTAAATCCCAGCCAAACTGGATGCCGAAAAACCCAAAACTCATATTAAATATCTGCCCAAAACTAAGCCTGGGTTTATTTATAGCACTAACACCTGGTACTGAGGCTGACGCGGCCATGGCAATCGTTTAAATAATGTGTAAAAATTACATGGTGCTAAAAATACATGTTTTCCATATACAAAGAACACGAATAAAATTTTATTCGTGTTCCCGTATAAAAAAATATAAAAGCACTTACTATATCACAAACCCATCCGGCAGTATAGCCCCCTTTTTAACTACTACAATTCCATCTTTCACTGTATAAAGGTGGTGGTCTGTATTTTCAAGGTGTGGACCGCCGTTTATGCGCACATCATTGCCTATACGTGAATGCTTGTCTATTATGGCGTTGCGTATATAACACCTGTCGCCAATGCCTATTTTGGGTATGCCTTTGGCGGCATTTGCATTCATTTCTTCCAAAGTTTCGTAAAGGTCGTTACCCATTATATAACTGCTTACTACAGTGGTACCGTGCCCTATGCGGCTGCGTATGCCTACTACAGAATTTTCAATTCGGCTGGCCAATATTATACTGCCTTCGGCAATTACGGTGTGTTCTAATGTGGTACCGCTTATTTTGGCAGGCGGCAGCATCCTGGCGCGGCTGTAAACGGTTTTGGCATTGTCAAAAAGGTTAAACGGCGGTATATCATCAGTAAGGGCAAGGTTTGCCTCAAAGAATGAATAAATGTTACCAATATCTGTCCAGTACCCATCATACTGGTAGCTTACCACAGTTGACTCGTTTATTGAGTTTGGTATAATTTCTTTACCAAAATCAGTTGCTGTTGGGTGTTTTTCCAACAAAAGATTATCCAGTACAGCTTTATTAAAAATATAAATACCCATGCTGGCTAAATACTTGCGACCCTGCTTTTGCATTTCAGCACCGGTATCACTCTCCCACTCATCTAGTATTTCCTTTTTAGGCTTTTCAATAAAACTGGTAATATGCCCTCCCTCATCGGTTTTCATTATACCAAATTCAGGCGCTTCGCGTTCTGCAACAGGTATGGTAGCTATTGAAATATCTGCACCCCGCTCTTTGTGGGCATCAAACATTTTCTCAAAATCCATCTGGTATAGCTGGTCGCCGCTAAGTATAAGCACATACTCATACTCATTATTATGTATGTGGCGTAAGCTTTGGCGCACTGCATCTGCCGTACCCTGGAACCAGCCCTGGTTATCCGGCGTTTGTTCGGCTGCAATAATGTCGACAAACCCGCTGCTGAAATGGCTAAACTGGTATGTGTTTTTTATGTGCTTGTTTAACGATGCCGAGTTAAACTGTGTTAACACAAACATGCGGTTTATGTTTGAGTTGATACAGTTGCTTATGGGTATATCAACCAGGCGGTATTTACCGGCAATGGGCACGGCGGGCTTACTGCGGCTGGCGGTTAAAGGGTACAACCGTGTTCCGGCGCCCCCGCCCAGTATTACTGATATAACTGACTTTGCTAATGTGGACATACAAATCGGCGATTTTTAGGTTTATATAAGACGAGTTTTAAAAGAAGCGAAATTTAGCGTTATTTGTTTAAATGTGGTGGTAATATTATTGTTACGCCTAATGGTACCACGGGACGTGCAGCGTTTTGTTACAGAGTTCCACCGGGTTTTCCTCCATAACCTGATGTGAATTCAATTCATTCTGCCTTGCCCGTACAACATCTTTCTTTTTCACAGCCTTTCAAAATATTACCAAAAACCTATTTACTATCAATTACTCATTGACTTATTGACCCCCAATGACCACTCCCTACTTCAACTCCTTATACACATTTATATATTGCTTTGTGGCATTTTCCCAACTGTTATCAATTTTCATCATGCGCTGGCGCATCCAGTTTAGGTGCACCTGGTTATCTTTAAATAATGTTGATGCCCTTTGTATGGCATGTGTAACATCCCCCGCCGTGGCGTTGTTAAAGCGAATGCCCCATCCTTCAAAATCACCCATATCAACAACGGTGTCCTTCAGGCCGCCCGTGCTTCTAACCATTGGTACGGTACCATATTGCATGGCATACATTTGGTTAAGACCGCAGGGCTCAACACGGCTGGGCATTAATAAAAAGTCTGCACCTGCATACATTAAGTGGCTTAGTGCTTCATTATACCCTATGAATACATTGTAGTTGCCGGGGTAATGCGGCGCCAGTTGCGATAAACGCCACTCAACCTGTGGTTCACCACTGCCAAGTATCAGGAAGTTTACTGCATTATTAAGGTTGTACATGCTTGATACTATTGCATCGGGCAAAATGTCGGCAGCCTTCTCTCCCACCAGCCTGCCAATAAATACAATAAGCGGCTTGTTAATATCAAGCCCAAACCGCTCGCACAACAATTGCTTATTCTTAAGTTTGCCTTCGGCAACCGTTTCGCGGGTAAAATTATTTTCTATGTAGGTATCTGCAGATGGATCCCAAACATCGGCATCAATGCCGTTAAGTATGCCAACGCATTTGCCTTTTTCATATTCAAAAAGCGCTTCAAGGCCGTTACTGTTGTACCTAAGTTCATCCAGGTAACTATAGCTTACGGTGGTAACTTTCCAGGCGTTTTTTACGGCGCTGGCAAGGGGGTTTATATTGTTTTTCCATTCAAGCAGGCCATGCTTCCAGCTATCCCAGCGGGGGATGTAAGTGCTTTTGCTCCAGCTCATCCAGCCCTGGTATTGCGCATTGTGAATGGTAAATACCGTAGGCACATCAGCCAGTTTATTATAGTCGTAGCAATATTTAACCATAAAAGGTATAAGACCGGTATGGTGGTCGTGGCAGTGAATAATATCAGGTTTATGCTGCCACCGGCTTATCCAGTTTACAACCGCTATTTGAAAAGCGGTAAACCTTTCGGTATCATCATCATAACCATATACTTTTTCACGGTCAAGCAGCCCGTTTATATCAACAAGGTAAAGGTCAAAGCCCAGCTTATTGGTTTTTTCTTTTATAACAGTAAAGCTAAACCACCAGTTGCCCAGGTTGGCATTGCCTTTAAAATCAATAACCCAATCGTTTTGGTATAAAAATTTGGTGCGGTACATAGGCATTACCACTTTGGCGGTATGCCCCATTGCCGTTTGGTATTTTGGCAATGCACCAACAACATCGCCCAAACCACCGGCTTTGGCTACAGGATAACATTCTGCGCTAACGTGTATTATTTCCATTGGAAAAGCAATCTATGTGTTTTTGGCAATTGAATAACAATTTAGCACTCAATTTTATATAAAATCTAAAAACATTAAAAATTTTTAGAAATGTAAAATGTAACTATCTTTCAACGCTAAAATTTAAACCCACTATAATGATTGCATTGAATCAGACCGCCGCTCCCGCTAAAACAAATATCGGGGCGCTTGCCACGTTAGTGCTTGTATTTTTCTTTTGGGGTTTTATAGCTGCGTCTAACAGCATATTTATTCCTTTTTGCAGAACACATTTTAACCTCAATCAATTTCAATCGCAGTTAATAGGATCTGCTTTTTATGTGGCATACTTTGTCGGGTCATTGGCTTTATACCTAATGTCAAGCGCACTTAAGTACGACATACTTAATAAAATAGGCTATAAGCGGGGTATTATATATGGTTTAGGTATATCTATTATTGGTGCATTGGCTATCATTCCATCCGCTAACGCAAATTCATTTCCGCTAATATTGGTTTCATTCTTTATAGTTGCATTGGGCTTTTCGTTACAACAAACAGCAGCACAACCGTTTGCCATCATCCTGGGCGACCCTGCAACAGGTTCTCACAGGCTAAACCTGGCCGGCGGTGTAAACTCTTTAGGTACTACGCTTGGGCCTATTATTGTTAGCTTCTTTTTATTTGGTACACCAAGCAATGCTAATGCTACTGTTACAGTAACCAATATAAACAACCTGTATTTAATTGTAGCGGGCGTTTTTGCTGCGGTTGCATTATTCTTCCTGTTTTCAAAATTACCAGAAGGTAAAGATGACGCTAAGTTTGAAGGGTCAAAAAAAGCGTCGGCGTCGTTATTATTGATGACAGCCCTTTTAGCTGGCATTATAATAGTTGGTCAACTTACCAGTGTTGGTAAGGTGCCGTTGCTGCTTATAACATTGATAGGCATTATAGCAATATTGTTTGGATCACTAAGTAGTGCAGGCAAAAATGGTGAAGGCTGGGGTGCCATGAAGTACCCACAACTAATACTGGGTATGTTGGGTATTTTTTTATATGTTGGAGTTGAGGTTACTATTGACAACAATTTTGGTGCGTTACTTAAAACACCTGGCTATTTAACAGAAAAAGGATTGCTTGACAGCCAAATAGCCAAATATGTTACATTATACTGGGGCAGCCTTATGATAGGCCGTTGGACAGGGGCTATTGGCGTTTTTGGCCTATCTAAAGCAGGTAAAAATATTGCCACCATTGTTATTCCGTTTGTTGCCTTCGGTATTGTTTTGGGAGTTATAAATGTATATGGTTTTGATGTTACTGATCTGTATCTGTACGCTATAGTTATTGTTATTGGCATATTGGCTTTCTTTTTTGGTCAGCAAAAACCAGTTAAAACCCTCCTTACACTGGCGTTACTTGCTACGTTCTTCATGCTGTTTGGTGTATTTACAACAGGCATTCACTCAGTATACGCGTTTATGGCAGGCGGCCTTTGTTGCAGCATTATGTGGCCATGTATTTTTGCATTAGGCGTTGCAGGCTTAGGAAAGTACACCAGCCAGGGCTCGGCATTTTTAATTATGATGATATTGGGCGCTGCGGTAATACCACCACTGCAGGGTTCAGTTGGCGATATTACTAATGCTGACGGCACTAAAAACATGCACTATTCGTACCTGGTTGCAGCAGCTTGCTTTGCGGCACTTGCATTTTTAGCGGTACGTTTTAGGGCAGTACTTAAAAAGCAGGGCCTGAACTTTGACGAACAAATTGGCGCGGGCCATTAGTATAATTATAAATTATTTTGATAGCGTTTATATTATTTTAATTACACATTATGTCAACTGCAAAAGCGTCTTTAGAATCACTGGCTATTGGTATTGATATTGGCGGCACAGGTACAAAATTTGGTATTGTTGACCGGGTAGGCAACGTGCTTTTTTCAGGCGAGATGTCAACCAAAAAACACAAACAAATCGATACTTTTATTGACGAGCTATACGAATCTGTAGCTCCGCTTATTGAAAGTGCAGGTGGTGTTGGCAGAATAAAAGGCATTGGTGTAGGCGCGCCCAACGGCAATTTTTATACGGGCACCATTGAGTATGCCCCTAATTTGCCGTGGAAAGGCATAGTACCACTGGCAAAGCTGGTGCAGGACAAGTTTCAACTGCCGGTTGTACTAACCAACGATGCCAATGCAGCAGCTATTGGCGAAATGATGTATGGTGCGGCGCAGGGCATGAAGGATTTTATTATGATAACACTGGGCACAGGTGTAGGCAGTGGTATTGTTGCTAACGGCCATTTAATTTACGGCCACGATGGTTTTGCCGGTGAACTTGGCCATACCATTATTATACCGGAAGGCCGTTACCACCAGGGTACCGGTAAATACGGCTCGCTGGAAGCTTACGCTTCAGCAACGGGGGTAAGACTTACCACCCTTGAAGTGCTAAAACAGCATGACCAGCCAAGTGTGTTGAGGAATGTGCCGGAAGATGAGATAGACAGCAAAAAGGTATATGATGCCGCTATGGCTGGCGACGAAATAGCCAAAGAAATTTTTGATTTTACAGGCAAAATATTGGGTATGGCGTTGGCTAACTTTGTAATGTTTAGCAGCCCCGAGGCTATTATATTATTTGGCGGCCTTACAAAAGCCGGCGACCTTATATTAAAGCCCACCCGCGAGCATATGGAAGCCAACGTGATACAGATATTTCAAAACAAGGTTAAAATACTGGTAAGCCATTTAAAAGAAAGCGATGCAGCCATACTTGGCGCAAGCGCACTTGCATGGGAATTGAAGTAGAATTTCCGTTGCTCCTAAAGGGAAGGGAATAGAAGTTGTTAAAACGCCCTGCTTTTGCAGGGCGTTTTGCTTTACGGCTTATATTTAGTTACATCAAAACAAATTCATCAACCTTGAAGCTTATACTTGTTCCCGTTCCCCTTACCCCAATATCAATTTTTGTGCAGGAAATACCGCAACCAAGATCGGGGCAATTGCTTGACAGCATAAGTAAAATAACCGGTGCACAGGAATTGAAGGCAAAGCAGTGTGCAAAAAAATTACCCGTAACGTAACTATTACAAAGAAATTGATACAACAAAAATGGCGGTATTGTTTCAATTCATCCGGTCAACTCTTTTACCTTCAAACAGCTTATAATATTGATTCAACTTATTTTGAAGAAGATTATTATATAAACAACCAACGGCTTATTTATTCAGAAGAAAAGGAAATATATTTTATCCCTTCTGTTTCAGGCAAAGAAGAAGCTGGCCACTGGATAGAATATTGCTATTTTATAACCGGAAAACTGGTACACGAACGGTCAGCAGGGCACGGCAAATCAGAGATGGATAATTGGCATCCGGAAACAGAAGTGCCGCAAAGATTTGTAAAAAGACATTTGCAACTTGTACAACACCTGCATAAATAATAAACATCTTTAAAACGGGTGCATACAGTTTTTTGTTATATTTACAAATCCTAAAAAAATCCCGTAATTATGAACAAACCCGCGAAAGCGTTTGCCAGCCTGCTGTTGTTTGCTTTTATCTTCTCTATCACTTTCTCACAGCCGCAGGGCAAGGTGCTTGAGCAAAAAATAGTTAAAAGCACTATACTTTCAAGAGATGTAAAATATACCGCATACCCGCCCACCGCTTACAAAACAAGCGAAAGGACTTGTTCCGTTGCTTACTTGTTGCACGGCTACACATATGATAATACCGGCTGGCTGCAATTTGGCGAAGTAAACCGGTATGCAGACAAAACGATCGCTGAGGGTACTATTCCGCCAGTGATAATGGTAATGTAAAATGGAAACACAAGCTGGTACATAAACAGTTACAACGGCAAAGAGAAATATGAAAACTTTTTTATTAAAGAATTTATGCATCTATCGAAAAAACATATCGTATCGATAAAGGCATTCACAACGTTAAAACAAGCTAAATAATAATATAAATTATACTTAAACTGCAAAAATCGACACCCATTTGTCGGGTTTGTTCGTTTATAAAGATGGTGTTTTTCATAGGTTAGCAAGCCCTGAGCCATTCCTGGCCCGGGGCTCATTTTTTATACACATATCCCCTTCTTGCCAAATAAAACCCTAAATTTTAAACCAAAAACTTTCAACTAAAATACTAATTTGCACACCTATGCTTACAAAGCTGCATATACAGAATTACGCTATAATTGATGAGATAGAAATACAGTTTTCTAACAGCCTTAATATTATTACGGGCGAAACCGGCGCAGGTAAAAGTATATTGATGGGCGCGCTTAGCCTTATTTTAGGCGAGCGTGCGGATACCGGCGCTCTTTTGCAGGCAGACAGAAAATGCTTTATTGAGGGCTATTTTAATATAAACGGCAACGCCGACATTCTTCAATTTTTACATGATAATGATCTTGAGAACGATAACGAGTTATTAATAAGAAGAGAAATAACAGCTTCAGGCAAATCGCGCGCATTTATTAATGACACACCTGCCACATTACCGCAGTTACGCCAGCTTGCTACCCTGCTGGTTGACCTGCACCAACAGTTTGATACACTTGATATTGGGGAAACTGGCTTTCAGCGTAAAGTATTAGATGCACTGGCCGGCAATGGTGAACTGTTAAGGGAGTACAGCAGCGTTTTTCGCATATGGCAAAAGGAGAAAAAGGAGCTGGATGAGTTACAACAACAAAAAAATAATTTTAATAAAGAGCTGGACTATCACCAATTTTTATATGATGAATTGAGTGAATTGCAATTAAAGGAAAATGAGCTGGAAGATATTGAAACAGAACTTAGGCTGCTTAGCAATGCAGAAGGTATTAAGTCAACGCTGTCAAAGGCCTACTTCGATCTGAAAGAAAGTGAGCAGCCTGTTGTGCAGCAGGTTAAAAAACTGGCTAACCAGTTAAGCGGGTATTCATCGTATCATAGCAACCTGCCGTCTATTGTGCAGCGCCTGCAAAGCCTGCAAATAGAGTTGCAGGATATTGCGGCTGAGATTGAAAGCCTTAATGAGGCTATATTATTTGATGCCCAGCGTATTGAGTGGATAAATGAACGCATTGCCGCCGGCTACAAACTGCTTAAAAAACATGGTGTACAAAATACTGCCGACCTGTTGCAAATACAAAAAGATCTTGAAGACAAATTGCAGGCGGTACTGAACATGGATGAAATAATTGGCGAAAAAGAAAAGCAGGTAAGCGCGATGTTGCAAAAAACAGGCACCCTTGCCAAAAACATCTCTGACCGCCGTAAAAACCAATGCCTTCCGCTGGCAGATAAAGTAAACAGCCTGTTATTACAGGTGGGTATGCCCAACGCGAGGCTTAAAGTAAATATTACGGAAACCTCTCTGAGTATTTTTGGGCAAGACGCTATAGATTTTTTATTTGATGCCAATAAAAGCGGCCGCTTTGAAGCAGTTAGCAAGGTTGCCAGTGGTGGCGAGTTAAGCAGGTTGATGCTTTGTATAAAATCGCTTATAGCGCAACGTATTGATCTGCCTACTATGATATTTGATGAAATTGATACCGGCATATCAGGCGAAGCGGCAAGGCAGGTAGGCATTATTATGAAAGACCTTTCGGTTAGCAGGCAGGTAATATGTATAACGCACCAGCCCCAAATTGCCGGCAAGGCAGATGCGCATTATTTTGTATATAAAGAAATAAAAGGCGACGCAATAAAAACCAATATACGCCTGCTAACGCAGGATGAACGCATAACAGCCATTGCACAAATGCTTAGCGGGGAAAGGCCTACTGCAGCAGCATTGGAGAATGCCAGGGAGATGGTAATGAACTGAAGATAAATATAAAAGCACCTTGAGATTCAAGTGATTTACACAAGAGAATTTTCCTTACGCCGCGTTTTGGGTTGTGTTAAGGTTGGCTTGCCAGGTTTTGTTTTCTTATTCCTTTTCCTGGCAAAATAAGATGCAAGGGCCTGTTCTTCTTCTTTTGTTAAAGAGCCTTGCCCGCCAATAAAATCAGGTTCAATAATTTGTTTCTTCATTGCACTATTTTTTAAAATAACGGTCAACAAGCTTTAGCGCCGCTTTCGTTTCAATAACCATAACCCTGCCCCCAAAGTGAAAAGCGCCTAATGTTTTCTCATAATGCTCAATAAGCCGTGATTTCGAAAGAAAGGAAACATTTCCGTCAAAACCATTCTGAAATGACAAGTAACAGGCAAAAGCTACGAGATTTGCCGCCACGCCCGCGTACACTTTATTTTTCCCTTTGTTAAAAGGTGCATTCTCCACAAGATGCATATAAACATTGTCAAGACTTTAACTCAACACAAATTAGCCCTTGAATAATTTTATATTGCCAGCTATAGTTAACTTATAAACAATCCTGTTTGCCTGCTTTATCTCTTGCTTCCAGTTAAACAGCCAGTTATTTTTCTTAGTTACATTTTTTAGATCTTCAACAGAAACCAGCGAAACTATTGTTTGAAAACTATCACCTGTGACCACATTTTCAATAGATTTTGGCAGTTTATCTACCTCGAAATCAAGTCCCGTTTTTCGCACCTTTACCATGTAACAAATTTAATAATATAATTGAAGCTCTGTCATATTATAGATTTACAACAAAACATACAGGAATACAAAAATGTACGGCTATATATAAGTGTCGTCACAATTCCATGTGATTTCTCCCTACCGATATTTCGGTATTTCTTTTTCATTTCCGTGCAACCAATTTTGCACAAAAAGTGTAATGAAAAAAGTTTACCCAATTGTCCTTTTATTAACCTACTGGTCATACACCTACTCTCAAACATTAGATAAAAAATTTTATATAACCGATAATACTGTTGCAAACGTGGTGCAGCACGGCAACACTATTTATTTAGGCGGCCGCTTTACCCAGGTAGGGCCAAATACCGGCCATGCGGCATTGCTTGATAACGCCACCGGTCTATGGATCAGCGGCATGCCCAATATAAACGGCGAGGTAGATGCTATTGTTGCCGATGGCAAAGGCGGCTGGTACGTTGGCGGTAATTTTGACCATGTTGATGATGCTATTATAAACAACCTCATTCATATAAAGGCCGACAAAACGCTGGACGTAGCTTTCAGGCCACAGCCAAACAATGCTGTAACCACTATGGTGGTATATAACAATACATTGTTCGTCGGCGGATACTTTAGCAATATTGGCGGCCAGGCACGGGGGCGTGCGGCGTCTTTTAGCATTGCAACGGGTAACATTACAGACTGGAACCCCGCGCCTGATAACTTCATCAGGAGCATGGTTGCAGGTAAAGGAGTTATTTACCTGTTAGGCAATTTTGGTACAGCAGGCGGGCAGCCAAGAGTTGGCGTTGCTGCGGTTGACGCAATAACCGGCGTTGCCAACAGCCTGGTTGTTACACAAAACAGCAGTGCCGGTATTGGCGCTATAGGTTTGCTGGGCGATACGCTTTACATAGGGGGCAATTTTACAACGCTTAACGGCGTACCAAGAACTGAATTGGGTGCTGTAAATGTAAAAACCGGCATTACTACAAGCTGGGCGCCTACCGCAGACAATGCAATTACTGCCATGTACACTACCAAAAACAAGGTGTTTGTAAGCGGTGCATTTGATATAGCTAATGGTGCAAGCCATCATGGCCTTGCTGCTTTTGACCCTGTTACAGGTGACGTAAGCCCATGGGACGCACAGGTTAGCGGCTCTGGTGCGTTTGGCGGCTCTGTTTACTCAATGGTAGCAGTTGGCGACACCTTATATGTAGCAGGGTATTTTTCAGCTATATGCGGGCAGCCGCGTGCCGACCTGGCTGCTTTTAATATCAATACCGGTGCGGCTACTAACTGGGTGCCACAAGGTAATAATACCGCTTACGCACTTGCCTATAGTGGTGGCCATTTTTATACTGGCGGCGCCTTTACATCAGTAAACTCCGTTTATCGCACATCAGTAGCTGCGCTTAATGCAACTACAGGTAAGGTAACCAATTGGGCGCCTAAGCTTGACGGTGTTGTACATGGCATGGCTGTTAAAGGCGATACCGTTATTATTGCGGGCGAGTTTTTTAAAGTAGGTGATTCTACAAGGCAATGGCTTGCTGCTGTAGATTCAGCTACAGGTGTAGCCACAGGCTGGAACCCTCAATTATTTGGCAGGGTATATTCAATAGATGTGGCAGGCAGTATGATATACCTTGGCGGAACCTTCTCAAATATAGCAGGCAAAGATAGGTACGATATTGCAGCCGTTAATGGCGACAGCAACACGGTGCAACCACTTTCCGTAGATCTGAACCAAAGCCTTAACACCGTAATTAGCGGTATTAAAGTATCGGGGAAAACCTTGTATATATGGGGGCAGTTCACCAGCATTGGCGATAGTGCAAGGCCTAACATAGCAGCTGTTGACATAAAAACCGGCCAGCCTACAAGATGGAACCCTTCTCCTGACGCCCCTGTTAGCGCTTTGGCATTATCCGGCGCTGATGTGTACCTTGGCGGCGGCTTTGCCAATGTGGGCGGCCAGGCCAGGACTAAGATAGCAAAGGTGAATAATACAGATGGTAAGGCACTGCCATGGACCCCGGGCATACCAGGCTTTTCAGTAAATGCCATAGCTGTATTAAACAACATTGTTTACGCAGGTGGCGATTTTGGGTCGGCCGGCGGCAGTGAAAGGCATAACATTGCAGCTTTTAATGCTACAACAGGCGCATTAACAGACTGGAGGCCGGCCACAAATTACCCTCCTATAAATTCAATAGTGCCTTTTGGCAACAAGTTGATGTTTGGAGGTGGCTTTACGCAGTTTGCTTATTATAGTGCATCATATTTTGCGGTGGCGGGTATAGCTGTTACCCTGCCTTTGCAACTGGTAAGCTTTACCGCAACGCAGCACGATAACGCTATACAGCTTAATTGGGCTACAACAGATGAAGTTAACACAAGCCTGTTTACTTTACAGCGTGGTTACGATGGTGCAACGTTTAGCGATATAACTAAGGTAACCGCCACAAATAACAACTTTAATACTTACAGCTACAACGATACTGCTTTTAAAACAGGCAGCATGTTGTACTATCGTTTAAAAATAACTGATAAAGATGGCAGCAGCACGTACAGCAAGACAATTATAATAAACATACATGTTAATACCGCAAACTTTATAGTATACCCTAACCCTGCGCACGACCAAATTGGGCTTAACGTAAACAGCACCATAAACCAGAAAGCCGACCTTGTTATAACTGACATGGGCGGCAAAGTTGTACAGCGCCAAAGCGTGCAGCTTAACCAGGGCAATAACAATGTAACCGTTTCGCTAACAGCTACAGCTAAAGGCGTTTATATAGCGACACTGCAAATGGCTGATAAAAAGATGAGTGTCTCCTTCCTTACATATTAACCATGAAACCTATCAAAGAAAAATCCTGCCTGCAAAGGCGGGATTTTTTTTTGTTTTTGCAAAAACCCCGGTCGTGTCTGTAATACGTTTGCCTTTATTGTTTGTAGGATCTGAAGGGGAAAAGACGCTCTATACTCTTTTTTACAGTAGCGCCAACTTGTAGCGCATTAGCCCGGAATATCTCGCAAGTTTAGAAATTCCCATACTATAGGCCGGACAAGACAAATTGATACAGCTTCAGAAGGTCATTATATTGAAGTTAAATATGTAGTTCGACTGGATTTTTACATTGACGACATTTTATTAAGCGACGAGTTTCTTGTTGTACCCGGTCTTAATGAAGAAGCTACGATCGGCGCAGCCACTTTGCAAAAATGGCGCATCAAGCTGAATTTTGAGTACGACACCGTAGAGGTCGGCCCTAAAGTTGCCAAAATGCAGTTTATCTAATTTTTATCTTTTTTATATAACCGGCTTAAAATCATCCTTCCAAAAGCGATCTTCCTCCAAATTCATATTTTTCCCGCAATAAATTTTGTCCGATACTTGTTTATTGTAAGGGAATAAATGAATTGTAAACTACTGCTTATATGCGTTTTTTTTGCTAACGTGGCGGCGCTACCCTGCTTTTCGCAGGCGTCCAACCTGCGTGCAAAAAAAATAAGCTCCAAAGGCATAGTTAAAATTGATACCGTTAGCATTGTAAAGGAAACGTTTACCATCCCCGGCATTGATACCTCTTTTTACACGCTTGACGCCATTAATGCAACCCTTGCCTGGCGAAAAAGCCCAGCCGGTGACAGTGTTTACATCAGCTACCGCGCCTTTCCCTTTAAACTAAATGCCCTGGCCCACCGTTACCGGTACGATAGTATTAAGAACAATTTTACCGCAGAACCGGCCTACATAGCCCGGCAGGCCAACGCAGATAACAGCCTGTTTAATTTTGGCAAGCTTAATTATAACGGCAGCTTTGGCCGCAGCCTTAGCTTTGGCAACAGCCAGGACGCCGTTTTTAACAGCCAGCTTAACCTGCAGTTGAGCGGCTATATTGGCGACAGTATTCTTATCTCGGCGGCCATTACAGATAATAACATTCCCATACAGCCCGACGGTACCACCCAGCAATTGAACGAGTTTGACAAAATACTACTTCAATTTAAAAAGCGTAACTGGGAGATAAACCTGGGTGATATTGACCTTCGGCAGGATAACTCTTACTTCCTCCATTTTTATAAAAGGCTGCAGGGCATATCGTACATGCAGCAATTTAATATTTCAAAGAACGTTACCAACAAAACACTGGTTAGCGGGGCCATCGCCAAAGGCAAATTTGCCAGGAACGTGCTAACCGTGCAGGAGGGCAACCAGGGTCCTTACCGCCTGCAGGGTAACAACAATGAGTTATTTTTTATAGTACTTGCCGGTACTGAACGCGTATACATTGACGGTGTGCAAATGCAGCGCGGCGAAGACCAGGACTATGTTATAAACTATAACACCGCCGAAATAACTTTCACCCCAAAGCACCTTATATCGCAGGACAGCCGTGTGCAGGTTGAGTTTGAATATGCTGACCGCAACTACCTGAATAGTATGCTGTATGCCACCAACGAAACTAACTTTGGCAACCGCTTTAAGTTAACCGTTTCTGCCTATAGCAATGCAGATGCCCGCAACTCACCCATCAACCAGCCGCTTGATAACCAGCAAAAGCAATTTTTGGCTAACCTGGGTGACAGCATTCAAAATGCGTACTACCCTATTGCATCTGTTGATTCTTTTTCATCGTCGGCAATTTTGTACAAGCAGGTTGATAGTATTGTTAACGGCATTCATAATACCATTTATGTTTATTCAACCAGTAAAGACAGTGCCAAATACAATCTTTCCTTTGCCGATGTTGGCGCTAACAAAGGCGACTACCTGCCACTATTCAATACCGCCAACGGCAAGGTTTACCAATGGGTAGCGCCTGTAAACGGTGTGCCTCAGGGCGAATTTAAGGCGGCTGCATTTTTAGTAACACCCAAAAAGCAAACCGTGGTAAGCGTTGCGGGTGAATATAAGGTTAACGAAAAGACCTCTATTAAAACCGAGTTTGCCGCCAGCGATTATGATGTAAATACCTTTTCAACCATCGACAAGCAAAACGATAAAGGCTATGCGGCCAAATTAAGCATAATACATAACGATAGCTGGAAAACCCGGCACGATAAACTAATGCATTTTGAAGCAATAGCCGGTTACGAGTTTACCAACAAAAACTTTCAGCCAGTTGAAACACTGCGCCCTGTTGAGTTTGGCCGCGACTGGGGGCTAAATTATATTTTAACCCCTGCCAACGAGCAATTGACATCATTGCACCTTAAGCTGAACGATGAAAAGAACAACAGCATTGCTTACGATTTTACCAGCTACCTGCGCAGTGATGGTTTTACCGGCATTCGCAACGTAACTACCCACACACAAAATTTTGATGGCTGGCACCTTACCGATATTTTAAACCTTACCAACAGCAGCACCAGTGCAGATAAGGGCTATTATTTTCGCCCTACTATTGACCTGAATAAAACATTTGCATCCTTTCACAACTATAACATAGGCGCCAACTATGCGGTTGAGCATAACCAAATAAAGAACAACATTGCAGATACCGTTACGCCGTTGAGCTTTGCGTTTGAAACCCTGTCGGCCTATATACGGTCAGACCAGGCGAAGGCTAACAAATGGTCATTTACCTACTACACCCGCAGCGACCAGTTGCCCAATGGTAAAAGCCTTGCGCAAACTGACAGAAGCCATAACTACAGCTTTGCCACCGAGCTGTTAAAAAACCCGCACAGCCAGTTTAGGTTAACGGTTACCTATCGCCAGTTCCAGGTAAATAACAACCTGCTTACCACGCAGCAACCAGACAATAGTTTGCTGGGCAGGGCTGAATATGTAGTTAACAAGTGGCAGGGCTTTTTAACCGGCAATGTATTGTACGAGCTTGGCGCAGGCCAGCAACAAAAGCTTGATTATAGCTATATACAGGTACCCGCGGGGCAAGGTCAATACACCTGGATAGACCTGAACAAAGACGGCATACCCCAATTAAACGAGTTTGAACTGGCGGTGTTCCAGGACCAGGCGACTTATATACGCGTATACACGCCAACCAACGAATTTATCAAGGCCAATTATACACAGTTTAACTACAGCGTTACCCTTACACCCAAAGCATTAGCATCAACCATGCATAACGTTAAATGGAAGAACTTCATCACTAAATTCTTACTTCAATCATCCTTACAAACGTATAAAAAGCAATTGAGCAATGGCAACCCGGTATTCAACCCCTTCAAGGGAAAGATAGAAGACACCTCGCTTATCAACTATAATTTTGTGCTGAGCAATACGCTCTCGTTTAACCGCTATAGCACAAGCTGGGGCGCTGACATTACAAATCTTAAAAACTATAACAAAAGCCTGCTTACGTACGGCACCGAAACAAGGCAGCTTAACCAATGGAATGTAAAAGGCCGCATTAACATTGCCAAAGTGTACACGCTGGAGCTTATTCAAAAGTTTGCAAACAATAATCTGTTTACACCATCATTCGCCAACCAGAACTACGCTATTAAAGAGTACTCCATGCAGCCGCAGCTTACCTATACGTCAGGCACCAAATTTCGCATACTCGGCAGCTATATATATGATGGCAAGTACAACCAACAACAATACGGCGGCGAAAAGGCTATAACCAACTCCATCAATTTTGAAGGCAAGTACAACGCCGTTAGCAACACCAGCCTTAATGCAGGCTTTACCTTTACCAACATTAATTTTACCGGCACCCCCAACACCACAGTAAGCTATATAATGCTTGATGCCCTGCTGCCCGGCAAAAACTATTTATGGAATGTTAGCCTTACCAAACGCCTAATCAACAACCTTGAGCTAACCTTTGAGTACGAAGGCCGCAAACCCGGCGACACACGTGTAATACATACAGGCAGGGCGAGTTTAAGGGCGTTGTTGTAAGTCATCAGGTCATTAAGCAATAGGTTATTAAGGAATATAAGGATACCATCTTTTTAGCATGGTGCCATCCTTCCAAAAAATCAAGAAACCTACGATTATTAGTCTCAACTATTTGTCAACGAGATAGCAACCGCATCGTCATTATAAACTCGCTTCAGCAGCCCAATGTGCGTGCAGATCTAAGCGAATAAGTTGTTGAGATAAACTCAGCAGGGCGACACCTGCTTATCCTGCCTCGTACAATTTTTACCTCTCCAAACACCCTGGCCCCCTTATTGACTTACAGACCAATGACTTACTGACCAATGACTAACTGACTACGTTATTCAGATCTCAAACTTTGCGACGGGTTGGCCAGTGCAGCTTTTAACGTATGGAATATTACCGTTAACATGGTAATAACCAATACGGATAATGCGCTTAGCAAAAATGGCATAACACTTAACCCGGTGTTGTATGGAAATATTGTTAACCATTTATGCATAAAAATGTATGCAACCGGAAAGGCGACTAAACATGATATACCCACCAGGAAAATAAAGTTTCTCGTTATCAATGGTATTATTTCGCCCATACCAGCACCCAATATTTTGCGTATGCTTATCTCTTTCTGGCGTTGCTGTGTTGTAAAAGCAATAAGGCCCAGCAAACCAAGGCAGGTTATAGCAATGGTAAGTATGGAGAATGCTGTAAATATCTTTCCTCTTTTTTGGTCTGCAGCATATTGGCTGTCAAAATCCTGGTCAAGAAAAGTGTATGAGAATGGCAGTTCAGGAAAAATAGCCTTCCATTTATTTTCAATGCCGGCTACAGTACCCGGAATATTTTTAGCATCTAATTTTATTTGTATGCCATAGTTGTTGGCTGAATAAAATAATATTAATGGCGTAATAGGGTTGTATAAAGATTGCTGGTTAAAATCTTTCACTACGCCAATCACTTCAAAATACCTGCCTGATGTATCGCCCGGAAATTTTATTCTTTTACCTATAGGCTCTGTCCAGTTATAATACTTTGCCATGTTTTCGTTTACAACAATGCTATGCAGCGTGTCACCAGGGCCGCTAAAACCCCTGCCTTTAACAATCTTCATTCCCATTGTTTTAAAATAATCTTCATCTGCAGCATAACAGCTTACGCCTTTGTCAACATAACCTTTGCTCGTTTCAATGGAGAACAGGTTGAAGTTTATACTGGCCGGGCCGGGTGTAGCCTGCGACGTGCTTATTGAAAGTATTTGCGGGTTGCTTTTCAAGTCATTTTTAAATGCCCCTATTTTAGCGCTTATATCGTTATTGGCATTTGCTACAATTGACAGTACCTGCTGCTTGTCAAAACCAAGGTCAACATTGCGCAGGTACTTCAACTGGCCATATACCACCCAGGTGCATATAAGCATGATCATTGAGATGGAAAATTGCACTATCACCAGCACACGGCGCAATACAACATTGCTAGAGCCTTTTGAAAGGCTGCCTTTTAGCACACTTACCGGGTTAAACTTACTAAGGTAAAAGGCCGGGTAGCTGCCACCTACAACGCCAACAAAAAGTATAATACCCAGCAATATTAAAAACGTGTTGGGCTGCAACAGGGAGCCAAACGTAATGGCCTTGCCTGCAAGCGAATTAAAGGCTGGCAGCGTAGCCGCAATGGCACCAATGCTAAGTACCAGCGCCAAAAAAGCCATCAGGCCAGACTCAATAAGAAACTGCGCCACCAATTGCGACCTGGTTGACCCGGTAACCTTGCGTATACCAATCTCTTTTGCCCTGCGTGCGCTGCGGGCGGTAGCAAGGTTCATATAATTTATACAGGCTATCAGCAGCATAAACAAAGCTACCGCGCCAAAAATGTATATGTAGGATATGTTGCCCAATTCACCCGGCTCATTGGTCATGTCAGAGTGCAGGTGAATGGATGTTATGGGCTGCACACCATAATGTATTTTAATATTGAACTGTGCAAAAATGGCCGCCATATATTTTTTATACATAGGCAGCAGTTTTTGCTGAAACACCTGCGGGTCGGTGTTGGGCTTTAGCAAAGCATAAGTGTAAATATTAAACCCTCCCCAATTGTTTTGATAGTCTTTGCCAAAAGTGCTGGTTGAAATAAGCACTTCAAAAACCAGGTGCGAATTATCAGGTACATCTTTTATAACACCAGTTATTTTAAACGCATCGCCCTTATCGTTTTGCAGGCTTCTGCCCACTACGCCTGTGGTAGTACCGAATATCTTTTTGGCAACAGATTCTGTAACGATCATTGAGTTTGGCGCTATCAGCGCAGTATTGGGGTTACCATCAATTAAGGGGTAGGTAAATACGTGAAAAAAATTACTGTCAGTAAAATAAATCCTGTCCTGGTAAACGCGCAGCCCGCCATTTTTATACATGGTTTTACCACCCCTAACCATACGCACTGCATCTTCTACTTCGGGGTAATCTTTTTTAAGTGTGGGTGCAAGTACGTACTGTGTAATGGCAAGCTTCATCTCATCCTTATCCGGCTCTTTTATATAAGATGTTATGCGGTATATACGGTCTGCCTTATCGTGGTAACGGTCATAGTTTAGCTCATCCTTAATATAAAATATCAGCAGCAGGCTAAAAGTTATACCAATAGTAAGGCCCAAAATATTAAGCAGGCTATACCATTTGTCTTTTTTAAAATTGCGTATGGCAACAAGCAGCAGGTTTTTAAACATAAAAGGTTTTTATAAATGCTTTGAGGCAGAATTGTCGGCTATTAAAGTTAATAAGATGAAAAATTGATGTTTATCCATATTGTACAAACGGTAGAACCTGCTAAATAAACGCAAAAATGGACTGGTGGTTACCAAAATTTTACTCTTTAGGTTCCTGGTACGTCGGTACATATTTTTAACCACTGCGCATCCCTTTAATCTCTGTCATCTACATTCGATATCCTTCATACCGAGATTTAATGTCCGCTCTGGGAGGAAAAAGGAGGAATTGGGATGCAAACGGGTGAAGTCATTTTTCACGTACATCTATCTTGTTATCAATTATTTACAATTACTTTAGCCGCTCGCCACATCACCCCAAACGCTATTTTCATCACAAAATTCAAATTGCCTTTTTCAACCACGACCAAAGTTCAATTACCGGCTACTTAACCTTTAAAGACCAGGGCAAACCTGCCTGTGATATCCGCCCGGCGCTTTAATCTTCATCAACCCATACACAGATATTTGCACAAACGGAGGAAAAAGTCCAAAGGACTCCTTTGGAGGGGAATTTTTATCACTTTTTTTGCAATTAATTGAATTTCAGGTAATTAAACCTATTGCATTGGGCAACCCCTATTTTTCGTTTAAAAAATAAAACAACTTGCTAACGTACCTTTCATCTTTTAAATTTCCGGCATTTGCAAAACTTGTCCGCACGAATGGCCCCCATGTATAAATATAAAAAACGCCGTTCCGTCATCATGTTTTTGAATATTTTTTTTGAAAAGGGGCAAATTTTAAGGTTTAGAGAGATCTCATATCTGAAACTAACGTATCAAAAACCAGCCCATCTATGCCTGTTTTACAAAAGTTTGCCCGTTATCAAATAAGGTAAAGCTGCACAAGTAGTTGGCAACCGCCCACGGAAAACCAACTTGCCAATAAGATTTGTTAAGTATTTTTAATCTCATAAATGCAGATGCCATCTGTTTCATCCATCATATCATCAAAAGCAGGTACTGACGAAATACTCAATACCCTTGCACAGCTTCCCGGAACGGAGCTGAACAGTATTTTACTGGAGTTGTTTAACCGGCGAACTGCAAATGTTACGCCCGCTGAGGTACTGGCCCAATTTAACAATAACAGGTTTGTTGCCCCGTCAACACTGAACGCGGTGGATTTTAAAGAGTTGGAACTGCGTTGGCTAAAACGTGCGGCTGATGTACATTTTCAGCCGGTAATATTGTCGCCATTGGCGCCGCTGGGCACATGTTCGTCTTTTAAAACGATACATCAAAATAATGTGGTAAGCGCTTTGCGCGGCGCCGAGGTAATGAGCGATGCAACCAATGTATTTGCCCTGCTTATTGCACAGCACTATAAACAAACCAAAAGCATGCAGCCTGTTAAATATGTTGCCGCAGAAAGACTGGTTAGGGCGCAGGGCCTTTCCCATCCCGGCCATACAGCGCATTTTGGCATTTGCTGCATGGCAACAGGTGGCTTTAATGAGGGCGGCTTCGCATTTGAAATGCAGCAGTTCATTCAACACCTCAGCCTTCATCTTTCGCTGTTGTCATCTTTCCCTAAAAAAGATCTTTCCCTAAAAATATTGTTGAAACAGGATAATAAAAACCTGCAGGATGCCGTACAAAAAGCGCTTGCGGAAATAAGCAATCAGTGCAAAGTGGAAGTGATGGTGCAGGATGAGCCAAACGCTTACTATAACCTGTTGCAGTTTAAAACATTTCTGCACCACAATGGCACAGAAATAAACCTTAGCGATGGCGGCTTTGTTAACTGGACACAGCAGTTGCTTAACAATAAAAAACACCGCATGCTTATTAGTGGTATTGGTATTGAACTGGTACATAAGCTGTCGGCCGGTGGGTTATAAAATTTGCAATTTCATTTTGTATTTTTCCTATCGCCCTAATTATGTTACGCCCCCATTATTTTCACAATAAAACTTCCCAACCTTGTATTTCTTTACCAACCTTAACCCCCTGGTAAATTTCTTTCGCCCGTATGGGCGTAATTGCTTTTTTTTGCAGCCATGATACCTTTTGATGCAATTGATAAAAGCTGGACTGTTTTTTTAGACCGTGATGGTGTTATTAACCGCGATAAGGAGGGTGATTACATTCGCAATGCCGGCGAGTTTGTTATGCTTGACGGGGTGGCCGACGCCATATACAAACTAAACAACACCTTTGGTTTAACCGTTGTGGTTACTAACCAAAAAGGCGTAGGCAAAGGCCTTATGACACTGGAGGATCTTGAGGGTATACACACATTATTAGTTAATCAGATAGCGGCTAAAAATGCAAAGGTTGATAAAATTTATTTCTGCACTTCGCTTGATAATAACCATCCCAACCGCAAGCCCCAGCCGGGTATGGCGCATTTGGCCAAGGCTGATTTTCCCCAGGTAGACCTTGCAAAAAGCATTATGGTTGGCAACCGTATGAGCGATATGGAGTTTGGTAAAAACGCAGGCATGTACACTGTATTTTTGGCAACCACGCACCCGGAAACCCCATTTCCACACCCGCTGATAGATGAAAGATTTAACAGCTTAATTGCTTTTACACAGCAATTGCACTAATAAAACACTAAAGTTTGGCGTTAATAAAATATTAAGCCTGTTGCAACGTAAACAACAGTGTATATTACAACCTGTTTTAAAGCGGCCTTATGTATGCGTAGTATTTTTATTTGTTTTTGTTTAATGGCGGTGGTTAGTGCCGGTGCACAAAAAATAAGCAATGCAGACCTTACATGGCTGCATAAATTTGAAGATGATACCCTTAAGCCTCCTTCAAGAACAATGGTGCTTGATACCATACCCGGCCTTCGCTTTGCTGCAGACAGCGCTTTTATACGGTTGTTTGTTAGGGCTTTAAAAATAAAGGGTTCATTTAACTACCCGTTTGATTCTATTACAACCATTTCTAAAATGTACTCGCCCGACAGCACCTTCAGAATATTTACCTGGGAGCTGCAAAGGGATGAAGGCTATTTCAGGCAGCAGGGCGCCATACAAATGAAAACAGCAGACGGCGGCTTAAAACTATATCCCCTGCTTGACCAGAGTGATTTTGCAAGTTCCCCCACTGATTCTGTCCGTACTCCTCAAAACTGGATAGGCGCTATTTATTACGGCATTGTGCTGAAGGAATACAAAGGCAAAAAATATTATAATCTTTTTGGTTTTGATGATAACGATTTTGCCAGCACCCGCAAATGGGTTGATGTGCTTACATTTAATACTGACGGCAAGCCTGTTTTTGGCGCCAATATTTTTGACTACAAAGACGACAGCCTTAAAGCGCCCCAGCCCGCATACCGCTTTTTGCTTGAATTTAAAAAAGATGCACGCGCCAAACTGGTATACGACCCGGAAATGGATGTGATAGTTTTTGACCATTTAATAAGCGAATCTAACCAGGTGCGCTACAGGTATACCCTTATACCCGACGGCAGTTACGAAGGTTTTAAATGGAAAGACGGAAAATGGGTGCATGTTGAGGATATTTTTGCAAATATGCCATCAGACGGTAAAGTACCTACCCCGCAGCCCGTTTACGACGAAAATGGTAACCCCATTAAGCAGTAAAATTAAAATAGGCTTAGTAAACGTTTAGGTTATTATTAAAGCTAACGGTTATCAGTTTAAAGCGGTTACATTTGTTTCGGGTATGTTATCCCAAGCAAAAAATATAAAGTCCATTACTTATACCTGGAAAAACCTTGTAGGCAACCCTGCATCTTTTTCGCTGGAAAACCGTTTGTTCAATTCTGTAAGCCTTATTACGCTTATCGGCCTTTTTATTTTTACCCCGTTCAACCTAATTATAGGGCTGCCCTATATAGCAGTATTGTTAGGCGCTGTTTTCTTAATACAGGCGTATTTGTACTACATATCGCGGTTCAAAAAAAAGTTTCATTCATCCAGCATTATTTATTGTTTTATAGCGTACATTTTCTTGGGCACTAATTACTATTTAAACTCCGGCATAAACGGCCCAACTATTTTGGCCTTCGTGGTATCGTTCGTGCTGTTTATTGCTATAACACAGCCCATGTGGCATAAGGTATGGCTGGCATTGCATACATTGGTAGTGTGCGGCCTGCTTGTGCTGGAGTATACAAACACCGGCATACATTACAGCTATAAAAACCTGCCCGACCGTTTTACTGACACTGCCGGCACTTACATTGTGCTTATTATTTGTCTTTATTATGTTGTACGTTATGCGCTTAACAATTACAACAACGAAAAAAATCTTGCCGAAAAACATGCAGCAGCCATTGAAGTACAAAACCAGGAACTGGATAACCTTAACCGCGAGAAAAGCAGGCTGTTTTCAATGATATCTCACGACCTTCGTGCACCACTTAACTCAATACAGGGTTATCTTGAGTTATTGCAGGATGGTTTGTTGGGTGATATTGATAAAGCAAAAATTGAGCAGGAACTGCTAAACCATACACGCCAAACACAGGACATGTTGTTTAACCTGCTGTCGTGGTCAAAATCGCAGCTATCCGGCGGCAGTGCTGATCTGCAATCACTTAATTTTTATTCAACCGTTTCGGGCACGCTGGACATGATGACTACCGTAGCCCATAAAAAAGGTATTACACTTACCAATGCCATTGACAGGCAGGTCAATGTAAAAGCCGATGCCGATATGCTGCAACTGGTAGTACGCAACCTTGTGCACAATGCCATTAAGTTTACCGGCAGGGAGGGGATTATTTCTATTAAGGCTTATACTGAGCAGAATGAGTGCCTTATTTCCATTAAAGACAATGGCCTGGGCATACCCGAAGACAAGCAAAAAGATATATTCTCGCTTAAAATACGCTCAGCGCAAGGCACCGGTAAAGAACGCGGCATTGGCCTTGGTTTATTTTTATGCCGGCAGCTAATTGAGTTGCAGGATGGCAGAATTTGGTTTACCAGCATGCCCGGCAGCGGCTCTGAATTTATGCTGGCGCTGCCTTCTGCCAGTTAACAACTACCTGCTGTGCAACTTCTTCAAAATATCAGGCGAAGCATCTTCCGCTGACGCGCCATACCCCGTAACAAGCGTGCCTTTTACGCCAGTTTTTGATTGAATGGCATATACGGTGGCTTCATCGCCGGGGTCGCTGTTTCCCTCGTAGCGGTATACATCAACAATATCAAAATCGTCTGCATTAAATGTTTCATCGCCACTGGCAAGCTTATTGCCTTCAATAGTAAAATCAACAGTAAAGCCTTGTTCTTTTAATTTATTCAAAGCTTCGCTAACGGTGGCATAATGTACAGGTTGTGACACAGGTTAATATTTTAGTGGTAATAGTAAAGTTAGTGTTAGTTAAGAATCAAACAATGATTTTATGTTCGTCAAACCCCAAAGGAGTTTAATTTGATCAGCCCCGGATGGCATCCGGGGAAAGGTAATGCACAATTTTAAAGAACCCTGAAGGGGTTCAATAACTATAACGGCAAAATTCAACCATTCACAGTTACAGGAAATATTTTTATCCCTAACTCAATTTAAAATTAGCAATTATTATTCGTACATTCTTTACTTTGCCGTTATGCAAACTACCTGTTCCATCATATCAAAACTAATAGCATCAGCCGCTTTATTTCTTGCAGTTAATGTGCGGGCACAAAACACACCTGTTTATAAAGAGCCGCATGCAGGTATTGACGAGAGGGTGAAAGACCTTTTGCAACGAATGACGCCTGAAGAAAAATTCTGGCAACTGTTTATGATACCGGGCGACCTTGACAAAGCCGATACAAACCAGTACAGGCATGGTATATTCGGCTTCCAGGTAAGCGCTGTATCAAAAGGTAATGGTGCTTCCGGGCAAATGCTGCAATATGGCACCGGCGAAGACGCAGTAAGCCTTGCTAAAAAAATAAATGCCATTCAAAAATATTTTGTTGAGAAAAGCAGGCTTGGCATACCCATTATTCCTTTTGATGAGGCGCTGCACGGGCTGGTGCGCAGCGGCGCAACGGCCTTCCCACAGGCAATAGGTTTGGCAGCAAGCTGGGACACGTTATTAATGCACAATGTAGCAACCCGCATTGCTGCCGAAACAAAGGCGCGCGGCATAAGGCAAATACTTACACCCGTAATAAACATAGCAAGCGATGTGCGCTGGGGCAGAACCGAAGAAACTTATGGCGAGGACCCTTTTTTAACATCAGCGATGGGTGTTGCATTTGTAGGCGCGTTTGAGCGGGATGGCATTGTTACTACACCTAAACATTTTATTGCCAATGTTGGCGATGGCGGCAGGGACAGCTACCCTATTGACTTTAATGAACGCTTATTGGAAGAAGTATATTTTCAACCTTTTAAAGCATGTTTTACAAAAGGCGGCTCACGCTCTGTTATGACGGCTTATAACTCCCTTAACGGCCAGCCTTGTTCAGCCAACGATTGGCTGTTGAACAAAAAACTTAAAGACGAATGGGGCTTTAAAGGTTTTGTAATATCCGATGCCAGCGCTGTTGGCGGCGCTAACGTGCTGCATTATACTGCAAAAGATTATCCAACATCGGGTATGCAGGCCATCACCAACGGGCTTGATGTTATTTTTCAAACTGAATACGATCATTACAAATTATTTATACCGCCATTTTTAAATGGTGATATACCCCAGGCAAGAATTGATGATGCTGTATCGCGCGTATTACGTGCGAAGTTTGAACTGGGCTTATTTGAGAACCCTTACGTGCCGGAAACAGAAGCGGCCAAACTATCGGATAAAGACACTGCGAAATACCTTGCAAGGCGCGCTGCGTTCGAGTCAATAGTATTGCTAAAAAATGAGGACAATGTATTACCGTTAAAAAAATCAGTGCATTCTATTGCAGTTATTGGCGAAGATGCTGTTAACGCAAGGCTTGGCGGCTACAGCGGCCCAGGCGATAGCAAAGTGAGTATATTAGATGGCATAAAAACACACGCAGGCCGCGATGGCGTAAACGTTTTATATGCACCGGGCTGTGGTATAAGAACACAGGAATGGGCCGTGATACCTTACAAGTACATCAGTAGTAACATAAACGATAAAAATACAGCAGGCCTTAAAGGGGAGTATTTTGATAACGTTACGCTTAACGGCACTCCTGTTGTTACCCGCAACGATAGAGAAGTAAATTTTAACTGGACGCTTTTTCCACCGGATGAAAAACTGCCACTTGATTTTTATTCAATACGCTGGACCGGCACGTTAACAGCACCGGCAACAGGCACTTATAAAATTGGCCTTGATGGCAATGATGGCTACAGGTTGTACATTAATAACAAGCTTGTTATAAATAACTGGCAAAAGCAAACGTACAGCACTAAGCTTGCTGATTATAGTTTTGAGAAAGGCAAAGCGTATGATATTAAAGTGGAGTTTTTTGAGCCGAATGGTAACGCACACATAAAACTTGTTTGGACAGTTGATGTTAATGATGACTGGAACGAAAAAATAAACCAGGCAGTTGCAGCAGCCCAAAAAGCAGATGTAGCTGTAATTACGGCAGGAATAATTGAAGGCGAGTTCCAGGACAGAGCCATGCTAAACCTGCCCGGCCACCAGGAAGAGCTGATACGCCGCGTAGCAGCAACCGGCAAACCTGTTGTTGTGCTGCTTGTTGGCGGCAGTGCAATTACAATGAACAGCTGGATTGACAAAGTAAAAGGCATAATTGATGTGTGGTACCCCGGCGAGGAAGGCGGCCGGTCTGTTGCGCATACACTGTTTGGCGATTACAGCCCCGCTGGCAGGCTACCCATTACCTTTCCTGTTAATGAGGCACAACTGCCATTAGTGTACAACCACAAGCCTACAGGCCGCGGCGATGATTACAATAACCTTAGCGGCCTGCCATTGTTCCCGTTTGGCTTTGGGCTTAGCTATACTACGTTTGAGTACAGTGATATGCACCTAACCAAAAACAATATAGGCGTGAACGATTCAACCACCGTGCATTGCGAAGTAAAAAATACAGGCACGGTGGAAAGCGATGAAGTGGTACAGTTGTATATACACGATGAACTCGCATCTGTATCGCGGCCAGTTATGGAGTTGAAAGGTTTTCAGCGAATACATTTGATGCCCGGTGAAAGCAAAAATGTTTCATTCACCATCACTCCTGAATTATTAAAAATGCTGAATGATAAAATGCAATGGGTTGTTGAGCCCGGCGATTTCAGGATAATGATAGGCGCTTCCAGCAGGGACATAAGGCTGAAGGGAACGTTAACTGTAAGATGATATTGCTGATTTCGGGATTCCGGGATTTATTAACTGGCTATATTACCCAAACCTTCCGTCATGCTGCCCTGAACTTGCTTTAGGGCTATTTCAGCAACTCAATCGCCTGGTAAACATCGCTCACGGTGTCTCTTGTATTCGCATAAAAACAATGCCTGCCTTGTTTTGCTTTATAAGCAATCCCGGCAGGCAATATTAATTATTAATTAAATCGTACTATAATAAATCCATAATCTCTTTTCAAAAAGCCATTCCTTCATCTGTTGAAGTCGCATAAAAACAATGCCTGCCTTATCTTGCTTTATAAACAATCCGGGCAGGCATTATTAACTATTAATTACTAATTACTCATTATCAATTAAATCTTACTGCACTACTATCTTACTGCTTGTCGTTGTAGTACCTGTTACAACTGTTACAGTATACTGCCCTGCTGTAAGCTGTGCAATATTAAATGCTGTATTAACCGGTGTACGCTGCCACTGTTTTACCGCCTTGCCCTGTGCGTCGTAAATAGTTACCCTGTCGGCAGTGTTTAAACCGGGCATGTTTATAGTTATATATCCTGACGCCGGATTGGGATAGACATGCACCATTGCGCCGGCATTAACAGGCTTCATAATAATGGTGTTTGAATATGTGTACCTGCCGTCTTTATCAACCATCTTCAACCGGTAAAAACCATCCACCACCAGCGTTTGTCCGTCCATAAATGTATAATGTTGTTCGGTGGTGCTGTTACCCGCAGCAGTAACTATGCCTATACTGTCAAACTTAACCGGTGTTGCGCCTCTTTCAACAGCAAAATATTTGCTGTTTGTTTCCGTCGCTGTTTGCCATTGCAGTTCAACCGCATTTTTTATATAGTTACCTGCTAGCGGCATTAACGATACCGGTAATGTGCCCGCAGATGTTATTAGGGATGTGTATATATGGCTTGAATAGTTAACAGTGTCTCTGTAATCTGTCCAAACAGCAATAGCATTACCATTGGCGCCCGGTATAAGTTGAGGGTAATCCTGCGAGCCAACAGCAGTGCATACAGGCACCCCGCCTTTTTTCCACAAAAGCGCACCGGTTTTGCTTATTTTTTGGGCACGTATATTATGGTCCGCATTGTAGTAAGGTACATCAGGCCAAACTAAAATTGCATTGCCTGTATTATCCGAAATTAAAGCGGCGGCATCAGCGTCTTCTCCAAAAAGAACAGCGCCGGTATAAGACCCGTGTGGTGCAGCCTCTATGCCATTCTTTTTAAATACGGTATCGCCGTTGCTGTTAACCCGCTGCATATATTCTGCATAGCCATAGTATTCATCAGCCCAGCAAATATAGGCGCCACCCGCACTGTCAGATGTTATTTGGGGAAAGAACTGGCGAAAATCAGTTGTGCATATTTGTATGCCGTTACCGGGATTAGACGGTTCCCCGCTATTCGTCCACAACTTGGTACCATCCGCATTCAGCTTCTGTGCATATACATCAAAGGGGTTGGTGCCAAACCCTGCACCAGCCCTGCCATCGCTCCAAACAATAATAGCGCCTTTGTTACCATCGCTCACAATTCGCGGGTATTGCTGGCCGCCGGCCGCTGTACAAACGGGCACGTCATCTGATTGCCAGGCTTTATTGCCGGAAGAATCAACACGCTGCGCGAAAATATTGTCTTCGCTATACCTGCTGTCGTACCAGGTAGCTATAAAACCACCCCTGCCATCAACCACAAGCTGGGGCTCGTACGCATAACCTGTAGTTGGGTAGCTAAGCCTAGGCGGGTAAAGGCCGCCACCCCAAACCGGTTCACCGCTGCTGTTAACATGCTGTGTAAATATCATGTTGGCATTATATTCAGGATAAGCAAATTCGTCCCAGGCAAGGTAAGCGCCGCCTTTACCATCGCCTACCATGCTAATATGGGCTTTAGTGTGCCCGTTACTGTCAAGCGCTACACCATTATGCTTCCAAACGGCATGCCCGCTGGTATTAATTTTCTGCACGTAAATATCAGCTTCTTCATTATTATCAGCAGTTAAATAGCGGTGGTCTATCCAGGCCACAATAATACCGCCACTGCCGTCAGCAACAATACGCGGCCTTTCGCTGTGGTTGCCGGTGTCAATGGTTATTCCGTTTTTGGTCCAAAGCGCCACACCGCTTTTATTAAAATGCTGCGCATAAATGTTTCCAAAATAGCTGCCGTTATACGATGCCCAGCATACAAACATACCACCGGCGCCATCAGGCACAGCCCTTGGAAAATTTTGATAATTTGCAGCCGTTGAAACAGGCGTGTTTGTAGCTGAATCTTTGCTCCATTGGGCAAAGCCAATAGCACAGGTAAGCGATAAAAGCAATGTTAGGGTAAAACTTTTTTTCATATATTTTTTGGTGTTTAAGTACATGCTTTTTTAGCACAGGATATAGGATCGCAATCTATTGTGGGGTATGGCAGTACGCGTATTAACACCTTAAAGTAATGCATTATTTGTACAATTACACCAATTTACTTAGTATTTGGCCCTCCTTTTTTGGTACATGGCAGCATAAACCTTCGGTTTGGGGTGGTTTAGCCGGGGCTTATATTACAATGCTGCCATTTTATTCCTAACCTGCACAAGCCATTGTTCCCTCTTTTCCTGCTTTACAAATTTTACCATGTTAAGGTTTATCCACCTGCGGTTTTTATAGCCAATTTTCCAAAAAGTGCCCGTAAAAACGGCTTTTTTAACAGCGTTTCCAAAAATAAGCCTGTAAAATAAGCGAGGCGTGTTCATGGTAGTTATCAACGTTATACCCTTAATGCTTGTAAACTTTTTGCGCATGCGCGGAAAGCGGCCTGTATTATCATTATCATACGCAACACCGGGAAAAATCACTTTGTCAATAAAGCCTTTCATCATGGCGGGCATCAGCTCCCACCAAACGGGAAATATCATTACCAAATGGTCTGCTTTACTTAGCCTGTTGCCGTAAGCAACAACAGCGGGGTCAACCGGGCGACCATCTTTAAAACCTTTCAGGTCGGCTGCGGTCATTACGGGGTTAAAGCCATCGTTATCCAAATGAATAACATCAACACTGTGGCTACCTTTAAGCAAGCCCGATTTTACTGCCTGCAGTATAGCATTACAATAACTTCCTTCGTATGGATGATTGAAAACAATAACTGTGTGCATAATATTTATTTTATGCCACAAAGTTTTAATTGTTACGCCGCGCCAGCAGTAACAATTGTTAATAAATTGCCTGCTACTTTTTATTGCGTATCCTGCTTAGGGATACTGCCGTAATGCCCAGGTAAGAAGCTATGTAGTGCTGGGGCACGCGCTGTATTATGTGCGGGTAGTCTTTCAACAATTCCTTATACCTTTCCTGCGGTGAGTTTTTTATGCGCGACAAAAAAAGCTTTGAATAATGTGCAAGCCTGCGGTACAGCACTTCGTGCAGAAATTCTTTATACGCAGGCACATCATCTATCAGCAGCTCATAGCTTTTTTTGGTAAGCACCAGCAATGTGCATGGCTCTATTGTTTCAATATTAAAAAGGCTTGGCTCCTGCAGCCTAAAGCTTTCCATTGACGATACCCCTTCATTCTCAAAAAAGAATTGAAAAGTAACATCTTTACCATTGTTATTAAACCAAAGGCGCAGGCAGCCCTTGGTTATATAGTATGCTTTTCGCGACACCTCTCCTTCCTTCAACAATATTGTTTTGGCTGGCACTTTTATTTCTTTAAAAAGGTGCGAGTATTTGTTCCAGTCAATGCTAAACTGTTGTTGTTTGTTTTTGGTTGATGCTGCCATTTGCCATTTTGTTCGTCAAATATAAAACAGGGCTACCGTATTTTTCGCTTATAATACTTTGATGCAGATACAACGCCTACAATGCCTATTGCAATTACAAGGTACAGCACGCCTAAAATGGTTTTAAATGTATACACCGGCATTTTAGCGTTCATTGCAATGGGCAACACTATATAGTTCATTACCAGCCAAACAAAAATGCCATACAATAATGCAATAACCGGGTTATTTGCCAGCACCTTTTTTATAGTGGGGTAACCAATAAATAAAAGGGTTATAAAGGCGTATGCAATAAAATAATGCAACAGCAGCCCTGCAATGGCATACATGGTTTGTGTGCCGGCATCAGCCGTAAGCATATCTTTTATAGCCGGCTCGTTATGAAACATACCACTGGCTATATACCAAAAAATAATTACAGGGTTGCTGTTGGTTGCTATTGTAAAGGCAGCAATGGCAAACAGTGCATCAAGTGTGCCGGCAATTAACCCGGCCAATAAAATTGCTTTTGCTAAAGAGGGTTTCCTTCTAACGGCATACAGTTGCTGTACCATACAGGTAGTTTTAGTGCGTATTAAATGTTTTGGCAACGGTCAGCTATACCATGGTTTGTGGTTTGGTATTTGCTGTATTGGGAAGGTGTAACAAATATCAACAATTATTTTAAAATAGCTATATGGAACCGAAAAAAATTAACCAGCAGCATACTGACGCCGAAAAACGGGCTAATAACCAGCACATTGCAGAAGCGCACGACCAGGCCGAAAAAGACATTGAACGGGACCCCGACCTTAGCATACACAGTGCAAACGACGATTTGGATGAAGGCGAACTGGCAAGGCTGGGGGAAGATGATAATGGGGTTATATAACACGCGTGCATAACACTAACCCTTATTTCACCAATCCGCAGGTAAAAACCTATCCGCTGCAATACCCTCCCGGTTACCTCTCGTCCAAAAAATTTTGCTGTTGCAGACAATATTTAGATATTTGTCTAAATATCTAATGTTTGAATATTCTGTTTAAAGCATTAAATGACCCCACGCGAAGGGCAATACTTGAATTGCTGAAGGATAAAGACATGTCTGCCGGGGAAATTGTTGCAGAGTTTAACATATCAGGGCCCAGCATATCGCACCACTTAGATCTGCTTAAGCAGGCCGGCCTTGTAGTATCTGTTAAAGAAGGACAGTACCAATATTATTCTATTAATACAACAGTAATGGATGAAATGCTTAAATGGATGATGCAATTCACCAAAAAAAAGAAATAACATGAAACCTACCTTGCATTTTCGCGATGCATTTATACTTGTAGTAATTGCGTTGCCTTTTTTTTACCTGGCGTTCGTTTATAACAGTCTGCCCGCAATAGTGCCCACCCATTTTGGTGCAGATGGCAAGCCAAACGGTTTTAGCAACAGGTCGTCTATGTGGGGGTTGTTATCAATACTGGCGGGTACAAGTGTTTTCATGTTTTTGTTGCTACGCTTTTTACCCAATATTGATCCTAAAAAAACTGCCAAATATTCTGCCGGTGTATTCAACAAAATTGCAGTGGCGGTAGTATTATTGTTAACCGCGCTTAACTTTTTGGTGGTTGATGCCGCGCATAATGGCGCATTTAAATTCTTTCGCATGTTCCCGGTATTAATGGGTTGTTTTTTTGCTTTTATGGGCAACATTATGCACAGCATTAAGCCCAATTACTTTGCTGGCATCCGCACACCATGGACGCTTGAAAGCGAAGAAACATGGAGGCTAACCCACCAGTTTGGTGGCAAGGTTTGGTTTGTTGGCGGTTTATTAATAGCTGTAGTAAGCTTTTTTATACCCGAAATGGTTATACCGTATTATATAATTTCTACAATTGGCATTCTGGCTTTTGTACCCATTATTTATTCATACATAACATACAGGGCTATTAAAAAAAGGGATCAATAACATGAGGAATATACTTAATGCAGTTATGGTTTTGTGCCTTGGCACATATTTACACGCGCAATCAAAAAAAATTGCCGGCACCTGGCAAGGCCCGTTGCAGGCAGGCGGCAAACAGGTAACTATTAAATTTAATTTTACAGCCGCCGGTACAGGCTACACAGGTACGTTGGATGTGCCCGAGCAAAACGCCAAAGACCTTGCTCTAAGCATGGTAGAAATTAACGGCGACAGCCTTACTGCGCAAATGGCTATAGCGCATATTACTTTTAGGGGCGCTTTTACAAATGACACTACGCTTAAAGGCCTGTGGCTGCAAAGCGGCGCACAATTGCCTTTAACATTAACCTTATCATCACAGCCGCCTGTGGCGGAAGCTATTAAACCGCAAACACCTGTGCCGCCTTACAGTTATAACAGTGAGGATGTGGAGTATGATAATGCCGGTAAAACGGTGCATTTTGGCGCAACACTTACTTACCCCAAAGGCCGCGGCCCATTTGCCACAGCATTGTTAATAACCGGCAGTGGCCAGCAAGACAGGGATGAGACCATTTTTGGCCACAAGCCTTTTGCCGTATTGGCAGACTACTTAACAAAAAAAGGTTATGCAGTATTGCGCATTGACGACCGTGGTATAGGTAAAACAACCGGAACACTTGATAATGTAACCAGCGCCGATTTTGCCGCAGATGTTGAAGCTGGTATTGCCTGGTTAAAAACAAGGCCCGAGGTTGATAAAAATAAAATAGGCCTTATAGGGCATAGCGAAGGCGGCGCTATAGCGCCTATGGTAGCAGCAAAACATCCTGAACTAAACTTCATTGTTCTTTGGGCTGGCCCTATAGAGGGCGGGCTACAAACAAATGTTGAGCAAAACGGATACAGCCTGCTTAAGGCCGGTATTGACACTGTAGCAGTAAATGCTTTTAAACAATTGCATACAAGCGAATTAACACAGTTTAAAAATGCAGCAGATATTACAACATTAAATGACCTGGTTAAGAAAGTGTATGATGGGTGGCGGCAACAACAAACTTCAACTATTTTAACCCATCTTTACGCAACGGACACTGCTATTGTTGGGCAAAGTATTTATAAAATTTACGACGGTTTATATAATAATGCCTGGATGCGCTTTTTTATCATGCACAATTTTGCAGCAGATCTTGCTAAAGTAAAATGCAGTGTGTTGGCAATTAATGGCGACCGTGATATGCAGGTTGACGCTGCCATTAATCTTGCTATGGTTGACTCGATTATGAAGAAGAATGGCAACCTTCATTTTAAAACAGTTGCGCTTAAGGGCCTCAATCATTTATTACAGCCTGCCGTTACCGGCGACGTTGCCGAATATGCTACCATACAAACCACCATTGCGCCTATAGCCTTACAAACCATCGGCAGTTGGCTTGACGATAATGTGATGGGCAAAAAATAACAATTCGGGTTAATAAATCCACATTTTCTTAAGGCGGTTGTGCTATAAAAATAATTTTATTGCATAGCTGCCTTAATTATGGCGCGCCGTTCATTTATAATTAACATTTTATCATGCAATTTCTTGTTTATTATTGGTAATAATATTTCAGGCACAACGTTTGAATAGAGTAAATTAAACAATTTAAAACACCGTAAAAATTATAGTATATGTCAAGACTGGTTAAAGAAAAATTGAACCCCAACGTACAGGTTAACTTCAACAAATCACCTGAAGTAGCTTATTGGTCAAAAAAATACAATATCAGCCAGGATGTGCTGCAGAAAATATTTGAGGGCACCGGTTATTCTATTTCAAAAACCATTACATGGTGCCAGGCTAATTCACAACAAAGGGCGTAGCTTTTTATAAATAGCAATAGTGAAAGAAGGAGTTTATTTGCGCGTTTACACATGCGCAAATAAACTCTTTGCATTTGTACCACATCGTCTGTTTTTGATGTATATTGACCACCATGAAATATTTGCCTTTTTTAGATGGAAAATATACAACTGCCCCCGCCCTGGCTGCCAGGACAAAAGCAGTGACGGATATGGACAAAGTTGTATTTCAGTTTGATGAACAATACCCTCACTATCTTGCCAATACCGATGCATGCCGAAAGGAAAATATACACAAATATTATGTAGAAGATAAATTGCATCCCGCAACTGCAGTAAGCATAAACAAACAAATAGTTGAACAGCTTGCTACCGAGTGCCCGTCTGGTTTTATACTCACTTATTCAAACAGTCAATACGTTTTACAAAATAACAAAACAGGTAAAAGCCTGCAATGGCAGGAAGACTGGATAAAAGTTGCAGGCAACGATTATTTAAACCTTTTTGATGCGCTATGCAGCCAGGTGCAGGAAGATGTGGCCATTTGTCAAATAGACGGTGAAAAAGACTGGCTGGCGGCTATACACCTATCCTGCCCTAACTACTGGTCGCCGGCTGAAAAGGTGGGGCGGCCATTTAGCCAGGTGCATGCTATTGTACCGGGCATGGAAAAGCTTAACGAAAACTATTTTAAAATGCTGCTTACAGCAGTGCATAAAGGCCCATTTTCCAGGTTTGCATGGGGTATTTCTACAGACACAAGGTTAAACCACCACCCTGAACCCGCGCCGGGCTTTGACCCTGTGTTTTGGCAGGGAAGAAGAGTTGAAGCAGATACCACTGCCATTTATTTGCGGGTTGAAAGGCAAAGCATTACAGGTGTGCCGGCAACCAATTGTTTTTTATTTACCATACGCACATACTTTTATAATATTGAAGATCTTGCCGCTGAAGAAAAGCAGGCATTGTTTGCGGCAATAGAAGGAATGTCACCACAATCGTTAGAATACAAAGGGCTTACTGATAAAGTGGAAATTTTAAGAGAACGGCTTCTAGGATAGTACCGGGTTAAAAATATTCAATAAACAACGCTTAATTTTAAAGGCCCGGTTTAAAAGCCGGGTAGGTACAATGCTATGGTTTTAACTCTTGCGTTTTAAATAGTGCCGGTAGCAAAAACGTATTAATTTCAACTCAACATTAGTTTATCACGTAGCTTTAAAACATGATACTTAAAAAACAGTTGCTATGCCCTTTTATCTTAATGCTGCCTTTTGCAGCTTGCCATAACATAGATAAAAAACAGCAGCAGCCATCATCCATACAGTTCACTTCCCTGGCTTCTTCTAAAACCAATATTACTTTTAATAATACTATAGTTGAAAACGATTCAGTCAACCTTATTGAAAACGAGTATGCATATATGGGCGGCGGCGTAGGTATTGGTGATTTTAACAATGACGGCCTTCCCGATGTTTTTTTTACTGCCAACCAGGCGTCCTGTAAGTTGTATATTAATAAAGGCAATATGCAATTTGAAGATGTTACCCAAAAAGCGGGGCTTGAAACAAACTTCTGGGCCACAGGTGTCAGCATTGTTGATATAAACAACGATGGGTATGATGATATTTATGTGTGTGCCGCCGGTAGTAAAGACCCTAACCGGCGCAAAAACAAGCTGTATATTAATAACGGCAACTTAACTTTTACTGAAGAAGCGGCGGAGTATGGCCTTGCAGACACAGGCTTTAGCACACAGGCTGCTTTTTTTGATTACGATGGTGATGGCGACCTGGATATGTACCTTGTTAACCACGTATTATACCAGCCCAACGCCAACCAGATAGTTGCACGCAATTTAACCGGTTCATCCCCCGCTACTGATAAGCTGTACAGGAACGAAGGAACGCCTGCTGGTGGCAAGCACCCCATATACAAAGATGTATCACTGGCCGCAGGCATAAAAGACGATGGCTATGGCCTTGGTGTTGCAGTTAGCGATTTTAATAATGACGGCTGGCCCGATATTTATGTAACGAACGACTACATAGAAAATGATGTGCTATGGCTAAATAACCGCAATGGCACATTTAGCAATTGTGTTGCTTCATCATTAAAACACCAGAGTTATTCAAGCATGGGTGTTGATGCCGCTGATATAAACAACGATGCGTTGCCTGATATTCTGTCGCTCGATATGCTTGCCGAAACCAACGAGCGCAAAAAAATGATGTATTCTTTTTTAAATTACCAGCGGTACGAGTTGGAGAGAAGGGCCGGCTACCAGCCATCGTTTATGCGCAACATGCTGCAGTTAAACAACGGCGTAAGAAACGTGCATGATACTATGATGCCGTTTTTTAGTGAAATTGGCCAGCTTGCAGGCATACAGCAAACAGACTGGAGCTGGAGCGTTTTATTGGCAGACTTTGATAATGATGGCAATAAGGATATACATATTACCAATGGCTTTGGGAAGAACATGCTGAACAACGATTTTTTAGCCTACCGTGCCAGCTACGCATCTGCCCCTGGCGAGGATGCCACTGCAAGGTTACACGCTTTTATGAAGAAGCTTGATGAGTACGGCAGCCGCGCACTTAACAATTATTGTTTTAAAAATAACGGCAACCTAACATTCACCAATGTTTCGGAAGCAGCCGGTATTAATACGCCATCTGTTTCCAACGGCTGCGCCTATGCCGACCTTGATAATGATGGCGACTTAGACCTTATTGTGAACAACATTAACCAGCCCGCTTTTGTATTGCAAAATAATGTAAGGGAAAATAAAGCTGACAGCAATAACCATTACATAAGCTTTTTGCTTAAAGGCGACAGCCTTAACAAAAACGGCATTGGCGTTAACCTGAAAATTTATACAGGGGCCGTTATGCAGATGCTTGAGCAGTATCCTGTACGCGGCTACGCATCAACAGTAGATAAACGGCTGCATGCAGGCTTAGGTAAAAAAACCGTTGTTGATTCTGTTGTGGTTACCTGGCCCGGCAACATACAACAGGTTTTGCAAAATGTACCTGCCGATAGATTAGTAACCATTTACAAAAAAGATGCTCATGCGGCTGTGGCATTGCCTGTAACTACCGGAGCTACAATATTTACCGACGTTACTGCTGAAAAAAATATTGACTTCACACATAAAGAAACTTTTTTCAGCGATTATGATTTTCAGCGCCTGCTGTTGCATAAATATTCCCAGCTTGGGCCTTTTATAACCACCGGGGATGTTAATGGTGACGGCCTTGAGGATTTTTTTATTGGTGGCGCGTTTCACCAGCCAGGTAAGCTGTTTATACAGCAGGCAAACGGCGGGTTTATCGCCAAAGAAATTGACAATGCAAATAAGCAGCAGGAAGACATGGGAGTATTATTTTTTGATGCCGATGGCGATAAAGACCTTGACCTTATTATTACCGGCGGTAGCTTTGAATTTGATGCAGGCTCACCTAATTATATCCCACGGCTTTATGTAAATGATGGTAAAGGCAATTTTAGTTTTAACCCAACAGGTATTCCATCAACCATCAACACAAGTGCGCAGGCTGTTACCGCAGCAGATTATGACGGTGATGGCGACCTGGACCTGTTTATTGGCGGCAGGGTTTCAGTAAATAATTACCCCACCTCACCCAAAAGCTATATACTCCGTAACGATGGCGGCAAATTTACTGATGTAACACAGGATGTTTGCCCCCGGCTTAGCGAACCGGGCATGGTTACAGCGGCACTATGGACCGATTTTAATGGCGATAAAAAGCCGGACCTGGTTATTGCAGGCGAGTGGATGCCTGTAAGATTTTTTGCGAACAGCAATGGTAAACTAAAAGAAGTAACCGGCGAAACAGGGCTTACAAACAACAATGGGTTCTGGCGAAGCCTTACTGCGGTTGATATTGATAACGATGGCGATATTGATATTGTTGCGGGCAACCTGGGGCTAAATAATAAATACCAGGCAGATGCAACGCACCCGGTTACCTTATACGCTACGGACATAGACAATAATGGTATACCCGACCCTATATTGGGCTACTATGTACTTAATAACAAAGGCGAACGGGAACTATGCCCTGATGTAAGCCGGGATATGCTAACCATGCAGGCGCCGTCGATAAAAAAGAAGTTTGAGCGGTATGCAGATTATTCAACGGTAACTATGGATGGGTTATTTGCAGGTGTTGATAAAAATACTATTACAAAGCTTACAGTTGAACAAACGGCAACCTGCTGGTTTGAAAATAAAGGCAACGGGAAATTTGTTATGCACACGTTGCCTGTTGAGGCGCAGTTAGCCCCCGTTAACAGCATAGTTTGCACAGATATAGACAATGACGGCAATATTGATGTAATAATGGCAGGCAACGAATACCAGTCAGATGTAGCAACCGGGCGTTACGACGCATCGTATGGTGTAGTGCTTAAAGGCGATGGCAAAGGCAGCTTTACCAATTACCCTTTTACAAAAAGTGGTTTTATAATTGACGGCGATGTTAAAAACATGAAGCAGCTTACAGGCAAAAACAACGAAAGGCTGCTATTGGTTGGCGTAAATGATGATAAGTTGAGTGTGTTTAAAATTAAGTAAACCGGCTCAAAAGTAAATAAACAGGCCCCGCTATGCAGGGCCTGTTTTAATTATATATTTTCAATGCTTTTATTAGTGCATCGCATCACTCATATCAATCTTCGCTTTTTCTTTTTTATTACGTACCATTAATATAAATGGTATGCAACCAAGAAAAGCAACCCCAAGGTATAAGAATACATCCATGTAAGATAATACGGCTGCTTGCTTTGCCATGCTGCCGTATATGGCCATGTCTGCGCTTTTTGTGGCAACATCTGGTGTAAAACCCCTGCTCATAAAATTATGTGCTATGCCTACAATTCGCCCGCGCGCGCTTGGGTCATTCTGGTCAAGATGGCTGGCCAAAGAATTGGTGTGAACCACCATTTGGCTGGCCATAAACGTAGTTATAAGTGCTATGCCAAATGAGCCGCCCAACTGCCTCATCATACCCGTAAATGCCGCGCCCTGCCCAATTTGCTTGCCTTTTAATGTTGATAGCGACAGCATGGTAATAGGGATGAACAAAAAGCCCATACCAATACCACGAACGATCAGCATCCAGAAGAAAGCATCTTTACTGGTATCCGGCGTCATTATTTTATATCCCCAAAAAGTAAATACAAAAAAGGTAAACATACCTAACGAAACCATTAGCTGGTGTGGCACACCTTTTTGCAGCATACGGCCTATAAAAGGCATCATAAATGCTGTAGTTAAGGCAGCAGGCACCATAAGCATGCCTGATTGTTGTGCCGTCCATCCCAGCGTGGTTTGTGTGTACAGCGGAATAATAAATGTTGATCCATACAAGCCAAAACCCATGATGAATGATAGTATTGTACCAACCCGCAGGTTACCATTTTTAAGTACCCTTAACTCAACAACAGGGTTGCGAAACACAAGCTCGCGCCAGATGAAAAAGAAGAAACCAAAAAATGCAACCACAGTTAATAACAGTATAAGCTTGCTGCTAAACCAATCATCTTCCTGGCCTTTTTCCAATACATATTGCAACGAACCTACAGATACAGCAAGCAACGCAATTCCCAGCCAGTCAACATCCGACCCGCTGCTTTTTTCGCCGTACTTGGGGCTTCTTACAAAAGTTAAAGTTAACAGCGCTGCAATAACACCAATTGGTATGTTTATATAAAAAATGTAGGGCCACGACACATGTTCAACAATATAACCACCCAGGGGCGGGCCTAATGTTGGGCCTACAATAACACCCATGCCATAAATGGCCTGAGCGGTGCCGCGTTTTTCAGGCGGGTAACTTTCTGTAATAATTGTTTGGCTTGTTACCAGCAATGCACCGCCGCCCACACCCTGCAAAAAGCGGAACAACACCAGTTCCACAAGGCCGCTTGCATTACCGCATAAAAAAGAACATATTGTAAACAACACTATAGATGCCGCAAAGTAATTGCGCCTGCCAAACTGGGTACTTAACCAGCTCGTCATGGGTATAATAATAACGTTGCCAATAGCGTATGCTGTAATAACCCAGGCCACCTCGCTGGTGCTAACACCCAGGCTGCCTTTCATATTTGGCAGCGCCACGTTTACAATGGTGGTATCTACAATTTCAAGCAGGGCGCAGAAAATGGCAGTAATGGTGATGATCACCCTGCGTGCGCCATACTCAACCAATGAATTTTGTTGTACCATAAACCCCTCCCATCCCCCCTAAAGGGGAAGCTTTTAAAACCCTTATAATTTGTACTTCATCCAAATATTCTATCAGTCGTCAGTAAAACTACCCTTTCCTTATTTGTAAGTTGCAGCAATTGTGCGTTGCTTACAAGTTTTCCCCTTTAGGTCCGAAAGGACTTCTTTGGAGGGGCGGAAGGGTTATTCTAATCCAAATGCACATCCACCTCAACGTTCATACCCGCACGTAACAGCTTTACTGTTGAATCAGCCGGGTTGTCGAATGTTATTTTTACAGGCAGCCTTTGTACAACTTTTACAAAGTTACCAGTTGAGTTATCAGGTGGAAGTAATGCCATTTTAGCGCCGGTGGTTGGTGCAAAAGACGCTACAGTTGCATCTATCTCACGGCCCGGGAATGCATCTAACGACACTTTTACTTTTTGGCCAACTTTCATTTTAGTAAGTTGGGTTTCTTTAAAGTTTGCGGTTATCCAAAGGTCGTTATCAGCTATAATGCTGAAGTATGACTGGCCTGCAGTTAAAAACTGGCCGGGCTGTACAAACACTTTTGAAATAAGGCCGTCCTGCGCTGCGGTTATAACAGTGTAGCTAAGCATAAGCTTTGCATCATCAACCTCAACCTGCCTTTGCTTAATAGTTGCATTGGCCACAGAAATTTGTTTGCCTGTTGCCTGGCTTTGCGAAGCCACCGCACTTGTTTGTGACGCTGCCTGTTTACGCTGTTCCTGTAAAACCAGCAACTGGTGCTCAGCAGTTTGTTTGGCGGCATCAGCCTGCTCAAATTGCTGTTGCGTAATGGTGTGGTCTTTTATAAGGTTGGCGTAACGGTTATAGTCCTGCGTGGTGCGTGTTACGTTTATTTTTGCAGTTTCAATTTGTGCATCAATAGTACCGATGTTGGCCTGGTAAGTAGCAACATTAGCCTGCGCAGCGTTGGTGCTTGCCTCGGCAACGCCAACATTATTTTGTGCGGTAAACAGCGCTGCGTTTGCCTGCTCAAGCTTAATGGCAAAGTCCCTGTCATCAAGTATAATCAGCGTATCGCCTTTTTTAACGCGCTGGTTATCCTTCACCCTAATTTCTTTTACGTAGCCTGACACACGTGGTATAACAGGGCTTATATTCCCGTCAATTTGTGCGTCATCAGTATCCTCATGGTGTTGGCCATAAGTGTATTTGCTAATGCCAAACCATGCGCCGCCAATTACAAGTAGTGCAAGCACTATCATAAAGCCTCTGTTGGTTTTTTTTGCGGGCTGTGCTGCCGGTTGCTGTGTATTATCTGCCATAAAACTATTTTTTATATCTGTGTTATTGGTTGTTGTTAATTATTTTGGTTCAGTTAAAACGCCTGCTGCCTGTATAAGCCTGTTGTATGCTACTATGGCATCTGCTTTTGCAAATGCATAATTCAATCTTGCCTGCAGTTGTGCTACGTCTGCATCAAGCAGGTCGGTAGTTGTTGCCAGGGTATTGTCGTATTTATTCCTGGTTATCTTGTAGTTCTCGTTAGCCTGCTCAATTGCTTTGGCATAAACATCTATTTTCTTTATGCTGCTAATGTAAGTTTCGTAAGCCTGGTTTATTTGCAGGTGCACATTGTCAATCAGTATGCTTTCGCTGGTAACCAGTTCATCTTCTTTTGCTTTTGCTTCAGCAAGCTTTGCTTTTGTTTTCCATAATGATGACAGGCTGTATTTAACACCTACGCCTACATCTATTGCATTGGTAATAGTTACCAGGCCCGGTATGTTAGCAGCAACGTAGCCGGCTGACAAACCTACACTTGGGTAGTATTCCCCTTTAACTGATTTTATGTTAGTGCCCGCAGCTTTAGCGCGTGTTGAAAGCGCTTTCATATCCTTACGGTTGTCTAACGCTATTTGTTCATACTCGTCAACTGTTTTCAGGTCTGGCGTGTACTGCAGGCTGCTGCTGTCAAGCACCAGTTCGGTGCTTTCGGGTAGCCCGAGCAACAGGTTCATATTTACATTGGCCAGTTTCCAGTTGTTTTGTGCATCCAGAAGGGAAAGCTCAATGTTCGATGTTTGCAGTTGTGCTTTAAGCAGGTCGTTACGGGCAATAATGCCGTTCTTCTCCAGGTTTACAAAATCTGTATCGCGTTTGCGGGACTGCTGTAAGTTTTCATTTACCAGGTTTACTGCCGCTTTTGCCTTGTACAAATTAATGTAAGCCCCAATGGTGTTTATAATTACCTCGCCACGGTCGTGCGCCGAGTCGAACTGCGCAGCCTGCTGCAGGTACTTAGCAGACTCAATGCCATACTTTACACGGGAACCCGAGTAAATATTGTATGAAGCGGTTAACATACCATACATGGCTGAGTTTACATTACCAAAGCCACTGCCACCACCGCTTGTATCTGAACCGCCACCACCGGTTTTTAATTTAATGGTAGGGTTAGTAAGGCGCAGGTAGCTTGCACTTAAGTTTACGTCAGGCAGCTTACGGTCGTTTGCCTGTTGCAGAATAGCAGTTGCTTCATTTATTTTAGCGCTGCTGTTCTTTAATTGCTTGCTGTTTTTAATACTAAGCTGTACAGCTTCTCCCAATGACAAATTCTTTTGTTCCTGCGCGTGTAACGACTGCATTACCAGCACGCAGCATAAAAAAATTCCTGTTGTTAATAGTCTATGCTTCATACGTCAATATTGCTTTGAACAAAGTTTTTATGTGAATTCCCAGTTTACGTTTTATTAAGTTCTCAAACTCATCATCTGGCATGTTGTGCAGGTTGTTTATGTCGCGGTAGTAGTCAAAACTCATTATCATCTGCGCTACCGTTCCCACCATTGTGTTTAACATAAAAACCACATCAACCTTCTTTTTAAACATGCCTTTTTTCTGCCCGTCTTTAATCAGTTCGCTTATAATGGCTACATGCCGCTTTTTAAACTCATTCATTACATTTATTATAAGCGGGTTTTTGTTAAGCACCTGCTCGCAATAAAGTATTTTATAAAATTTCTGGCGGTGCATTACCCTTTCAATATGGTCGTCAATAAGCATGTTTACCTTCTCCAGCGGGGAAAGTGATTCATCTTTCATCAGGCTCTCTACCCTCATTTCTACATTGCCCATGCGCTGCTCAAAAAGGGTTTCCATCAGTTTTTCCTTACTGCGGAAGTAATATGATATCATAGCTATATTAACCCCCGCCTCATCTGCAATATCTCTTACTGAAGTGCCGTCAAACCCTTTGCTTGCAAACAGGTGTTCGGCTGTTTTCAGTATTTGTAATTGCTTCTCATTATAATTAACCATAGCAAAATAAAAATTGAAAGCACAAAATTAAACAAACGTTTGATTAAAACAAGTATTTATTTAATTTTTTTTTAGAATGACAATCATGAAAGGAGAATATTTTAGCGTTACGGCAATTACCTGCAGTTTATTTTTATTGCCTGCACCGATTTATACATTAATTATAATGCGTTGGTTTACAATACAAAACAGGTTTCGGTTCATTGGTGAAGCCGAGGGGATACTGTAAGGGAAATAACGTTGGCAGTAAATATTAAAGTTACGTCCTCATTTGAACACAAGCCTGTGGGCGATGTTAAACAATTACGCGCCGGAGTGTACTACAAGTTTGGGCTGAAGCACCACTTTGTGATATGTAACAACCGCTTCGGCAGGGTCATCGTTATTCAAAATGTCAAATAATATTTCGGTGGCTTTTTGCCCCTGTTGGTATGGGTACTGCTCAACAGATGCCATGGGTGGGTAGGCGGCGTGGCTGCTAAAAGGCAGGTTGGCAAAGCTTACAAACGCTATATCTTTATTAATAACCATTTTTTTACTTCGGGCAAATTTAACTGCATCGAGTGCAACGTGGTCGTTAAAGGCAACAATTGCCGTGGGTTTTCTTTTGGCATTTAAAAGCTGCTCCATTGCAGCATAAGTACCTTCTTTTGTAAGGTCGGATGACATAATAAGGTTGGGGTCGTATTTAAACCGGTTTTTTATCATAGCGTTTATATACCCCTTCTCACGCTCACGGCTGGCAAATAATTTTGACGGCCCGTTTATCATACCTATAACGCGGTGCTTTTGTTTTAGCAAAAAGTTTACTGCCTCAACTGTGCCCGTTACCATATCGCAGGCCATGTAGTGTATATTTGGTATGTCTGGTATGCGGTCAAAAAAGACAACGGGAATGCCATATTTTTTTAGTGCTTCAAAATGGGCGTAGTTGGTGGTACTTTTTGCAATTGATACCAGCAGCCCGTCAACACGGTGGTTCTTCATGCTTTCAACAATTTTCTTTTCCCTTTCCACATCGTCGTGCGACTGGCCAAGCAGTACAATATAATTGCTTTTAACGGCTGCGTCTTCAATGCCACTTATAGCTTCTGCAAAAAAAGCCTCTGTTAGCTCAGGCAATATAACGCCAATGGTAAACGATTTTTTTTGCTGAAAGAAGATGGCACGCTGGTTAGGCTCGTAATTAATTTCAGCAGCCATTTGTTTAACCTGGGTTTTGGTACGCAGGCCAATACCGGGATGGTCGTGCAATGCCCTTGACACGGTTGATATTGAAATATTAAGCCGCCTGGCTATTTCTTTAATTGTTGGAATACCTGCCACGATAGTTCGTTTTTAAATAATTGTGCAATGCCTAAAAAGGGCACACATTTTAAAATCGGTATAACGGGCTTCTTATCTGTTAATGCAAAACTAGTGCAAACGTTTGTGTATTACAACACTGTTTTTTATTGGTTAATTGCACAGGTTTTAACATTCAAATTAACAAATTAGGTTAAAACCCAACCATTGCAATTATCAAAAACTGACGCTATGAAAATTAGTAAACTTCACAAAACAATCTTTATCACTATTGCCCTTTTTGTACAAATGCATGTGGCATTTGCACAAAATGTAATAAAAGGCACAGTAGTTGATACAAGCGGAGCCCCAATGGCCGGTGTATCAGTTGCCTTAAAAGGCACCGCGAAAGGCACCAACACAGGCGCAGATGGCGCATTCTCTATTGCAGGGCCAACAGGTTCAACGCTTGTATTTAGCTATGTTGGCTTTACCATGCAGGAAGTAAGCGTGGTAAGCGGCAATGCGCTTAATGTACGTATGCAACCGGCAGCCAGCAACAATGCCGAGGTGGTGGTAACCGCCCTGGGCATTAAAAAAGACAAACGAACTATTGGTTTTGCTACGCAGGAAGTAAAGGGTGCATCGCTTGAAAAGGCGCGTGAGCCCAATATTATTGCGGGGCTTACCGGTAAAGTAGCAGGGTTAACTATTTACAACAGCAGTACTTTGTTTGAAAACCAGGATATATACCTGCGCGGTATGAAGAACCCGCTGATTGTTATTGACGGTATACCCACCCAAAGCGGTAATAACGGGTGGAACTTAAACCCGGATGACATTGACAATATAAACGTGCTGAAGAGCAATGCCGCAGCACTTTTATACGGCAGCCTTGGTAAAGACGGCGCCCTGCAAATAACCACAAAAAGAGGCAAGGCAGGGGCAAATGGAACGGAGATAGCAGTAAATGAAACAAGCCAGCTTCAGGCGGGTGCGCTTAACATACCTAAGGTGCAAAACCAGTACGGTATGGGCTGGAACGGGGAATATGCCTATATTGACGGGCATGGCGGTGGCGGCTGGTACGACAACTATGGTTATGTATGGGGCCCAAAGCTTAACCAGAAAGACCCTACCAGTAAAAGCGGCTGGCTTGAACTGCCGCAATACAACAGCCCTTACGACCCAACACAGTTATTTGAGTTTAAAGAAGATGGCTATACTGATTACAGCCACTACAAACCCATACCATGGATAACACGCAGCAGCGATAACCTAAGTTCTTTTTTACGCAACGAATTTTTAACTACAACCAATGTTAGTATTTCGGGTAAAAGCGATAAGGCAGACTACCGCATATCAGTAAGCCACATGTACCAGAAAGGGCAGATACCTAACACAAAGCTTAATTCAACAACGATAGACCTTAGCGGAAGTGTAAAAATAAATGATAAAATTAAGGCAGAAGCCAGCCTGTCATTCAACAGGCAATACACACCCAACTATCCATCAACAGGTTATGGCCCTAACAATTACTTTTATAACATTTTATTATGGATGGGGCCAGATGTTAATGTTAACGACCTGCGCAATTACTGGCAACCGGGCAAACAGGGTACACAGCAGTTTACCTATAACTACAGCTGGTACAATAACCCGTGGTATTTGGCTAATGAATACGAGAACAGCTATATTAAAAACATAGCGCAGGGCCAGGGTTCTATAACTTATAATATAAGTAAAGACCTTAATTTGATGGTACGCTCAGGTGGCACCATAAGTGGTGTACAAACTGACCTTAAAACACCGTTCAGCTTTATTAATTATGGTTCAAGCGCACAGCCTTATGGCGGGTACTCACTTGCCAATAATAACAGCATGATACTTGTTACAGACGCCATACTTACTTATAAAAAAACTTTTTTGAAAGACTTTGATGCAACAGTAAGGGTGGGCGCTGCCGACAGGTATGAATACAATACATATTTTTCAGGTGGTACACAGGGTGGTTTACAGGTGCCTGAAATTTATACACTGCAAAATTCAATAAGCAAAGCTTCTACCAGCAACAGCTCAACCGAGAAGGAAGTACACAGCGTTTATGGCACTGTAGACCTGGGCTATAAAAACTGGGCTTATGCTAACGTAAGCTTGCGTAACGACTGGTCGAGCGCGTTGCAGAAACCATACAATTCGTTTCTTTACCCGTCTGTATCTTTAAGCCTTGTGTTATCAGAAATGGTGCACCTGCCTAAAATAATTACGTTTGCCAAACTACGCGGTGCATGGGCAGACGTGTCATCAGACTTTAACCCGTATACTACGCTGGCAACATACAGCAGCAGTACCCGCTGGAACGGTACACCTTCATTGTATCTGCCCGGCAGCCTTATTACACCGGGCCTTCAGCCTGACCGTACTATATCAAGAGAAGTTGGTATTGAGACGAAGTTTTATAGAAATATATTTGGTTTTGAAGCTACTTATTACAATTATCTTGACGACCATCACCTGCTTAATGTACCTATTTCGCAGGCATCCGGCTATTCAAACCTTACAGTAAACAGCGATGTATACAACAGGCGTGGTATAGAACTTTCAATAAGTGCAACGCCCATAAAAACCCGTGATTTTCAATGGGATCTGTCCGGCAACTACAGCAGGATAAGAAACTACGTGAAAGAACTGTATGGCGGAGCAAAGCAAAGAGATATGATAAAGGTTGGCGACAGAATAAATGTTGACTGGCAGGATTTTGGGTATAATTACTCAGGTTACGCGTGGCAAAAATCGCCCGATGGCAAAATTGTTTATGAAAATGGAGTACCGCAATACATCAATCAATCTGTAGTGCTTGGCTTGCAGGAGCCGGATTGGGAATTTGGTTTTAACACCAGTTTTAGATATAAGGCATTTTCATTAAGTATCTCAGTAGACGGGCGTATAGGTGGTAAAATGTATGACGGTGTTGAAGCAAAGTTATATGAGGGCGGTATGAACGTAAATACAGCCAACCATTACAGGGATGAAGCATATAAAGGGCAAAAAACCTATGTGGGCGACGGCGTAGTGGTAACCGGCGGCGATGTAACCTACGACTTTCAGGGTAAAATAATAAGCGACAGCCGCAAGTTTGGCCCCAATACAACACCTATAAATTACATTGATTACATTTTTAATACCTATGTTGACGGAATTGACCAATCAGTATTATACAGCAGAACATTTGTAAAACTTAGGGAAGTAATAATTTCCTACACCTTTCCGCAAACTTTATTAAAGAAAACATTTATTAAATCGGCCAGTGTTTCATTAGTGGGGCGCAACCTGTTACTGTTTACCAAGGTGCCTTATATGGACCCTGACGGTTACAGCGGCATATCTCTTGCTGAACCCACTTACCGTAACATAGGTGTTAACCTGAATGTAAAATTCTGATCAACCACTTTTAAAAAGAATTGCAATGAAACACTATAATAAATTATTAACTATAGCGGCATTTTGCGCTGTTGCCTTAACAGCCTGTAAAAAGCAGGCATACTATCAGGTTGACCCCAACAGCCCATCAGTAGCCACACCATCTTTATTACTTACCAATATATTAGTAAGCACTTTTAACACCGGGCCTGAAACACCTGCTTATGCATCAAGGCAAATTGTGGACTACGATGGCATACATACATACGTAAACTACGGTTGGACAAGAGGAAGTTTTGGGGACTATGATGTATTGCGCCAGGTGAAAGACATGGACTCGGCAGCGGCCAAAAGCGGTGAGCTAAATTATCGTGCATTGGCTAAGTTTTTCAGGGCACTGTATTATATTGATCTTACAGAGACATTTGGCGATGTGCCCTACAGCAATGCCCTTAAAGCAGTTCAGGGTGTTACACAGCCAAAATATGACGCTCAAAAAGATGTCTATATCGGCTGCCTGGCCGACCTGGAAGATGCCAATAATATGCTTGACAAAGCAAACGGCCCCATTGCAGGCGACATTATTTATGGCACAGATGCCGACCCTGTTAAGCAGTGGAAGCAACTTGTAAATGCATTTCGCCTTAGGGTATTAATACATCTTTCAAAAAAAGAAAGCGATGCTGATTTAAACATAAAACAGCAGTTTCAAAATATTGTAAGCAACCCGTCAAAATACCCGCTTATGACCTCCATAAGCGATAACGGGCAAATAGTATTTAATACTTCTGACGCAAGTAATTATTATCCTACTTATCTTAGCAACGATATGCAAACCGCTACCTCTATGGAAAAAGGGTTTGTTAACCTGATGAAAGATAGAAATGATCCGCGGCTATTTGAAATTGCCGAACCTATAGCTAACCAGCCTGCGGGTGTTGTTACCAGTTATGCAGGCGTTGATGCGGGGCTGTCCGTAGCAGACCAGCAAACCACATCTGGCCAGGCTTCACGCCTTAAAAAAAGGTACTGGAACAGCCAGGTGAACGAACCACATATTATTTTGGGCTATGCAGAACAGGAGTTTTTGATAGCCGAAGCTATTGCGCGCAACTGGGTAACAGGCGCCGGAACCGCTGCAAGCCATTACAATAATGGCGTAACAGCTTCAATGCAATTTTACGGGATTGGGGCTGATGATATTACAACATACCTGGCCCAGCCTAACGTGGCTTACAATGCAGGCAATGCAATACCGTTGATCATCACACAAAAATATTTGTCATTTTTTATGAACTCCGGCTGGGAACCATTTTTTGAACAGCGCCGTACCGGCATACCTACATTTGATGTAGGCGACGGTACTTTAAACGGTGGCGTTGTACCGAAGAGATGGATGTACCCTAACGGCGAACTTACCAATAACCCAGACAATCTTGCAGCGGCGTTGCAAAACCAATATGGCGGCAACGATGATATTAATGCCGTTATGTGGTTATTAAAATAACAGGGTTTTAGCGGGTTTCTTATCGTTAAATTGGCGGGGCTTTTCTAAGCTTCGCCATCCTTTTTTATAGGGGTATTGCAATGTATGAGCATGTTGCATTAGTACCATTAATGTTTATAACAGGGCTGTTTTTTATGCCTGCTTCGTTTACAAATTCTCAAATTCCAACATTTTCAATTGCTAACTGTATATTTAACCTGTAAAACAGCAGGGCATGAACGAAGAAATTATTTTACAGATAAGCAACAGGATAAAAGAGAAAAGGAAAGAGGGGGGCATAACACTTCAGCAACTTGCAGAAAGTGTTGGGGTTACCAAGGGCCTGCTGTCGCAAATTGAAAACAACCGCACCGTACCCTCCCTTATTGTTTTATTAAGCATAGTAAAAGCTTTACGGGTTGATTTTAACGATTTTTTTGACAAGCTAGACACCACCCAAAACAGCGGCCCGGTAATTATAAAAGGCAGCGAGCACCACCGCGTTGAAAAAGAGTATACCAAAGGCACCTGGTACTACCGTATTACCAGCTTTAAGCACCAGGGCAAACTTATAGATGTAATGCTGTACCGGCAGGATAAGAACGCCAAAAAAGGCTACGTATCAACCCAGGCGCACGAGTTTAACTATATGCTAAAAGGCAAAGCCGAATATACTATTGAAGGAAAAAAATATGAAATTGAAGCCGGCGACTCATTTTACTACGATGCGCGCAAAAGCCACCTTAGCAAATGCCTTAGTGAAGAACCATATGAAATGCTGGTGATCTACTTTTTTGACGAGGATTGATACCCGCCATTTAACTTCAAGGCTATAGAATTTCACTTCAAAAGTTTAGCAGCGCTAAATTTTTAGTTCTACCACTTTCAGTTAAGCAGCCGTGCTTATATTATGTTATTTACTAAAGTGATCGCCCGCAAAGCCCTGTTTTCAGCGTTTGGCCTTTAATATAAGCTTTCGATATTAATGTTTAGTTACCCTAAATTTAAGTAATTGTTAAGTGCCAAAAGTTTACAATTACTTTACTTTTTGTTAATGCTGTTAAAAATTTTAACAGCTGCATCACCCGATACATTTGCTGCCACAAACCAAAATAAGTTTATGAAGCAGCAATTAACCTTTCACGCAAAAACCTTTGCCTTAACGGCAATTGCCTTTTTTATGGCAGTATTGGTGCATGCGCAGGTAATGGTGGTAAAAGGCCATATTACCGATGCCGCAACCAAAAAACCCATAGCGGGGGCTACCATTGTAAACAAAAATACCCAAAAAGGCAGCGCTACAGACAATGACGGCGCTTTTAATCTGCAGGCTACAAAAGGAGATATTGTAACCGCAAGTTTTATAGGCTATGGCGACGAGACTGTAAAAGTTAACGGTGATGATATAACCATACAGCTTACCCCTATTGCTCAAAACCTTAACGAGGTTGTAGTAACGGCATTAGGCGTAAGAAAAGAAGTTAAAAAACTTGGTTATGCCGTACAGGAAGTAAAGGGTGAAGACCTTGTAAAAGCAAGAGACCAAAACCCTATTACAGGCTTAACGGGTAAAGTAGCCGGTCTTTCAGTTGGGCCGTCAGCAGAAATGCTGCGTAAGCCTACTGTAATATTACGCGGTAATGAAATTACCCTGTATGTAGTGGATGGTGTGCCTATTAGCAGCGACACATGGAACATTAGCCCTGATGACGTTGAGTCGTATTCTGTATTAAAAGGCCCGACTGCTGCTGCACTATATGGCAGCCGTGCGCAATACGGAGCTATATTAATAACTACCAAAAAGGGCCTTAAACACAAAGGTTTTACTGTTGAGTTTAACTCAACCAATGCTATTGATAAGGGCTTTCTTGCCTTTCCAAGGGTTCAGGATGAATACGGAGGTGGCGAGAACGAACTGTATGCTTTTGGCGACGGCAAAGGCGGTGGTTTAAATGATAATGACTACGACGTTTGGGGGCCGAAGTTTAATGGCCAGCTCATTCCTCAATATGATGGCAAGTACGATCCTAATACCACTTACACAACAACTTTTCCCGGTGGTTATGTTTGGAAAGGCCACACTGAACCTACACCATATGTAGCAAGGGGCAAAAATAACCTGGGCCGTTTTTTAAGAACAGGTTTCCAGTCAACCAATAACATTTCATTAAACGCAACAGGCGATAACTACAGCCTGCGTTTCTCTGCTTCACATTCTTACCAGCAGAGCATTATACCTAATAACGCTGTAAATATTACCAACTTTAATATTTATGGCAGTTATAATGTAAGCCCTAAATTAAAGATTGAGGCTAATCTTAATTACAACAAACAGTACTCCCCCAACTTTTCTGATGTTGACTATGGCCCTAACAGCTTAATATATAACGTAGCTGTTTGGACAGGTGCAGACTGGGACGTTGAATCGCCAGATATTAAAGGTATGTGGCAGCCGGGTAAAGTAGGCACACAATCAATATTTGCTGAATACCAGCGTTACCATAACCCATGGTTCCAGGTGAACGAATGGTTAAGGGGCCACTACAAAACCGATATTTATGGTTACCTGTCAACCAACTACAAGTTTGACAATCATATTAACTTAAATGCCCGTACGCAAATAACTACCTATAATCTTTTGCGCACAGAAGACATGCCTTTCTCAGCACACCCTTACGGCAGGGAACAAAACCTTGGTGACTACAGGGAAGACAGGCGCGACCTGTTTGAGAACAATACAGATGTACAGTTAAACTATAACTACACTAAAATAGGTGGCTTTCTTGACCTTTCCGGTTTAGTTGGTGGCAGCGGCAGGTTTTTTAACTATAACTCAAGCTGGACTTCAACAGATTATTTGAACGTACCTGGTGTATATGCATTCAGCAATTCAAAAAACCCTATACAGGCCAGCAGTTTCTCATCTGACATGAGAGTGTTTAGCGCTTATGCATCATTGGATGCTTCTTTAGACAAATATGCAACCTTATCGTTTACAGGCCGTGTTGATAAATCTTCTGCTTTGCCGCAACAGCACAACAGCTATTTTTATCCAAGTGTATCTTTAGCATCTGTAATATCAGATTATATAGCGTTACCCAAAGTAATATCTTTCTTAAAAATAAGAGGATCTTACGCTACAGTGCATGGTGATGCAACTTCACCAACAGTTGGTGTTGCACCGTTTAATTCCATCACTGCTTTTGGTACAAGCCCTTCAGGCAACTCGCTGTACGACTACCCGCTTGATTATGGCAATAACTACCTTTCACCTTACGGTGGCCCGGACTATTCATTATCTGCTGTTTACTCAACCAGCAAGCCATACAATAATCAAACAGCGGCTTATTATACAAGCAACATTTACGATCCGAATATTAAAACCTTTAACCGTGTAAACTACGAAGAAGGCTTTGATATTAAATTTCTTAAAAACCGCTTAGGTTTTAGCGCAACAGCTTTCCAGTATATTGATGGCCCTCAAATTTTACAAAACCCTATTTCACAGGCATCTGGCTATAGCTACTATTTTTTAAATGCCTTGAAAACACAAAAAACAGGTCTTGAGCTTTCTTTACAAGGTACACCAGTTAAAACAAAAGACTTTAATTGGGATGTATTGGTTAACTGGAGCACTTATAAAGACACCTACAAAGAATTGCCTCCCGGCCAAAGCGTTTATAATACCTTCTTCCACGCCGGTGACCGTACTGACAAGTTTTACGGAAGCGCATTTGTAAGGACACAGGATGGCAAAGTAGTAAATGATAATGCAGGCAAGCCGTTAATTAACCCTGTTGCACAATACCTGGGCCACCTTAACGCTGATTTTGCATGGAGCATTTACAACAAGTTCAACTACAAAGGCTGGTCGCTGGGTTTCCAGTTTGATGGTAGTGTAGGCGGTGTAACCAGCGATTATATGTTTAACAAAACAATGCGCGGCGGCAGAAACGCATTAACTGCAGAAGGCGCTTTGGGTAAATCAAGAGAAGACGATAACAACCACGCAGGTGACCCTAATTATGCAGGCAGCTACGTTGGCGAAGGTGTTGTAGTATCAAACGGTGTACCTATCAACTTCGATTCTCAAACCGGCAGCATATTAAACTATAAAGACCTGCAGTTTGCACCCAACGCGCAGGTTACACACGTACAGGACTATGTAAGTAAATACTACGGTATTAACGAAGCAAACCTTATGAGCAAAACTTACGCTAAACTGCGCGAAGTAACCATTGGCTACGACCTGCCTGCCAGTGTACTTGCAAAAACATTTATGAGCAAAGTAACACTGTCGCTGGTTGGCCGTAACCTGCTGTACTTTTATGCAGACAAACGTTTTAAAGACGTTGACCTTGACCAGTACAACTATACCACAACCGGTACAGCTTTACAAACACCTACTACCCGCAGGTATGGTTTTAACATAAACATTGTATTCTAAAATAAACAACTGTTAAATGTATGAAAAATATAACTAAAATATTAGCAATACCTGTTATGGCAGTGGTAGTTGCAACAGGCTGTAAAAAAAGTTTTGACAGCCTTAATGCAAACCCCAATAAGCCAACAAGTGTGCCTGCATCATTATTATTCAACGGTGTGGCAAATGATATGTATGACGACCCCGCCGGCTACGACAGGCCTAATCAATACTTTCTTTGTAATTACGATTATTATGGCAATAACCGTTACGACTTTGGCAGCGGCAACACTTATTACAGCACGCTTACCAATGTTAAGAAAATGGAAGATAATGCCAAAGCCGTGGGTTTGCCTGATGTAAACGCTTATGAAGCGCTGGGCAAATTTTTCAGGGCATACTTCTTTGCCAAAATGAGCCTTGAAATGGGTGACATACCTATGAGCCAGGCTTTACAGGGCCTTAATAACCTCAAGCCTGTTTACGATGCACAGAAAGATGTGTTCAAACAGTCTTTCCTGTGGCTTGACAGTGCTAATACTGACCTTAGCGAACTGGTAGCACAAGGTAACACAACACTACAGGGTGATATTTACTATGGCAACGACATATCTAAATGGCAGAAAGCGGTAAACACTTTCCGTTTAAGGCTTTTGATAGAGTTAAGCAAAAGGGCAGATGATGCCGCTGACCTTAATATTAAGCAACAGTTTAAAGACATCCTTGGCAATCCGTCAAAGTACCCGGTTATGACCGGGCTAAGCGATAATCTGCAGTATAACTATACACATCCAACAAATGATTATCCGAACAACCCGGACAACTTTGGTTTTGATGCATTAAGGTATAATACTTCAGCAACCTATGTAGGGTTGGCAACCCAGTTAAACGACCCAAGGGTATTCATAACTGCAGAACCCGCAGGCGCACTTGTTTCAGCAGGCAAAAGCCCAACAAGCTTTGATGCTTTTCTTGGTGCTGACCCGGGCGAAGACCTTGGTACCATGTATGTAAAAGCCAACGCAGGCGGCTACTCATTGCTTAACCGTTTCCATTATTATGGCAACTACACCGCGGAACCGGCTATACAGGTAGGCTACCCTGAAATGTGTTTTGGCATTGCTGAAGGCATTAACCGCGGCTGGGCTGATGGCGACGCTGAAGCCTGGTATAAAAAGGGCATACAGGCATCAATGGATTTTTACAGCATACCTGCCAAAGGCGTATTAACAGTACATTTTCTGCACCCGGGTGCAAGCCTTGGTACGTATGATACCTATTCAGTTAATACTGATTTTGATGCATATTACGCACAAAACCTGGTTAAATACTCAGGCAACAACGCTACAGGCCTTAAGCAAATATTGCAACAAAAATACCTTGCATTCTTCCGCCAGTCCGGCCTTGAGCCGTACTACCAGTTTAGAAGAACGGGTGTACCGGTATTTACAACCGGCCCGGGCACAGGTAACAGCGGCAGGGTAGCCTTACGCTTTCAATATCCAGGCAGCGAAAAATCTGCCAATACTACCAACTACCAGGCTGCACTGCAAAGCCAGTACGGCGGTAACGATGATATTAACGGCGTAATGTGGCTTTTGAAATAACTATAAAAATGGTTTTAGTAGTTTTCTTAGCATAATATTGGCGGGGCCTTTCAAGGCTTCGCCATATTTTTAAAAACAATGCTTATCTTATTCCCGGCTTAACGCCAACATCCAACAGAAACAAACCGATCAATGAAAAAAATAATATTCAGCATAATATGTATTGCATGCCTGGCAACGGGTAATGCCCAACACAAAACACAAAACATTGTTATTGTAACTTTAGACGGTATGCGCTGGCAGGAAATTTTCGGCGGCGTTGACTCAGCGCTCATCGTAAACAAACGTTTTACAATGGACTCAGCCCAGGTAACAAAAAACTTTTGGGCAGATGATGCTGTTGAAAGACGCAAAAAACTTTTTCCTTTTTTATGGGGCACCGTAGCCCAACAGGGCCAGTTATATGGTAACCGACGCGCAGGCAGTTATGTAAACAACGCCAACCCTTACTGGTTTTCATACCCCGGCTATAATGAAATTTTTACCGGCTACCCTGATACCGCCATCAACTCCAACGACAAAAACCTTAACCCTAACGAGAATGTGCTGGAATTTATTAACAGGCAACCCGGCTATACAGGCAAGGTGGCAGCATTTAGCACATGGGATTGTTTTCCGTACATCCTGAACAAATGGCGCAGCGGCATCTATGTAAACTCTGACATTGATACACTTAAGTTTGATGCCCCTGCATTAAAGCTAATTAACGACATGCAATTTCTTTCGCCAAAACCTATTGATGTAAGGCCTGACCTTATAACCTACTTTGCAGGCAGGGAATATTTAAAAGCATACAAACCAAAAGCGTTATACATAGCGTTTGATGAAACAGACGATTTTGCCCATGGCGGCGCTTACGACCAATATTTAAAAGCAGCCCATGCTGAGGATGCAATGATTGCCGACCTTTGGAACACGCTGCAATCAATGCCTGAATACAAAGGCAATACTACCTTACTTATTGCCTGCGACCACGGCCGCGGCGATAAAATAAAAGAACAATGGACATCTCACGGCTCAAAAACAGAGGGCTCAAACCAAATATGGATCGCCGTTATAGGGCCTGATACAAAAGCATTGGGCGAAGTAAAAAATAACCCGCAACTTTACCAAAAGCAACTGGCCACCACTATCGCTGCATTACTGGGTTTTAACTTTAAGCCATCGCATCCTGTTGCAATGCCTATTCAATCTATTTTACCTTAAACAACATCAACTATGTACGATACACAACACGCTGATGAAATAGCCGCAGAGATACAAACACTTTTTGAACAACACGGTAACGAAGACTATGATGGCGAACCGGTAAGCCAAACGTCGCACATGGTGCAGTGCGCTATGCACGCTATGGCTGAAGGCGGTGATATGGAACTGGTTATCGGCGCTTTTTTGCACGATATTGGCCACCTGCTGCGTTACAAAATGGAAACCGAGGCTATGGGCAACTATGGCGTTATGAACCACGATGGCATTGGCGGCGAATACCTGCGCCAAAATGGTTTTTCTGAAAGGGTGTGTGCTATGGTTGAAGAGCATGTTGCCGCCAAACGTTACCTGGTATCTACCCAGCCCGGATATAAGGACAAACTCTCTGAAGCAAGCCTGCAAACACTTATGCAATACCAGGGCGGTTTGATGGGCCCTGAAGAGATAACCGCTTTTCAAAACCACCTGTTCTTTGATGATATTATTAAAGTTAGGTTGTGGGATGAAGAAGCGAAAGACCATAATGCCGTTATGCTGCCCCTTAAGCATTTTATAAACCTTATACACGAATACCTGAACGAAAGAAATTAACCGATGAGCAACAACATACAGCTGGTGGTATTTGATATTGCAGGCACCACCGTTAAAGACAACGGCGAAATTACCATCGCTTTTCAGCGGGCTTTGCAGGAACACGGCTATGTCGTGCCTGAGGAACACATAAAGCCTTTGATGGGCTATAAAAAGCCTGAAGCCATCAGGATGATGCTGGAAGAGTATGAAGACGAAGTGAGCCTGATAACTGCTGAATACATCAATATTATTCATGAGCGGTTTTTAACGTTAATGATAGACCATTACGAAACAACTGAACACCTTGAGCCATTGCCTTATGCCGAAGAAACCTTTGAATGGTTAAAAAGCAAAGGCATTAAAATTGGTTTGGACACCGGCTTTTCAAGCGACATTACCAATGTTATCGTCAGCAGGCTTGGCTGGCTTAAAGATGGCAAGATCGATTTTGTTGCCTCAAGCAACGAAGTACCTGCCGGCCGCCCCGCCCCATACATGATTCAAAAAATAATGAGCGCATGCGGCGTTACAAATGCAGGCGCTGTTGTAAAGTTGGGCGATACCGAAGTTGATGTTAACGAAGGCAAAAATGCAGGTTGCCTTTATTCCATCGCCGTTACAACAGGTGCTTTTACGCGCGAACAGCTTGAGCCTTACGAACCATCTTTTATTATTGACAGCCTGCAGCAACTGCAGCCAATTTTGCAACCACATATAAATTAACAATATGCAGCTAACAGGCCTGCCTGTAACGCAAGACTCATCACTTACCGCAAGGCTGAAGCAATCTCCGGCCTGGGTGTTTGTTTTGTTTGTGTCGGTTACATCCTTTACAGTGTATGCCTGCATGTACGGGTTTCGTAAACCTTTTACAGCTGCATCGTACGATGGTATAAAACTATTTGGCATATCCTACAAGGTTGTATTGGTAATTGCACAGGTAATAGGGTACATGCTAAGCAAATTTTATGGTATTCGTTTTATTTCTGCCATGCAACCGCAAAAACGCGCAGGCACAATAGTTAAGCTTATACTTACTGCGTGGCTTTCGCTGCTATGTTTCGCTTTGGTGCCGGCGCCATACAATTTTATTTTTATGTTTATTAACGGGCTGCCGTTAGGTATGGTATGGGGCCTTGTATTTGGTTTTTTAGAAGGCCGCAGGGCTACCGAGCTAATGGGCGCTGTTTTAGCCACCAGCTTCATATTCGCGTCAGGCCTTGCTAAAACGGCTGGTAAATGGCTGATGCTTAATATGCATGTGTCAGAATGGTGGATGCCTTTTGCTGCCGGTGGCATATTTGTACTGCCAATGCTTGTAAGTACATGGCTGCTTAACAAAACCCCCGCGCCAAACGCTGAAGATATAGCGCACCGCACTATACGCAAGCCCATGGATAAACAGCAGCGGGTTACGTTTATTAAACAATTTGGCTTTGCATTGGCGCCTGTAATAATTGCATATGTGTTACTTACCATATTGCGCGATTTTTCAGAAGACTTTGCCAACGAGTTATGGACAGAAACCGGTTACCAAAACCAGGCAGACATCTTCGCTCAAACCAGCACCATAACATCGTTAATAGTATTAGCCGTGGTTGGCGGCTTCTTTGCCATCAGAAACAATTACAAAGCCTTCCAGCTAAACCACACCATCATTATTTTTGGTTTTGGCATTGCAGCCTTATCAACTTTTTTATACCACCTGCATGTAATATCACCCGTTGTTTGGTTTACTGCGGCGGCTGCAGGGCTTTACCTTGGTTACGTGCCTTACAACTGCTTTTATTTTGAACGCTTGCTTGCTGCTTACAAAGTGCCGGCAAATGTTGGCTTTGTTATATACATTGCAGATGCTTTTGGCTATCTGGGTACAGTGGTAGTTTTATTGGTAAAAGAGTTTGTTACCATAAAATACAGTTGGGTTGATTTTTTTACTATCCTGTTTTATACAGCAGCGGCCTTTGGCATTGTACTGGTATTATGGGGTTCGTCATTATTTGCAAAAATTTATAAGAACAAGACTATTTAATATGCGGCAACGCAGCGCAATTGTAATAGGTGCAGGCATTGTAGGCTTGGCAATAGCCCGTAGCCTGGCGGAGCGTGGATACATGGTTACTGTGTTTGAACGTAATGAAAAAGCGGTTGGTGCATCTGTTCGCAATTTTGGTATGGTATGGCCAGTAGGCCAGCCCAATGGTTATTTGTATGAAAGGGCGCTTCGCTCAAAGTCCATCTGGCAGCAGGTTTGTAAAGAAGCCGGCCTGTGGAGCGATGAGGTTGGCAGCCTGCACCTTGCATATACCGATCTTGAATATACCGTAATGCAGGAATTTGCCGAAGCCAACAAAAACCTTCGCCCCGTTGCCGCTTTAACGGCCAAACAGGCTTTACAAAAAACCAGCGCTGCCAACCCTGTAAATCTTAAAGGCGCTTTATGGAGTGCAGACGAAATGATCATCGAATCGCGCGTGGCCATTGAAAAACTACCGGCATATCTTACTGAAAAGTATGGCATAACATTTCATTTTAATACCGCTGTTACCGTTGTTGAACACCCCACCGTATTTGCGGGCAAACAAAGCTGGAGCGCTGATGAAATTTATATATGCAGCGGGGCCGAATTTGAAACACTATACCCCGAAGTTTTTGCTACAAGCAATTTTACAAAGTGCAAGCTGCAAATGATGCGTATTGAAGCGCAGCAAAACAACTGGCGCATTGGGCCATCATTGTGTGGCGGCCTTTCAATGATACACTATAAAGCTTTTGAAGCTGCCCCTTCTCTTAATGAATTAAAGCAGCATTACCACAACACTATGCCAGACTACATTAAATGGGGCATTCATGTAATGGTGTCTCAAAATGGCGAAGGCGAATTAACCATTGGCGACAGCCACGAATACGGCCTTGTGCACGACCCTTTCGACCGCCAGTTTATCAACCAGCTTATTCTTGATTACCTAAAGCAATTTGCTGCTTTCAAAAGCTGGAACATCTCTCAAAGCTGGAATGGCATCTATCCCAAAAAAACAGACGGCAAAACAGATTTTATTCACTCACCCGCCAGTGGCGTTACCATTGTTAACGGTATGGGCGGCGCCGGTATGACGCTAAGCTTCGGCTTCGCCGAAGAAATCCTCACTCCCAGCCCCTCTCCACAAGTGTAGAGGGGAGAAGCGGAGATTATAGCGGGGATTGTTGAGGATATTATCAAAAAGGGCTAACAGCTGTCTCGTCCTGAAATAGGTTTACGGTGTTGCATATCATACCAATCAATACCTCGCCGCTTGCCAGGCATCGCTCATTTAAATTATTGATCTTCCCACTGCTCTTCGCTTCACCCCTCTCCACCTGTGGAGAGGGTCCGGGGGTGATGTACTTCGCCGCTTGCCATCCACCGCTCGTTTACCTGTCAATCTTCCCACTGCTCTTCGCTTCACCCCTCTCCACTTGTGGAGAGGGTCCGGTGGTGAGGTACTTCGCCGCTTGCCATCCACCGCTCGTTTACCTGTCAATCTTCCCATTGTTCTTCGCTTCACCCCTCTCCACCTGTGGAGAGGGGCCGGGGGTGAGGTACCTCGCCGCTTGCCATCCACCGCTCGTTTACCTGTCAATCTTCCCATTGTTCTTCGCTTAACCCCTCTCCACCTGTGGAGAGGGGCCGGGGGTGAGGGATTAATACTTCGCCGCCTCTCCCGCTTTCGGCAACGAGCTCATTATAAACTTCCGCAGGTTTTCGTTTGCTTCTGCAAGGTCTGGCTTACGCAGGTATAGCATGTGGCCGCTGCGGTAGCCTTCCCATTTAAGGCGGTCCTTCAGTTTACCGCTTGGGTCAAGCTGCCAAAGGCTGTACTTGGCATTAAAATAATCGCATGCGCCATCATAGTAACCACTTTGTATCAACAGGTGCAGGTAAGGGTTTTGTGCAATAGCCTGGCGCAGGTCCTCCCCTACATGATTGTTCTGGTCATTCCACGGAAACACACTTCCAAACATGTTATACTTAAGGTCAGTCTGGTAGTGCAGGTCCTGCCGCAGGTAAATGTTGATGGCTGGCGTAAAGCTGTGCAGCCAGCTGGTGAGTTCGGCGTTATAATCCGGTGCATCACCCAGGTCCTGCCTGTCAATACCGCGGTAGCGGCTGTCAAGCCTGCCAACGGTAAGGCCCTTATCGCGCAGCAGTTCCTTCCAAAAAAAGTTAGTTTGTATTTGCAGGTTGCTTTGCAAAATTACTTTCTCTGACAATCCTATATACTTAGACATCTTGGCCGCCAGGTCCTTCTTCTTCGCATCCTCAATAAAGCCGCCTTTTGATAAGGCGGGTATCAGTTCATTCACGGTAAAGTTTTCAACCTCAGGCAAATAATCAGTTAAATCTTTGCCCTGCAGGTCAGCGCCAAGCGCTTTATGGTACCATGCGGTAGCAGCATAGTAAGGTACCAGTAAGGCAGTGTTTACATAATCTGCACGGGTAATACCCAGGTCAGTAGGCGATACCAGCACAACACCGTTTAAATAGATCCACTGCGCATTTTGCAACTCAAGGGCAAGGCCGCTAACACGGGTGGTACCATAGCTCTCCCCTATTAAAAATTTAGGCGAGGCCCAGCGTTGTTTGCGCGTAATAAACGTAGCTATCCATTCAGCCAGGTAGCGAATATCTTCATTAACACCGAAAAACTTGCTGCCCGGCACATCTTTGCTAACCGCACGGCTAAAGCCCGTATTAACGGGATCGATGTACACAATATCAGCCACGTCAAGTATGCTTTGCGTGTTTTCCTTAACGCCGTAAGGCTGTAAGGGGTAACCCTCATCATCAAGGTTAAGGCGGCGCGGGCCGGTATAACCAATTTCCATCCATACGCTGGGTGTGCCGGGGCCGCCGTTAAAACTAATAACCAGCGGGCGGCTGTCTTTATCTTTAATATCAGTCCTTTCGTAATAAGTATAAAATACGCCTGCAATCGGTTTGCCTTCTTCGTCCCAAACGGGTATGGTGCCGGCAGTAGCCTCGTATGGAATATGCACACCTTTAATAGTAACCTCAGCCTTAGTGGTAACGCTGCTGTCAATATACAACTCGCGTGTACCTGGTACCGGTTTCTCGCCCGGCGCCAATGCCTTTTGCGCCAAAACGGGCGCTACACAACCCAACAAAACGATAGCAAAAAATATTTTCCTCATACAGTTAATTTATAAGTAGCGAATATAATTAAAGTCAGTGAGTCAAATGTCAATAAGTCAATTAGGCCTGGGTCGAAATCTTTTGAAAGATGCCGGCATTGAAAACTTTGCTTGAATGCCCGCCCGAACATTTTATCTTTTCCACCTTTTCGATGCAAGGGGAGGAAAAAGGGGGAATATTTTGCAACTCTATTTCCAATCTATTTTATTGACAATCAAACATTTAAAGTAAATCCAATCCTCAAAATCGCTTCAATTGGCAATAACATTCAAATCATCGAGCCTGCTGCCCATCGTTGCGAAGAAACCTGTGCTGGCTTTGTTCACATGACATTTGCCTGCTCCAACTTTTGTCCGCGTGGCAATCTCATACGCACAGTGCATCTCCAATCTTCGAAGGCCGGCCGGCGAACGAGATGGCCACAGCCACCACCCAACCCACATAGGCGTGCGCGGCGTGGCTTCGCCATGACGCGAACGTTTCTTCCGTCAATGGTCAACGCTGCCTTCAACTGGTTCTCTCCTTTCGCTTTAAGCCTTACACCTTTCTTCCTCCTTAAACCTTAGACCTTTGCCTTATATATGCCTTATACCTTCGCTTCCTTACGCCTTAAACCTTACACCATACACATCCTAATAAATAACATACTTCCCCGGTGGTATCCACCCCTTGGGATAATCAAACTTTGCCCGCTCTTCCGGCGTAAGGCTGCTGGCTGGTTTTTTAATTCTTGTAATAAGGCCATGCACTACCTGTTTAATTTCCACCATCCGCTCGTCTTCCGGGTTTACGCCTGGGTATTGTTTGGTCAATAGTATTGGTTCACCAAGCACTGACGGGTCTACATGCTTCGTCTCAGCGACCACTTCCGAATTCCTTTGCTCCTCCGCTTCTTCCTTTAATGATGTGTTGACCCAATCACCTAATGACTCCCCTTCTTGCCTTAATGACTCACTGACCCCATGACCAAATGACTGTTCATCTTCCGGACCTCCCGTCTTTCCGTCTTCCGGATTGCCTCCCACACTCTCATTCCCCAGATTCATCGTTATATCCCAATGCTGGTCTTCCAGCGCCTTATTCGCCCTCTTCACATGCAGCCCATGGTTCGCCTTCAGGTCGAATATCAGGCCGCTGGCGCAGCCCTCGCCATTCACCAGCGCATCTAATTTGCGCGCAAGTACCGCATACTCAATCTGTTTTATTGTTTTTTTGTAGTTGCGGTTTTTACGCAGTTTCCCCAGGTCGTCCTCATCAAGGCCAACAAGGCAGCAAAAAACCTCCATCAAATAAATTTTCGGCTTTTTTAGGGTTAGTATCTCGCTGCGGTAGCGTTGTTCTGTAGTGTGCTCATCACACTGTTTTTTGTATTGCTGCCATCTTTCTAATAATTGGGCAGGCTGAAGTTTGTATGCCATAATGCTATCTATTTATAGATATATATAAAAAACCCGTTTTCGTCCGGTGTTTTTGGCATATTTTTTTTGAAAAAGGGGAAATTTTAAGGTTTTGGTGGAGAAAGTAGGTCAAAGCTGTCATCCTGAGCGCAGCGCCTGTCCGCCGTGGCGGAACGGATCTGCCAGGTTATAGATGTGCCGTCCAATAGCATTACTGCCGCCTGCCTTGCATGTTGTCTGAACGTAGATCCGCCACGGCGGACAAGTTTTAGCAGGATTTAAAGGATGGAGAGGATAGCTAAACATGATTAAAGCCGATTAAAAGCTGTCATCCTGAGCGTAGCGCCTGTCCGCCGTGGCGGGAACGGATCTGCCAGGTTATAGATGTGCCGCTCCAATAACACTGCCACCGCCGGGCTTTCACCGATTAAAAGCTGTCATCCTGAGCGTAGCGAACGGATCTGTCTGGTTATAGATGTGCCGCCTAATAGCATTACTGTCGCCCGCCTTGCATGTTGTCTGAACGTGGTCCCGCCACGGCGGACAGGTTTTAGCAAGATTTAAAGGATGGAGAGGATAGCTAAACATGATTAAAGCCGATTAACGCTATCATTCTGAGCGCAGCGAACGGATCTGCCAGGTTATAATGTCAACCAGCCGCGGCGGGCTTTGAAATCCCGAAGGGATGAAATTATTGTAGCAAACAATGCCTCAGCAGCCAGCAAACCCCGGAGGAGTGATATTACTTAATTTATGCGTCTGCCATGCTAAAGTTTAAAATCCATCGCTGTTACAAATTCACAAAGTGTATCTTTAATGCTGTAATTAAAACTATGGATCATGCCAATCATCACACGCATTCGCAAGATGTTTAAAATGGATAAACAAGGTGGAAAGCCGAACCCCGGCTTTATAGATAGCCTCGGGCTTTACCAGGCAGATTTACACCAACATAAATATAAACCACCAAAATATGGGATAGCCGGAGATGGGTGTTTGATAAACGAAAACCCGGGGCATGTCCATAGTATTAACGTACTACACCATTCCGGCCCTGCACATTAACCTGTTTTTTCACTTAATAATTAGCCTTACACCTTAACGACTCCCACACCGCCCCGCGCAAACCAATAACCCACCCATAGCCCACTTAAATATTCCCGCCAAACGCTAAAAAAGTACAAAAAAGCTTCCACGCACCCAATTTGCCATCCCCAAATACAGGTATAGCCTAATATACTAAAACAAGTAGCCCATTTTGTACTAAAAGCCGCTATATTTGGCGCATGAGCAAAACTTCATTCAACCTGCTGCTGGCTGATGACGACGAGGATGATTGCATGTTTTTTCAGCAAGCGCTTGAGGATCTGCCGTTTACCGCCATCCTGCAAACCGTAAACGACGGCGAGCAGCTTATGAATCTGCTAATGGCAAACACGCTCAAATTGCCTGATGTTCTTTTTCTCGACCTTAATATGCCGCGCAAAAATGGTTACCAATGCCTGGCTGAAATAAAACTGAACGATAACCTTAAAAAACTGCCCGTAATTATTTATTCCACCTCGTTCAACAATGAGGCGGCAAACTTGTTGTACGAGGAAGGTGCGCAGCACTACATTCGCAAACCGGGTGATTTTGCTGTGCTGAAAAAAGTAATTTTTACAGCGCTGACGGTCACAACACAAAACAGTTCAAACCAGAGGTCTAAAGACAAGTTTATCATTGAGGTATAAAGCAACTATTAATGCAAAATAACACTGCCCGGGGTGCCGTACAGTTTTTTGCCGGGGGTGGCGAAATGGGCAGGCTTATTCGCGAAAAAGACTGGTCAATAACTCCGTTAGGCCCTTTTACTGCATGGCCGCAAAGTTTGGTTACTGCGTTAAGCATCGTTATCAATTCAAAATTCCCCATGTTTATATGGTGGGGGCGCGATTTGACCTGTTTTTATAACGACGCATACCGGCCAAGCCTTGGCCAAAACGGTAAACACCCCTCAATACTGGGCATGAAGGCTGAGGATGCATGGGCCGAAATATGGCATATTATTAAGCCGCTGATAGACCAGGTATTGGCTGGCGGCGAAGCCACCTGGAGCGAAGACCAGCTAATACCTATTTACCGCAACGGCAAACTGGAAGATGTATACTGGACGTTTAGCTATAGCCCCATAATTAACGAATCTGGCAAACCTGGGGGTGTTTTGGTTACCTGTAACGAAACGACGCAAAAAGTACTTACTTATATAAAGCTTGAAGAAAGCAAAAATGAACTGGAGTTTGCCATTGATGCAACAGGCCTTGGTACATGGGACTATAACCCCCTTACCAACAAATTCTCTTCCAACCAAAGGTTAAAACAATGGTTTGGCCTTGAGCGCGACGGGCAGGTTGAACTTTCACACGCCATCAGTTCAATGCTTGAGTCAGACAGGGAACGGGTTACCGGCGCCATTACAAAAGCGCTTGATTTTTCGTCGGGGGGTAATTATGATATTGAATACACCATCGTTCACCCTGTTACCCAAAAGCAAACAATAGTGCATGCCAAAGGCAGGGCCTGGTTTAATGAAAATAAGGTGCCTTACCGTTTTAATGGCACAATGGAAGACATAACCGAGCAGGCCGTTGCATCAAAAAAAATAAGGGCCAGCGAACAAAAATTCCAGGCTGCAGTGCAGGCTGTTAGCGGTATTGTTTGGACAAACAATGCCCATGGTGAAATGGTGGGTGAACAAAAGGCATGGGCCGAACTAACGGGCCAGGCCTACGGCGAGTACCAGGGCTACGGCTGGGCAAATGCGGTACACCCCAACGATGCACAGGCCACAGTTAAGGCCTGGACCGAAGCGGTTAACGATGTTAAAACATTTATTTTTGAGCACCGTGTAAAAACAAAAGACGGCACATGGAGAGATTTTGCAGTGCGCGCCATACCCTTATTAGACAGTGATGGAATTTTGCAGGAATGGGTGGGTGTGCACATTGATATTACCGAACGTAAACTGGCCGAGGCCAAATTACGCGAGAGTGTAGACAGGTATCATTATCTTATAACCTCATCCCCATCGGCCATAGGCATTTTAACAACAGAAAAATTAATTATTACTACGGCCAACCAGGCCATTATTGATATTTGGGGCAAAGGCTGGCAAATAATGGGCAGGTCGTATTTTGAAGCCTTGCCCGAATTGGCACAACAGGGCTACGGAGACATTTTTAACCAGGTATATAAAACAGGCGTGCCGTTTAATGCTATTGAAACACCGGTACAAATTGTGCAAAACGGTAAAATGCAGTTGAAGTATTACAACTTTTTACTGTACCCCCAAAGAGATTTGAACGGGGATATTGATGGTATTGGCATTATGGCTACCGAAGTAACTACCCAGGCGCTGTTTAACAGGCAGATACAGGAAAGTGAAAAAAAGTTTCGGCTGCTGGCAGACTCAATGCCACAGCATGTTTGGACGGCCGATGCAGAAGGCAACCTGAATTATTTCAACCAGTCGGTGTATGATTATTCGGGCTTAACTGCTGAGCAGGTTAACGCAGATGGCTGGCTTCAAATTGTTCACCCCGGCGACAGGGAGATGAACATTAAAGAATGGGCGCAAAGCATACAATCAGGCAAAGATTTTTTGCTTGAACACCGCTTTCGCAAACATACCGGTGAATACCGCTGGCAGCTAAGCCGTGCCGTACCGCAAAAAGATGAGAATGGAAAAATACGCATGTGGGTAGGCACAAGTACAGATATTGAGGAGCAAAAAACATTTGCCGCCGAACTGGAAAAACAGGTGGCCGCACGTACAAAGGAGTTGGCAGAAAATAACATTGAGCTGGAAAAGATGAACAAGGAACTGCAATCTTTTGCCTACATTTCAAGCCACGACCTGCAGGAGCCGCTGCGCAAAATTCAAACCTTTGCCAGCAGGATAGCCGATAAAGAAGGCCCTAACCTTTCCGCTGCAGGCAAAGATCATTTTAAGCGCATGCAGGAATCTGCCCTGCGCATGCAAACATTGATAGATGACCTGTTGGCATACTCACGATCCAATACTGCCGACAGGCAATTTGAAAAAGTTCATCTTGAAAAAATAATTGCCGAAGTAAAAGACGATCTGAAAGAAGACCTGCAGCAAAAAGGCGCGATCATTGAAACGGACAACCTGTGCGAGGTAAACATTATACCTTTTCAGTTCCGCCAGCTTGTACAAAACCTGCTTACAAATTCATTAAAGTTTGCTGACCCCTTAAAACCGCTGCATATAACCATAGCAAGTATTACAGCCATTGGAGCAGATTTTAACAACAATAAGCTTTCGCCCAATACCCAATACTGCCGTATACGCGTGGCCGATAACGGGATAGGGTTTGAACAAAAATTCAGCGAAAAAATATTTGAAGTATTTCAGCGGCTGCACGGCCGCAGCGAATACCGCGGCACCGGCATAGGCCTTGCAATAGTTAAAAAAATAGCCGAGAACCACGGCGGCATAGTTACAGCAACAGGCGAGTTACATAAAGGCGCAACATTTGACATTTACCTGCCCGCAGCATAAATGCAGCATACAACACTTCCTCACTCCCTTCGCCTCTCTTCGCCAATAATAAGGTACCCAATTTCCATCTTCGCACCTGTGCAAACATTGACCGGCCTTCTAAAAATGGGTTTAAGAAAATTAATGTGTGAGGCGTTAAAAATTGAAATCCATGCACAGCTGCCTGAACATATTCCCTGCTCAAAAGTTATCCAAAACCCTGGATATATTCAACAGTTGTGACTATTTCATTTTAGACGCATGCATTAATTTTTAGACCATTTTTAGGAAGCCGTGTCTTTTTTGCAACTTTTTTTGACCAGAAAAAAAGTTGGTAAAACATAATCACTCGCTTAAAGCTATAAGTGCAATCCTGCGCTACCATTAAATCTATGGCATAATTTTTATCCCGCTCATCCAAATCCCCCAATTAGGGGGATGGTAAGCCGGCATATTGCCTCTACATTCGTTCAAATTTCTTATATGCGAAAACTGTTTTTATTTATTTTTATGCTTGTCTCATTTTGTGGCTATGCGCAAAAAAATAGCGGCTACACTTTTACGCTTGACCTTGTTAATGTAAAAGACGATAAGGTGCAGGTTCAATTAACAGCCCCTCAAATAAACCAGGACGAAATTGTTTATTATATACCTAAAATTGTGCCCGGCACCTACTCTGAAGATGATTTTGGCCGCTTTATTGAAGGCTTTACCGCCCTTGATAAAAACAGTAAACCTCTTGACGTTGAAAGAGTAAACGTGAACGGGTGGAAGATAAAAAATGCCAGGCAACTGTACAGCATAAGCTATAAAGTGAACGATACGTTTGACGACCGCGACACTGCAAGCAAAAAAGTTTTTGAGCCTACCGGCAGCAACATTGAAGCAGATACAAATTTTGTAATTAACACGCATTGCTTTCTTGGCTATTTTGATGGTATGAAGCAGGCGCCTTACAAACTGGTAGTTAACCATGCAGCAGATTTTTACGGCGCCACAGCTATGACGGATGATAACAACAGCAACACGGTTGACGAGTTTACTACTAACACATACAACACCATGGTTGACAACCCGGTTATGTATTGCAGGCCCGACACAGCAAGCATTTCAGTAGGTGACAGCAGGGTACTGATAAGCGTTTACTCACCCAACAAAAAAGTACGCGCTAATTTTCTGGCAACCAACTTCGATAAGCTTTTGCAGGCGCAGGCAAAATACCTGGGCGGCACACTGCCCGTAAAAAAATATGCCTTCCTGTTATACCTTACTGACCATGGCAGCCTTTCGGGTGGTGTGGGTGCGTTGGAACATTCTTATTCATCCATGTACTTTTTACCAGAGGGCGACCCCGAAAAAATTCTGCAAAACTTTATGGATGTTGCAGCGCATGAATTCTTTCATATTGTAACGCCTTTAAGCATTCACTCAGAAGAGATACAGTATTTTGATTTTAACGAGCCCAAAATGTCGAAACACCTTTGGTTGTATGAAGGCACTACAGAGTACCACGCACATATAGCACAGGAAAAATATGGACTGATAAGCAGGCAGGACCTGCTGGATGTACTGAGTGGGAAAATAACAAGCTCGCGCAGCTTTTTTAACGATACCGTTCCCTTTACAGTTATGAGCGCCAATTGCCTGCACCAGTATGCAAACCAGTTTGGCAATGTGTACCAAAAAGGCGCGCTTATAGCTATGTGCCTCGATATTAAGCTAAGGCAATTATCAAACGGTAAGTATGGATTGATGAATTTAATATTCGGCCTGTCAAAAAAATATGGCAAGGACAAGCCGTTTAAAGATGATGAGCTGTTTGATGTTATTGAGAAGCTTACCTACCCCGAAATAAAAACATTTCTTGTTACCTATGTGGCAGGCGGCACGCCGTTACCGTTGCAGGAAATATTTGCCATTGCCGGTATTGACTACAAAGCGGTTGAAGAAACTAAAGACAGCACATTTACAATGGGCAACATATCATTCATACCCAATAAAGCAAATAGCAGGGTTAATATAAGCGGCATTGCGGCAATGAACAGCTTTGGAACCCAATTAGGCTATAAGCTTAACGATGAAATAGTAAGCATAAACGATACGGCTGTTACAATAGTTAACTTTTCAAAATATGTTGGCAACCTTTATAAACGCGCAGCAGTTGGCGATAAGCTTACCATTGTTGTAAACCGCAAAAACGATGCAGGCACACAACAACAGGTTACCCTGTCTGCCCCCATGCAAAAAATACCTGTTAAAAAATATAACCAGCTAAGCATTATGCCCAACCTAACTGCCCAACAGCAAACGGTACAAAACAGTTGGCTTAATGCAAACTAACTAAACACAAAACCACGTATACATAAAATATTAAAAAGCAAAAACAAGAAGAAACCACCCTTCTTTAACCAACATCGTTTGTAAGTGTAATGATGCAGTTTTGTTAACAGCGCTTTTTCATGTGCGCATATACCGGGCTATGTTCATAGCCCGGTTTTTTATTTACGATCTGGAGTAATTAAATACCAATTTTTCTACAAATTATAAACCCATCCATAAAACCGCAATTTTGACAAGTTGCTGATAGAATAGTTGTTGATTTGAACTCGCAGCGGTAAGTTCTGAATGAAAAACACGAAGTACACCAGCCCAAAGTTATAAACGTGAATTGTTACGCGGTATCACGTAACATGATAAAAAGTAAACACATGCGCGACGAGGTAGCAGGCGCGTGGGCACGGCCGAACACGTGAGGTTCGGGTCGGCCTTGAACTTTTCTTTGTTACTTTCTTTTCTTTCAAGAGAAAAGAAAGTAAGCAAAAGGTTTGATGAAAAAAGCGTGTCTGCATAAGGCCTGTGTATAGCACTTAAAATAAGTGTCGCAAAAAATTTATACCCGTGTTCAATAATAAGACTTAAGCGACCACCCATCCCAAATGTTAATTTTCCCCTCAAACCCGTCCCCAAAAAATCAATATAAAAAATTATTGTATTTTTGTAAGGTAAACTTACAAGTTTACTTTATTAAAATGCAAACAAACATTATTGACCCCCAACTGGCAACCGATCTTAGATCGGCCCTCACCCGGCTAACAAAAAAGCTGCGTAATAAATTTTCCGCGGCAGATATTCTTTCACTTACCGAACGTAATACCATCGGCCTGCTTGACCAGCATAAACAGCTTTTGCCCAACGAACTGGCCGCCATGGAAAAGATAACCGCACAAAGTATGTCGCAAATATTAAACCACCTGCTTCAGTTAGGTTATATAAACCGAACGGCATCCGAAACTGATAAGCGCAAGGTTATTATATCGCTAAGCAAAGCCGGCCAGGCCGTGCTGCATAAGGTAAGGAACGAGCGTGACGAATGGCTTAACAAGGCACTACAGCAAACCTGCACCGCCAAAGAGCAGGAACTACTGCGCCGCGCCATAGGGCCTTTGCAAAAACTGATTGACTTTGATTGATAGTGCTTTATTTACAAAGAGTTTGATAGAAAAGAGGAGTTTACAAGTATATGAACATTACAACATTTAGTGCATTTAAAAGCCGGAACTACAGGTTATATTTTGCCGGCCAAAGCGTTTCGCTTATTGGTACATGGATGCAAAAAACAGCGGTAAGCTGGGTTATTTATTCCCTTACACATTCAAAGGTAATGCTGGGGGTAACCTTATTTTCCACCATGTTCCCTTCGTTTGTGTTTTCATTTTTAGGCGGCGTTGTATCCGACCGTTACGACCGTTATAAGGTGCTGCTGCTAACACAGGTCTTATCTTTAATACAGGCAGCCGTACTAACATTACTTATATTTTTGGGCGATTATAATGTTTGGGTAATAATCGCCTTAAGCGTTATGCTGGGCATTATTAATGCCTTTGATGTGCCTGCACGCCAAAGCCTGGTTTACGAGATGGTTGACGATAAAAAAGTATTGCCCAACGCGCTGGCCCTAAACTCAAGCATGGTTAACCTTTCACGCTTAATAGGCCCGGGCATGGCAGGCCTTATTATTGAAAAGTGGGGCGATGTGGTATGCTTTGGGCTGAATGCATTAAGCTTTGTTGCCGTTATTGTTTCCATATTACTCATGCGCCTGCCAAAGTACATACCTAAGAAACACACCAAGAATGTTTTTGGCGAATTAAAGGAAGGTATAAACTATGTAAGGCAAACGCCGGCTATCGGTTATGTAATATTGATGCTGGCATTTGTAAGCCTTTTCGTGCTGCCATACACAACATTGATACCCGTATATGCCAAAGATATTTTTCATGGTACTGCCTCAACCTTTGGTGTAATAGACAGCTTTATAGGCCTTGGCGCTTTTAGTGGCGCTATATTTTTGGCCTCGCAAAAGCCCGGCGCAAACCTTAGAAAAATTTTAGCCATCAACACCCTTGTGTTTGGTACGGGCCTGGCGTTATTCTCTTACGCACCGTATTATCCTTTAGCGCTTGCTTTTGCAACTGTTGCCGCTTTTGGCATGATGTCTCAGGTAACCATCAGCAACACCTTAATACAAACCACTGTTGATGTTAATATGCGCGGCAGGGTTATAAGCCTGTATGCAATGGCATTTTTTGGCATGCAGCCCTTAGGGGGTTTGCTGGTTGGGTTTGTATCACAAAAAATTGGCGTTCGCAGCACCGTATTAATACAGGGCTGTATTGCATTAACCATCGGGCTGTTTCATTTTTATGTACTCCAAAAAATGAAGATGAAACAAAACAGCGCAATACCTGCAACCAAACAGGATGTGGAAGTAGAAATGCATGCGTGACGCTTTAAGCACCAAATGAAGAAAGAACCAAAGTCCAAACAAAGGAACCGTTCACCTATAAAATCCTTACCCGCGCAAACGGCAAACCGGCATCTGAAAATTGACCCGCCCGGCCTTGCCGTTCTTGCGGGCGTTAAGAATTGCGAAGCAATCATCGGGAACCTTTAAAATAAGTTATTCCCGAAATAGAATTAATGTGGCAGGCGTGTATTAAAAATGAAATTCATGCATAGGTGTTTAGGTATATTGTTTGTACGAAAGTCACCCCAATGCCCTGCTTTATTCAAATGCTTGTGACTATGAACCATGAACTATTAACCATCAACCTTCTTCACGCCATCAACCAATACCCCGTAACACAAATGCCATATCTTAGCACAAACAACTGCCATGAAACAATGCGCATTTCCATTGCTGCTTTCATTATTGTTTTTTAAAACAGGCTTTTCGCAAAACGCAACTATCATTTTACCCGCTGTGCAACGCTCATCAAACATCACGGCAGACTGGGCTGACCGTGCTGTAATAACAGGCACTGGTACCCGGCCCGCAGGAGAAAATGTGTTATGGTACAGACAGCCTGCAAAGGTGTGGGAGGAAGCGCTTCCACTCGGTAATGGCCGCCTCGGCGCTATGGTATTTGGCGGCGTGGCAGATGAGCGCATACAACTTAATGAAAGCACCTTATGGGATGGCTACCCCTTAAACCCCAACAACCCCGATGCATTAAAGGCTTTGCCTGAAGTAAGGCGCTTATTATTTGAAAATAAAAATAACGAAGCTGTTGAACTGGCAAGCAAAACCATGATGGGCAAGCCCATTGGCGTAAGGCCATATCAAAGCCTGGGCGAGTTGTGGTTTGATGAAACTAATGTTACTGCAACCAAATACACCCGCAGCTTAAACCTTTCAACGGCGGTGGTTACGGTAAAATATACTTCGGATGGTATTGATTATACACGGGAAAGTTTTGCATCTGCAGTAGACGGCGTTATAGTAGTAAGGCTTACTGCAAGCCAGGCCAATAAAATAAGTTTAAGGCTAACACTAAAGCGTCAGCAGGATGCCATGTGCATGCCATCAGCTAATGATGCCTCCTCTTTAATACTGCATGGCAGGCTTCCTGTAAAGGATGATGCGGGCAACCCGCGCGGGCTAAGCTTTGCAGCACAGGTTAAAGCCGTTGCTGAAGGTGGCAAGGTTACCGTTACCGACAGCCTGCTTATTGTAGATAATGCCACCGCCGTTACATTTTATGTTACAGGTGCAACCAATTATCCCGGGCTTAAAAATTTAACTGCAGGCATTACAACGTCAAATGCCGACCCCATTAAACTTTGTAATGATGCTGTTAATAAAGCAGCGCTAAAACCTTACGAACAATTAAAGGCTGCACACATTGCCGACTACCAGTTTTACTATAACAGGGTTACCCTTGCATTTGCTAATGTACCCGAAAATATAAGCAGCCTGCCAACTGATGAACAATTGCAACATGCAAAACTAACAGGCGAACCTGATGCGGCTCTGGTGCAAAAATATTTCCAGTTTGGGCGTTACCTGCTTATCAGCAGTTCAAGGCCGGGCGGCATGCCTGCCAACTTACAGGGCTTATGGGCCTGGCAAATGGACCCGCCATGGAACGCAGACTTTCACACCAACATAAATGTGCAGATGAATTACTGGCCGGCGGAAATTGCTAACTTAGGAGAACTGCATACGCCCCTGTTCGACTTAAGCGATGAACTGGTAAAACCGGGCGAACAAACGGCAAAAACCGAATATGGCGCAAAGGGTTGGGTAGTGCATCACTTAACTGATGCATGGGGTTTTACAGCCCCGGCCGACGGCCCCCAGGGTATTTGGCCGATGGGCGCAGCATGGCTGGCGCAGCACCCGTGGGAGCATTATTGCTACACCGGCGATAAACAATTTTTAGCTAAGCGCGCTTACCCGCTAATGAAGGGTGCTGCACAGTTTATAATGGATTTTTTAGTAGTAGCCCCCGAAGGTTCTGCTTGCCCGGGCAAGTTGGTCACCAATCCATCTTATTCGCCCGAAAACACTTTTATATTGCCTGACGGCACACAAAGCGTTTTTACTTACGGCGCTACGATGGACCTTGAAATAATACACGACCTGCTTACACATTGCATACTGGCATGCGATGTTTTAAAAACAGATGCAGACTTTAAAGCGCAATGCCAAAAAACATTAGATCAATTAGCGCCCATACGCATTAGCCCCGCAACAGGCAGGATAATGGAGTGGGCAGAAGACTACAAAGAAGTTGAGCCTCACCACAGGCATACGTCGCATTTATTTGGGTTGTTTCCCGGCAACCAAATAACAGTAGCAGGCACACCAGAACTGGCTGCCGCCGCACAAAAAACGTTGGAAGCACGCGGCGATGATGGCACTGGCTGGAGCCTTGCATGGAAAATAAATATGTGGAACCGGTTGCAGGATGGTAACCACGCTTATAAATTATTATCAGTATTGTTGGGCACTAAAACCTTGCCCAACCTTTTTGACAACCACCCTCCTTTTCAAATAGACGGCAACTTTGGCGCTACTGCCGCCATTGCTGAAATGTTATTGCAAAGTCAGCAGCGTTTGGATGATGGCAGTTTTGTACTGCAACTGTTGCCTGCATTACCCGCTGCACTGCCCGCGGGCATAGTAAAAGGCTTATGCGCACGCGGCGGTTTTGTGGTAAATATTGAGTGGAAAGATGGCAAACTTGTACGTGCAGAAATAACGAGCAAGCTTGGCGGCAAACTGCCTGTAAGCTACAATAGCAAAACGGTAACGTTCACCACAAAAGCAGGCGAGACGATTAAGTTAGATGGAACACTGGCAAGAATGTAAAGCGTATTGCGCTGAAAGCACAGCATCTAATAGTGATGGATCCTTTCAAGGCTTACTACAAATGCATTGACTGTTTCCCTTGAATATTGAGTGTTGAATGTTTTATATTGAGTGCTTTGTATTTTGCATTCCCTCCCATGAATCATGAACCTTCATTCTACGCTAATTAGCCCTCTTCTTTTCATCTTCTGCACCACCGCTCATTCTTCTTGCTGCCGCCACTTTGTTGTTGCCAAAGCGGTAGGTAAATGCAATATTCAGTACCCTTGTATCACGCCACACTGCAAATGTTTCAACGTAATCCCTGTAAGCATTGGTGGCTTTTGTTGCAGCATGAAAAACATCAGCCATGTTTAGCTTTATAGTGCCTTTATTTTTAAGAATATTTTTTTGTATGCCGGCGGATAACAAACCGTAAGGCTTTACATCCATATAAGCATAAATTTCCCGGTATTGATAAAAGCCAGTTAGCTCTGCAGTATAGCCATGCCCCAGCGTAAAGCTGTTATCACTGTTTATGTTAAACGTTACATTACCATTTTGTATGCTGGTGTTGGCAAGGTTGCCGGTATATATGCCGTAATATGCATTGCCATTGTTAATGCTGTTCCACCACCTGGCTATTTTAACTGTTGCTGAAACTGCAGCCCCGTAATATTTATACTGCGCAAGGTTGCGGTCTGTCTCTATAGTTATCTTATCCTCTGTGGGGCTGGGTATCAGCACATTTATCATTTCATTTTTTGTAATGCTGTAAGATAATGTTGTAGTGATGATATTTTTATACGTATGGCTTACCTCGAACGAGTAGGTAAACTGCGGCTGCAGGTAGGGGTTGCCCTCGGTATAAGTGCTGTTGTTTATATAAAACCTAAATGGGTTTAGCTGCTTATAATTCGGCCTGTCTAACCGGCGGCTTACTGATACACTAAATGTATTATTTTCACTCGCTGTATAGTTTACAAACGCACTGGGAAAAAGCTTTAAATAGCTGGTATCAAACTTTTGCCCCGTAGTAACCTGGTTGCCTTTTACATTCGTTTGCTCAGCCCTTACACCAAGTTGCAGGGTTACCTTTTTAAACTCTTTACTAAAGTTTATATAGGCTGCGTTTATGTTTTCCTTGTATATAAAGTGGTTGCTTTGGTTAGGGTCATATACCGGTGTTCCACTGCTGGCGTTAAAGTATTGTATGTCATTATCTGCGGTTACTATGCTGCTTTTAACACCGGTTTCAAATTTGGCATTCCTCTTAAGTGGGTTAACATAATCAGCTTTAAACGATTCTATATCAAGCTTGCCTTTTACAAAGCCTGTTAAAATATCATCTGGCGCAGCAACGCTCCCGTCAAGATTAAAAAAATTAGTTAAAAAGCGCTGGCCGTCTGTGTTATGGTAAGTGGCATAATCAACATCCACCGTAAGCTCTTTGCCGGTGGTATCAAATGTATGTTTAAGGTTTACGTTGGCTGCAATATTTTTTAGTGTATCCCGTATGGTTCCGTAGTTATTGTTGTAGGATTGTTGTTTTTCCTGCCCATCCAACACCAGCGTGTAGTTATTACCATGGTTGCTAAACCTGTTGGCTATGCCGTTAACCACCATACCAACAGTTGTGTTTTTAGAGATGGTATAATCCATCCCAACGCGGTACACGTGCGTTCTAAAAATAAAATCAAGATAGTTGTTTTGGTTATAAGCGCCCTGCACTTTACCATCGCTTAAAAACTTCCTGTAAAGGTCAAGGTGGTTATAATTTTCCCGGTAAGCATAGTTATAACTACCGAATATATTTATATTCTTCTCGCGGTGGTTAAAGGTTATACCGGCGCCCGCTTTCGGGTAAAAACCCTGCCCGTAGTTAACCGTAACGGTACCATTGGTGCCCATGCGCTGGTCTTTCTTTAAAATAATATTAATGATGCCTGCATTACCTGCTGCATCATATTTGGCAGACGGGTTGGTAATAATTTCAATTTTTGAAATGGTGGATGATGGTATGGCACGAAGGTAATTACCAAGGTCGCTGCCTGCAATGCCAGAGGGTTTGCCGTTGATGAATATAATAACGCCTTGTTTGCCTTTAAGGCTAATATTATCGTTACGGTCAACTACCACGCCGGGTGAACGTTCCAGCACTTCCATTGCCGAGCTGCCCGCGCTAACTATGCTGCCTTCAACATTTACCACCATTTTATCAACCAACTTTTCAATAAAGGGTTTTTGCGCCTGTACGGTTACACCTTTTAATTCGCCCGCCTCTGCTGTAAGCGTTATTGCCGGCAGGTTTATCACCGTGTTTTTTTCATCAATGGTAACCGGCGCTGATGTATATTTTTTAAATGATGCATGGGTTACCTGCAAAAAAAAGTTGCCGGCTTTTACTTCTTCAAAATAAGCATTGCCATCCTGCTCCGTTATTGTTATTTTGGCTATAGATGAATCTTTTCCGCTTAGCAGGCTAACGGTAACGCCTTGCAATGCGGCTTGCCTTTCATCAGTTATCTTAACCGTTATTTTACCCCTTACTGTATTTTGCTGTGCACATATACCTGTTGTAATAAACACCATTAATACCGCTATAAAAAATGGTAGCCGCATAACTTTAATTTGCAACAAAGCTATCCGTGCGAAACTGCAAATTTATCCCCCATACAGGGTGATTAGGATGAACGGTTCAATGATGATTTGCAGCTAATTAAGCAGTCAATAATCCAGGTATTTATATGAAGGTGAATTCAAAAAATGTACTATTTGTTTCGCGGGGGGACAGCGGGCACCAGTGGGCAATTATGTAATACAATTGGCCTGGTATATGTTTAAACACAAGGGTTCTTCCCTCTGATGGCCCGCAGGGCTACCCAGCGTCCACGCAAACATCCCGGCTAAAGCGCAGAAATTTTTGAACGAAGCAATTCTATTGAAACGATGTATTTTTCTTATCACATAAAACCGGCCTAATACACCCCCACCCCATCCTTATCTAATACGTTTTTAATTGACGCCAGCTCGGCATTTAGTTTTCTTTCCATGCCGTTTTTCACAAAAAAACCTAAAAGATTTTTAACGGTTCTGTTTCTTGTATAATGAACGCTAAAAGCCAGTTCAAGTATGGTATATCGGCCTACAGGCATCAGTACGTATTTCTTATTTAGTTCGTGGTCATCCAGCCTGTAGTTTAGCTCAATATGATGTCCTTTGCGGTAAGAGAGCAATTCAACCGGTTGGGCATAAACAGTGCGGCCTTGCTGCATAACTTCTTTAAAAACAAAAGGTTTGCCGTTAACAATATCTGTTTCATCGGCATAAAAGGTTGAGTCAACAAGGTTACTCATCCATTTTGATTTTTGAAAAGGGTTGGTAATACAGTTAAACACCTGCGGGTAAGACGTTCTTATCAATATTTTTGATGTTATCTTCATACACAATTGCATTTATAAATATTGAAAACCAATATTGGCATCATCGGGGAAAGGCGGGTATTTCTCATTTTCTGTCGCATAATTTTATTACGAAGGCAATACAAAATTATTTATTGTACAAACAAAAAAAATCCCCCAAAATGGGGGATATGTATAAGCGGTAATATTGTGTGCTTAAGGTTAATTTTTTGCAGTAGATACCTTATCGCCGGCGGCAAGGTCGTACACTATATTTAAAGCTTCGCCTAAATAAACATCCTGCTTTAAATTGTCAAGCCACTGCTTGTTTCTTTGCTGTTTGTCGGTGTTATCTTTCAGCGTGTTTTTATCTGCTGTAGTATTTTCAATGTCAAGCTGTTTATTAAGTTTAAGCAGGCTGCGTGTAGCGGTAACTTCTGTTTTTACCTGTTCGGCATGGGCCCTGTACCTGGCAAGGTTTAAGCTAACAGGCTCTTTATTTTCTTTGGCAAGCCATTGTGTATTGGTCCTTATGCGCTCAAACACAGTAAGGCTGTCTTTTGCTTTCCTGTATTCGTTTATAACAGGCGGCAGGAAAGATGCTGAACTGCTGATGGAATAATTTGTTTTAGACAACTCATCCCATGGCAAAGCTGTTTTATTATTCTTCTCCATCAGGTCGTAAAACTCGTAATAGCCGGGCAGTATAATATCCGGCACAACACCTTTTAACTGTGTTGAGCTGCCATTTATACGGTAGTACTTTTGAATAGTTAAATGTATGGTACCAAGGTCATCATTAGACTGTATTACCTTATTAAGCGGTATAGGGCTTTGTACACTGCCTTTGCCGTAGGTTGATGAGCTGCCGGTAATAATGCCGCGTTTGTAGTCCTGTATAGCTGCTGTAAAAATCTCCGAGGCTGATGCACTAAACTCATTCACCATAACTTCAAGCGGCCCGTCGTATACTACACCGCTGTTTTTATCATCAATAACGCCGGGTGCGCCTTCACGGCCTTTTACCTGCACTACAGGTCCCTGTGGCACAAACAAGCCCACCATCTGCACAACTTCGTATAAGCTTCCACCACCGTTATCGCGCAGGTCCATTATAAGGCCTTCAATATTTTCAGCTTTAAGTTTTGCAATTTCAGCCGCCACATCTTTTGAGCAGCTTGCACCATCGTTACCATCGTAATTGGTGTAAAATTTTGGCAGGTATATATAACCTATCTTTTTACCGTCTTTTATTATAACGCTGCTTTTTGCAAAGGTTTCATCAAGTTTTAATTCTTCCCTTACTATAGATACTGTTTTTATGGAGCCATCTGTTTTTTTAAGCGTCAGCTTAACAGTGGTGCCCTTATCACCGCGTATCAATTTTATTACATCTGTGCTTTCGTACCCTACCACATCAACGGGTGCGGCATCGCCTTGCCCTACTTTTAAAATAATATCGCCGTTGTTTACCCCGCCGGTCTTCCACGCAGGCCCACCCTGCGAAACAGATGATATTTTTACATTGCCATTTTCCTCACCTATAAAGGCGCCTATGCCATAAAACTTACCGGTAATTTCTTCATTCCATTCTCTTTTTTCAACCGGCATAAAAAAGCTGGTATGCGGGTCCATCTCGTTCGTAATGGTATTTACAAAGTCGCTGAAAAAATCATCCATTGATGGTTTGTTCAGTTGCCTGTCAGCATATTTGTTTACTATTTTAAGCGCAGACTGCCTCGCCTTCAATTCAAGGTCTGCATCAGTTGCGTTTTTAAGCGATGTGTCCTTGCCGCGCTGGTCAAGCAACTCACTGTACCTTTGCAGTGCAAGGTATTTCACCTTCTTCCGCCACAGGTCTGCCTGGGCCTGGTCGCTGCCTGCAAATTGTTCATCCTTGTCGTTAACAACCAGTGTTTCATCTGTTGTAAAATTAAAAGGCGTATTTGCCATTGCGGCAAAGTCATTCTTTACATCTGTCATGCGCTGCTTGTACAACTTCATGGCATCGTAAAAAAAGGCAACCGTATCGCCCAATATTTCGTTGTCAATAGTGGTTTTATATTTTGACAGGGCCTGCAGGTCGCCTGTAAGAAAAATGTTCTTATCAGGGTCAAGCTTCTGTATAAACCCGTCGAATATAGCCGTAGAAAAATTGTCGTCTATCTTTTTGGGGCTGTAATGCGCTTTTTCAAGAACCAGGCCCGTACTGTGTAAAATTTTATTATACCTGTCTTCACCGGGGTTGCTGCCAAACGATGCACAGCCTATTACAGAAAACCCAACTACACATGCCAGGAACACCGGCAGTCCTCTTTTGCTTAACATATATGTTGCTATTTTTTTCAAAACCACAATTTACAATTATCCTGTAATATACATCACTAGTTAATTCAATTGCAGCTAATGGATGAGCGGTTATACGCCTGTTTGGCGCCCTGGGGGAAGTGTTATTCTATAAATTTAACAAAGGTTTTAGGCAGCAGCTTAAAGTTTCGGGTTTAAAGTTTAAGCTGAAGCGAAAATTTAAACTGAGAAATTGAACGCTGATTGAAAGCATTGTCAGGAGTATCGAAAATGAGAAAATTCAGCATATCCCTGCTATCCTGGTTATCTAAGTTCCATTTCTTTCATCAAAAACTTTAAACTTTAAATCAACTTCGTTTCCCTCGCTACTTTCAGCGCTTCTTCTTTGGAGTTTACGTTAAGCTTGTTGTATATGTTTTTAATATGCGTTTTCACGGTCTCGAGGTCAACAAATAATTCTTTGGCAATTTTGCTGCGGCTTTTTCCTTCTGCAATGCCTTCCAGCACCTCTGTTTCCCGTTTGGAAAGTGGCGTATTAATGTTTTTTTGAAAAGACCGTATTACAAGCCTGGCAATGCCCGCGCTCATTGGGCCGCCGCCTTCCATCACTTCCTGTATGGCATCAATTATTTTTGCAGAGTCGATGTTTTTTGTAAGGTAGCCTGATGCGCCATTGCTCAATGCTTTAAAAATTACCTGTTCGTTCTCATACACCGTAAGCATAATAATATACACTGATGGAACAAGCTTTTTAATCTGCGGTAACGCTATCACACCGTTGGTACCGGGCAGTTCAATGTCAAGCAGTACTATATCCGGCTCATCTGCGGCAAGCAGCGGTTTTGCTTCGTCAAATGAGCCGTATTGCGCTACCACTTTATACCCTTCAATGCTGCTTATAAGGTAAGCAATACCTTCGCGAATAGTACTGTCATCTTCAATAAGTACTATCCGTATATCCATATCTGCCCTTTCATACATAGTCTTCTTCTTACGCATGGCAAATGTTTGTTTATTTAAAAAATATTCTATCCCTCATTTGGGGGGATTTTAAATGTTGTTGTAAGCGCCGTGCCCTTAGACTGGTTAGGCCCAATGCCAAAGCTGCCGCCAATACGCTGCACGCGCTTTTCAATATTGCCCAGGCCATTGCCCTGTTTGGGCGCTGTTCTGTTAATGCCTTCGCCGTCATCTGCTATCACAATAGTAAAAAGCCTGTGTTCTTCCAGCTTTACTTTTATAATAGCTACGCCCGCCTTTGAGTGTTTTAATATATTGTTCAGCGCTTCCTTTACTATCATTACCATGTTGCGGTTAATGTTTACCGGCAGGCTTATATTTTTAAAGCTGTCGTCCTGTCCCTCCATTTTAAACTCAATATCTGTATCTTCAAAAAGGTTCATACCAAAGTTATAACACCTTTCCAGCACATCGTACAGGTTATCGTTACCCGGCGTAAGCGACCATATAATATCTTTTGTGCCTAAGTAAAGACTTTGTGCATTTTCTTTTATTTGCTTTACCAGCCTGCGCTTCTCATCATCGTCAGCAATCATTTTCCTGTCAAGCACGTCAGCCAGTACTGTTATGCGGCTTATTTTATTGCCCAGGTCGTCATGCAGGTCTTCTGATGTACGCTGTTGTATACGTTGCTGTTCTTCAAGCCTTAAGCGGCGTATAGCTTCAGCGCGGTTAGCTTTAATTTTTGTACGTGCATACTGCGCAAGTACGCCTGCGCCAATAAGCAGCAAAATTGCCAACAACCTGAACCATGTTTTTTGAAAGAACGGCGCGGCTATTGTAAATGCAAAGTCAATGGTGTTGGATGACCGCCTGCCGTTATCTGCAATGGCAAAAGCCTTAAAATGATAGCTGCCCGGCGCAAGGCTTGAATAAATAACCTTAGGTACCGATACAGCTTCTGAGTAAGCTGTATCATTGCCCTGCAGCATATACTTATACCGCAGGCCGGAAGGGTTGGTAAGGTATACACCCAAAAACTCAAACGTAATATGGTTTTGTGTATACGAAAGGTTTAACTGGCCAGGTATATTATGCCACGCAACAACAGTATCGCCGCTTAACTGCTGCGGTATAGTTTTAGAAAAAAGCTTAACCGCATCTAAAAACACCAGTGGGGCTTCATTTGCTGTTTGTGGGTTATTTGGGTTATATACAATAATGCCTTTCGTTGTACCAACCCAAATGTTGCCATCGTCGTTTTTTTTAATGGCATTTAAGTTGCACTCAGGCCCGAATACCGTATTGGAGAACGAATAATTTTTTACCGTAAACGCATTGGTTGTTTCATCAAGCGTTATTTTACTTATACCATGCCCGGTACCCGCGTATATAACATTACCACTATCAACATACAGGCTAAAAATAAAATTAGAAGGCAAACCATCTTTTTCTGAACATTGTAATGCCGTGCCTTTTTGTACATTCCAGTATACAATGCCTTTTTCACCATTGCCCAGCAAAATATTATCACCCATTTTAGCAAAGCAGTTAACTGAGTTTACCGCAACACCCGGTATACTAACCCGCACCGGGCTATTCTTACCTGTCATCGTCCATAAGCCCGTTACCGAGCCAATTAAAATAGCGCCCGGCGTTGTAGCCATTACGCTGAAGCAGGCATCATCAAAACCATTTACTTTATGTAAAAAACTTTTATCGTAATAATACAGCCCCGTTGGCGAGGTTACCCATATTATACCATCATTACCTTCAAATATGCCTATTACATAATTTACCGGCAGCCCCTTATCTGTATGCACTTCTGCAAAACTGCCGGCGTCTTCTTCTTTCCATAAGCCCCCGCCAAGCGTGCCAACCCATAGGTGCTGCTTTAAGTCTTTAAACAGCGCATTTATTTTTTGTGCTTCCGGCTTTGGCGATGGCAGTAACACTTTTATAAAGCTGTTGCCCTGCTGTTTTACAAGCCCGCCATCTGTACTGCCAGCCCAGGTTGTTTTACCTTTAAAGTCAAAGCCCATTACCACATTGCCGCCCAGGCCAGCCTGTTTGCTAAGCACATAAAACGGTATATCGCTCAACCTGAATATTCCTTCACCATCCGTTGCAAACCAAACATTGCCCTCGCGGTCGTTAATAATATTGTTAATGGTAATATCAGTAAGGCCGGCATTGGCGCCAATGTATTCAGGCATGCCTTCCGCGTTAAGCAAATAAGCGCCCTTACTGGTACCCAGCCAAATATGGCCTTTGGCATCCTGGTTAACGCAGGTAAAGGCCACCTTAATATTTTCATTCAACAGTACTTTATTTATACTGCCCTGCTTGTATACATACAACCCTGCGGAAGTAACCAGCCACACATTGTTTTCGTTATCAAAAAAAAGCTTCTTTACAATTACCTTATCCCCTATTTGTTTAGCATCAATAAATAACTGCCATGTATTGTTTACCAGCTTGTAAATACCATTGTTATATACCGCCGCAAATACGTTATTATCCCTGTCGCTTTTTATGGTTGTTATAAATACTTTTCCAGCCACAATTTTTCCAGGCTGCAGTAAATTGTTAACCACAGTGTATAACTCATATTTGTTAGTTAAGGCAAAAATTTTACCTGCCCGCCCTTCGCATATATCAACAATGGGCTGTTTTTCCTGCTTTTGGGTGAATAGGTATGTTGCAAAGCTCTTTCCGTTGAATGACTGCAGGCCATCTTCCGTACCTATCCACACCATATCATTTTTTGCAGGATATACTTTATAGGCAAGATGAGATGTTAAACCTTCTGACTCTGAATAATTGTAAAAACTATTGCCATCGTACCGGCTGATGCCGCCCAGTGTGGCCATCCACAATGAACCATATTTATCCTGCACAATATCATTCGGCTGAGATTGAACAAGGCCTTCTTCAACACCCAAATTAGTAAAATTATATTTTTGGCAGGCAGCTGTAACATGCAGTAATAAGCAGCATATAACACACAGCAAAACGGCAATTTTATTACCGGCGTTTTTAAAAGATATTTTAAAACCAACAGTCATTAATAAACAATATTAGGCAATTGAAAATTACAGGTTATTATACTACACGCCCAAAAAATTGACAAACGGCAACCATCATAATTGCAAAACGTATATGCGTGGCAATGCGCCCGCCTTAACAGCCCGGCAGGTAAAAAACAACTGCCATTTAAAAACAATTTACTTTCCTGTTGCCTTAATTAGCACAAAAAAACTATCTTAGGCAAACACAAATTGCCCGGCACAAAACCAACTACCTGCATGAAAAAAATTTTTGCCGCTGTATGTACAGCATTTACTTTGTTTTCCTGCTCTCAAAAACAGCAATATGACGCCATCATCCGGAACGGGATGATATACGACGGCAACGGCCGTGAGCCTTACAAAGCCGATATTGGCATTAATGCAGATACGATCGCTTTTATTGGAGACTTGTCAAATGCGGCCGGCAAAACAGAAACAGATGCCAAAGGCAAGGCTGTGGCGCCGGGCTTTATTAATATGCTTAGCCAAAGCGATGTAGCACTGCTGCATGATGGTAACAGCCAGGGCGATATTCGCCAGGGTGTAACGCTTGAAGTAATGGGCGAAGGCGGCAGCATGGGGCCCATAAACCCGCGCATGAAACAGGAAATGCAAACTGCACAGGGCGATATAAAATTTGATGTTTACTGGAACACGCTTGGCGAGTATTTGACGGGGCTCGAGAAAAAGGGCGTTAGCTGCAATGTCGCATCGTTTGTAGGCGCTGCGCAAATACGTGACTATATTATTGGTGAAGATAACCTGGCCCCTACCCCTGCTGAGTTAGACAGCATGAAAGCACAGGTTGACAAAGCGATGCAGGAAGGCGCTATGGGTGTTAGCACATCTCTTATTTACCCGCCGGGTTTTTTTGCAAAAACCGATGAACTGGTGGCGTTAAGCAAAGAAGCTTCAAAATACCACGGCATGTATATAAGCCACATGCGCAGCGAAGGCAATAACCTGCTTGAAGCGCTTGACGAGCTTTTAACTATTAGCAAACAAGCCAACATACCTGCTGAAATATTTCACCTCAAGGCCGGTGGTAAAGACAACTGGTATAAAATGGACAGCCTTATTAAAAAGGTGGAAGATGCAAATAAACAGGGCCTGCATATTACAGCAGATATGTACACCTACCTTGCCGGCGCAACAGGCCTTACAGCCTCGTTCCCGCCAACTTTGCAGGATGGTGGCTTTGGCAAGTTGTGGCAACGCCTGCACGACCCGGCAATTAGAAAAGAAATGGCGAAGGCCATGAACACTTCCTCAAAAGAATGGGAGAACCTGTATTACGATGCAGGCTCGCCCGACAAGGTGTTACTGCTGGGTTTTAAGCAGGATTCATTAAAGAAATTTACCGGTAAAACATTAGCAGAAGTAGCTAAAATAAGAGGCACATCGCCCGAGGAGACAGCTATGAATTTAATTGTGCAGGACAGTACCCGCATTGAAGTTGTATATTTTATGATGAGCGAGGATAACGTAAAAAAACAGGTGGCCCTGCCATGGGTAAGTTTCGGCAGCGACGAAGCTTCTTACACCAGCGACGACAGCGTGTACCTTAAGTCAAACGCCCACCCGCGTGCTTACGGCAATTTTGTACGTGTATTAGGGCAATATGTTAGGGATGATAAGGTGCTAACATTACGACAGGCTATTTACAAACTTGCCAAACTGCCTGCAACCAATTTAAAGCTGCAAAAACGCGGTGAACTTAAAGTTGGTAACTATGCCGACATTGTGGTATTTGACCCCGCCACCGTTAAGGACCACGCTACGTATGAAAAGCCGCACCAATATGCCACAGGTGTAACAGATGTGTTTGTAAACGGCACCCAGGTACTAAAAGCCGGCGAACACACCGGCGCTAAGCCGGGCAGGTTTATTAAAGGGCCGGGTAGCACATTTCCAACCAAGTGAGGGGCCGTTTAAATTACTTACTAAATATACAACTTTGGCTAAAGCCTAAAAGGCGTTCGCCGTTGTTAACCCAGGCTTTAAAGCATGGGTTAATTAAAAACAGGCGATTAGCCTATCCTAATCATCCTTCCAACTCATGGCTCATCCAAAAAGCTAAAACTGCCCGGGCAATGTTTTATCAAGCAGTGCCTTATAGCCATCCACGTCTTTATTGTCTTTAAGCAGCATTAGGTTGGCATTGCTTATCATGGAGAATTTGTATTTGTCTGCCGTAAGCCATGGCACAATACGGCCACCGGCCATAGGGCGCACCTTATTTACATAGTCAAAAGCTGTGGAAGCATCTTTAAAAGGCCCTATCAGCACCATGCTGTAACGGTCATCAATTTTAGTGGATGTTGTTTTAAGCCGCTGGTTGTAATAGTTGCTCATATTAAAGCGGTTAAAAGCATTACCTGCTTCAGTGGTAAATACAGGGTCAACCTTATCCAGTAAAATGGCCACATACTGCGAGTCAGCCGCGTTAAAGGCAAATGTTTTAAGGGTGCCCGTAAGCGTTTTAACTGAATCTATTTTTGGTATAACCGGCGCTATTACAGGCTTCGCAACCGAATCAGGCTTGTTAAATACGGGTTTATCTTTTACTACAACATCGGCAGGGGCAGTTATTACCACAGGCGCCGTTGGTTCGTCATCTTTATAACGCGTTATTTGTAATTGGGTAAGGTAGCTTTCAATCTCCCTGCGGCGCTGCAGCACACTTACCATAGTGTTGGCCCTTGCAGCCAGCGGCGAGTTGGGGTACATCCTCGCCAGGTTGTGCAGGCGGTTTAATGCTGCACTATCTTGTTTTTTTGATACATAATACACAGCCTCAATAAACAGCAGTTGCGGCGTCCAGTGGCTGTTGCTGTAAATACTGTCTGCACTGGCCTTTTGGCGTTCAGCCGCATCAAATTTACCTTCAATAAACAAGTTATATATTTCCTTGTATTTTTCGGTAGCGGGGTCAACTTCTTTGGTGCTGGTAACAGGCCCTTTAAGCAAAGTGCCTGTAAATTTGCCTTTAGGGTATTTGCTTTGTAAAAGTGCCTTTACTGAGTTTGCCTGCGCCGTTTTGCCCAGCTTGGTGTAGCAGTAATACAGGTTAAACAAGGCTTCTTCTTCGTAACTGTTACCGGGATATTTTGTATTTAGCGAATCGTAAATATCAACAGCGCTGCTGTAGTCTTCCAGCTTATTTTGAAAAGCCTGGGCATTACCAAAAAGCGCCTTCGCAATTTTGTCGTTTGAAGCTTTAAGTTTTTCCGGCGTTGTTGGCAGGTTCTCAAACAATGCGTCGTACGATACCGGCACTGCGCCGTTCATGTTCCCTTTGTTAAGGCTGTCCTGCCCGGCGCCCGGCATGCCCCTGCCCGGCCTTCTTGAATTGGTGCTTGCCGCAGCTTTATCAACCGCAGCCTGCCTGCGCCAGTTATCAACGTTAGGGCGGTTGCCCCATTGCTGCCTGAACGAGGTATACCCCTGTCCTTTTAAATTGTTGTTGTTAAAGTACCAGTCTGTTGTGCCATTACTGCTTGAGGCGAACAAATCAGCAGCGGCAGCATCACCTTTTACCGCTGCGTTAATATTGGGTGTGTTGTTATCGTCTTCTTTAATGCCCTGCTGCTTTTTAAGTTGCTTCACCATTTTTTTAATGGCAGCTTCCTGTTCAGCTTTTGGCATCGCGGCTATTGCCTGTATGCTGTCCTCAACATGTATATCGGCAAGGCCCTGGGTAATAATTTTTAGTGCTGCCACGCGCAGTTGCAGGCGGTTTTTGTCAGCATCCTCGGTTATATAGCCGATGGAAATACTATCGTAATAGTTTTTGGCGGGTATAAACTCTTTTCCGTCATAGCTAATATCTGCCAGTAACAAAAACGATTTACTTTTTTGCTGCGGGTTGGTAATACTTGCCGCTATGCTTTTCTTTAGCGCCTGTTTAGCCGCGGGCCTGTCGCCTTTTTGCAGGTCTATCTGCGCTATGGCATAATAAATAATATCGCGGTTGGTAACATAACGGTCTTTATGCGCCAGTTTGGTAAGGTTATCAATTTTTTGCTGTAACAGGTCGCCTGTTTTATTATTATAGGCATCAATACTGTTTAAATTGGCGTATACATCCATTATGGGGTTAAGGGTGTGCTGCGCCGCTTTGTTATACCAGCTTATTGCAGCGCTGTCCTGCCCTGCCAGCAAAAACATTTGGGCTATTAAAAATTCGCGGCGGGCTTTTTCTTCCCTGTTATCTACATTGTCTACCGCTTTGGTTAAATGGATGGCCGAGCTATCGTAAATTTTTTGTTTATAGCACCAATAGGCAATTGTTTCGTTCAACGGGGCCTGCAGCCTTGCCGGAAACTGGGGGTCGCTTTTTAATATCTGCAATAAACCTGCTGCCTGGCCATATTTGCCGGCCTCAGTATAGTTCCTGGCCTGCCATAACAGGGCATCGTTACGGCTTGGTGGCTGGGTGGTTAACCTTTGTATTATAGACCTGTCTTCTTTGGTTGATACGGTAAAAACCCCGTTCGTTTCACTTTCGTTGCTGCCTATGGGTATAAAATAACCATCCTTTTCCTTAGGGGCAAATGCATAGTTTATATATTGAAAAACCTGTGCGGCAGAATCGTAGTTTTTACGGTAATAATAGGCCTTGCCCATTATAAAGTACATGTTATCTATCCAGTCGTTCCGCAGGTCGTGCAGTAAAATGCCGGCGTTGCATTTATACAGCACACTGTCCATATCGCCATCCTGGGCGGTAACATCAAGGCTGTAATTATAAAAAGGCAGCAATTTGGTAAAATCGTCTTTAAAATTTTGTTTTGCGCGGTCAAGAATGTCGTTCAGGCGCAGGTTGGCATTAAAATAATAATTATAATGGGTAACAAGGTTTTGGTAAAAATGGCGCTTAATGGTAAATTTTTTGTCGCCTGTTTTTTCTGAGGCAAGGGTGCGGTTTTGGTATTGCTTGGGTTTATCCAATTCAATAGTAGTTCCGGGTTGGGCCCAGCCTTTGGTTAGTATAAAACAAAGCAATATGGTTAAGAGTCGCCTTATAGCAGCATAGTTCATGCAAGTAAAAATTCTTTCTTAATAACTTAAAACAACCGAAATTATTTTAAAAGTACACTTATTTTTCCATCCGCTTTTTAAACCAATGGTTAATAGTACCTTTATTGCGAATATTTAATATATGTCGAAGGTTAATGTGAATGCTACATTTAAGCGGTTGCAAAACCGTTACCGGCTGGTGGTGATGAACGACGACACCTACGAGGAGGTTGTTACCTTTAAGCTGTCCCGGCTTAGTGTGTACATTGGTTTAAGCACTATTTTTGTTTTGCTGGTTAGCCTTACGGTTGCCCTGCTGGTATATACCCCTTTAAAATATTATATACCCGGCTACGGCTCAGGCAGGGAAAACCGCGCCGAATTGCAGGTACTTAAAATGCGTACCGACAGCCTGGAGCAGGCGCTGCAATACAAAGACCGGTATATGCTGGACCTGAAAAAAGTGCTGAATGGCGACGCTGCTGTACCGCGCGACACTACCAGCCTGCAGGTGCCCAAACACGACCAGAGTAACGATTAAACCTATCTATATCTAATGTTAACCCTCTCTAAAAAAACGACAGAACAATTGCTGCCGCAAGGCAAAACAAGTATTATCGGGGCCGGAATGATCATTACCGGCAGCATAGCCACCGAAGGCGACATTCGTATTGACGGTAAGCTGATGGGCACGGTAAGAAGCGCTTCAAAAGTAGTAGTGGGTGAAGACGGAATAGTGGATGGCGATATTGCTGCGCTGCAGGTAGATGTAACCGGCAACGTAAAAGGCAATATTATTGTAAAAGAACTGCTTACGCTTCGCGGGCAGGCACAGGTTGACGGCGATATTATTGCCGGCAAAATATCAATGGAGCCTACCGTATCATTCAATGGTACCTGCACTATGCAGGCCGCCAGCGTGGTAGAAATGACAAAAAGCAATGATGAACGAAGAAAAGCCGCAGAATAACAACCTGCTTTTGCGTTATGCAGGTTTTGCCTTTCAGTTAATGGCTGCACTGGCAGTTGGCGTGTTGGGCGGCTATTGGCTTGATAAATGGATAAAACCCGGCATACCCATATTTATTTGGGTATTACCTTTGCTTATACTTATAGGCATATTAATAAGGGTAGTTAAAGATACCTCTCAAAAATAAATATGGTTACAAACTTGCGCCAAAAGCTGATGATGCGTTTTTTTATTCTGTTTATTGTAGTTATTGTGCTGGCTATGGTTTTTGCCCCCTGGCTTGATGCCCATAAAATAAACCACCTGGTAGTTATTAGCGCCAATGCATTGTTGCTGGTATTTACCGGGGGAAATATGCTGCTGCAGGTAAAAGCATTGGCAAACCCCAACCCCAATGTTTTTGTGCGCAGCGTTATGGGCGGCACATTTGTAAAACTGGTTTTACTGGTAATTGCACTGGCTATTTACCTTTTTGCCGCCGGCGCTAACCGCAGCATTTACGCAATTTGTGTTGCCGCCGGCCTGTATATAGCCTACACAGCTATTGAAGTAAAGGGTTTACTGGAATTGAACAAGCAAAACAATGGCAGCAACTGAGCACCCAATGCACGCACTGGCAGCCTTTTTGCCGGATGGTACTTTTGAGCAGGTGGTTGACTATCTTCACAAATACAAAGTACACCTTACCATAAGCCGCGAGCGTAAAAGTGTGCTGGGCGACTACCGCAATGCCATACCCGGCAAAAACCACCGTATATCGGTTAACAAAAACCTTAATAAATACGCTTTTCTTATTACGCTGCTGCACGAGCTGGCCCACCTGCTTACGTTTGAAAAATATGGCCACCGTGTAATGAGCCACGGTAAGGAGTGGAAGCAGTTATACAGCAGCCTGCTGGTAACTTTTGTGCAGCACAATGTTTTTCCTGATGATATAAAAGCCGCCCTTCGCAACTCAATAAACGACCCTGCTGCCAGCAGTTGTGCGGAAGAGGGCCTAATGCGCATTTTAAGAAAGTACGACAATAAGAAGGAGCACGTTAAGCTGCTGGAAGAGCTGCCTGCAAATGCTTATTTTAAAACGCCTGACGGACGTGTTTTTCAAAAAGGTGAGAGGCTGCGCAAACGCTACCGCTGTAAAGAAGTGAAAACAGGACTGGTGTATTTGTTCAGCCCGATATACGAAGTGATGGAAGCAAATCAAAGTTGACAGATAACAGTTGACCGTTTACAGAATTAGCAACGAAGTACTATAACTTTTTACTATCAACTTTTAATGCAGGTTAATTAGCGGGTTGACTGGTCAATTCGTATATTCGTAAAAATTCATAATTCGCACATAACCAAAAACAGCCGCATGAAAAAAGTAATCCTTCTAACGCTATCCCTTGTATTTGTAGTTGGCATTTATTCATCATTTGCACAAACATCTTCTATGAAATCGTTGCGCCATGTTGTAATGTTTAAGTTTAAAGAAGGCACTACTGATGCCGATATAAAAAAAATTGTAGCGGCCTTTGGCGAATTGCCTAAAAAAATACCAACCATTAAGGCGTTTGAATGGGGCACCAACAACAGCCCTGAAAAATTGAACGACGGCCTTACACATTGCTTTTTCGTTACTTTCAGCAGCGAGAAAGACAGGAATAATTACCTTGTTGACCCCGCCCATAAAGCGTTTGTGGACGTATTAAAGCCGCATCTTGACAAGCCGCTGGTGTTTGATTACTGGGCGCAGTAGAAGCTATTGCTGATTTCGAGATTGGGGATATAGGGATTCTCTTTTATATGGGGAAATGCTTTAGAAACCAAATTGATGTAACCACAGGCACAAGCTTTAGTGGGAAGCTCAGTAAAACAAGGTCATCACTTATTATAAAGTCGCAGTTATTTTACATTGCAAGATCAAATAGATAGTTGTCTTCGGGGTCTGGCGCTAACCTGTATATTGCAGCCTCGTTAGATGTTTCGCAAATCTTGGCGATAAAGTCAATTATCTTTTTGGCAGATTTTTATATCTGCCCATTTATTTTCAACCAGTGCATCAAATATCTCTTAAAATAAATAATTGTTGGCGTAAGGCGAAATATTATATAGAACGAGCCTCTCTGTAAGCGGCCGTATATTTTTAGCTCGGGCAAACCTTATCCATACATTAGCATCAATAATTATTTTATGGCTCATGCCTGTTATACCTTCTTTTATTAAGGGTTGTTACAAGTTCATCATCGGTTATTTCGCCAAATTCGAGGTCTTTTGTAATTTCTTCCCATTCCTTTTCTAAATCCGACTGAAAAAGTTTGAGATATGCATTCTTCAACTCCACTTCATCCATTACCCTGAGTTTATCAACAATACGGGCGAATGTTGACACTGGTTCTTGCATTATATTCATCACACTCATTTTACCGAAATATACTAAAAATTAAAGCCAGCCTCTCACAACTTGTTGTATATATAAAAATTACTAACTTGCACCCCGACATCTGGATGTGTTTTATTCTAATGCAGGAACATACTCCAGCCGCTTACTCAAATTTGTTCAAAATTTTATTCAGATGTCAGTTACTAAAGAAATTAAGAAAATAACTACCAACACTTTGCAGCGCATGAAGGTGGCAGGCGAAAAAATTGCTATGCTAACCGCTTACGACTTTTCTTTCGCACGTATTATTGACCAGGCCGGCATTGATGTAATTCTTGTTGGCGACAGCGCCAGCAATGTTATGGCAGGCCACGAAACAACGCTGCCAATTACCCTTGACCACATGATATACCACGCATCTTCGGTAATACGTGGCGTTAACAGAAGCCTGGTTGTAGTTGACCTTCCTTTTGGGTCGTACCAGTCAAACTCCGAAATAGCGCTTGCATCTGCCATACGCATAATGAAGGAAACGGGAGCGCACGCAGTAAAGCTGGAAGGTGGTGAGGAAGAGGTTGAATGCGTTAAACGCATAGTGTCAGCCGGCATACCGGTTATGGGCCACCTGGGCCTTACCCCGCAGAGCATTTACAAATTTGGCACCTATAATGTTCGTGCAAAGGAAGAGGCAGAAGCCAACAAATTAAAAAAAGATGCCAAATTGCTGGAAGAAGCCGGTTGTTTTGGTATTGTGCTTGAAAAAATACCAGCCAGCCTTGCAAAAGAAGTTACCGACAGCCTTACCATACCAACCATAGGCATTGGCGCAGGCCCGCATTGTAGCGGCCAGGTACTGGTTATGCACGACATGCTGGGCATTAATACTGAGTTTAAGCCCCGTTTCTTACGCCAATACCTAAACCTGTTTGACCTTTCAACCGCCGCGGTTCAACAATATGTAAAAGATGTAAAGGATAAGGATTTTCCGAACGACTCGGAATCGTACTAGAAAGTTGACGGTTCACAGATTGACTGTTGAAACCTGGGCAATGTGATTTTTGGCTATTGAGTGTTTATTGCGTTGCTCCTTTTAACTGTCACCTGCCAACTGTCGACTATTAGCCCCTCACCGAAATATCTCCCCGCCTTGTCTAAAAAAGATTTCAGCAATTTTTAAATGCGTTAGGTTAGTATTTGCAATATATTGCTAACACAAACAGGGACGTCCATATTGAAAAAGACAAACAAAACGGTAAAAACAATTTTAGCCATTATAGCCTGGTTACTATTTTTATGGCTTCCTTTTTTATTGTTTCAGTATAACCGCGATGCTACCGTTACTAAAAGCGACTGGTTTTATTTTTTACCGCCAAGCATTGCATCAGGGCTAAAAAGCGAGCGTTTTGTTTTTTCATATATTTTCAGCATTATTGCACTGGCACTTTTTTACTTTATTAACAAAAGCTATTTTATACCCCGCGTGCTTGCGCGTAAGCAAACCATTTTATATATAAGCATTGTTACGGCCTGCTTTTTTATTTACTTAACAGCCATTTATTATATTGTACTTTACTCAAGAGAGCATAGAGAGTTTATAAACTCGGCTGAGTTTAAAAAATTTGTTGCAGACATGCTGGCAAAAAACCCGAAGTACATTCCGCCCGGGCCTCGTTATTTTTCCACCGGCCCCATGGCATTATTCCTGCTCATGTTTGTTATCGGCCTCGGTTCAAATGTAGTTAACCAATGGTTTTCAGCAGAAGAAATGAAAGAAGAAATAGGCAAACAGCAATTACAAACAGAATTATCATTTCTTAAGTCGCAGGTAAATCCACATTTCTTATTTAATGCTTTAAACAGTATTTATTCTTTATCACTTGCCAACAGTAAGCAAACATCAAATGCTGTAATGAAGCTGTCGCGCATTATGCGGTATACGCTTGAAGAAGCAAATAATAATACCGTAAGCCTTACCCAGGAAATAGAATTTATTAAGAATTTTATTGAAATGCAAAAGTTGCGGCTTACAGATAATGTGTGCCTTGACTTTAATACAGACGGCGCTACAGACAACGTTTATATAGCGCCGATGCTGTTAATACCCTTTATTGAAAACGCCTTTAAATATGGTGTTAGCACACATAATAAATCAATCATCCGGTCGTCAGTAATTGTACATGGCAAAGAAATTACATTTACGTGCACAAACTCTATTTTCCCTAACCTGCAAAAAAATGGCGGTACCGGCACAGGCATTCAAAATACACGCAGGCGGCTTGAATTGTTATATCCCGGTAAACATGTATTATCCATTACTGAGGATATCGAAAATTTTAATGTAAAACTTATCATCCAGTCAATAATGCCAAACATGGCAGAAACTGATATGGCTAACCTGTTAAAATAAATTATACTTATGAAATGTGTAGCAATTGACGATGAACCATTAGCATTGCAGCTTGTAAAAAGTTATGTTGAGCAAAGTGGCCAGCTTGAACTTTGCGCAACTTTTACCGACACCACAAAAGCGAAAGAGTATATTGAAAACAACCCGGTAGACCTGCTTTTTTGCGACATACAAATGCCTGATGAAACGGGTTTGCAATTTGTAAACAACCTGCAGGCAAAGCCAATAGTAATTTTTACCACAGCATTTAGCCAGTATGCTGTTGAGGGTTTTAACCTTGATGCTGTTGATTACCTTGTTAAACCTTTTGAATACGAGCGTTTTTTAAAAGCCATAACAAAAGCAAAAGAACTGCACGAGTATCGGCTTAATAAAGAAGTTAACGAAGGGTACCTGTTTGTAAAATACAATTACCAGTGGAACAAGATATTTTTTAAAGATATTGAATTGATAGAGGCGCTGGACGACTACATAAAAATTTACACCGGCACTAAACCCATGCTTATACACATGAGCATGAAAATAGTAATGGAAAAGCTGCCGGCCCAAAAATTTATACGCGTGCACCGCAGTTATATAGCGCCTGTAAATAAAATAAGCAGCTGGAACAAAAATGCCATTACTGTTGCAGGCAAAAACATACCGGTAAGTTATACCTATCAAAAGCAGTTGCAGGATGTATTGCAGAAAGATTTAAACGCTCTGTAGTAGTTAACAAGCAAATAATTTGCAAAAGGGCTGCACCAATGGTTGGTGCGGCCCTTTTTGTTCTTACCGCTTGATAGCACTGTTATAAATTGTATATATTACATCTCTTTATTAAAAAGCCCTTATAATAACCATTTTGCACAATCTTACAGCGCATTCTTCGTTTTTTTGCATAGTAATCCTTCAATTCTTCTTAAATGGAAAAATTATTTTCTCCATAGGTAATCCTTTTAACATACCTTTTCGTTCTATCTATTTAAATAATTTATGTAAGCCTTTAAAACCGGTTGGAAGAACTAATACATACTATTAACAAATGTATTGAGCAAGACAAAAATTATCAGCGTAAATTTTACGACCGGTATTTTTCTTTTGCCCTGAAGCATGCATTTCGTTATTTTACAGATTATGAAAGGGCAAGGGATGTTGTTCATGATAGCTTTATAAAGGTATTTAATAACCTTAACCAGTTTTCAAGCAAGTCAGTTATTTCCGCTGCTACAGAATATACCCTGATGGCGTGGATGAAAAAAATTATTATTAATACAGCAATTGACCAGTTGAGAAAGAACAAGTCAATACCGGTGCTAACTGAAATAACAGGTGCTATATGGGATGAAGAGGCTACAACAATTTCACCTGAAGATAACCTGCTGTATAAAGAGTTATTACTCGAACTATCCAAATTATCCCCTGCATATCGCACAGTGTTTAACCTGCACGCTGTAGATGGTTATACATTTAATGAAATTGCCGAAATGCTTGGCGTAACAACCGGCGGTGCAAAATCAACATACTTTAAAGCAAAACAAGTGTTGCAGAAAAATATAGATAAATTATTCAATCCGCAAAAAAAAGCATGCTAAACCCGGGCGACGATATAGAAGATATGTACCGGGATTTTGCGGAGAAATACCCGCTAAAGGCCGGCGAGAGTGACTGGGATGAATTTTCTCAGAAGATGAGCAAAGCCTCATCCCCCGAAAGAAGGCCACCGGCAGGTTTTTCAGGATATGGCGGAGGTGTTTTTAAAAGACGTTTATCTGCCATTGCCGCCCTTTTACTTATAACGCTTACTATTCTTTTAGTAAAGGTTTATCAGCCCGGTAAAACACGTCACGTAAAACAAACTGCCGGAGAAAAATCAGCCACTGCTACTGCACCCGTAAAACCAGGGAACGATACAATTACCAAGAAAGACGTGAATAATACAACTGCACAGCAAAGTGTAACAAGCAATAATGCAGTTAAACAAAATGCTGCAACATTAGTAAATACAGTTACAAGCAATAACGCTGCCAGCGCCAGCGGTAAAAACATAAAAAACAGCGCCGTTAATAAAATAGCTATTGCGTCAAAGCCAGCCTTCTCTGCAAATAATCAATCAGCTAAGTTTAAGGTATTAAATTCAGGCGGCAAAACAGGGTCAACTCAAACTGAAATTAACAGGCAAACAGCGCCACTTGCTTCACAACCAGCCAACTCTATAACGGAAAACAATACGGCGGCAACAAGTAAGACAACACCCGCCAATGACGGCTCACCGGTTGACAACACAAAAGGCGATACAAAAGCTACCGGTGAAAGCAACATTCACTTAAATAACACAACTACATCCAAAACTGATGCGGTGGCGCCTGCCAAGTCCCCCATTACAATAAACACAAAATTTAGAAAATATTTTTATGTTTCGTTATTATTCGGGCCAGACTTAAGTACGGTTAAATACCAAAATATTAAAGGCCCCGGGTTAAGCGGCGGTATAATGGCGGGTTACCAGTTTACAAAAAAACTGAGTGTTGAAACAGGTTTTCTGCTGGACAGGAAACTATATTATTCTGACGGTAAATATTTTAATAAATCATCTGTTAACCTGTCAGCTCCTGGCGACAATATACTATCTGTTGACGGCGATGGCACCTTGTTTGAAATACCTGTTGCTGTGCGTTATAGTTTTGCAGGCAATAAAAATCATAACCTTTTTGTGAGCGCCGGCATGTCTTCTTATTTTATACAAAAAGAAAGGTACGATTTGTCTGTTCAGCATACTAATGGCATGCGGCACCACCAGCACGATGATGATGACGATTTTACCAATATATTTTCTGTAGTGCAGGCAAGTGTTGGTTACGAGTTAAAATTAAACCAGCGCAATTTTCTGCGAATTGAACCTTATATAAAAGTGCCGCTTTCAGGCATTGGCAAAGGCTCGCTGCCGCTTACCAGCAATGGCGTTTACATTAATTTTACACACGCATTTAAATAGCATTTCCGTAACATATAAAAACTAAAGGGGAGTTGAAAAATCAACTCCCCCTCCTTTTATAGCACCCCTGCTCTATTTAAACTTAAATTCAAAAGACACTACGTTAGACAAAAGATCTGTTGTTTGTGTATAGTGCCCATACCTTATTTCCATTGCGCTGAAGCTTGAATAAAATATTCCCTTTGGCGGCGCAATGCGCACATTAAAACCGAAGTAACCACTGTTAAGTGCCGCGTAAGCGTAATTGCTGGTATAGTAAGTTTCTGTTTCAAGATGCTTACCATACGGTGCAAAATAGGTTGACGCTGTTTGTGTGTAATACCGGTAAAAAGGTGCAACGGAAAAGAAAGGTGTTATTTTAACCGGCACCTCAAGACTGGCCGTTTGCGACTTTATACCCCAATCGTCGATATAATACCGGTAGTACGACCGTAAAATAACATTGTCACCCAAAAAGTAATTAAGCCGCAACCCAACGGGCAGCTTAAACCTGCTTGACGGCAAGCTTTCAACAGCATCAGTACCGGAAGTAAAGTAAACCCTGTGAAAGGGAAGACCGAGGTAACCGCTTTGCCCCACTACATCAAATGAAATGCTGCCCTGCAGGCGTTTGTTTATTACCTGCGCAAACGAGAATGTGCCGCTAACAGTGGTTCTGGGGCTGGTAGGTATATTTCGCTCATGACCTCCCCCACCACTTAAACTTACGGTACGGCCGCTGGCAGTAGTGTAGGTAACATCTCCGCCGCCATTGTCGGTTACAGTACTGCCCGGCACCAGTTCCGACGGGTAAATAAGTGTAACCTTATCTAAAAAAGCATTTGCCTTAACGCTAAACTCGCCATTGTTATTGGTTTTTTTAGCGTAATTAAGGTCAAAGCCGAAAGAATGGTAGTTATACTCGCCTGAATAATATGCACCGGCGCCAAAACTATAGCCCTTAGCTGCATTTTCAACCGTCCAGTCAATCGACGGGTATACGCGGGAGCCGCCTGTTTTTGATGCGCCGCTTTTTGAAACAAACGCTTGTGATGCCGCCGTGTGATGATCAATGCCAAGCCCGGCAACAATACTGTGTTTTTGACCCTGCCCATCCCAGCCTACAAATGTTAATGAAAGGCCGTTTGCAAGATCGGTAACACGCTCGTTGCCTATACCACCCGTTACCGCACTGTGATTGCCGGTTTGCGAATAATAACTTGAAACAAGGTTTATCTCGTCAAGCTTTAACGGCTTGGATGTATAGGTTGCTGAATCAGCAGCCTGGCTGCTTTGCGAAAAGGCATGTAGAAAAATTATGTAGAGCCCTACAATTGACAAAAATAGTTTCTTCATTAAGAAAGGTTTTTTAAGTTTTATTGCTGCTAATTACAACCGCACCCGCCGCCGGTTTTACCACCGTTGGCCCCTGAAGCACCTTCCCGGTATGACTGAAAGTTTAAATCATTCTTTTCAACTTTTCTTGAAGAAAGGCTCATTTCCGAATCGTTAAGCCTGCTTTTTTGATACGCTTTTACATGCGCGCATGATGCAAGCATACACAATGCCGCAAGGGGTACTATTAATTGTTTAAGAAGTTTTTTGTGCATGAATATTTATTTTAATTGAAATGAATGTTTTTTGATGAATACACTTTATTGTTATCGTCAATAATAATTGCTTCTATATTGTTAACCTGGTTAATCATATCAATGCCCGCTTTAATACCCATTATAGTAACAGGTGTAGCCATGGCATCAGCAATTTCAGCGTTGGCTGTTATAATGGTCACGCTTTTAATACCGCTAACAGGTAAACCCGTTTTAGGATTGATGGTATGCGAGTACTTTTTACCATCTACTATAATAAATTTTTCATAATTGCCCGAGGTTGCAACGGCCAGGTTTGATACACACATATATGAGAATATTGCGGTGGTACTGTTAGGATTTACAATACCAATGGTCCATGGTTTGCCATTTGGCTGGTTGCCCCAGGTTGCAAGGTCGCCTGATGCATTTACTATGCCGCTTCCACAGCCCATTTGCTGCATTACCGTTTTTGCCTTTTCTGCCGCATAGCCTTTACCAATGCCGCCAAAGCCAATGCGCATGCCTTTCTCCCTTAAATAAACCGTACAGTTTTCGCCATCAAGTACAATATTTTTATAGTTAATCAACCTCACCATTTTAAGGGCTGTTTCTTTTGATGGCAGTGTGTTGGCGTTTACATCAAAGTTCCATAGCTTTTTATCAACCGAGCCGTAGGATAGGTCAAACGCACCCTGGGTTAAGCCCGAAATGCGTTGTGCTCTTTGTATCAGTTCAAAAGTTTCCCTGCTAACTTTAACCGGGGCAATACCTGCATTTCTATTTACAAGGTTGGTTTCACTGTCATCGCTAAATGTTGTTAGCAGTTTTTCAATACGTTTTATTTCATTTATACCGGCTTCAATTATATTATTGGCACGGTGTGCGTCATTATCAACAGCGCTTAATTGAAACTGATTGCCCATCAACTTTGCCTGCTGCTTAAATAACTGTAGCTGAGCCATATAACAGCTTATTGAGCGTTTATAACTGATTTAACATCAAACACAAAATCTTCCGGCGACTCATTGGGGTAACCGTCCCATTTTTTTAACACTTTACCATCGGCATTAAGCAGAATTGTTAGCGGAAAACTGCCCTCCGAATTGTATTTGTCTGCCATAGCATCATTTAAAGCCTGCTGTTTGGCAGGCAATTGGTTTTTGCTCATACGGGGAAAATCGGCGTTAACCATAATCAGCGTTGTGTCGGCAAATTTTGTAAACACATCACTTGCAAAAATCTCTTTATGCATTTTTATGCATGGGCCGCACCAGTCTGAGCCGGAAAAGTTTAACAGTATATAACGATGCTGGCTGCCGGCAAGCGTTTTTGCCTCCTGCAGGTTATAATGCCAGTTGGTAAATGCAAAGCACAACAATGCCAGTGGCAACAATACTAAATACCTCATTGTATAAATTTTATATATAAATTCTAAACTCACTGCCCGTGCAGGTTTGGCAGTGCGGGTGAATAATATTCAACAACGTATTAAAACTTACAGGGGTTTACCCAAATTGTCGCAGCAGGCAATATTTAACTTTTATTAACTAATTGCAAAAGGGGCCGGCCAAAAGGCAGCCCCGTAATTAACTGATGCTGTATTTTCCAACTGCTGCAATCAGTGTTTAAAACTCCACAGTCTTTTTACAAACCCGGGTATTGCAGAAAAAAAATCAATAATAGCAACGGTAATAAAAGCACATACAATAAATGTAGTATCAATCAACAGGTAAATGAAGGATTTCATAATACTAATAACTTAAAAAATAAAAGGGGTATGTTATTTTTTGTAAACGTAATAAAAAGTAAGGGGGATTACCAAAAGCCAAAAAAATATTTGGAAATATTTTCTCTGCAACACTAAACCTATATTAAATATTCTTCGTCTTGTAACGTAGTATCACCACATAGTATTAAACGTTTCGCAATGTATGATGCATACAGAGTTAATGAATTGATAACGGCTATTTAAAAGTAAGGTAACAAATTTATAAGTTCTTTATACTTCAAAATCACTACAGTTTTAATTCAAAATCACTACAGTTTCAAACTGCAATATAACATTTGTAAAACACGTTGTAACAGTAAATACCCCTGCATCATGTTGTCATTTAATATCAAATATTTTAGTCGTGCGGTTATTATATCGTTGTGTGTAAGCATGTTACTTTTTTTATTGTCATTCATTATTGGGCCAAAAACTTTCTTTCTTTTGTTAAATGGCAACCTTGGCATTGCATCAGATTATTTTTTCGGCATTTTTACCAACGCCGGTGATGGATTAATGTGGGTTGCTGTTTTATTTATAGTACTGTTTGTTTTGAAACAAAAAAAGGCATGGCCGTTATTGTTATATGTATTTGTTATAACTACCCTGCTAACACAGTTATGTAAATATGTAATAATACCCGATGCGCCCCGCCCGTGGAAGGCAATAACAAATCACGCACTTATACATCACGTGTCATTTATTACCCCCTTTAGCATTTCCAGTTTCCCATCAGGGCATACTGCAACTGCATTTTCAATTTATCTTTTATTGTCGCTATTTATAAACAAAAAATGGTGGCTGTATGCAGGGCTTGCATACGCATTGCTGGTTGGCTACTCCCGTATATATGTTGCACAGCATTTTCCGTTTGATGTTGCGGCCGGTGCTTTAACCGGTACCATATCTGTACTGCTGTCTTTACAAATTCAACTGGCACTTTCAAAAAAGCCGCGCCCTGCCATTGCTTTTGAACAATAAGGCCTTACAGCGCTGTTTTACATACAACTCAATGCCTGCACACCTATAATTTTACCCCGTTCAACGACAGGCCGTTTAATAATTTGCGCGCTTTGTGCGTATAACGTATATTTAAGCCACACATTTTTTCACTAACAAAAAACGTTGCTATATGCCTGCAAATAATCAAGTTCCAAGTTCAACATCGCGCCGCGAGTTTTTAGTAAAAGGTTCTATTGCTTCAATGGGTTTATTAATGGCCGGTTCAGCCTGGTCAAAATCATTTGGTTTTGCTTCAGGGCCCAATTCAAAATTTAAAGGTGTACAGGTAGGCGTAATAACCTACTCGTTCCGCAGCATGCCCGACACCGTTGAGCAGGACCTGCAATACATTGTAAATAGTGGCGTAAGCGCTATTGAGCTGATGGGCGACTCAGTTGAGGCTTATGCGGGCAAACCGGAAAATCCTGTTAAAATGCCGCCTTATGTGCCCAACCAGCCACGCCCTAAATTAACAGATGAACAAAAGGCACAAATAACCGCCTACCAAAAAACAGTGGCAGACTGGCGCGCCTCCGTTTCGATGGATAAGTTTAAAGAAGTTAAGAAAATGTACAACAAGGCCGGCGTAAGCATTTATGCTTTTAAGCCCAACGCTTTGAACGCTAACAACACCGATGCTGAAATTGAATATGCGCTTGAGGCTGCAAAAGCCCTTGGCGCTACCAGCGTAACGGTTGAATTGCCTGCCGACCCAAAACACAGCCAGCGCCTGGGCGACCTTGCAGCCAAACACAAAATATTTATTGGGTACCATGCGCACCTGCAGGCCACCGATACCGCCTGGGACACAGCTTTAAGCCAAAGCCCCTACAACTCAATGAATCTTGATTGCGGCCACTACATTGCGGCCGGCGGTAACAACACTAAGGAAACTTTACTGGCGCTTATTGAGGCCAAGCACGACCGTATTACCACCATGCACATTAAAGACCGTAAAAACAAAGCCAACGGCGGCGCCAACCAGGTATGGGGCCAGGGCGATACACCTATTAAAGAAATATTGACTTTACTGAAAGATAAAAAATATAAAATACCTGCCACTATTGAGCTTGAGTATGATATACCTGCCGGCAGTGATGCGGTAGCCGAAACAAAAAAATGCGTTGATTACGCTAAAGCAGCGCTGGAAGCGTAGTATACATTATTGACCCAACAGTATAATTGGATGGTATCTTTATTGCGTTGCGCACTTGAGCAGTTGTGCTTAAGGCGGCAAAAGAAAGTCCGGGTAATAACATCCGGGCTTTCTTATTTAATGGCCAGTGATGTTTGGTATGGCAATAGCACAATAAAGTGAACAACCTTATTAACCAAATGGCTTATTGACCAATAACTACAGTTGCCACCACCTTGTTGCCGGGTAACTCTGCCCCACTATCACCGGCTCGCCGATCATTGGTGTAGTTACAGGCATACCTAACTGCTTTGCAGCAGCAGTAACAAGGTTTGGCGGTTCATTCCATGCATGCAGCGATAAGCTAAACTTACCCCAGTGTACAGGCAGTAACATCTTTGCGTTAAGGTCAACAGCGGCCTGTGCTGTTTCAGGCGGCAACATGTGTATATGGGGCCACGCGGTGTTGTATTGCCCACATTCAAGCATAGCAATATCAAACGGGCCAAACTTATCTGCAATTGTTTTAAAGTGTGTGTCGTACCCGCTGTCGCCGCCAATATAAATGGTGTGTTGCGGCGCCTGCAGTATAAAAGATGACCAAAGGGTTTTGTTGCGTATAAGCCCCCTGCCGCTAAAATGCCTTGCAGGCGTGGCAGTTATTGTAAAACAATCGTTTGTTTTACTATCCCACCAGTCAAACTCTGTAATACAGCTTTCATCATAGCCCCAATACACAAGGTGCGATGCCACCCCCAGCGACGTGTAAACCTGTTTTACCTTCGGCTTAAGTTTAACTACTGTTTCAAAGTCAAGATGGTCGTAGTGGTCGTGCGTTAGAAATAATATATCAATATCCGGCATGTCATCCACGCTGTACACATTGGCGCCGGCAAAGCTTTTTGTGCTGAACGAAAATGGTGATGCATGCCCGCTAAAAACAGGATCAACCAAAATGTTTTTATTGTTAATGCGAATGAAGTAGGATGAATGCCCAAACCAAACAACAACGGGGTTGGCAGACTGAATATTCTTTAGATCGGTTTTTACAGAAGGCAGCGGATTTGACGGAAAGCATGTTGAAGGTTTATTTAAAAACTTCCACATTAGCCCCGCCATTGAATTTCCCCCGGCCATCATTTCTGTAGGCGAAAGATTTTTAAAACTGCCATCGCGAAAATTAGGAGAAGCTTTAACTTTTTCCAGCTCAGCGCCGGAAGGGGTTTTACCAAATGTTTGCAAAAAACGCATGTATCAAATTGAATATAATGCTGTTATTAAAGATGCAAGGTATTACATTTTTCTCCGCCGCCTGCTACATTGCCCGCTGCTTTTACCTTCTAACAATTTTCTTTAGTATGTAATTGGCGCCAACACATATAACAGCCCAAAGCGGCATATAAATCAACATTCGGCGTAACATAAACCCTGTCTCAACAAGTATATCATTACCCGCAAAATGCGGCACTCCATCGCTTTTAACCGGCAAATCTTTAGTAAGCGCATACCAGCAACTAACAATAAGCCCTGCAACAAATATTACAATAAATATTTTTTTCATCCGGTAAACTATCCTTTACTTCTGCGGTACAACAGCCAGCATGGGGTGGTACACGTATTTGTTTATGGTGGCCGCAGGATCGCCGGCAATCAATTCTTTTACCTGCTCTTCATCATCCACACAAACAATACCCAGCCCGTAAGCGCCTGCGGGGTCAAGCACAGGGCCGTAAGCCAGCACTATCCCTTTATCTATGTATGTTTTCCAAAAGGCAACATGCTGTTGCATAACGGCACGTTCTTCGGGTGTCATGGTTTGTGCAAAATCGGGTCTGTTGGGCAAAAGTTTTAAAGCAAAATATTTTTTCATGCCGGTAATTATTAAGCAATTTAAAATTATGCTTTTTTTACTGGTTTCGCTTTCTTCGGCTCCCGTTTGGCAGGCGATATTGACTTTGTTATTGTAAGCCCCTGTTTTAGCAATTTAGGATCTTTTACTTTAGCCAGGCTGTTGGCATGCGCCTCATACACCAGCTTTGTTATATACGCTTTAGGAAAGTTCTCTTTATCCTTCACTAAAAAATAACGGTATTGGTTGCCCTGGCCCAGCAATTTTTTTTCGGGGTCTGCAATTTGGTTGCCCCAATAAAAACCAAAATGCACGTTGGTGCCTGCACGGTAAGCAGCAATGCTGCAAACCGTGTGGCTTAGCTTTTCAGTAAGTGTCCACCCTATAGCCAGTGCATTATAGTTGTCGTAAATTATTTCGTTTGCATCGGGACAAATATCCCAGGCAAAACCGCGCAGCCATAAAACAAGTTCCTGTGTTTCCTGAGGGAAGGGCTTAAGAAACTTAAGCAGGTCTTTAGTGTCTTTTTTAGCCATGGCAAACGGTTTGCATAAAGTTAACGTAAAACCTTACAAAACCTTAAGAGTTTAAGCAATTTATCACAGTTAATCATTGCTTATTGTGCTTAACTTTATTACATTAAAACACCAGCCAATGAAACAGCCAATCATTATAACACTACTATTTTTCGTTGCAGTTATATGCCATGCCCAGGTAACCGTATTACAACACGTAAACATTATAGGCGGTACCGGCAGCGCTTTGCAAACAGATAAAAACATTGTTATTAATAAAGGCAGGATTACAGCTATTTTACCTGGTACACAACCGCCGCCTGAAGATGCAACGGTTGTTAACCTGCAGGGCAAAACTATTATGCCAACCCTTATAAGCGCGCACAGCCATGTGGGCAATTTAAAAGGAACCAATGCCAGCGGAACAAATTATACGCGTGAAAATATTGTGCGGCAGTTGAATAAATATGAAAGCTACGGCGTAGGCGCCGTATTATGCATGGGCACGGACAGGCCGCTTATTTTTAATGGTTTTAGAGACTCGTCGGTGATGGGGCTGCTGCCCGGTGCAAGAATGTATTCGGCAGGCTATGGCTTTGGCGTGCCCAATGGCGGCCCTGCAGGCATGGATGGCATAAACCGCCCTGCCAGCGCAGAAGAGGCCGTTAAGCAGGTTGATGCAGTTGCCCTGCTTAAACCAACGGTTATAAAAATATGGGTTGATGACTTTGGCGGCACCGTGCCAAAAATGAAACCGGAAATATACCAGGCCATTATAAAAGAAGCACATGCCAAAGGCATACGTGTGGCAAGCCACCTGTATTACCTGACAGACGCGCATGCCCTTGTTGATGCCGGTGTTGACATTATAGCCCACAGTGTACGCGATAAAGATATTGATGACAGCCTGCTGAAGAAGATGAAGCAAAAAGGCGTAGTGTATATTCCAACATTGTCGCTGGATGAATATGCCTATATATATGCCCGCAAACCCGAATGGATAAATTATGATTTCTTTAAAGCATCGCTTGAGCCAGGCGTGTATGAAATGATAACCAGTGAGCAGTACCAAAACAACATAAAAAACTCGCCAGCGTTCGAAAAAAATAAGGCAGCATTTGAAACGGCTTTACGCAATGTAAAAAAGGTATTTGATGCAGGCATACTGGTAGTACTTGGTACAGATAGCGGCGCCAACCCTTTGCGTACACAGGGCTTTAGCGAGCACCTTGAAATGGAATTGCTGGTACAGGCTGGCCTAACCCCCAAACAGGCTATAACTATCGCCACCTGCAATGCGGCAACCGCGCTGCGCTGCATAAAAGATTACGGTACTATTGAGGCAGGCAAGAAAGCAGATTTTATAATACTAAATGCCAACCCGCTAACTGATATAAAAAATACCCGCAACATTAACGCGGTATATAAAAATGGAAAGCAGGTGAGCAGTTTGTAGTTTGTAGCCGGCCGAAAATATTTTCTATGCCCCGTTAAGGTTAAATACTGTTTTGGTAGCCGAACCAAACAAGTGCAAACTTTAAACTTGTTATTTATGCGTTGCGTAATAATCACAATACTTTTTTATCTGCGGGTCAATATTGCTGTAGCCTAATTGTTGCGCCATGGCTATATCATTACAGGCATCCTGCTTTAGATTGCCAAAGTATTTTGACACTCCCCTGTTGTAATAAGCCTTTGCATATTTGGGCCTCAATTCAATTGATTTTGTATAGTATTCTATTGACCCCTTTATATCTTCCTGCTTAAACTTAATGTTGCCCATTATAAAATATGCCTCATAAAGCAGCGCAAACTGGTTATCTTCTTTTATCACATCGTCAAAATCAGCCATTGCATGCGTGTAGTCGTTCATCATATAATATGTCATCCCGCGCAGGTAAAACGTACCTGCATCACGAGCCGCTGAAAGGTATTTTGAATAGTCGGCTATAGCTCCTTTATAATCACCCGTCCTTGTTTTTATATCTGCCCGTTTAAGATACCATCCATAGCTTAATGAATCTTTTTTAAGGGCGACGTCCACCAGCGCCAGCGCTGCCGGCAGATCTTTGGCTTTAATTTTTGCCTGTACCATACTGTCAACCTGCCTGTAGGTTTGCCCAATAGCAAACAGGGGCGTCACAAAAAGAGCGGGTACAAGGGTTTTAAAAAAGTATTTCGGGTTCATGCCGCTAAAATAAGATAAACGGGTAAATTTTTTAATGGCAGTTGGCTATAAACGCTGTTTGCCTTTGCCTGACTATAAATTTAATGCTTTATATTACTTATCCAGCAACGTCATTACATGGTGCTTACCCTTAAGCATAAACTGTTTGCTTTGTTCAATGGCATCCATTACCTGTTCTAAAATGCGCTCGGTAGTATCTTCATAATTAATCACCAGCGGCTCTTTAAAGCGTACCGATATTAACGACCCACGCTTTTTAAAAGTAAGCCCCCTTTTGGTAAATGCCCGCCAAAAGCCATTAATAACCACTGGTACAACAATGGGCCTGCAGTTTTTTATAATATAAGCGGTGCCTTTTCTGCCCGGTGCAAAAGGTTTGGTGGTGCCCTGCGGAAAAGTAATTATCCAGTTATTGTTAAGTGCTGTAGTTATTTTACGGGTATCACTTGGGTCAAGGCCGCGGCGTACCTCTTTGCCTTCTGACCGCCAGGTACGCTTTACTGTTAAAGCGCCTGCCAGTTTAAAAAGCCTGCTTATAAAAGTACCATTCATGGTTTCTTCAGCCGCTACAAAATACAGCCTTGTAAAAGGGTTTAGCAAATAATACGGCGCCCCAAGCTTATTTTGTTTGCGCCATTTTACCGCGCAAAAAATATGTATAAAAGTAATAACGTCTGCAAAGTAGGTTTGGTGGTTGCTTACAAATAAAACATTGCCCTTGGGTAATTTAGCCAGGTGCTCAGTACCTTCAATTTTAAGTTTGTTTATAAGCACCAGGCCGGGGTAGGTAATAGCGCCTACCACAGCATATATAAATGCCCTGAATATTTTTACATGTTTTAACCGCTCACTTAGTTTACTCATACTTCAGCACTTTTGGCAACAGCGCGCAAAATAAGCATTGTAAATGTATTGTTAAGATACTGTAGCAGGAAATTTATGTTTTATGTAAAAAACAAGATTGCAGCATCTGCATTACAAACAGATCAATATGAAAAAAAGCATCTTTATCACTTGCGTTTTGCTGGCAACAGCTTTTACCCTAACCGCGCAAAATGTAACGCCAACACAAAAAAGCATTACCGTAACAGGCGTTGCAGAAACCGAAGTAGTGCCCGATGAAATTTATGTACAGGTTGACCTTAGGGAGTATGATAAAAAAGGGTTTGGCAAGATTGGTATTGACAGCATTAAGCGTAACTTTTTGGCCGCCTGCCGCAGCATTGGCCTGCCTGACAGTACAATTACCTTACAGGCTTACCAGGGTTATGATAACAGCTATTGGCTAATGCGTAAAACCCGTAAAAAAGACCCCGACCTAAAGGCAAGCATAAGTTACACCATAAAATTAAGCACAGTTAAAACAATGGACGCGCTTGTTGACGTATTGGATGATGAGGCCACGCAAAATTTTTTTATAGCAAAAGTTGATTACAGCAAAGCCACTGAATTAAAGAAACAGCTTAAAATATCTGCTATTAAAGCGGCTAAGGCCAAAGCTATATATTTAACCGAAGCTATTGATGAGCACTTAGGCGGCGCTGTTACTATAACAGATATTGAGGACAGGGTTACCGCATATGATAATAGTTATATTGCACAAACCAGGGTGGGCGCCAATGTGAACTACCGGGGGAATACCAGCTATTTTCAGAGTATTCCCGATGATAATGGCATTGGTTTTAAAAAGCTAAAATTTCAATTCCAGGTAAATGTTGAGTTTGCGCTTCAATAACAGTTAAAGGCTATTAAATTGTTAGTTAACCATTGCAGGCAGTGTAGTTAGCGCTGTTGCGCTATATTTGCGGCTGCAATAAAAACCATGGAATTAAATACCGTTATTTTTGATATGGATGGCTTGCTTATAAACAGCGAGCCATTGTGGAACGAAGCAGCCAACGAAGTTTTTGCTAATTACAACATAAGCCTTAGCGAACAGGACTACCTGCTTACCACCGGCATGCGTACAAAAGAGTTTGTTGAGTGGTGGCTTGGCCGTTTTAACATAACTGATGTTGATGTATATAAACTTGAGCGCGAAATTTTTGATGCGGTAATACACCGTATAAAAAATGCCTATATAGCCATGCCGGGTATGCAATACATATTTGATTTTTTTGCTGAAAGAAAATTTAAAATAGGCATAGCATCGTCATCACCCGCGGAGCTTATTGAACTGGTGGTTGAAATGTATAACCTTAAAGGGCATGTAAAGCACCACGCATCGGCGCATTTACTAAAGCACGCCAAGCCACACCCCGAAGTATACCTTAACTGCGCGGAGTTATTAGGCAGCCACCCGCTTGAATGTATTTGCTTTGAGGACAGCTTTACAGGTATGATAGCCGCGAAGGCAGCGCGAATGAAATGTGTGGTAGTACCCAATGCAGAAGTGTTTAACAAACCGTGCTGGGGCGCCGCTGACCTGGTTTTAAATTCGCTTGAAGCTTTTGATGAAAAAGAATTAGAGAAGTTAGGGTAAAGCCGTTTTAAAACCGTGTTGTTAATAGCACAGTTTGATTTGCGTTTGCACATGCATGGATTAACAGAACCTGCCGACATGCTGAATTTATTTCAGCACTCCATCAAAGCAATTTACGTGACTAAAGTTGCAGAAACAAGTTCAGCATGACGATGCGGCATTAATCAGTATTTTTTTCATCTAACAATACCAAACAACAAAACCTCGTAATCTTAATTCGTAACATCCAATATTTCTGAATACCTCCTATTAGTCTATAAATTTAATTGACTATATTTGCTGCATAATACTCAATCAACGTTTTAACACTCCGGCAGTTTTTTATCATATTTAAAAAAATTTGCAATGCAGGATGCTAGTAATATAAGCTGCCCGGTTTCTGCCGAAAGAATAAATGAAAATACTGCGCGTACTGCTGCACTTATTGCAATCGTTATTGCATCAACAGGTGCTTGGCTTAACAGCTATGTATTGTTTATATTATTGGCAGCCGATTTTGCACTGCGCAGTTTTACAAACGGTAACGCAAGCCCTGTAAGATTTTTGGCAAAACAAATAGTACAGTTACTTCATATTCCCAATAAACCAACAGATGCGGCACCCAAAAAATTCGCGGCCGGCGTTGGCTTTGTATTTTGTTTAGTTATTGCAATTTTTCAACTGGCGGGTTTAACAACTGCAGCTATTGTTACAGCAGGTGTGTTGTTATTATGCGCATTGCTTGAAGGCGCTGCAGGCATTTGTTTAGGCTGTATTGTTTATACATTTGCGGTGCTGCCGTTTATAAAAAATAAATAAATACTGCCACTTTATACAGCGCTGGTACACACTTACATTTTCTTTACATATAATATTATATAGCTGCCATTATTTTTCCTTCCTGCTGAAATGCTTTACAGGCCTGCGTTTCAACTACTTACCCTATCTTTTCAAACTGCAATTAATTATTGCTTAAAAACCCACAAAAAAAAATTTAAACTTTTTTTCACCTGCAATCAACCAAAACAAAACGTTCGCGTATTATCAAGTTGTAGTATATGTTTTTAAAACCATAGCCCCTACATAAAAATAATCTGCAGATGATTTTTATTTGTTTATTATGGGAAAGAAAGTATTTTTAACCGGTCTTGATCCAATATTACTTTACCATAAATGATTGCTTTACCAATTGTTTACCCAAACCTCATTTAGCATGAAACAGTTAACAGTTTTTGTATTGCTGTGCTATGGCATGTGCCTAAAAGCCGCTGCACAGGACATTGAAAAAACACAGGTTGCATATGCGGCTGTAAATAGCCCATTTATGGCGCTGCAAAGGCCATTAATGAAAGGCGGCGATATTGCAACCTCAGTAATACCGGGGTTTTCCAGCAAAAAAGCGATAGCCATTTTTGTTGGCACACAGGGTGTTGGCGCAGACTTCAGGTATGGCTTTTTACCGCGCCTTTCTGCAAGAATTGGCGGCGGTGTAACACCTGTAAATATGCCCAACGCGTTCCAGGTAAATGACTTTAAATCGCAGGTTGATCTAAAAGTAAATTTTGTAAATGCGCATCTTATAGCAGATTTTCAGCCCTTTCCCGGCAGCGGATTCAGGCTGGCTGTTGGCGCGGGTTATTTTGTTAAAGCCAAAACCCAGGCAGATGTAACCCCAACCGGCTCAAACACTTTTGGCAACATTACTTATGACCCCGGAAACCTTGGCGACATAAAATTGACGGCAGACTGGAAAGGTATTGCCCCATATTTAGGTGTTGGCTTTTTAAGAACTTTTCCGGGCAATTTATTTAACGTTAATATTGACCTTGGTACTTATTATTTAACAGCGCCCCAAACAACTATTATTGGTACAAAAGCCCTGTCGCCCAATGCTGAGAACAATGCGCAGTTTCAAAAAAATCTTAGCAGCTACCGCTGGCTGCCAGTATTGCAGTTCAACTTCAACTTTAGACTCTAATTATCAAAACAATATACAATGAAAGCAAAATATTTCACGGTAACGCTAACAGCTATATGCGCATGCATTTTAAGTGTGTTGCTTATTACCGGTTGCAGAAAACCTACTGCCGATATAAACTGGTCTGTAAATACAGATGTGTATAAGTCGCCGGTATTGGTAAGGTTTGTAAATGCAAACAGCAGTTCAACCACCATGCCTGATGAGTTTACAGTTCAAATATCGGGCAAGGATGCAGACAAAGTGATGATGGGCAGCGGTGGTACTGACTTCCAGGCCCAGAAAGGCTTTTTGCCCCTTGCGCTTGACCCTTCAGCAAACCCTTCACCTGAAAACCCTGTGATATTTAACGTGTATGCCAAAATACCCGGTTTTGCACCCGTGTCGCAAACATTCATTGTTACCAGCGATACCATACCAGTTGACCATACCATCTTCGCACTGGAATATGCGCACCCTGCTGATGGTACAGCGGTATTGCAAAAAAGCACAACGCTTAGCGGCGGCACTGCACCCGCAACAGTATTGTCAACGTCTCCTTCAGGTTCTATGACAGAGTCGTCAACAATAACCATACAGGATGGCACGCAAATGCTTGATGCAAGCCAAAATGTTATTAACGCTTCAACACTTGAAAGTGATATTGTACACTTTGGTACATCTACACAGTCATCCATGTTATCATTTCCCGGCGGCTTTAACCCTATTGATGTGCAAAGGGATGGCCAAAGCTATCATGATGTAACATTTAAAACCGGCGGCTTCCTGTCAATTAAAATGACGGCAGGCAACAGCGAAGTAAAATTTTTCTCTAAGCCTATTACTGTATCAGCACAGCTTAATAACGAACTGATAAACCCCATTACTGACCAGCCGGTGCAGGCAGGCGATACCATACCTATCTGGAGCATGAACGAGCAAACGGGCCAGTGGAAATATGAAACCACTGCTACCGCCGCGCTGGATGGCAATGGCAAAATGAGCATTCAGTTCCAGGCAAGCCATCTTAGCTGCTGGAATATTGACTGGTGGTTTTACAACCCCTGCCGCTCAGTTTTACGCGTAAACGTACATATAAGCATACCGGGCTTCAGGCCACAGTATGAAATGGTACTGGTTGATGCCAACGAACAATACCTGGGTGGCCTGTACACTGATAACACATGGGCTACCGTGGTTACCCTTTACGATGGCCTTACTACTGTAATACCTACAGTGCCGGATATTGGCAGGGCTAAAATAGTGGTATACACACGCCGTGGCGACCCAACATCAAAAATTGCGGAAACGGCATTCTTTAACCCTTGCACAAAAGGCACTATTGATGTTACCATTACACCGCCCGGCCCCCCTGAACTGATAAATGTTAAACTGAATGTACAGGGCAAATGCACCAATAAAAAAGTAGTAGCTAACGTTGGCGCATGGGTATACCTGTATAAGCTAAACGCCGCATGGTGGGACTGGAAGATAATATACGTTAACCGCGGGCAGGCAGCATTTCAGCTTGAAAACGGCGCAACCTACTTTGTAGCTACTTATTATGGCGGTGGTTTTTATACGACTACAGGCACCTTTAACAAAAACGATATGAACTTTCCGCAGCACAACGGCCTTGGCGGCACTGCAACATATAACGCGGCGAACAACACAGTTACGGCATACTTAACATTCGCGCTTAATTGCCGGTGATGAAATGCCTTTTTTAAATATCTTAAACCTTACCCCCGCCATGTGCGGGGGTTTTTTAATTACAGATTACCCGGTTGCAAACTTTAAACTACAAACTTTAAACCGGCTGTTTATCTTCGCGCCATGGCGCGTATACTTTGTATTGATTATGGCGGCAAACGCACAGGGCTTGCAGTAACAGACCCGCTGCAAATTATTGCATCGGCCCTGACAACTGTTGAAACCAAAGAGTTGATGGCTTACCTGAAAAAATACTTTCAGCAGGAAGAGGTAGAATTGGTATTGATAGGCGAGCCTAAAAACTGGGACGACAGCGATACCCATGCAACCCCGCTGGTGGCTGCGTTTATAAAAAGGTTTGAAAAAGAGTTTCCTAAAATGCCGGTAAAAAAAGTAGACGAACGCTATACCAGCCGTATGGCTACCATGGCAATGGTTGAAATGGGCATGAAGAAAAAAGACCGCCGCGTTAAAGGCAATGTTGACCAGATTGCGGCCACAATAATGCTGCAGGAATACCTAAACAGCCTGCAATAGCCTTAAAACAGGCAGATTTAAGCCAATTTTTACCGAATTTGTTTGCATATTTGCAGATTATTTTTTTAAAGAGGGAAAGAAAGCAAGGCATTATGATATTACCTATTGTAGCATACGGCACACCCGTTTTACGCAAAATAGCACAGGATATAACTCCGGATTATCCTAACCTGCAAAAATTTATTGATGATATGTGGGAGACCATGTATGCCAGCAATGGCGTTGGTTTGGCTGCACCCCAGGTTAATAAAGACATTCGCCTGTTTGTGATGGACAGCACCCAAATATTTGCCAACCAGGATGAAGAAGATAAAGGCAAATACCCCGACGAGCCAGGCATTAAAAAAGTGTTTATCAATGCCCATGTGGTTGAGTTTCGCGGTACTGACTGGAGCTATAACGAAGGCTGCTTAAGCATACCAAAAATTCGTGAGGATATTACCCGCCCGGAGCAAATTACCCTTACCTATGTTGACGAAACCTTTACTGAGCATACCGAAACCTTTACAGGCATATCAGCAAGGGTGATACAACATGAGTACGACCATATTGAAGGCAAACTTTTTATTGACCGTATAAAACCTTTTAAACGCAAGCTGCTGCAGGGCAGGCTGAGCGATATAACCAAAGGCAAAGTACAGGTTGATTATAAAATGGTTTTTCCTAAATGAGGCATGCGCTAATATTTTGCTTATTTGTAACGGCCTGCCTGCAGGCAACCGCGCAGGATACTACAGTTACGGTTGATAAGCAGGTGTACACCCTGCCGACTGTTGTGGTGCATAATAACCTTGACTATGCGGCAATACTGCGGCGCATAAAAAACGACACCACATTTTACAAAGCCTTTCGCACGCTGCGTATTATAAATTACTCTGCTTACAACTATATAAACATACCCGATAAAAAAGGTGCATCAAAAGCAACCTATAACAGTAAAACTATTCAGCACAGGGCCAACGGCTGCCGCACAACAGAGTTTGTTGAACAAAAAACCACGGGTGATTTTTTTGACGGCAAAGGAAACTACAACTATACCACCGGCGAAATGTACGCAGGCCTGTTTTTTACCCAAGGCAAAGTTTGTGGTGAAAATAACATTGTAACAGGAACCGTTTTAACCACTGCCGGCAAAACAGGCACCAACAAACATAAAGAGCAGTTGAAAATGTTGTTTTTTAACCCGGGCAAAAAAATACCAGGTATTCCATTTATTGGCAACAAGCTTGACCTGTATGACGATGATGCCCATAAACTATATGATTACAAGCTTGACTTTATTGCCTACAAAGGAAGTTATGCGTATGTGTTTAGCATAAAGCCCAAGCCCGACCTGGGCTTTTTTAAACGTAATGATATTGTTGTTGATGAAATGACCACCTGGTTTGATTTTAAAACTATGGAAGTGCTTGCCCGTACATACAAGCTTAGTTATAAAGCCGCAGTGTATGACTTTGATGTTGATATGGAAGTTGAACTAACCCACGCGGATGGCCTGCTGGTGCCTAAAACCATGCGCTACAAAGGCAACTATGGCATACTGTTTAAAAAACGCGAGCGCGGCGAATTTACAGCCACGCTGTTTGATTTTAAGAAGCAGTGATACTTATTGAGCAATTTAGCACAACATGGTTCAACCACGCAAAATTTTACCATAGAGGACACAGAGTTAATACATCACAGAGAAAAATCAGTGAGACTCTTCTATGTTGAAACCCATCAACTCTGTGGTTTAATACTTAAATGCCCTTTCACTTTTTATACCCGGCTGTTTTCTTTATGCCATCTTCAACGGTTTTCCATACCAGGTTGAAAAACGACTTGGTTGGGTTGCGGGTAAACTGGCATTGCTCTGTGCGTATGCCAAGGTTGCGTGTTGGATTTGATTTTTTTATTACAAAAGCGTTCGCAATAAAGCTTATCAGGCCGCGCTTTTTAAGCTGTGTGCTGTCGTTGTTATCTTTTTTAAGAATATCAATTTTCAAATCATCATACAAAAAAGTTACTGTGCCCCTTGCGCCAAAATTGTCGCCTTCAATATGTGCGTTAAGCCCTTTAATATTGCCTTGCTTAATACTAAACCTGCCCAGCGCTTCGCAAATGGGGTTTAATTGCGTGGCATCCATGCCATCCATTGATGCGTCGGTAGTAAACATGCCTTCCTTAACCCTTGCAAGGTTAAATAAAAAGGTGGCTTTTACTTTTGTTATCCCCATAAACATTGCGCTTCCGGTTGCTTTCATGTTACTGTTGCCGGCAATAATACCTTTATCGTTTGTTATGTTTGTTATTGTTGCACTGGTGTTTTTAAATATTACTTTACCTGCCTGCCCGCTGTTGGGGTTAAACTCTTCATATACTACATCAAAACCATCCAGTGTTAATGCTTTAATTCTTATGGGTATACTGTCTTTCATTAACATTTGGTGCGGGTAATGCCCAAGCTTTGATGGCGGCGCAGGCAATCGTCTGTCACAATAAATATTTACAGTTCCGTTAGAGGCTATAATGTTATCGGCCGCAAGGTCCTCACCGGTAAGCAGGTGGCCCCAATTAATGTTTTGCAGCCTGATAGTGTTTACGTTTATATTATAAAGATCTTTTTGTGCAGTTACATGCTTTCCATATACCTCTTTGCTATAACGGCCTTTTAAAGAAAAGCGCCTTAAGTCAGCCGTATTTTTTACGGCGTTTAACGCAAACGAATCAAGTTTAATATAGTAGAGGCTGTCTGCAGTAGGCAACTGTAGTTTAACCAGTGTAACCTGTGCATTTTTGGCGAACATAAACCGCGTCGTATCCGTAATGGTGGTTGAATCCATCAGTATACTGTCCAATACTATATCAATATTTTTAAGGTCAATTTTCTTCGCAGGCTTGTTAGCAAGATAGTTATGGTGCACCATGTGCATATTTTTTATGTACAACTTTTTTATTGAAAGCCGGTTTAACTGCTGGGCCAGCTTTTGATAAATAGCCTGCATATTTGTGGAAACTTTTGGTACACCTGTAGGCTTTTTATGGTAAACTTCTATAGCGGGGCCGTTAATGTAAAGCGTGTCGAGGTCAATTTTTTTGTTGCGGGTAAAGTCGCCCAGGTCAATACCGGCCACAGCAAGCGTATCAAGCTTTATACTGAATATATCTTCCGGCCTTGTGCCCATAGCCTCCATCCTTGCGGCAACAATACTGTCAGGCACCAGGCGGGCGTTCACAACTGTTAGCTTTGAATTTACCACATCAGCATCCAGGGTGTCAAATTCCAGCCTGTACAGGCTGTCAGTAGCTTTTATAATAAGAGACTGCAGTTTGTCTTTTATAGCAGGCTCAAAGTCGGCCAGCTTCCTGTTTTTTAAGTATATATAACCGCCCACCGCAATTACCGCCAACACAAGCAGGGTTATTAAAATTGCTTTCTTCATGTGGTAATAGTTTCTAAAACTATACCAAGAGTTCGCTACGTTTCGGATTGAAGAGGTTACTTATTGCAGATTTGGCTAAAGCCAATTACAAGTTCCCTCATTTACCCAGCCTTTAAAGGCTGGGTAAGCTAAATACATAGTTTATTGGCTTTAGCCAAAGTGTATTTGAGCAAATAGGCGATTCTCTGCATTTCTACAAAGCTTCTCAAAATGTAAAAAATAAAAGATGAAAGTATAAACCATGGAGTCAATCTTGCAGTCTGCTCCAAAAGGAGTCCTTCGCACAATCGGGAAATCTGCAATTATTGCGACTTCAATCCTAAACGCCGCACAAACAAAAACCCCCTCCAGGAATGGAAGGGGCCTTCTCGCGTCGTTTTTTTCAACAAAAAACTATCTTATTGGTTGTTCAGGATTAATTTATTTCATCCACCAAACTTTAACTGTGTTATCGTTACTGCCCATGCTGGTAACCTGCGCATTAAAGTTATCTGTGTTGTACACAGCTTCGTTTGTTGGGTAGGTTAAGCGGTTAAAGTTTGCGTATGCAGTAGGTTCGCCGTCCCTTGGGGTAGCGCCTGTTCTTCTCCATAAGTTAAATGCAAGCCATGGCTGGCGGAAATAAGACAGCCACTCCTGCGCATATATCTTTTTAAGGTTGCCGGCTTCATCTTCAGTAAAAGCAACTTTTGCATTTGTATATAAAGCATCCCACTGCGCTGCAGTTGGCGCTGCCGGGGCAACAGAAGCCCAGTCATCGTGGGTTGTGTTGGTATTGGCGGCAATGTTGTACCAAAAGTTTACTGATGATGCAATACCAGCTTTGTATTCAGTTGCAGCTTTAGCTGCATCTTTACCTACACCAAGGCCACGCAGGTATGCTTCAGCCTTTAAAAAGTGCACTTCCGCAGCGGTGATCATCAGTTCAGGAATATAGTATTCATCCCTTACCAGGTGGTAGTTAAACGGAGAGTAAACGCAATCATCTTTTGCATTGTAGTCATTATCACGGTCGCCGCTGTAAGGGTTTTTGGTATCAGCTTCGGTACTGCCAATTTTGTAAGCAGCATATTTGCCCGCCTGATTTGTTTCAACAAACAGGAAAGCGCGCGGATCGAATATAGAAGCGGTATCAGTACCATCAGCAACCTGGTTCCAAAACGTAGTGCTCATGCGTACAAACTTGTGGCTGCTAAAGCTCCATGGCCTGCCTGCAAGGTCAAGGCCGTTTAGTTTTGCGGGCCATATACCGGCATCGTTACCATCTTCAATTAAAGGCAGGTTGCCACCCAATACATCCTGTATGGCTGCTCCGCCGTCAGTAGCATCTTTCTCTACAATCTGCATACCTAACCTAAGGCGCAGGCTGTTTGCAAATGCTTTCCATTTGCTCATATCACCGCCAAAGTAAGTGTCTTCACTACCCATACCTACATAGCTGTCGCCTTTTGGTGTAGTAGCGCTGCCATCTGTTACTATATTGCTGTTGGCCCATTTAAGGTCGTCAAGCAATGACAGGTAGATAGACTGCTGAGAGTCGTATTTTACACGGTATTTTGTTATATCGCCAGTGTACCCTTTGCCTGCGCTAAAGTAAGGTATGTCGCCAAACTGGTCGGTAACCCTTGATGTTTTGTAAGCACGCAGTATAAGTGCGATGGCTTTAATGTTAACCATAGCCTCGGTATCAACATAATTATGCGTACCATCAAGCACTGCATTTATGTTTTGCAGGGCTGTATAGTAATCGTTCCATATTTCATTAATACCATCTGCCAGTACATAACCACTGCCTGCGGTTACACCAGCAAGCTGTGTAGTTGGGTAATACCAGTCGTTATGTGCAGATGCCTGCTCATGCCACTGTAACACAAGCGTACCTATAACACCGTTAACTGCCGGGGGCAGGCTGGTGGTAGTAGGATTGTACGGGTTGGTATTGGTTTTATCGAAATTTTTTGTACAGCCACTAAGCAGCAGTACCAGTGAAGCAACGTATATAAATCTTTTTTTGAAGTACATAACTTAAGTTTTAATTGTTAAGGATGTGCTGTTATTGCGCAGCTTAACTAAAATGATACGCGTAACTGAACACCTAATGAACGTACACCAGGTAATGAAGCAAACTCAATACCCTGTGCATTACCTACACCGTTTGAACCTTCCGGGTTGATCCTGTCAGGCACAGTGGTATAGATGTAGAAAAGGTCTCTGCCAACCAGCGATACTGTAGCAGCCTGGAATACGTGTGTTTTTTGAATAACTTTTTTAGGTATAGAGTAGTTAACGCTAATTTCCCTCATTTTTATCCATGTATCTTTTACTACGTCGTTCCTGTCAATCCAGTTACTGTACTGGCTGCCGCTGCTCCATACACCATAAGGTATGTATTTGTAGTAGTAGTGTACAACAGTTGTGTTTTTAGTACCATCGCTGTAAACGCCTGGTAATATAACGCCCCAGTTTGTTTTTGTACCGTCAGGTGTTGTGTAAGGTAAACCACCGCCATCGCGTTCTTTAAGAGATTCAACGCTTTGGCCCTGCTGCATAATAGTACCATAGCTACCGCTCCACATGTCGCCGCCTATTTTAGCATCAACAAGGGTACCTATTGACAGGTTGCCGAAAGTAAACACGTTGCTTAAACCGCCTATAACTTTTGGTGTTGCATTGCCGATAGGTACAGTAGTTGACGTTGATTGGTACATAGTACCCTTCATAGCTGCATTACCATAAGGCGCATCAACCAGTAAAGGCTGGCCGTTTTTATAAACGTAGTCATAACCGTAAATAGTACCAAACTGGTCGCCAACTTTAGCTGAAATAGTCGGGCCGTTTGAACCCCAGATGCTTGCAAGGTCTATACGGTCTGCACCGGGAGCCAGGGCAAGCAGTTTGTTTGAGTTGTGAGACAGGTTAAGCGTTGCATCCCACCTGAATTTTTTTGTTGCGATGATCTTTGCATTTACAGATATTTCAGCACCAGAGTTTTGAAGTGAACCCTGGGATACATACAGGCTGCTTACACCTGAAGTATTTGGCAAAGGAGTTTGAACTATCTGGTTGTCTGCCTTGCCATGATAATACCTCATGTCAACATTTATCCTGTTGTTCATAAAGCCTAATGACAAACCAAAGTCGTAAGTGGTGTTGGTTTGCGGCTTGTAATGGAAGGCAGGTAATGTGCCAGGCAAAGAAGAAGTTGGCTGGCCGGCAAAAGAACCTGTGTTGTAAGTAAAGTTTACAAGGAAAGGGTCTGGAGCTACCGCGCCTTGTGCAATTGCAGCCCTTACTTTACCAAAGCTTAGGAATGAAGGGTTAGCATGCATCAGTTCAGTAAACACAAAGCTTGAAGAAACTGATGGATAGAAGTATGATTGCTGACCCACCGGTAATGGTGATGACCAATCATTACGGCCAGTCGCATCAAGGAACAAGAAATTTTTGTAGCCAAGGTTTAAGAACCCAAACACTGAATTTTGTTTGTTGCGTATAATTTGGCCGCTCTCGCTTGTTGCGCCTGGTGTACCTGTATATGTACTGAAAGAGTAAAAGTTTGCAACGCTCCATGCGCTGTTTGTGCCTGTTAAACCATAAGCATCCCTGTTATAGCTTTCGGCACCACCGCCAAGCTTGGCAGATAAACCGGGAGTAAGGAAGTTTTCGGTATGCAGGGTACCCATGCCAATAAGGTCAGAAGTATTGTCCCTGCTAAGGCCGTGTGCATATAACCCGCCGTTTGTACCTGTAAGGTCAGTAGGATGGTTTTCTTTTACATCTTCATTATTATTCGCATCAACACCAGCACGGAACATAAAGTTTAAGAAACTTGTTGCTTCGTAATTGATCTGTGCACTACCCAACAGCTTGCGCCTTGTAACAGTTTCGTTGTTCTCATAAATATCCCAAACCTGGTAGCGGTTGTTACCAACCCATGGAAAGCTTGACAGGTTGTTACGTGTGCCATCAGGGTTTTTGTATACTGCTATATCCTCGCCCTGGTAGTTACGTGGCGAATTATACAACAGTTTTTTCTGCCATGAGCCAACGTCGTCGTTACCCAACATTGGGGCATTTAAGTAAGTGTTTACAAAGTAAGAAGCGTTAACCTGTACTGTTACTTTATCAGAAACCTTAAGGTTTGAACCTAAGTTAAAAGTGTTTTGCTGAAAGTTTGAGTTAGGTAAAATAGCTGTGTTATCAAGGCGTGAGTAAGATACCCTGATGCTACCCCAATCGCCACCACCCTGTACTGCTACAGTATGGCTAACGGTATTGCCGTTTTTGTATAACAGCTTCATATTATCTGGCTGCGGTACATCTTTTTTAGTTGTACCATCCCACCATGTAATAGGCGTACCCGTCATTTTAGGGCCCCATGAAAGGCCATTACCGGGCCAGCTTACCTGGTCCCAGCTATTAACGCCAAACGGGCCGCTGCCAGTTTTATCATCAACAAACTGCTGATCCCAACCGTCAGACAGTGCGGGGTTGCCGTTGCCGTCCAACCTGTAGTAAGGTGTGTTAAGCGTCGTCATACCACCGGCGCCATACTCATTCTGCATTTTAATATAACGGTAGGGCTCAATTGATTTATAGCCCATTGTGTAGTCTACGCCCAGGCCGTTTTTCTTAGCGCCTTTTTTTGTGGTGATCATGATAACGCCATTTGCACCGCGGCCACCGTAAAGCGCTGCAGCAGCAGGCCCTTTAAGCACGTTGTAGCTTTCAATATCTTCCGCATTCAACAGGTTAAGCGGGCTGCCAAAGTCCTGCGGGTTGGTTACACTTTGTGCGTTTGAAGGTATATCGTTATTCATCGGCACACCGTCAACAATAATTAGCGGCTGGTTGTTACCGGTAATACTGTTGTTACCGTCAATAACAAGCTTTGTGGTACCACCGTCAACACCGTTGGGGCTAATTACGTTAAGACTGGCTACCCTGCCGGTGAGGCCTACGCCTATGTTTGCAGCATTTGAGCGTGATACATCAGTACCAGCCACCTGCTGTGTGGTATAACCCAATGCACGGGGGCTGCGCTTAACACCCAGCGCGGTTACCACCACATCGTTAAGGCCGTTACCGCCTTCTTCAAGCGACACAGCTACTGAAGTTTCGCCCGCAGCTACAGTTACCTCTTTGGTACCGTAACCTACGTAAGAAAATTCAAGCACAACACTGCCCGCAGGTACTGACAGTATAAAACTGCCGCCATCGCCGGTGGTTGTTTGAATATTCTTGTTTTTTACCTGAACTGTTACTGACAACATAGGATTGTTGTTTTTTGCGTCAGTAACCGTGCCTTTTATCTGTCGCGTCTGGGCAATTGCCGCTACACCCAAAAAGCTGAACAACATAATAAGCACCAGTTGCAATGTTGTTTTTTTCATAGCAGTTGTTTTAGTTTAATTGATTGGTTAAAATACCGTGGCAGCGGCTTTTCCATTATTCTGCCACACAGTATAAAAGTTTAATAGTTTAGTCGCCAAATAAAAAATCCGCCGGCCCTTCGCCCTGTATCACTTCGTTCACTGCACTTTTTTCATAATTCTCCATTACCAGCGCTGCAGACCCAATAAGCTCAGCATCGTAACCCAGTGATGACAGCTCAACCTCAGTATTTGCTGCCAGCCTTGGTATACAATGTTCGTTAAGCGCCTGCTGTATTGGCGCCTTCCATATTTTGCCTGCCAGCGACCCGCGGCCGCTAAGTATAATTGTTTCAGGGTTTAGCAGGTGTATTAGTATGGCAACCCCTTTGCCTATATTGTACCCTGCTTCCGAAAACAGCTCAATAGCCAACTGGTCGCCTTTTTGGGCGGCCTTCATTATCATACCAAAAGCGGTTTCAATATCAACTTGAAATATTTGGTCCTTTAATATAGATGTACGGCCTTTTGTTATGCTTTGTTTAGCCTTTTCGACTATAACAGATAAAGATGTTTCTGTTTCAAGGCAGCCCGTTTTTCCACAAACACTGCATAGCTTGTTATTGGTAAACAGGGATATGTGGCTAAACTCACCCGCAAACCCGTTGTACCCCCTAAACATGTTGCCGTTTAAAATAAGCCCAAGGCCTACGCCCCAGCCAATGTTTACCACCATTACGTTAGTCTTGCTTATGGCTTTGCCAAAACGTAACTCAGCCAGGGCGATCAGGCTTGAGTCATTATCAATAAACACATCCAAACCCGTTCTTTCACATATATAACCGGGTATGTCATTTTCCTGCTCGAAAAATGAGTAGTTAATACCTTTTGCGCCATCTACAAAGCCAGGCATACCTATGCCAATGCCGGCTATTTTGCTTTTTGATATGCCGCTGCGGTTAATATGGTCGTTTATTTTTTCTGTTACTTCAAACAGGGCATTCCTGTTTTTTTCAATATCAAGCTCAAAATTTTCTACCGTGGTAACATAGTGGTTGTGCATGTCCATTATAACAATACGTGTTACAAACTGGTCCATGGCTACAGATACTATATATAATATACCCTGCTTTAACGAATAGGTTACCGGCCTTCTGCCGCCGCTTGATGGTGCAAAGCCCGTTTCGTTTATATATTCTTCTTTAATTAACTCCTGTAATATTTTGGTTGTAAGGGGCAGGCTTTTGTTAATACGCTCGCTTATGTCTGCCAAAGACAGCGTATTACCAAAGTATAACTGTTTGATAATGCTTTTTTTATACGTCTCTTTTTTTTCAGACATATGTTTTGCTTGTTAGTTTTGTATTAACTGCAAGGACTTTTACAAAAAAATTAAAAAGTAAATATAGTATTTTTAATAAGTAACTGTTAAATTTTTTATTTTTTTGGTAAAAAAAGCAAAAAGTTTGTGAAGTAAGGGTGGATGAGTGGAATTTGGGATTAGTTGCCTCCATCCCCGCCACGGCGGGCAGGCCCTACTCCTTCCTCCAATAGAGGAAGGGCCAAGCGAAACGGTGCGAAGGAGCGGTGCGAAATGGGCCTCCTAACCCCTACCCCTTTCCTCCTGCAGGAGGAAAGGGCCAAGCGAAACGGTGCGGAGATTGGTCTGGATTGATATACCGGATATTTATGTGCAAAAATTTAATTTGCATTTTATGATGACGAAAGCGGGTTTTTTATATTTATAGGTAAGGAGGAAGGTATATAGCATAAGGTTAGGAAGAAAGGCAAAACGAATTTTGGGATGAAAAATGGGTTTTAAGCTACCTGGAACAGATTAAGTATTTGAAAATGAAGTATTTAAAATGAAAAGTGAGGTATTCAACTTTCCTCCTTTTTCCTCCCAAAACGCGGTTTCCCGCCCCGCCACCGTAGCCAGGTTTATCTTTTCCGGTCATAGATAAGTAAAGGCGGGCGGAGATTATAAGGAAGTGGCATGGAATGGGTCTACTAACCCCGCCAGAACGGGCAGGCCCTACCCCCTTTCCTCCGGTGAGAGAAAAGGGCTGAGCGAAACGGTGCGGGGATTGGTGCGAGGTTAAGAAAGGAGGAAATGAATTTCGTAACGATCTTGCGTTGGTTTGGGCTGCGTTATTGTGTAAATAATTAGAGATCAACAGATAATGATGAAAATGGGTGCTTTTATGTTTCCTCCCTTTTCCTCCTTTTGTGTGCGTTTTGGTTTATATAAATACCTGCTGCGGGTATAAGCAGCCGTCAACCTGGTACTAGTTTATGTTTGATGCTGATGCCTGCGGCCACCAAGGTTTTGAAGATATTGAAGCGTATATTTGCTTTTTTCCAGAATTTGCCAGTTTTTTTTACGGAGAAGTTTGGAATTTAATTATTACAGCCTTACCTTTGCCGTCCCAAAAATTAATAGGATAGAATGCCTACAATACAACAATTAGTTAGAAAAGGCCGCGAGATCATCAGGGCTAAAAGCAAATCAAGGGCTTTAGACGCCTGCCCGCAACGCCGTGGTGTTTGTACCAGGGTTTATACTACTACACCTAAAAAGCCAAACTCAGCGCTGCGTAAAGTGGCTAAAGTGCGTTTGACTAATAAGGTTGAAGTTATTGCTTATATTCCGGGTGAAGGCCATAACCTCCAGGAACACTCTATCGTGTTAATACGCGGTGGCCGTGTTAAAGACTTACCGGGTGTACGTTACCATATTGTACGTGGCAGCCTTGATACTGCGGGTGTAAAAGACCGTAAAAAGAGCCGCAGCAAATACGGTACAAAGAAAGAAAAGGCAAAAAAGAAATAAAACAATAAAGTAATTGCTGATTTTGAGATTTAGTGATTTTGGGATTGAAATAAAACCTCAGAATATCGAAATCAGAAATCCAAAAAAATAAATAGTATGCGTAAATCGCAAGCCAAAAAATTACCTCTAGCTCCTGATGGACGTTTTAACGATAAAATGGTTACCCGTTTTATTAATAACCTTATGTGGGATGGTAAAAAAAGCACTGCCATCAATACATTTTATAATGCTGTTGATAAAGTGAGCAAACAAACCGGTGATAACGGTTATGATATTTGGAGAAAAGCATTACAAAATGTTACGCCTGCTGTAGAAGTACGCAGCCGCAGGATTGGTGGCGCTACCTTCCAGATACCCAGTGAAGTACGTGCAGACAGGAAGATATCTTTAAGCATGAAATGGCTGGTTCGTTACAGCCGCGAGCGTAACGGCCGCACTATGGCCGATAAACTTGCCGGTGAAATTGTAGCTGCAGCAAAAGGCGAAGGCGCTGCATTTAAAAAGAAAGAAGATACGCACCGTATGGCTGAAGCCAACAAAGCGTTCTCTCACTTTAAAGTATAAGTTTTACAGTAACCTGCTTTTATATCATCCCCACGTTTTGGCGTGGGGATTTTTTTTTTGTTTATATTAGCTATTGGTATTTTTTTAGAACAACACCGCTTTGTAACTTTAGTTAGCGCCCGGCCTTGTACCATATAGGCCCGGTTGCAATAACCTTAACCTGTAAAGCTTTTATATGTTTGAAATTGTTGCGCTGCTGACAGTGCTATTTGTGCTTTGTGCAAGCGGTTTTTCATCTTACTTTATTGGCCGCAAAGTATATAACGGCCTGCAAAAAAATAACAGCAAAAACGCAGGACTGGCGGGCGCTGTAACGGGCGTGTTATGCTTTTTTATAATATTGGCAGCAATTGTGTATGTTATTATAAGCAATATTGAAATTCACCGTTAAGCCGGTTTAGCCTGTAATGCTGATTTAATTTTTACAGGTTTGCGCCGGCTGCGCCTTATAAGCCATTCAGCGAATATAAGGTTGGGTACAAAGCCCATCCAGGCATCTATTTTATATAGCAGTGCAGGATCAATAACCATTGTATGCGACAAAATGTATTGCCAGCTTCTTAAGCCAATTGCAGACAAGGTAAGCGCGTAGCTACGCATCATAAACCGTTTGTGGGAAATAACATTCTTTTTCTTTATCTCAATAAAGGCTTTTAGTGTAAACCAAAACCACAGGCTGTCTAACAAAACAAAGGCTATTTTAGACGGTATGCCGCCGTTAGCGTATATGGCCATAACCATACCTGCCGGAAAGTTTATAAATACTACAGCGCAAACATAAATTTTGCCCATCAGCTTATGCAGGTGCTTATGGTTACGAAGTATGTCAGTAGAAAATTGTGTAAAACCAGCCAGTAAGGTTAAGATACTTGTAAAAACATGCGTGTAAAAAGCTATTTTCCAAACCCTTATGTGCAAATAATCTTGCTTAAACCGCAAAAAACCGACATCATCCCGAAGTTGCACATATTGCATAATGCCCTTAAGCATTAGAAATGTACCTACGCAAAGCAACAGGTACACTAGAACATCTTTAAAAATGGTTTTTATTATATTCAAAAAAAGGCGGTTTAAAGGCAGGTAAAAATATGAATAGCCATGTAAAAAAAATTTAAAAATATTTAAAACAATACAAAAAAGAACTACATTTGGTACAAATTTATACTATGAAAGAAAGAGGTGAGAGTGAAATACCCAAAAAAGTGCGATCAAAAAAACAATACACAACTGATACTGAAACAGCAACAGCCACTGTTATTAACGATAATGGCGTAGCTTATGCAATAGCAGGAAGCAACAACTATTTTAATAATATAGCCCAAAATTTTGCAGGTAAGGTACAAGCCCTAAAAGATATGCTGCAAGGCGTGCATAAGCAAGCCATAAATATAACAGCCTATGAAAAAATAGAAATGATAAATAAGGGCATATCAAAAAAAGACCTGGAATATTTAAAACAAAAAAGCGGTTTAGGTTACGACCAGCTTTCGCATGTTTTAGATGTGGCACGCGCAACGCTCATAAATAAAAAAGGCACTGAAAAGTTTAATCAATCGTTAAGTGAAAAAATTGTTAGCCTTGCCGATATTTACTCTTATGGCTACGAGGTTTTTGAAGACGAAGACCGCTTTAATCAATGGATATTCAGGCCCAATAAGTCACTGGGGGGTAGTACGCCTTATAGTTTTCTAAATAACCAGTACGGCCGCGAAGAAGTTAAAAACCTAATTGGCCGAATTGACTACGGCGTATATGCATAAACCGGCTTTTAATGATCGTTTATCGTGTAGGCAGAACAAAATACGCAAATGACCTGACGGGCGAAGGTGCGCGGATTAACGGCGGCCGCTGGAACCATAAGCTAACGCCCTGCATATACACATCGCAAAGCAGGGCGCTTGCTTTACTTGAATACACCGTTAATGTAAATATTGACGACATACCGCGGGCGCTTAGTTTTACAGCACTAGAGATACCAGATAACAATTTTTTGATATTGCAACCTGAAGACCTGCCCGGCGATTGGACGGCCGCCCCTGCCCCGCGGTCAACAAAAAACCTGGGTACTGCGTTGTTACAAAAAAGAGACTATTGCATTATTAAAATACCTTCAGCTGTAATACCAGACGAGTATAACTACCTGCTAAACCCGCTGCATACAGGCATAGCACATTGCAATATTTTGTCCATTAAAGATTTTGTGTACGATGTAAGAATAAAGACCGTTTAAACCACTATAATGCAGTTAAAGCTTATTGTGCTTCGCACAGGCGAAATGGAGTTATTAAAAGACTTTTATACAGTGCTGGGTTTAACATTTCAGTACCACAGCCATGATAATTCACCCTACCATTATTCCGCAACAGTTAACAATTCTTTGCTTGAAATTTATCCTTTAGCGAAGGGCCAGGCAGAAGCAGATAAACACCTGCGCCTTGGCTTTGCTATAGATAATTTTGAGACCGTTATTCAATTACTTGCTGAAAATGTAATTGTAGCGCCGCAGGCATCTGAGTTTGGTTATTTTGCCATTGTTAAAGACACCGACGGACGCAAAGTTGAAATTTATAAGAATTAACAAGACTTGCTACTTTACCGCGTTTAATGAATCACGCACTGCTTTGCCCTTAAGTGAAATGATATATTGCGCCATTTTAACGGCATCAGGATATGATACATTATTATGAGCGGGCATTGTTACGTTTGGGTACCATTCGGCTTTACTGCCGGTAATTATGCTGTGTGCAAGGTTTGCTTCAATACCTGGCACATCGCCGTAACGCTTTGCAATATCTAAAAATGCAGGCCCCGTAACTTTTTTATCTATCATATGGCACCCCATGCAATCGCTTAACTGTATCAAACGTTTTCCTTCGGCAGTATTGTCTTTTGGGGCATCACTACCATTAACTATGGGGTCGGCGGCCTCGCTGCCGGTGGCAGGCTTCTTTTGTCCACATGATACCAGGATGCTTAATATTAATACGGTTATGCACGTAACAATGCCTTTTTTCATAACTACCACTGTTTCCATAGTGGGCACATAAACCGTTCCATTTTTATTTACGCTGCAACCAGTGTACAGCGTGCATAAATTTCCGCATACAAAAAAATTAGTTTTATTGTTGTAGCAGCCACTATGTAATTTTATGTGCTGAAACCAAAAACAAACGTATATGGCAGACCAACAATTATTTATAAAAATGGCATTAGACGGATGGAATGGCTACATTAAGCGCACCGGCGATTTGTTTAACAGCTTAAGCGACGAGCAACTTGCAAAAGAAACTGCGCCGGGCAAAAATACCGGGGCTTACCTGTTAGGCCACCTTATTGCAGTAAACGACAGAATAATTGAACTATTTTCTTTAGGCGAACGCCTGCACCCTGAATTAGATGAGCCTTTTTTAAAAAGCCCCGACAAAAGCGGGCTTGAAGTACCTGCCATACCAATATTAAGGCAATACTGGGCTACACTTAGTGAAACACTAACCGGGTATTTTAACAGCATGACTGCTGACGACTGGTTTGCAAGACACAACGCAGTAACGGCTGAAGATTTTGAGAAAGAGCCGCACCGCAACAAACTTAATCTGTTAATGAACAGAACCTGCCATGTTGCATGGCATTACGGGCAAGTGCTATATTTAAAAAATTAATTAGATGAAGCATCTGCAATGCTGGTGTTTTTATAGCAGCATTGCAGCTTGCTTTGTGATGATTGCATATTGGCTTCTCACCTCTTCTAATTTCAGCCCTGCTCGTATTTTTCCACGTACGGTAGTACTCATCATCATCCATATCATTGCCATCAAAATCAATAATGTCTGTAAAGGTTGCATTACCATCTGCAACGGCAACATGTAATTTATAAATACTTTTATAAGGGCTTATTTGTCCGAAGCATTCTTTTTCAACTTTTACAATTTAAACCCGGTTACATAAAAGATAATAACAATTTTGATATTAGCCTTTGATACATATTATTTTGATGACAAAGCAAAAACAGTTTGCCTTGCATTTAATAACTGGCAACAACCCGAAGTTGAAGCGGTGTTTACAGAGGTGTTGAATAATATTGCACCCTATACGCCTGGAGAATTTAATAAGCGCGAGTTACCCTGCATTATAAGCCTGAATAATAAAATATCGTATAGTAGTATTGACGCAATTATTATTGATGGTTTTGTTTTTTTAGATGATAATAAAAAGCATGGACTGGGCATGCATTTGTATAACGCCCTTAACCAGGCAATACCTGTTATAGGCGTAGCAAAAACCAATTTTCCGGTATTGAAAAAGATAAAAGATCTTTATTAAGGGGCAACAGCATAAAACCACTTTATATAACCGCAGCGGGCATAGATATTGATGCCGCTTGTGAGAAAATTAAAAGTATGCATGGCGGGTTTAGGATGCCAACCTTATTAAAAAAGCTGGATACATTAACGAAAGAGCCGCACCTTGAACCGGTAATAAATAGTACGCGGCCATAATATAACAACGATGGAACACATATTAGATAACCCGATATGGAATGCGCTTTGCAGCGGCAATAAACAATTTGCTGTTGGCGAAAGCGGGGTTAAATATTTTGAAAGGGATGTAGCCCCGTTTGCAGGGTTAAAGCAAAATAACGGGGACGGGCTTCAGCTATTATATAACATAATGCCAACTAAAGCTACAGCTGTATTTATAATTGCAAATGAGTTACATAACCTGCAGCCCTGGCAATTAACCCACCAGGATGTATTGTGGCAAATGGAAGCTACGCCCGCTGCAATTACAGATGTTGTTAACTGCGATATTGTACCGCTTAACAAAACCTGGGTGCCGGAAATGATTGCGTTAACCAGCTTAACTAATCCAGGACCTTTTTTCGAACGCACTATTGAATTTGGAAGCTACAGTGGTATAATACAAGATGGCAGGCTTGCTGCTATGGCAGGGTATCGTATGCAGCCGGAAGAATATGTTGAGATAAGCGCTGTTTGCACCCATCCTGACTATGCGGGTCGTGGTTTTGCAAAAGCATTGCTGCTTGCTAAAACAACAGAGATAATAAAGGCGGGCAAAATACCTTTTTTACATGTAAGGCGAAATAATGTAAGGGCTATTGATCTTTATAAAGCAAATGGCTATGTAGTTAGAAGCGCCATGAATTTATACGTATTACACAAAAACATTTAATAGCCTTACACAAACTAAGCGTACAAAAATTGCAAGGCCAATTATAAGACTGATTATATTATTAAACTACGTAAAACATTTTTATGCAATTAACTTTCCGCCTTGCTGAAGAAGCTGATCTTGAAAACATAGTACATATGCTTGCAGATGATACATTAGGTGCTGAAAGAGAAAATGTTAGCGGCCCTTTATCACAGCAATATATACTAGCCTTTAAAAAAATACAGGCCGATCCCAACCAGGAATTGACCATTGCAATACTTAACAACGAAACAGTGGCTACTTTTCAACTTACCTTTATTCAATACCTTACGTACCAGGGCGGTTTACGTGCTCAAATTGAATCAGTACGAACCCATTCAAAATACCGCGGGCAGGGCATTGGTACAAAGATTTTTGAATATGCTATAAACAGGGCGAAAGAAAAAGGCTGCCACCTGGTGCAACTAACGTCTGACAAGCAACGGCCCGATGCTATAAGATTTTATCAGTCGCTTGGCTTTAACGCTTCACACGAGGGCATGAAGCTTAACCTAAAATAGTTTTTGCCCCGTCTCCAATTTATTTACGCTTCATAATAGCTTTAAGCCTTGTAAATCGCTGGCCGGTAAGGTGTTCATTATCGTACAGTGTATCAAACTGTAACATGCGCTGTATCATAGCCGAACACTTTTGTATTTTCTCCCAAAAATTGCCAAAGCCATACTAAACCATTCATACAGTATTTAAAACCGCTCATCACCCAAAAATGCCGCTTACTGGCCATTTTAGTACCCTTTAACTAACTGTGCCACGCTGTTTGCCTTATTCTATTCAAATAACTTTTTATGAAAAAGCAATTAATGTGGATACCGGGTGTTATAGCAGCAGTTATGCTTACTGCATGGAACAAACCTTTGAGAGAATTGATGGCTCCAGAAAAAACTGTTAGCAAAAACATAAGCTTTGCGGTATACACAAACGACAATTATACATCAAACATATACGCACATGCATCTGCACAATTGCAGATTGCTATTGTAAAAGTACGCGGCACAAAGCGCAGTATTGTTTGGCAAAAAAGCTACGATGCCAAATTGCTTAAACAATACCCATCGCTTGAAAAAGCTGTAGCGCAACAGGTTGAAATTAAAAATGTGGTTGACAGCAAAGACAAGCTGGAAGTGGTGTACACCCTTACTTATAACGATAAAGGTAACCAGTTACAGTTACAGGATGGAACTGTAATTGCAAAAGGCGAAAAAAACGGCAAGTTGTTTATTAATATATAGGGACATTTCAACCTTTTACCCAATCTCACATAGCAAGCAGAAACGAAAGGGGCTGTGCCGAATGGTGCGGCCCCTTTTATTTTTAATTCATGTTGCCAGGCTTTATTACGATACATAGGTTTCGCTATCCGTTAGGTCCCTTTGTATTCACACCCAATTTAACATTCTGTAGGTTGACACTCAAACAGCTGCAAAAAAAATCCCAGGTCATTACCACATCAATTTCTTAATTCAGGATATGGTTTTTAAGTTTTAGGCGGGTGATTGTTGTTTAAATCATATAAAAGGAATAAGGCCGGTGCAGGCTTGTTTTGTAAACCATACACCGGCTTCTTATCCTGCATACATATCCCCTCGGTTTGGGTTGAAAAGCAGTTTATGGTTAATTTACTGTTTTATAATTTTTATTGTTTTACTTATCCATTTATCACTAATGATTCTTACAAAGTACGTACCGGCTGCTATGCTGCTTACAGGTATAGTGGTATCGTTTACGCCAATACCCGCGTTGCTTAATACATAGCCATATTGCTGGCCGCTTAATACATTAGTAACAACTATTTGTGCTTTGGTTACACTTGCCGGTAGTGAATAATTAACTGTTAGCCTAGTACCGCTTATTACAGGGTTAGGGTAGATGTTAAGCACGAACTGTGAGGCATCGTTGCCGTTACAGTTTACAGGCACCGTGTTACTGGTGTAACTGCTGTTATCTGTACCTGTTTCTTGTATGTGATAGTATAATTTTATACAACCAAGTAATGAAACATCATCATCAAAATGATAGCTGCTGTTATTGGTTACAGTTACTTTACCCGCTATAATAAAGTTGTTGCCATCAGTACTACGCTCAACAATAAACTCCTTAATAGCTGCACTGTTGGTTGCCTGCCACTGCAGTGCAACTGTATTGCCGGTGCGTTGTGCGGATAAACCGGTAATACTGCTTGCAAGCACGGTGCAGCTTGATGCATTAACAGGTATAGTTGCGCTGCTGCTGCAACCCTTGCCATCAACAATAGTAACAGTATAATTACCGGCCACTTTTATATAAGGCGCCTGCAGGTGCGATACATCGCTGTCGTTGTTAACGCTATAGCTTGCATCTGGGTAAAAACGTCCGCCCGATGTAGTGGTCCACAACCATGATGAACCATTTGATTCAAACAGGCTTAATGATGCGCCGCTACACTGCGGTGACACGCTGGGTATGGTATTATCGTAAATAACAGTGCTGGTTGTGCCGCTTGCGGTGCAGCCGTTTGCATCAGTAACTGTTACACTGTAGGTGCCGCTTGCTGTCGGGGTTGCAGTTGTTGTAATGCTGTTAGCATTTGTTACACCGTTGCCCGTCCAGGCGTAGCTGTAAGGTGATGTTGTGGTGGTAGTAAGTGTACCCGTTAGGTTTATGCTGCCGGACGGGCTTGCACATACTAAATAATTGCTTGCCGCAACACTTATTGCGGGCCCGCCTACCAGGTTAAGGGTAAACACGGGGCTACTGCCTGTGGCAGTACAGTTATTAGCATCTATAATAGTTAGACCGTATGCATAGTTTTGCGCAGCGGTTGCCGTTGCTGAGCCTGTTATAGGTGATGATGTAACGCTGCCACTGGCTGGCGTAACGGTTGAGTTAGTAGGTGGCGTCCATATATAATTGTATGCCGATGTGCCGCCGCTGAATACGCCCGATAATGATACTGTTGCAGAACTGCCGGCGCACGCGGATGAGGGTGTGGCGGTTACAGATGAAATTGAAGGGCTGGATGCAACAACAATATCTGTAGTACTGCCTGAACCTGAACAGCCGTTGTTATCGGTTACAGTAGCAGTATATTTAAATGCAGAACCTGTTGCCGAACCTGAAATAGTTGCCAAAGGGTTAGCAATGCTGGTACTGCTTAAACTGGTGGTACCGCTACCGGCGGTTAGTACCCCTGTCCAGGCATAGGTACTGTATGTGCCGCTGCCGCCACTGGCTATGGCAAAAAGCTGGTCGGTACCGGTGGTGCCGCAAAACGCAGGGTTTTGGCCGGTGACTGTTACCGTAAGGGCTGGGTTTACGGTTTGTGCTGCCGTACTGGCAGATGCTGCACAGCTATTGGCGTCAGTTACTTTAACAGTATATATATAACTGCCTGCAGCCGTTGGTACAGCGGTAGTGGTGGCTGCGTTGCTTGCCACCACACCGTTTCCTGTTGGGCTGCCGCTCCATACAAAGGTAAAAGGGGATGTTCCGTTGCTTCTGGTAGACGTAAGGTTAATGGCGCTGCCCACGCATTTGGTGGCCGCTGTATTAAGCCCGGATAATGCGGGACCCGCAACATTTGCATAGACTATCTGCACTGTGGGCGAGGTAATTGTACAGTTGTTTGCATCAGTAGCCTTTACCGTAAATTTATAAGTGCCCGCAGTACCAAAGCTAACACCGGTGGAGTCTTTTGTGCTGCCGGGGTTATAGGTAACAGTTCCCGGGGCTGTAGTGGCTGTCCATTGATACGTATATGGCGCTGTACCCCCGCTGGCAACAGAATACAGGCTGTCTGCCGTATTGTTGCATTTGGTGGCAGCATATACCCCTGTGGCAATACTTAGTTGCCCCGGTGCTGCCGTAGCGGTAGTAGCCGTGCCAATACAACCATTACCATCAGTTACTGTAAGGGTATAGTTACCTGTTATAGTTGAGGTGGCAGTGGTATTGTAAGTGGCGGCGCTTATGCTGCCGCTTGCAGGGTTAACTATTGTGCCTGGCCCGCTCCAAACATAGCTGTAATTGGGGGTTAGGCTGCCGCTTACACTACCCGCAAGGTTTAACGCCGTTGGGTTTACACAGGCTGCAGAAGTAATGGTGGCAGTAGCTGACACTGTTGGCGCTGTTTTATTGCTTACCGTTATAGGCACAGATGCTGAGGCAACACAGCCCTTTGCGTCTGTTATAGTAGTTGTGTATGTATAGCCACCTGCTGCCGCGGGTATCGCAACTGTATTTTGTATGGTGGCCGTACCCAGACCCGCACTTGCAGGTGAACTGGCCGCCCATGCATACGTATAAGGCGCAGTGGATGGCGTGGTAAAATTAGTATAAAGGCTGTCAGCCTGCCCTATGCACGGGGTTGCGTATTTGACCGTAGCTGTTATTACCGGTGGGGCTGATACAGTAACCGTGTCGGTGGTGGATGTTGTACAGCCAATTTGGTTAGTGTATGTATAGGTTAAAATAGCTGTTCCTGCCCCGTTGGCTGTTGTACTGCCTGTTTTAGGGTTAACGCTTACTATAGCGCTGCTGCTGGTGGTCCATATACCGCCACTTTGGGCATTAGCAAAATTGTAGCTACTACCCACACACTGTGTGTTGGTACCTGTGCTGGATGTTAATACAGGCAGTACAGGGTTAATAGAAATATCATCTATCGCAAGGTCGTTACCAGAGCCGCCAATTTGTAGGTTGCTTATAAAAAGGTCGGCGCGGCTGGTAGTGGCAGTAAATGTAAAGCTATATTGCTTCCACGCTGTGCTTGTAATGGTACCGGTCGCACTTTGGTTAACAATATTGCCCAAACTATCCTGCAGGCCATAGGTAAGACTGGGATGAAGGGTAGCAGTGTTGGAAAGATCTGCTGCATAAAATGATATGGTGTAACTAAGCCCCGGTACCAGGTTTGTTACACGCTGGCGGTAAAATTCATCTTTGGAATAAGAGGCATTAATCGCCAGGAAATACCCCCCATTGCCGGTATGATCAACAAGGGTTGTATTTGACCATTGAGGTTCAATAGTTGAAGCTTTTTCAAGTTCATAATATCCATCAGTGGCATTGCCAAAGGCTAATATTCTGTAATGGTACGCGGTGCCTTCTAAAGAAGTGCCGGTTGTACCGCTTCCATAGGTATATGTGCGAACGGGGCTACTGGTGCTGGCGTCAAAAGTTTGCAGGTATTGAAAGGTGCAGGTAAGCGCTATTGCCTTGGGATTAAGATTTTCATTTATATATTCGCCAAAAACCACCTCGTTGGCTGTAACCACAAACGTTATTACCTGTGTATTAACGTTGCCGGTTGAACTGCCGCCGGGGTCGTAAATATTATACCGGCCAAGGTCGTACGTGGTGCTGTTGGGTAATGTTTCCGTCAGAGTATAAGTACCGGGTGTTACCGGAATAATAATAGCATTGCCATTAAGCGATGAACTGCTTTTTACCCTCTCGTCATCAATCCAGTAAATATTGCCGGCGTTATCAGTTTGCCTTGAAAATATGTTTGATACGCTGACAGAATTGGTGCAGATTTCGCCTAAAACCAAATGGCCGTCGCCACCGGTCAAATCTGCCATCTGCCTCGATTGTACTTCATTAGTCCATGCAGAACCATTGTAAGAATATACATTGGTTTCACCAGCTATTGCTATTGCATATATCGCACCAAGATCATCGTAGGCAACATCATACCAAACGCCCGAACCTGCAGAACCGGGAGATGGCAATGTTGCAGACACACCGGAAAGCGTAACTGTTTTTACTGTATTTGAACTTGCTGACATGTAAACGATAGACGTAGCGCCAAAATTCATATCCAGGCGTGTATTGGTGCTTACAGATACAATGCTTCCCCACGACGCCCCACTCGTATTGGGTGCTGTGCCAAGGCTATAACTTGCTGAATAAAGTTTAATTGCACCGCCTGCAACAATGGCAATACGGCCACTGTTGGCTGTAACGTCTTTAGCATCGCCGCCACTGTAAATTTGCGTAGACGTACCGTTATTATAAAAAAATACATTACCGCTGCTGTTAACATACACGCACTGATTGGCATAGGCGCCATCTATTGCAATGGCTGTTGTAACAGCGGTGGTTGTCCACTGCGGGCTGCCAGCCGGCCGTACATAAATAGTACCGGCATTGCCACTATTTGGGTTTTTTATACTTGTTGACGCAATGGACCAGAGTTGTCCATCACCCCCGGTGCCATGACTTAAACCAACATCAAGGGTTGAAAAGTAGTTGGCGGCCAAATCAGTAGAAGTGTTGTTATTAGTAGCCTGGTCGTTAAGGCTAAAGCTATTTATGGTAGTGCCACTGCTGTTTTTAAGTACAAAAGGAAAATCTGTACTGGTTTCTTCATTAATGCTTTTAAGGTGTACATAAATGTACCCTGTTTGTGCGGTGGCCTGGCTGTAAAATAGTATACTTACAAAAAGTAAAAGGGGGTAAACTTTTGTTTTCATATAAAATACGGTTGGTGTTTTAAAAGTTAGCAGTACGCACCGCATTTTACAACAGGCTGTAACCTGTACATTTGGCCCTTAAAAGGCTTAGTTTTTACAATAAGGGCTGCCTTGTAAATTATGGCATATATGCAAGTACAAAGGTGAATAAATGGCTAACTGAAGTCAATTGCAATCTTAAGGGCATTTTGAATAGTTAAATTGCATAATCACACCACTACCATATTTTTACTTACATACACCTTAATTAGTATAAAAATATATATTAATTAGTGTACGCTATTATAACTTACCTGCAATAATTGGTAAACAACAGGCCTATACTTATTATTATTATACTTTTGCCTTTTTCTACGCAAAAGAATTAAGCAATGTACGGCAGGTAACAACATTGCAACCAAACCAATAGTTTATGAATATTGCTGTTGTTGATGATCACAAATTGTTTGCACAAATGTTAAAGCATACACTTGAAAGACTGATGCCACAAAGCCACATTGTGTTATATTTTGGCGCAGAGCAATTTTTTACAGACAGCGCTATTTACGACCTGGTAATTTTAGACATTCTGTTGCCGGGCACCATTAATGGAATTGGCGTAATGGAAAAGGCTAAACAAACAGACGGTGGCAAAACAAAGTATATGTTATTAACAGCCGTAGCGGAACTGGAGATGCTTAAATTGGCTGTACGCGCCGGCGCAAATGCTTACCTTACAAAAGAGACTTCTGAAGATGAATTTATTGAAGCTATAACCAGTGTACAGGCGGGTAATGATGACCCTTACATTCAAAAAGCATTACGCCAAAAACTAATTACCAACCTTTTGCTGGCAGAAGATGAAAGACCTGTTTCATTGCTTACGAAAGGTGAACAGGAGATTGTAAATTTTCTTTGCAACGGTAAAACCCCGAAGGAGATAGCAACTGAAAAAAACCTTAGCATAAATACTGTTAACCAGTACTTAAAAATATTAAAAAGAAAGTTTAAAGTACACCGCACAACTGAAATTGTATTATTTGCAATTGAGCAAGGTTTGTATAAAAGATAGAACTGCCAAACAGTTGTAAATTAAAGACCCCAATAAATACCCAAGCTTAAATTAATGCAATTTTATACCCCCGTATTAATTTACGGGAAATGTTGAGGTTATTTGTAGCCCTGCCGCCGTAACAAATTTCACTTCCCCACCCAGCGCTTTTATTCTTTCCCGCATGGACTGCATACCTATTCCAGGTGTTATATTAACCATGCCCTTACCATTATCGCTTATATCAATATAAACATTATCCTCCCTGAAATCAAGCTTTATAAACAGGGAAGAAGCCGTTGAATGTTTTATACAATTTGAAACAGCTTCTTTTATAAACAGGTAAGTTTCAGTATGCTGTTTTGGGGTAAAATAATGTACTGTTTTTTCCCGGTCAAACTCTGTACGTATACGTAAACTGCTGCCGGCGCCAAACGTAAGGGGCAGTGTTTGTAAAAAATCTGCTACATTAAACTCAGGTACTGCGTTGTTTTTATATAACCTGTGCATAAACTCGCGTACCTGTACATATACATCACTAACTTCTCCACCCAGGTTTGCCAGCATGCTCTTTGCCTCTGTTGTTTTTGCATTAGCCAGCATATCACTTATTAAAAGCTTTAACAAAGCCACTGAGCCGCTAATTTCATCGTGCATGTCTCTTGAAATATTAACCCGCTGGTCAATTAAAGCCTGCTCACTTGCTGCAATTTGCTGCATTTGCTTTAAGGTCATTTCTGCTTCAATATGTTGCAATTTATTGTTAAGCTCCTGCACGGCCCCTTCGCGCTTTGCCAGCCTTTGCCTGTAATGCAGGTATAGTATAAAAAGTATAACTACAGCCAGTAATGCTATAATTAACCATCCCCGTTTTGCATTTTTTTCCTGCAGGTTTTTATTTTGCAGTTCGGCTATATCTGCCTCCTTTTGCTTAACTGAATATTTTTGGTTGGCTTCAAACACTTTGGCCCGCCCTGCTATTACATTTATTGAATCTTTATAACGCACATAATCCTCATAATATTTCAGCGCCTTTTTCCAATCTCCCTTTTTGTTTGCAAATTGGTACAGGGCCTGGCTACGCATTTGCTGCATAACAAAATCTGTGGCGCCTATGCTTATTGTATCAAGTACTGTTGCTGCATCGCTGTTATTATACAATTTTAGCCTGCAAATGGCGCGGTGGGCCATTGCAAACGTAGTTAAGGGATAAACACCCTTGTTTGTGTATGCCGGCAAAAGGGAGCTATCGTAATAAGCAATAGCATCTTTATAAAAACCTTTAAATTCATCCAGCAAGCCTAATATAAAATAACAGCTGTTATACCAATAAGCCGCTGCACCTTTTGTTCTTTGCACCAGTTTTACCACAATCGTTTTTGAAGAGTCATCATACCCTTTATTTGCCGTATCTCTAAATAATACGGCGTAATAACTGGCAATATCAACAAGTGTAGCTATATCGTCACCCTGCCGTTTATTTACCTCCGGCATTGTTTCAACAAATTTTTTATCGTAATATATGGCCTGGCTGTAAAGGTTAAGGCCTCCATATATTGACGCATAGGTGCCGTAAATATCACAAAGAAATGCTGAATCTTTCTGGTCGCCAATATCAAGCGCTTTGGCTAAGTAAGTCATAGCTGAATCCCTGTTGTTGTAAAAGGCGTAAAGCGAAGCAAGTATTGAATAAGTTTGTACTATTCTTTTTTTATTTACAGTGTCATTATGTGCATAGGCATTTGCTTTTTTAAAAAATTCAAAAGAACGCTTGTAGTCGTTTGACATAAGATAAAACCGGGCGATAGAATAAGCATATTCTATCCTGGTGTATTTATCATGGGTAGCAAGCATCTCTTTTTCTACTTCTGAACGAAAGCCATTTAGTTCTTTTGAGAACCGCAGGTTTAATTCAGATGTTACCCCTTCTATTATACTTGCTTTTTGTTGCAGGGTTACAGTGTTTTTGTTAACAGGCTTTGCATAAGCAGGAAGGCTGTTATACAGGCTGTCGCTTATCTGTGCGTTTATGCCGGCTGTAAAGTAAACCAGCAGGACAAACAATATGAATAAAAACTTTTGCTTCATGAGCAATTGGCATACAGCCATTCAAATTTATGGGATAAACGCTAATAACAGAAAACCGGTAAAAGTTACAGAAAAAAATTACGCAGACGGATATATTAATTTAACATTTGCAAAACCACCGAAAAAACGGCATCCCGCCTGCGGTTATGCTGTAAGTGCAGTATATATGCATCCACAAAGGTTGCATAAGTAAATATGTTATACAATTACAATTAAAAGGGCATCTGAAATAACAAAAATTAGGTACTTAAAAACACATATGAAATAAGGATACGATAAGAAAAATGACCAGGTTATTATTTTAAATACAAGGTTGTTGCAATTATATTCTACTCAAAAGCTTTATTGCCAAAATAACTAAGGCTATATAAGCGGGGCCCAGCAAAAAAAGCATACGTATTAACAGCTTCTTTTTGCCTCTTTCAATATCCATTAAAACCTGCATATCCGCCAACTCGTCACTTGTTTCAATGTCGTAAAATTCACTCAATTCTTTGTCTTTGCAGGCAATAAACATATCAAACAAATTCACCTGTTTCTCGTCCATGGTCATTATAAGCGCTTTGTATAGAATGGAGCTTTTGCGCACGGTTTCCATAACACGTAATTTTAGGTTAACAAAAAAATGCTTCCGCACAGCCGGCGCCCATTTATACAATTATTGCACTGCCCGGGGTATTTTAGTAATTTTTAATCAGTTTACTAACCAAGGCATTTGCCGCAATGCTTATAAATAGGCTCCTGCTGCCAGTTGCTTATCGTTAACGTGGTGGTATTAATGGGTATTGGATGTTAAATTACCTAAGGTTTAGTTTCCTTATTTTGCATTTGTTGCATTGATTAATGCAGCAACGGCTTTACTTGTAAGCGCCGCCAAACAATATGTTCTAGGCTCGGGGATTACCCTCAGCAGGTTATGTAAGCATTTACTACATACCCGAACTGCATTATGGCTGTTACATGTTATAATACATATTTTTGTTGATAATTGTTTACTTAAGCCCATAAAAAAGTTCGGTGCACCCAATTAATGAAACATAATTATTAAAACTATAGATATAATAGTTTGTATTAGTTTCTGGCCCCACACCGGCTATTGTAAATAATTACAAAAAAGGAGATTATACTACCCAAATACCGGCAAATTAAAAAGTAGTTATTGCAAGGGAAAGTAACCGGTAATATTTGTGCCTTTATTAGATGAACTGAATTGAAGGTGGCCGTTTAATGCTTCTGCCCTTTGCTTAAGGCTTTCAAGCCCAAGCCCTTTTGTTTCGCCTGCATTGGCCAGCCCCTTTCCGTTGTCATGTATCTCAAACTGCACATCCCTTACATTTACCTTCAGGGCTATATTTAGCGCACTTGCGCCTGAATACTTCATGCTGTTAGCCACAGCTTCCCTTATAATACAGTATAATTCAGTATGTTGTTCGGCCGTAAAGTTTTTATTTATATCGCTTTCATCAAATACGGTTGTTATACGCATGCTGCTTTCACCGCTAAAACGCCGGGAGAGGTTATGCAAAAACTCGGGTACATTATATTGCGTTATTACACTGTTGTTAAACAGGTTATGCATAAACCGCCTTACATTTTGGTACACATTACGTGTTTCCAGCTCTATTTCGTGTAACAAATCCTTTTCATAACTATCACGCGCCTTTTGCTTTAAGTCACCTATAAAAAATGCCAGTGCCGCAAGATCGGGGCTAACTTCATCGTGCAGGTTTCGGGATATGTTTTTGCGCTGCTCCTGTATAGCTTTATTTGTAAAGTCAACATTTTTTTCCTGCTGCAACTTCATATCCTCTTCCATCTTGTGCAATTCTTCGGTAAGCGTTTGCCGTTCACCAACCCTTTGTAATTGCTGCTTTTTATAAACAACATAAAAAACCACCAGTACAATTACCAGCCCCGCGGCTGTGGATAAAGCTATACTTATAACCCGCTGTTTTTCTTTTTCCTTTTTAAGGTTATCGTTTTCCAGCCTGGTAATAGCTTCTTCCCTTTGGGCTGCCAGGTATTTTTGTTCAGACTCAAATACGTTACTGCGCTGCCTTTCAATATTAAGCGTGTCAGAATATGCTTTGTATTGTTTATAATATTGCAGCGCCATGGCCGTGTTACCCAAAGCCACGGAGGCATCGCTAAGTGCAAGGTAAACAGCCTGCTTCAGGCTATAATTGCGTACACCAAGTTCAAGCGTATCTAAAACCTGTTTTCCTTCTTTATATTTCCCTAACCTTATAAGGCAAATGCCTTTAAATATTGACGGCCGCAGAGGACGGCTGACATTAAACCTTGAGTTTGCGCTATAAGCGGGCAACAAGCTTGAATCGAACAAAGTAATTGCCTGCGCATAATTTTTATCTTCATACTCAACATAACCTAAAATATAATAACAGCCCTGTAGCCAATAATCTGCCTGCAGGTTTTTTTGCGCCATCACACTGCGTGTAACTAATATAGCAGAATCTTTATATAACGGTATGTGGCTTTCATCAAAAAAAGCCGTGTAATGCGCTGCCATATTAAGCTTATATCTTACATAGTCTAAATCCCACAACCGCTTGGCGGGGTATGCCTGCATAGTTAACCTGTCGTAATAAATAGCGCTTTTAAAATTTTGAAGCCGGGAGTATATTATGCTATAATTACTATAAACGCCAATTATTGAAGTAGTGTCTTTTAGCCGCATCGCCAGGTTAAGGCAAGGGTACAGCGTATTAACTGCTGAATCAAACTTTTGTTCATAAATGTACACAGTACTGATGGAAAGATAGGTAGCGGTTATGTCTTTACTATAAGCCGGCATGCCATTAGCGGCCTTTAATACTTTTGTAAAATACAATATGCTTGAATCGTGTGAAATATCTTCATAGTGCAATGCAACACTGGTATAATTATCAATTTCAACCTGTATATTTTTTGATTGCGCAGCCTCAGTAACCAACGATGCAATAAGGCCATTGATTTCGCTTTTATATGGCAACACGCTGGTGGCATCTATAGTGGATAATATTTGTCTTTTTTCAGCGCTGGTTATGTTAAGCCGGTTTGCAGGTTTTAGTTTTTGCGGCAGGGCATTATAAAAGCCCTCAGAAATTTGCGCAATACCGTGCGTTGCTAAAAAAAATAATATTACCAGGGCTATAATTTTTATACGGAAGGATAATATGTTTTTAAGGTGTATTCGCAAAACGCCGGTGTTAAGTAGCAGGCACAAAAATACAACTTTGGCGCAATTACCTATATGCTGCACACTGCTGTATTATTAACGCTGTAATGTAGCAATAATTAAATTACTGTGTATTTTTAATAATGCGGTACTTACATAAAAAAGCCGCCCCGCAGTGCAGGCCGGCCATTATAAAAAAGTATTTTCTATAAGCTGCTTATTGAGCCGCTACCGCTTTTTGAGCTGTTAATTTTTTTGGGGCTGCCTGCATAACCTACATGGGCCGAACCACTAACAGAAGCATCTACAACACTATTGGCATTTACTTCTGCATGGCCTGAGCCAGATACATGCACTGCTGAACTGGAGGTAACAAGGTTGCGTGCCGAAAAATTACCGCTGCCAGATATTTTTGCAGCAGAGGTTTCCGCGGTGCCCGACAGTTCAATGCGGCCACTGCCTGATATATGGCTTCTTACAATTTGAACGCCTATTTTACCTTCCATTCTGCCAGAACCCCTAACCCTTAACTTTAAGGCGCCTGCAGTTATACCATCGTTCCAAAATATTTTACCAGAGCCAGAGATGGTTACTCTTTTTACATCTTTAGCCGTTATATAAACAGTTACCCTTTTGTGTTTGTTCCACCAGCTTTTATCGCCGTACCAACTATTTTCGCCCCAGCCCCAATTATCATGCTTGTTGTGAATTTTTAATACGCCGCCGCTAACCTCGGTAACAATGCGGCTCAGTATTTCATCAGGTGCATCCAGCTTTATCTCCCCCTGGTTGCCCTGTATAACATATACATCAAATGGCCCCTGTAATTTAATTTCATTAAAGCCCTGTACTTGCCGGCTGGTAATTTTGTAAGTAGTTTCTTTTATTTCAGTTTGCGCCTGTGCGAAGCTGCTATTGCCAATGGCAAATAGCCCGGCTGCCAATAATAGTTTGATAAATAATCTCATAACTCTTCGTTTTTAGGTGATTTGTAAATGTTATACGTACCGGCGACGGCAATGTTACACCTATGGCAAAATTAATTTTACTAATGTTATTGTTTTTGCTTTAGATGACTGGTACTGTTCAAAAAAAAGCCCATCATCTTTATGGAAAAAAATAACTTCCGCATCACAATAGCAACCAAATAACACCGTGCATGCACATAATAAAACCGGCAAATATTCCGGCTTTAACAGCCTTTACTGTTCCCCTTACCGTTTACGCTTTACACCATTTTAACAATTAATAATCTTATAATGCGTATTGCCATAATACCCTTTATTTTATTATGTGCCAACACCTGTTTTGCACAAACATCTAATTTAAACAGCAGCAATATTTACAACAATTTACAAGCGCTTAACGTGCTGGGCAGCGTGTTATATATTGGCGCTACCCCGGCCGATGAAGATGTGCCGCTTTTATGCAATTTGTCAGCGGCAAATTACCGCACCGGTTTTTTAAGTATAACAAGAGGTGAGAATGTAAAAAACCAATACGGCTACGAGCAGGGTTTAGAAGCAGGAATAATACATGTAAGCGAAGGTGCAGCCGCAGGCAAAATTGAGCATGTTGAACGTTATTATACAACCGCATGGGATGTAAGCTTTGCCTGTAGCGAAAAGCAGGCGAGGGAAACCTGGAACGAAGAAAAAGTGTTAAGCGATATTGTGTGGATAATAAGAAATTTTAAGCCTGATGTTATTATTACAAGGTATGCAATTGCCGGTACAAGTTATAATGGACAAGGCCGCGCTGCCGCACGGATAATTGAACAGGCATACCAAATGGCTGCAGACACCAGCGCCTTTACTGACCAGCTTAAATATGGCATTAGTGAGTGGAGGGCCAAAAGGCTTTTGTACGATAACCCTTCAGGCAGCAGCAACACCGGAACACCGCTTATCTTTAACCCGGTGACAGGTGTTGATGTTAACGACGTTGTGTTATACAGCAGACAATTACAAAAAACAATTTATAATAAAGACACTGCCACACCAGCGGTTGTTGCACCCAACCTAACCTTTTTACAGGGCGATAGCAACTACACCAATATGATGGACGGGATAAATATTAGCTGGGAGCGATTTGGCGATGCTGCCATGCAAAACATTCGTAAAGCGGTTGATAGCATTGTAACAACTTACAATTTTTTACAACCATCTGCGTCAGTAAACGGCCTTACCAACGTTTATAAATTGCTGCTTAACAGTAATTGCGGAGAAGTTTGGAAAACCTATAAGCAGGCCGCACTATGTAATATAATTATGCAGTGCAGTGGTATTACCGCTACCGCCACAAGCAGGCAGGCTTATGCCGTGGCGGGTGACAGCCTGACCATTACCTTTACCATACGAAACAACGGCGATTCAAAAACTGCTATTAACTGGGTGCATACATCAGGTTTTGATACTGCTATTAATTCAACACTTACAAAAGGGCAGCGCATTTCCTTCACGCATACCATAGCAGTTTCGCCTGCTGAAAGCCCGGAGCAGCCTTACTGGCTGCGCGATGCCATGAACCAGGATTACATGTATAATGTTACAGACCAGTTTTTACTTGGCAAAGAAAAAAACGACGACAGGTACAGCGCATTATTTTTATTTAATATAAACAACACACCAATTACAACCCCTGCGCCTGTAACATACAAAACAAATAACAACCTGGTAAATACCAATACCATTAAAAACGTAACCACTATTTTACCGGTAATCGTATCTGTTGCGCCGGATGTTATATTAACCAATGTTAAACCGGGCAATGACGTTACCAATAATGCAGGTATAAATATTGTGTTTAAAACAAACATTAATTACCCGCAGGCAAAAATTAAAATAAGGCTTGTACAGCTTGGTTTTACTATAAATATAAATGGCAAGGCCGCGGGCACATCAGCAAATAATGAACTGTTTGAGAAAGATACTACACTTGACTTAACTGAAGGTAAGGTGTTTGGTTTTGCTATACCACTAAAAAGCCTTGCCGCTGCTGCCAAAGGCAATATAAGCAACCTGCTCGGCGCATCTGTAACGCTGATAAAAGATAGTAGCGACAGAAAACTATACAGCTCGTTTTACAAAGTAATTAACTACAATTATTTTGCCGAAACAGGTTATTATGTAAGGCAGGTTACCAAAATTGTACCTGACGAAATAAAAACCGCCGGCAAAGCCATTGGTTTTATTTACAGCGATGCAGACAGGGTGTTTCTTGCCCTTAAGCAAATGGGCTACACAGTTAAAACGTTAACCACTGAAGATTTTAACAGCGATAGTTTAAAAAAGTACACCGCTGTTATAGCAGGCAGCAATATTAATGACCTTTCAACCTATTTAGGTAACAGTTACGATTCAATCATCAACTACGTTAAAAAAGGCGGCAACTTTATAGTGCTAAACCAGCTGAATACTGTTAACCTTACGCAGCCATTTACCATAACATCAAATGCACAAAATTATTTTGCAGCCGGCAGCAAGGTTACTTTAAATACTGCTGGCGCTGTGCAACTTTTTAATTACCCTAACACCTTAACAGTGCAGGATTTTACCAACTGGAAAAGCGATATAAATAAATTTGTTTTTACCGCGCCTGACAGCACGTTCGCTACTCCCCTGCTTATTACAGACAAAGACAAAATTGCGACAGCAGGCAGCCTTGTAATTAAAAATTATTACAAAGGCAGTTTTATATTTTCGGGTTTATCGCTTTCGGCGCAACTGGCAGGGGGTGTGGCGGGCGCCTATAAGCTATTGGCTAATATGGTTGCATATAAAATAAGTACCAAATGAGGGGAAGGTCCAAAGTTCAATTGAAGATAAGCACCAAATGAAGAAAAGTACCAAAGTTCAATTTAAGATAAGTACCAAATGAAGAAAAGTACCAAAGTCCAATTTAAGATAAGTACCAAAGGAAGAAAAGTACCAAAGTTCAATTGAGGGCAAACATCAAACAATATAAAGCGCCGAAGTCAAAAATAAGGACGTAGCAGATGGAAAAATACAAATTGAAGAGCGCAAAAAATAAACAAATTATTATCTTTCGAAAAACCGTTTATGGGATATGACCTCGAACATAGAACCTTGGTTTTTGTATTAAATGTAAGAGATTTTTGCAGGAAGATTAAATGGGATATTATCAACAGGGTTTATATTGATCAGCTAATTCGTTCAAGCAGCTCGGTGGGTGCAAATTATAGCGAAGCAAATGAAAATTTAGGTAAAGCTGATTTAAAAATGCGGATGAAGATTGCCCGAAAAGAGGCCAAAGAATCAACCAGGTGGTTAACCCTGGTAATTGTTGAAGATAGCTTGTTGGAAGAAGGATGAATTAACCTTAAAAAAGAGTCGGAAGAGTTAAGAAAGATATTATCTGCCATCATTAACAAACTGCCTTAAAATACCAACCTTAAGTGCAGGCTAATCCTGTGCTCGATTGACCCTTGCCGGACTTTGGTGCTTCGCTTCATTTGGCATCTGCACTCAATTGGACTTTGGCACTTTTGTTCCATTGGTGCTTAAATATGTCTTCCGGAGTGCCACGCTTCTCACTACATTTTCATTCCACCCATATCGCCAGGCTTGTTGTTAAACTGTAGTTTTTGAATATTTACTTTTTGCAAAGCGTCGCTGCCTTGTTTAATAGAGTAGAACTGGTTGGGTGTAACATTTTTAAATATTTGCGGTGTTGTGCTGCCGGGCCATGTTATGCTTACTTCATCAATAACGGTTGCCTGGCCTATACCAATCTCCCTGCGCAGCGGCGATGAGCCAAAACTGCCACCGCTATTTTCATCACGGTATATAGTGCGTGTTACACCGCCATCTTTAAAAGTTAGTTTTATGCGTGCGCCTATGGCGCTGCGGTTACACTTTACGCCCTGTAATTGCAGGCTTACCCAGTTATTGTTGTTTTGCCCGGGATTAGAATAGAATGAGTTGTAATAATAATCACCCTGGTATGCGCCACCTGTTACGGTAAAAATATCCTGGTCTCCATCATTGTCAAGGTCCACAAAACTTACGGCATGGCCTTTTTGCAGGTTACCTACCCTTGCAGGTAAGGTAACATCAACAAATTTTTTACCATCCACATTTTTAAAAAGCCTGTTAGGCACAAGCGTTTTATAATCAGGGTTACCTGTTGCCATGTACATATCAAGGTAGCCGTCATTATCAAAGTCACCAAAGTTTGCCCCCATGGTAAAGCAGGTTTTATCAAGGCCGGCCTGCTTTGTAACGTTAGTAAAAGTACCATTGTGGTTGTTATGGTAAAGGTACATAGTGCTAACCCCGGGATCTGTCTGGCGCAGCGCCTCCGCGGCAGTTGCATAGGCCATTGAGCGTTGGCCGGGGTCGTACCCGCAAACAAAAATATCAGGCCAGCCATCATTATCATAATCCCAAAACCAGGCAGTAAAAGTTTTTACGTGTATGTCGTCAAGACCGGCCTGATGTGTAACGTCAGTAAAATGCAATTTACCGCCTGTTAAGCCATCGTTCTTAAGCAATGTTCTTGTACCGCTAACGGTTGAAATATAAATATCGGGCCATCCATCGTTGTTATAATCTGCCGAAGTTACCCCTTTAATAAAACCAGTTAGGTTGCAGCCTGCTTCGGTGGCCACTTCCTTAAAAGTTCCGTCACCGTTATTTAAGTATAGCTCGCAAGGCTGCGGGTCGGCAGTAGCGGTAGTTTCGTTACCAATAAAAATATCAAGCCAGCCATCGTTGTTAAAGTCTTTCCAAACAGCAGTTTGCGTTGGGTGAAAAGATAGCAGCCCGCTTTGTACTGTTACATCAGTAAACGTACCATCGCCGTTATTTCTCAGAAGCGAGTTTGGTTCTTTACCAAATTTGCCCGGCAGCCATGCGCCGCGCAAGATGAACAGGTCAAGATACCCATCGTTGTTATAATCGGCCTGTATTATATTAAGTCCGCCGGAAAGGCTGCCTAAGCCCGCCTGTTCAGTAACATCAGTAAAGCCGCCTTTGGTATCATTTTTAAAGTAATGCATTTTGCCCGTGCCTATAATCCAGTCGGTAGTTATAATGTCTAAATATCCATCGTTATTAAAATCATCTGTTATAACGCCGCCTGCATTGTTTTTTGTATCGAGTTTAAGATTGGCGGCAATATCTGTAAATGGCTTTATGGCTATGCCGCTGGTGTCTTTATCAAGATCGGGAATAAGGTAGGCCGCAGGCACCTGTTTTGGGTAGCCGTTAACGGTCATATAAGCTATATTAAGCAACCAGCGCGACTCCAGATCATCAGGATGAGCTTTCAAAATTTGTTCGTATATTTTTATTGCCCCCCGTGAGCCTGTTTCATCCTGGTGCATGCCCATACCTTTTAAAGGAAATATGCACGATTCTGCCATGTGTTTGTCAAGGCAATTAGTGCGTTCGCCATAGCGCAGGCTGGCAAGGGCAAAATATTGCTGCAGCTGGTTAAAAATAACAGGGTTGCCGGTAAGATGCGGATCATTTGCCAAGGTTGCGTATATATCAACAGCGTCTTTTTCTTTGCCTACTTTTAACAAGGCAGCCGCTTTAAAAAACAATGCCATACTGCGGCGGTTAGGGTCTGCACCGGCATTATTAACTTCTGTTGTAAAAAAGTCCAGTTGGCCAATACCGTCAAAAGGATCGTCTTTATCAATGTTTTGTTGGGCTATACTATCCAGTATAACCTTCATTTTTGCATTGGCTTCTTTATCGACCAATTTTGTATCTGCGGGCTTTTGTTTACAGGAAATGATTAAAAAAATAGCCATCGTTAAAATAATTCCGCCTCTGCTTACTTGCATGCATCGTTGTTTTGGTCTCACTTAAATTTTGTTAGCAGCCATTTTAATAATGGCACAAAAAAATCCCTTTATAAAATTTGTCTCGCAATGAAATAAATTCTACAAAGGGATTAACAGCCTAAATATAGTAAGCAGTTGCCTTATGGCAAAAAAAATACATAAGTAACTACACTTTCACTAGCCAGTTGTACTCATCTTCAGCCTTGCCTTCCCGTATGTCTGACAGCCTTGCTTTAACAGCCTGAGCGGTAGTAAAGTTGTTGGTATCAAACTGCATTACATAGTCTTTATAGCGCAGTTCCTTAATAGGGGCTATAACAGCAGCGGTGCCCGTACCAAATACCTCTTTAAGGCTACCGCTTTTATGGGCAGCTATTACTTCGTCAATATTTATCCTGCGTTCTTCAACAGTATAACCCTGCTCTTTTAAAATGGTCATTACACTGTCGCGGGTAACGCCTGCCAGTATAGTGCCTTCTTCCAGTGATGGTGTTATGGCTGTATTGTTTATTAAAAACATTACGTTCATCATTCCTACTTCCTGTAGCCATTTGTGCTCAAAAGCGTCTGTCCACAATACCTGGTCGTAGCCTTTTATTTTAGCATCTGTTGCAGCTTTAAGGCTTCCGCCATAGTTACCTGCATTTTTGCTAAAACCTACACCACCCGGTGCGGCGCGGGTGTATTTTTCTTCCACCAAAATTTTCATTGGCGCGGCAAAGTATGGGCCTGTGGGGCTTAGTATAATTAAAAATTTATAGGTGTTGCTTGGCCTAACGCCCAGAAACTGGTCGGTAGCAAACATAAATGGGCGTATATATAATGCGTAGTCCTTACGTTGTGGTATCCAGCTTTTGTCAATGCCAATTAGCTGGCGCATACCTTCAATAAATATTTCTTCGGGTACAGCAGGCATGTTCATGCGTTCTGCGCTAAGGTTAAACCTGCGCAAATTATCGTATGGGCGAAAAATAAATGCGTTATCGTTTTCGTCTTTATAAGCTTTAATACCTTCAAAAATGGCCTGGCCATAATGCAGCGCGGCAAGTGATGGTTCAAGTAAAAGCGGCTGGTAAGGTTTAATTTCAATATTTTTCCATTCGCCATTCTCGTAATCTGCTTCCAGCATGTGGTCGGTAAAGTAGCGGCCAAAGGGAAGTTCATCAAAATTCATTTCATTTAACTTACTTGTTTCCACTTTTGTAACAAGTATGTCCAAAGCTTCTGTCATATCATTTACTTTTGTTGCAAAGAAAAATCAAAAAAACTAACAAGCGTTAACAATTAACATATTTATTTATATATGAATACCAGTTTACCCGGCTTTGTTATTGCAGACCTGTATAAAAACTGCCTGGTTATTACGGGGGAAGTTACTGTACTGCCCACCCCACAACCGGGCTTGCAAGTTACGGAAAACGAAGTAGTTGTTAAGCCGGAAAATACACCGTTGGCGCAAAAAAAATGGTATTTGGGCGATAATAAAAAGGGTATAGTAGTAGTTGCGTTTGATAAAGATGCGGTTTTTATAAATGACGAATGGCTTGATACACTGGGCAAAATGCTGGGTGGCCTGCAAATTAATTTTGGCGATACAGCTATTGTTAACCTGCACAACCAACCGGTAACTTTTGCTGATGTTAAGCAACAATTAAACGCCCGGCATGTTATTATGTTTGGTGTTACACCCGCACAGCTTGGCCTGCCTTTTACCATACCGTATTACCAGGTGCAAAATTATGCAGGCTGTACGCTGCTAACCGCCCCTGTTGAAACGCTTGCAGGCGCTGCAAACACAACTGACCTTGTAAAGACCGAGAAAAGAAAATTGTGGGAAAGCCTGAAGAGGATGGAAATGTGAAACAAGTCATTCGGTCAGTTGAGTCATTGGTCGATAAGGCTAACAAGCACCAAATGGAGAAAAGTACCAAAGTCCAAAGAGAAAAGACACTCAATACTCAATGTTCAATAGTAGAAAAAGTACGGCTACACCATGGACTATGGTCTATCGACCATGGACTCTTTTTATTATGACCGATTAACCAAAAACACACCACCATGTCCAGACACACCATCATATTCGCCAGTAATAACCAGCATAAGGTTGATGAAATACAAAAAATTATAACAGAGAAATTTGACATTTTAACCCTTAAAGATGCGGGTATTGATGTAGATATTCCCGAACCGCACGATACGCTGGAGGCTAATGCCAGGGAAAAATCTACCGTAATACACAAGCTTACCGGTGGTAAAAATTGCTTTAGTGAAGATACCGGGCTTGAGGTTGCTGCGCTTAAAGGCGAACCCGGTGTTAAAAGCGCCCGCTATGCAGGCGAAGGCAGGGATTTTAAAGCAAACATTGATAAGTTATTGCATAACCTAAAAGGCAAGCACGACCGCAGGGCCCGCTTTAGAACAGTTATAAGCCTTATATGGCATACCCATGAATACTGCTTTGAGGGCCAGTGCACCGGTAAAATTATAGATACGCCAAGGGGCGAAAAGGGTTTTGGCTACGACGCCGTTTTTGTACCAGATGAGAGTAACAAAACATTTGCTGAAATGACGATGGACGAAAAAAACCGTTTTAGCCACCGCCGCAAAGCTGTTGATAAACTGGTGCATTTTTTAAGCCATGTTGATGAGGATACAATGACGGTGCCTGCTGAATAAAACAAACTGTTGATTAAGGATATTTTACTGATTTGACAGTTTCGGTTTGAACGATGTCATCATTTTAAGGGAGATTATACACAGCAACCAAACTAAATATTTATTGCATGGAGAGAATTAAACTCAACCTGCCCGAAACCTTTGCATTTTCAACCAACCTTACCATACGCGTTACTGACCTTAACTATGGCGGGCATGTGGGCAATGACACCTTTCTTGCGCTGATACATGAAGCGCGGCAGCAGTTTTTAATACACCATGGTTATACTGAATTTAATTTTGCAGGAGTGGCTTTAATTATGAGCGATGTGGCCATTGAGTTTAAAAAAGAACTGAACTATGGCGATGTAGTAGAAATATCTGTTGCCGCTACGGGCTTTGATAAATATGGCTTCGACGTTTTTTATAAGATGGAAATAGTTAGGGGTGACGAAACCATACTGGCAGGCAAAGCTAAAACAGGTATGCAATGTTATGATTATACCAATAAGAAGTTAGTGCGTGTGCCGGAGGAAGTGAAGGAGAGGATGGGGTAAGGCGTAAAAGAGTAATAGCGCTTCATTTTATTGCGGCTTTGGGCTGAAACCTTTTGGAAAATGTTATGCTTTGCCGCATGCAAAAACATAACAATAAAATTGTACCGCATACATCCAGGCGCAGTATCTTTAAGCTTCTCTCACACTTCAATCTTACAAAAGTTTATTATGAGCGATAAAATATGCTTTAATACAGCAAAGGTATTACGCACCAACCTGGTGTTTCCACAGGCAGTAATTAAGGGCGGCCTGGTGTTTTTATCGGGCACTACGGGTATTGACACAGCGGCAGGGAAGTTGCCCGAAGGATTTGAAGCACAGGCCACACAAGCCTTTGCTAACATAAAAACGATTTTAGAGGAAGCGGGCAGCAGCCTGGAAAACGTGTTAAAAACAACCATTTTTATGGTGTCTGGCTGCGACAGCGATTTTAAAATAATCAACAAGGTGTATAGCCAATTTTTTCCTGAAAATGCACCTGTACGCAGCGCACCGCAGGTAATGCCTTTTCCAGGCGGTGTGCTGGTTTCAGTAGAATGTATTGCGTGTATTTAGAAAGTGTGTAAACGATTTATTTAGTTAGGGGATTCGAGACGCAAATACCGGCAATACAGCCCGTCCCTCATGCGCGCATATGCGTCAACTTAATAACATTGATGTTTATTACTGCCAGCTTGCTTCCAAATAGATTCAACGAACCTTCATACTAGTTTTAAGCGAAGATTATGTTTTACCAACTTTTTTCTGGTCAAAAAAGTTGCAAAAAGACACGGCTTCCGAAAATTTGGCTAAAAATCTGACTTTCAAGCGAAAATGAAATAGTTCCAGCCTAAAATATATCCAGGGTTCAGGAGGACTTTTGAGTTAAGAATAAAGCCAAACTTCAGAAGACGGATTTCATTTTTTAACGCTTGAAAGCCAAATTTTCTTAACGCAAATTTTCGAAGGCCGGTCACCGTTTGCGCAGGTACGGATGTTGTAGATGAGAAGTTCTTTTCGGTTGACACATATGCGCATGTGCGGGATGTCTTCATAAGCGTAACAAAAGTCTAATTCGCGATGTTTACGCTTTAGAGATGGCAGTTTTTTGAAAGATGTCATCCTTAGAAGCTGTTTACATTTCACATTAAGGATATACTTAGGCTAAAGCCAGAAGTGTTTTGGCCGCTTTTAACCCCGGCTTTAAAGCCGGGGTTAGCTAAAAACAAGCTATTGGGCTTTAGCCCGAGACTTCGTGCCAAAGTTCTTTTTTGTGTTTTTCAAACCCTATTGAACCGTTTTTAAACAGCTTCCTGGAAATTGCTTTTAATATTTACCCCCCATTCCATATCTTCCAATTCTCCTCGGCCTGCAGTACCAGCATTTCGTAGCCGTTTTGTATAATGGCGCCCTTGTTTTTACCATACTGCAAAAACTTAGTTAAAGGCGGGTTATATACCAGGTCGAACAGGTAATTGTTGGGGGTAAGGGCATGGTATGGTAACGGCGGCGCTTCGTCGGTTTTGGGGTAAGTGCCTAAAGGGGTGCAGTTTATAATAACAGGGTATTGCTGTAACAACTCTTCGGTAACATTATTATAGCCCAACATATTTTTTTCCGGGTTGGCTTCCCTTGACACGAATTTGTAAGGTATTTGCAGCTTTTCAAGTACAAACTCAACCGCGGCGGCAGCGCCGCCGGTACCTAAAATAAGCGCCTGGCTATGTTGCGGCTTTAAAAACTTAATAAAGCTGTTTTCAAAACCAATTACATCTGTATTAAAGCCGGTAAGCTTATCGCCATCAATTTTTACACAGTTACAAGCCCCTGTTTGCATAACCCCCGGCGATGTTTCGGTTAAGTAACTTATTACCGCCCTTTTGTATGGTATGGTAATAGCAAACCCTTTTAGTTTTGGGTGCTGTTGCAGTATTTCCGCCAAATCTGTTATGGCAGGTATGCTAAAGGCATTAAACACCGCATCATCAATATTCTCCTTCACAAATTTCTCAGTAAAATACTTTTGGGAGAAAGAATGCGACAGGGGAAAACCTATAAGGCCATACTCACGCATGGGTTGCGTATTTATTTATTTAAATAAAGGCTGAAGGTATCGCCACGCAAACCAACGCGCATTGCTTCCAGCGGAATTACTTCGGTAGGGGCAATATTACCCAGGTTTACATTACAGCCCAGCAATTCAAGAAAATACAACTGCTGTGCCTTTTGGGGGGCTTCCCATATAATTTTTTCACCCGGTATTTTAGTTAAAATTTCCTGTACAAGGCCTTCGCGCACCTCGCCGCTGCCGCGGTAAATACCTACGTTACCAGCTTCGCGCGCTTCCGCTATTACGTAGCTGCTGCCTGCTTCCAGTTCGGCGCTCATCAGCTCAATCCATTTGTAAGGCGGTATAATATGCTCGGCGTCTTTGCTGCCCACCTCGCTCAACACCGTGCCGTGTTTGGTAAGTTTTTCAATATAGCCGCATTTTTCAGTATGCGGTATGGTTATGCTGCCATCGCTCACCTCAATGTAATCTATCTTATAATCTTTAAGCAGGGCTATATAATCATCAAACTGGTTGCGTATTAAAAAAGCCTCAAACAGTGTACCCCCAAAATATATGGGCATGCCATAGCTTTGGTACACCTCAATTTTCTGGCGCAGGTTGGGCGTTACGTAGCTTGTGCCAAAACCCAGCTTTACTATATCAACATGTGGTTCTGAAATACTTAAAAAATTGTGCACTTCCGGTATGCTAAGCCCTTTATCCATCACCATTGTTAAACCATCTATTCTTGGCCTTACTGTACGAACGGGCATTTGCGACAGGTTAAAATTCATTTCACGACTATTTTTAGTATTCGTGCAAAAATAAGGGAACACGGTATAATGTACGTATGGTTGTTAGTTAAAATAGCCGGCTATACAATTTTAGCAGGTTGATAATGGTAGTTTTTTGGCTCATAGTTAATAGTTCATGGTTCATAGCGAAGAAGAGCAAACCAGCATTTACGGATTGGATTGAAACTAATTATTAACCAATAATGAAAGGCATAGCTGATATTGACTGATTAACCTGGTAGAAACCATTACAGGGTTTTAGAACCGGAGTTTTTTTCTGCTTCGTCGATAAAGCATTAGCATAACTTTGCCAGTTGTTTACCTTTTGCTGATTAGACTAAGTGAAGGTAGCAGTATTAAAGGAGATTCCCTTATACGGGGTTATATGGAGTTTGGTACGGAGTTACACGGAGTTAGCGCCGTTTTGTGACAAAAACACTGATTTACCAATATCCTTACCCTGCTACCTTTACCATGAACTATGCACCGTGGCCATGGACTTCTTACCATGAACTATGAACCATAAGCTATGAACCAAACTACAGCTTCCTGCCCTTCTTATACCGCGCCAGCAGGTCAACCACCTGGCGGTTTTGCAATATGGTGGGGTTAAGCTCAATAAACTTTTTTACCATTTTTGGCGCTACGGCCATACCGGTTTCAAGCTGTAACAATGCTTCCTTCGATTTGCCGGCGGCAAATAAAGACGCGCTGTACAAAAAATAAAACAAAGGTTTACTGTTGGTCGCAGCCAGGGCATGTACGCATTGCAGTGCGGCTTCATCAAAATACTCCGCTTTGTACAGGCAGCGTATTAAAGCCTCGCGGGCTTTACTGTTTTGCGGCTTGTTGCGCACTACCAGGCTAAAACACTGTATGGCGTTTTTGTAGTTACCCAACTGCATGGCACATTCACCCAGGGCAAGGTTATATTCGGGTGAGTTGCGTTGTGTACGCATCGCAATTTCAAGCTGCTTTATGGCACTCTCCCACTGCTCTTCGTTTATATAGGTAAGGGCAATTTTGTAGTTAAGCTTACTGTCCTGCGGGTTCATGTGCGATGCTTTGCGGTAGTTAAACCTTGCCTGCGCAAATTTGCCCAGCCGGTGGTAGCAATGGCCTATAGCCTCGTAAATAACCTCTTCGGGGCGGGTAAGCTCCAGCACTTTCTCCAACACCTCAATAGCGTCCTTATACTTGCGCATCCGTATAAAGGCATCGCCCATATTACGGTAGGCATAGTCAAACTTTTCGTCAATTACTACGGCGTATTGGTAAGCGTCAATAGCTTTCTCGTACAATTTAAGGCCCTGGTAAGCGGCGGCAAGGTTAAACCATGCCAGCTCATTATACGGGTAATCTTCAATTATTTTTTGGTGCAGGCGAATACTTTCCTCATTACGGCCGGTAAAATCGGTCCAGAAACATATTTTATATAGGGCTTCTTCGTTAACAGGCTCCTGCTCTAATACCAGCCTCAGGCAGTCGAACACTTTATCAAACTCCTCGTAATCGTCATACACATCCGCCAGTTCAAACAACAGCTCCAGTTTTTCTTCACCTTCAAACAATAAAAGCGCTTCTTCCAGTATATCCACCGCATTTTGCTGCTGGTCAAGCGCCAGGTAAGCATCAGTTTTTAAAATATACAGGTTAATATCGCTGCTGTCGTACAGGGCTGCCTGCTCCAGTACTTCCAAAGCATCAGCATACCGGCGGGTAGCAATTAAAAGGTCGGCTTTTTTTATAAGTAACTGTGCGGAATAGGGAAAATACTCCAGCCCGGTTTCAACGGCTTCAATGGCCTGACCCAGGTCGTCTTCGTCGTCAAAATGGTCAATTATTTTTTCAAATGCGTCTTCTTCGAGGAAGGAGTGGCTTCTGCCGAGGCGCAGATTTTCGTATTGCTGTAAAAGTTCCCTAAGTTCTTCACGGTCTTCGCGGTAAGGCTGTTCCTGCATATTATAAGGTTATGGAAAACTAAGACGAAATTTTTAAAATTCCAAGTTTTTAACGTAACATTTTAATTACTTAAACGTTTCCTTAAAAGATATTTGTTAATATTTACAAAAAAGATGTAGTTTTGTTGCGATGAAAGTAAGGTCTATGTATACCAAAATATTAGCTGCTGCGCTGCTTGTACTGGCAGTGAACCTATGTTTTGGTTCATATACAGGCAGTACTTATGATGAGCATTCAAGCAAGTTTAGCCTTAAAAACCTGGCGAGCGTTACCAAAAAATACTCGCTTAGTTATTTAAAAGTTGGCGGAATGCGTTTTGTTGGCACACAACGTATGTCTGAACAGACAACCGGCGACAGCACTACACAGGTACAGGGCATGATGCGTATACAGCGCGGTAACACCACTTTTGTTTACCCTTATACCTACAGGTTTAAAACGCCTAAGTTTAAAACACCTGCACCACCACCGTTACGGTAGGCTGGAGATTTAGTTTATTTTATTTACTGTTGCATTATTTTGGTAAGGTTATTACCTCTATAACTATATATTGCCCTGTAGTAAAGGCAGTGCGGCTTCTAACCCCAAAATAATGTGTACCCGGTTACTACGTAAACATGAACATTCAATTACTTACCGTAACGCCCCAACAAAAACAGGTTTTACAAAACCTGCTGCAACTATACATTTATGATTTTTCAGAATTTGTGCGAATAGATGTTAAGGCTAACGGATTATACACCTACAAGCATTTTGATGATTATTTTGCTGATAGTAACAGGTTTGCTTATTTAATAAAAGCAGATGGCAAATACATTGGTTTTGTACTTGTAAGATGGATGGAAGCCGAGGGGTATTTTAGTGTTGCCGAATTTTTTGTCATGAAAAGGTACAGGCGGTGTGGAATTGGCAGGGCGATAGCCATGCAGGTGTTTGATAAACACAAAGGGCGGTGGCAAATAAGGCAGATGGCAGGCAACAAACCCGCACAACAATTTTGGCACAGCGTTATTGAAGTATATACAAAAGGCCGGTTTACCGAGCATTTTGTTGATGGCAGGTTGGTGCAGGGGTTTGATAATGTGGAGGAGGTATCCACATAATATAATATTTCAATTTTTGTTAGGCTTTTAGCGAAGATTACGTTTTGCCAACTTTTTTTTTGGTCAAAAAAAGTTGCACCCTTGCCTGCCCGCAGGCGGGAAAGACAGCCATGATGCTAATGTGGACAAATATTTTTTTAAAAAAGGCCGGACACTTCGCGGGTTTTTATATTTATGGGTATAGCTCTTTGACAGGACTTGTTAGTATATTTTAGGCGCATTTATAAAAAAGAGAGAATTGGTATTGTTGATGAAATGTTTTTGTGAATTAGCACGGCATCGGGAAGTAAAAAAATTGTATTTAATTGAAAATCAATGCAATAGGAACATATTCGAGTTCCCCCTTTTTCCTCCTCCTGCATCCCTTCCTGCACAAAATGTGACGCTGTTTAGGTTTCGCAATTTGGTACAAAGGACTTTAGGGACAGTAGGGACCTTAGTAACCATGAACGGCAGGCAAAATTTGAAATGTTTTTGTGAAATTGGAGCAGAATTGGGTGGGCAAACAAGTATATTTAACTGAAAATCAACATTATAGGCAAATACCGGAGTTCCTCCTTTTTCCTCCTCCTGCATCCCTTCCTGCAAAAAAAATTGCGCTGCGCAGGCTTAGTAATTTGGTAAAAGGACTTTAGGGACAGTAGGGACCTTAGTAACCATGAACGGCAGGCAAAATTTGAAATGTTTTTGTGAAATTGGAGCAGAATTGGGTGGGCAAACAAGTATATTTAACTGAAAATCAACAT
>Ga0265327_10000123_pt1 | contig 169532 bp, 178 predicted proteins | sample 41621metaG_FD_202089 | JGI IMG/M metagenome (GOLD analysis project Ga0265327, IMG submission 202089) | Rhizosphere microbial communities from Carex aquatilis grown in University of Washington, Seatle, WA, United States - 4-16-21 metaG | ecosystem: Host-associated > Plants > Roots >...
CGTATCTACAACGAAAAGAGACCTCATCTGAGCTTAAAGTACAAAACGCCCGATGAAGTACACCGGGCGTTTTTGGTAACCTAAAATCAGTTAATTTCTGTCAACTCATTTTAGGACGGGACACTGTCAACGCTCTAGCCATCTGCAGCGTTGCCTGCTTATGGTTTCTGAACTACACTTTCCCACCATGAAAAAACTACTGCTGATGCTCGTTGGACTCGGTGCCAGTCTGTGCGCCCATGCTGAAATCTACAAGCATGTCGATGCAGAGGGGCACGTCACCTACTCTAACGTTCCGATGAAGGGCGGCACCCGCCTCAACCTGGAACCGAACACCCCAAGCGGCGGCAAAGCCAGCGCCAGCAGCGCACCTCGCGCATCCTCGACCGCCACGCCTGTCGGCTTCCCCCGGGTAGACGCCAATACGCAAAAGCAACGTGACGACAAACGCCAGGGCATACTGGCCGATGAACTGGCCAACGAGCGCAAGGCGCTGGAAGATGCCAAGAAAAATCTGAGCGACGGCCAGGAAAATCCAGAGACCTTCAGAGGCAAGGATGGCAAGACCTATCGCAATGTAAACAAGTACGACGAAAAGGTTCAACAACTGCAGGATGATGTGTCGCTACACCAAAAAAACATCGAGTTGCTGGAAAAAGAACTCAGCACCACCAAGTAGCACCCTCTCTGGCCCGGCTCTTGCTTACCCAGAAGGTAATGAATACGCTCACCCCCACCACCTTTTCCGGCCTTGAGCACCTGGCCACGGCCGTCCTGTTGCTGGATGGCAAAAGTCACGTGCTATATGCCAACCCCGCGGCTGAAGTACTATTTGCTGTCAGCACCCACCAGATGGAAGGCATTCCGCTCGCACAGGTATTCCCCGGTGCAGAAGTATTGCTCTCCGCCGTAGAAAGCGCGCTGGCCGGCAACAGTCCATTTCGAGAGCACGAGTTCCCCATCACCACGGTGCGGCAGAATTCACTGTCCGTCACTTGCACGGCCACGCCTGTCGATCAGCCACCGGTACGCTTAGTCCTGGAATTCCAGCAGATGGACCAGCAGCTACGTATCGCGCGCGAAGAGCGCATGCTGATCCAGCAACAGGCCAATGCAGAGCTGCTACGCAATCTGGCACATGAAATTCGCAACCCACTGGGCGGCCTGCGTGGCGCCGCGCAACTGCTGGAGCATGAACTGCCCCAGCCATCACTCCGCGAATACACCCAGGTCATCATCAAGGAAGCTGATCGCCTGCAGCTACTGATGGACAGGCTGCTGGTGCCGCATCGTGTCCCCAAATATGAACCCACCAATATTCACGAGGTGCTGGAGCGGGTGCGCAGCCTGCTGCTGGCAGAATCCCCGCAGGGCATCACCATTCGCCGCGACTACGACACCAGCCTGCCCGACCTGATAGGCGACCGCGAAAAACTGATACAGGTCGTCCTCAACATTGCCCGCAACGCCGTACAGGCCATGGCAGGCAAGGGTGAAATCATCTTCCGCACACGCGCAGAACGACAAGTAACGCTGGCCAAGAAGCGCTATCGCGTTGCCATTAAGCTGCAAATCATCGACAACGGTCCGGGCATTCCGGCCGAGATTCGCGACCGTATTTTCTACCCGCTGGTGTCAGGCCGCGCAGAGGGCTCCGGCCTCGGCCTGACGCTGGCGCAAACATTTATCACCCAGCACCACGGCATGATCGAGTGTGAGAGCCAGCCCGGCCACACCTGCTTCACCATCCTGCTGCCGCTGGAATCGACTGCTTACAAACCGAAACAATAGGCTCCAAAATGAAACCGATCTGGATTATCGACGACGACCGCTCCATTCGCTGGGTGTTCGAGAAGGCGCTGGGGCGCGCTGAAATGGAGTTCAGAACCTTTGCCTCCGTACCCGATGCCATCGCCGCATTGAACGACGAAGAACCACAGGTTGTTGTCAGTGACATCCGCATGCCGAATGGCTCCGGCCTCGACTTTTTGCAGGAGATCAAGAAGCGCCTGCCCGATGTGCCGGTCATTATCATGACCGCCTACTCCGATCTGGAAAGTGCCGTGGCTGCATTCCAGAACGGCGCCTTTGAATATCTGGCCAAGCCGTTCGATGTCGACCAGGCCGTGGACATTGTTCGCCGCGCCGTCGAAGAAAGTACCCGTCAGGCCGCCGACAACGCAGAACCGCAAGAGACGCCGGAAATCATAGGCCAGGCGCCTGCCATGCAGGAGGTGTTTCGTGCCATTGGTCGCCTGTCGCGATCCCACTCCACCGTCATGATCAACGGCGAATCCGGCACCGGCAAAGAACTTGTCGCCATGGCGCTCCATCGACACAGCCCGCGTGCCGACAAACCCTTCATCGCAATCAATACGGCCGCCATCCCCAAGGATCTACTGGAATCCGAACTGTTCGGCCACGAACGCGGCGCTTTTACCGGTGCACAGGCCGCCCGTCGAGGACGTTTCGAGCAAGCCGATGGCGGCACGCTGTTTCTGGACGAAATCGGCGACATGCCGGCCGACCTGCAGACACGCCTGCTGCGGGTGTTGAGCGACGGTCAGTTTTACCGTGTTGGCGGCCACCAGCCAGTCAAGGTCAACGTGCGCATTATTGCTGCCACCCACCAGGATCTGGAAGAACGCGTCAAACAAGGCCTGTTTCGCGAAGACCTGTTCCACCGCCTCAACGTCATACGCTTGCGCCTGCCACCGCTGCGCGAACGCCGCGAAGACATTCCACTGCTGGCCCGATACTTTTTGCAGCACATCGCCGTCGAACTGGGCGTAGACCCCAAGCAGCTTTCTGCCTCAGCGCTGCGCTATCTCACCACGCTGGGCTGGAGCGGCAACGTGCGCCAGCTGGAAAACGTCTGCCACTGGCTGACCGTCATGGCCCCAGGCCAGAACATCGACGTTGCCGACCTGCCGCAAGAACTACGCGAGGATCATGGCCGGCCGCTGCACGCCTCCTCCTGGGTGGAAGCACTGGGCCACGAGGTCACCGACCTGCTGAACCGGGACAAGCACAACATTCTTGAGAATCTGACCCATCAATTCGAACGGCTGATGATTACCAAGGCGCTGGAATTCACGGGTGGGCGACGGATCGAGGCAGCCACCTTGCTAGGCATGGGCCGCAACACGCTCACCCGCAAGATTCAGGAACTGGGAATTGAAAACTGATCACCACCGGGCATCAAGGCCCATGGCAGCAGTTATTGACTTTTGAACAGATCGCCAAGCTTGGGAAGCATGTTCCGCAACTCGCTGGGCAGCTTTCCGCCCAGCTGGCTGTTCAGGCGATTGAACGCCTCATCCTGTAGCGCATTGAGCAGATTGTCGTAACTGCCTTTGAAGAACACGTCCGGCACCTGTTTCAGCAGACCAAAGCGCTTGGCTGCCTGTAAGGCGTCCAGCGGCGAAAATGCCACCTGCCCGGCACCGATTTCCACGCGACTGCCTAGACTGTTTTCAAGAAAGGTTGCGCCATCGAACACCTTGTTGTAGGTGCCGGCCTCCGCCCCTGACTTATCCTGATCGACAACGGCCACCTCAAAATCAGTGCCGCGCACGCCTATCGTTGCGGTGGGCGTCGCCACCTTGAAATTCTTGGGGTTGCGCTTCCCGATCAGGCCGGTGACTGTCCGCATACCGCCCTTGAGCAGGCGAACCAGAAAATTGTTGTCGCCGCTTTTCTTCAGATCATTCTCGAAATGATACTGGTCTACTTTCAGCACCGAATTGGGGCGTACCGCCACCGTGGTCCCGTCAGTCATGCGCACCAGCAGCTCGCCATCGCCCCCACTGGTGATGCTATCGCCTTCGTAAATGTCGCTTTTCTTGTCGACCGGCTTATCGGCGACCAGCACCTCCCCCTGTATTTCCATCACGGTGCCCGCCAGCGTCGCGGCATAGCCATGCTGCGACGCAAAGAAGAATGGCACGGCAAACCCAGCCAGCAGGAGGTGCTTAATACGTTTCACGACGTTTGATTCAGAAATCCGGCGCTGTTTGCGAGGCCTTAAAAGGCGAATCGTTGCGGCTGGGGCGCATTCACGAGAGATGGCACGATAAGCTCGAACAGCTTTTCAGTACGATAGGTGTTGGCAGCGGGACAAGACACCAACGTCGCCTCCATCACTGGTGCTTCACCTACGATGGCAAACAGACGGCCGCCTGGCTTCAGTTGCGTGCGGAAGGCCTCTGCCAACAAAGGCACCGAGCCGGTCAGGACGATGACATCGTAAGGCGCACGGGTCTGCCAGCCTTGCGCGGCATCGCCGGTTTCCAGCGTGACATTGGGGATGCCGTGCTGTTGCAATTTCTGGCGGGCCGCCAACGTGAACGCTTCAACGTTGTCGACACTGACCACTTCTGCAGCCAACGTTGCCAGCAAAGCAGTCATGTAGCCGCTACCGGTGCCGACTTCCAGCACCTTGTCGGTTTTTTTCAAGGCCAGCGACTGGATAATGCGGGCTTCCAGCTTGGGGGAAAGCATGCTCTGGCCATGTCCGATCGGAATTTCAAGATCGGCAAACGCAAGACCAGCATATTGTGTAGGCACAAAATCCTCGCGCGGCACCTGCTTGAGCAGATCGAGCACCACCGGATCGAGCACATCCCATGGGCGAATCTGCTGTTCGATCATGTTGAAGCGCGCTTGTTCGAGGTTCATTTTCGCAATATCCCTACACCGGTTAATCTTGCAATTATTCCATATTTCAAGTACTTTCGCAGGCATTGCTAGGGGTCTGCAGACATATTGAAAATTCTGCAGTGAGACACACCCTTTGAACCTGATGCGGGCCATGCCGCCGTAGGGAATGCAGGTGGTTCTGCTCCTTACGTTTTTTCTCCCTGGAGCACCCCAATGAACGCCACCGATAAATCCCTACACAGTAAATTCCTCAACAGTACAGCCGAGCTCGACGAGTCGGCCACCAAGTCATTTCCCAAGTCGCGCAAAGTCTATATCTCCGGCAGCCGCCCGGATATCAAGGTCCCTTTCCGTGAAATCAGCCTATCCGATACGCCCTCTGCATTTGGCGCAGAAAAGAATCCGCCTGTCGTCGTGTACGACACGTCCGGCCCCTACACCGACCCGAACGCCAAGATCGACATTCGCAACGGCTTGCCGGCACTACGTGCCAAGTGGATCGAAGAGCGCAACGACACCGAACTGCTGAGCGGCCTGACGTCCGACTATGGCAACCAGCGCAAGACCGACCCGGCACTGGCTGAACTGCGTTTCAACCTGACCCGCACGCCGCGCCGCGCCAAGGCCGGCAAAAACGTTTCGCAGATGCACTACGCCCGCCAAGGCATCATCACCCCGGAAATGGAATACATCGCAATCCGCGAAAATCAGCGCCGTGAAAACATGAGCGAGATGATCCAGCGCCAGCACCCAGGCCAGGATTTCGGCGCCTCCATCCCTAAGCTGATCACGCCGGAATTCGTCCGCGATGAAGTGGCCCGTGGCCGCGCGATTATTCCCGCCAACATCAATCACCCAGAACTGGAGCCGATGATCATCGGCCGCAATTTCCTAGTGAAGATCAACTCCAACATCGGCAATTCCGCGCTGGCGTCTTCCATTTCTGAAGAAGTCGAGAAGATGGTATGGTCGATCCGTTGGGGTGGCGACACCGTGATGGACCTGTCCACCGGCAAGAACATCCACGAAACCCGTGAATGGATCATCCGAAACAGCCCGGTGCCAATTGGTACCGTGCCGATTTACCAAGCGCTGGAAAAGGTCGACGGCAAGGCCGAAGACCTGACTTGGGAAATCTTCCGCGACACCCTGATCGAACAAGCCGAGCAAGGGGTGGACTACTTCACCATCCACGCTGGGGTACGCCTGCAGCACATTCCGATGACCGCCAAGCGCATGACCGGGATTGTGTCTCGCGGCGGCTCCATCATGGCCAAGTGGTGCCTGGCGCACCACAAGGAGTCGTTCCTGTACGAACACTTCGAAGACATCTGCGAAATCATGAAGGCCTACGATGTCAGCTTCTCGCTGGGCGACGGCCTGCGTCCAGGCTCGATTTACGATGCCAACGACGAAGCACAGTTTGCCGAACTCATTACATTGGGTGAACTGACCCAGATTGCCTGGAAGCACGACGTGCAGGTGATGATCGAAGGCCCAGGCCACGTGCCCATGCACCTGATCAAGGAAAACATGGACATGCAGCTGAAGCACTGCGACGAAGCCCCGTTCTACACCCTGGGGCCCCTGACCACCGACATCGCCCCAGGCTACGACCACATCACCTCCGGCATCGGTGCAGCGATGATAGGCTGGTACGGTTGCGCCATGCTGTGCTACGTCACGCCCAAGGAACACCTAGGCCTGCCGGACAAGGAAGACGTACGCGTCGGCATCGTCACCTACAAGATCGCTGCGCACGCCGCTGACCTGGCCAAGGGCCATCCGGGCGCACAGATTCGTGACAACGCCTTGTCCAAGGCACGTTTCGAGTTCCGTTGGGACGACCAGTTCAACCTCGGCCTGGATCCGGACAAGGCCAAGGAATTCCACGACGAAACCCTGCCACAGGAAGGCGCCAAGCAGGCGCACTTCTGCTCCATGTGCGGGCCACACTTCTGCTCCATGAAAATCACGCAGGACGTGCGCGATTACGCCGCCACGCAAGGCATTTCCGAACAAGATGCCCTGAAGAAAGGCATGGAAGAAAAAGCCGTGGAATTCGTCAAGAAGGGTGCCGAAGTCTACCAAAAGGCGTAATGATGGAATGTCGCGATGGGTGCGGTGCCTGCTGCATCGCCCCCTCGATTTCCAGCCCCATCCCAGGCATGCCGAATGGCAAGCCTGCCGGGGTGCCATGCATCCAGCTACTGCCGGATTTACGCTGCGCCATCTTCGGCCAGCCCGAGCGGCCTGCGTGCTGCAGCGGCTTGCAACCGGCCTCTGAAATGTGCGGCAACGACAGAACCCATGCCCTGCAATGGCTGGAAATGCTTGAGAACCACACACGCCCCAACGATTGAGCGAGGCTGACATGCGGCTGGATGACGAGCGGGAAAGCGACAATATCGAGGACAGACGCGATGGGGGAATGTCCATCGGGGGCCGCGGCCTCAGCTTGGGATCGATTGTTATTGCGCTGGTTGCCTCTGCTGTTTTTGGCGTCAACCCGCTGACGGTACTTGGCCTGCTGGATGGCGGTGCACCCACCGCCATCCAGCAGGCCGCGCCGCAAACCCCCGCCAACGACGAGGAGACGCGCTTTGTCCGCAAGGTGCTGGCTTCGACAGAAGATGTGTGGCGCGACCAGTTCCAGAGCCATCACACACAATATCGGGAACCCACGCTGGTCCTGTTCCGCGGCTCTACCCCCACGGCCTGCGGCAATGGCCAGGCGGCCATGGGGCCGTTCTATTGCCCCGGCGACCAGAAGGTCTACATCGATCTGGGCTTCTATGACATCCTGAAAACCCGGCTGGGCTCACCCGGCGATTTCGCTCAAGCCTACGTGATTGCGCATGAAATTGGCCACCATATCCAGAAGCTGACCGGCACCTCGGATAAAGTCGACGCCATGCGGGGCCGCGCCTCTGAGGTGCAGCAGAACGCACTCTCGGTACGCCTGGAACTACAGGCGGATTGCTACGCGGGCATCTGGGCCAATCGGGCCGATGAAGCCAAGCATATTCTTGATCAAGGGGATGTCGAGGAGGCACTGAATGCCGCATCGCACATCGGTGACGATGCCCTGCAAAAGGCCGGACAAGGCTACGCAGTGCCGGAAACCTTCACCCACGGCACCAGCCTGCAGCGCGTTACCTGGTTCAAACGCGGGGTGGAAACCGGCGACCTGCACGCCTGCAATACCTTCGAAACCAAGACCCTCTAACCCGATATCAGCCGGCCTCACACGCCGCCTGGCAGATGCCGAGAAACTCTTCGGTCTTGAGCGAGGCGCCGCCGATCAGGCCGCCATCGATATCCGGCATGGTAAACAGGCTGGCAGCATTGTCCGCTTTCACGCTGCCACCGTAGAGGATGCGCACCTCTTCAGCCACGCCTTCATCCAGCAAGGCAATGTGCCCCCGGAGAAAATCGAGTATCGCTTGCGCATGCGCCGGGGTCGCGGCTTTTCCAGTCCCGATGGCCCATACAGGCTCGTAAGCCAGCACGCCCTGTAGCAGGCCTTGCACTCCGACACGCTCGATCACCGCATTGAGTTGGCGCACCGTGACCAGATCCGTCAGCCCCTGTTCGTACTCATCCAGCGTTTCGCCCATGCACAGAATGGGCTTCAGGCCAGCCCTGATCGCCGCCTCAAAACGCTCCCCGCAGGTTTGATCACTCTCATGACCACGGGCACGACGCTCGGAATGGCCAATAATGACGTAATCGCAACCAAATTCCCGCAACATGCCAGGCGAAACCGAGCCAGTGAAGGCCCCGCACTCGTGCCGACTCATGTTCTGCCCGCCCCATGCAACTGCAGAACCTTGCAGCATTGATTGCGCCTGAAACAGGTAAGGATGCGGCACACAAACGGCGTAGTCTGCGTTTTGCAGCTTTTGCGTGCCTTCGAGCAAGCCCTCGAAAAAGGCTTGGTTGCCGGGAATGGACCCATACATTTTTCGGTTTGCAACGACCAGTTTACGTCTCATGACGACAAGATCTCCCAGACATGCCCCCATGCCGTAGCTGGGGACTTGGAATGCATGCGCGCTATACCCACGGACAACAACCGGAATAATTCTAATCCGAACCGGATGGATATTCAGCGATAAACATCCCCATGCGTCAAACCCATACGTCATCCGCCGCTCCATGCGCTCTCTCAAACACCCCGGACAGTCCAGCAGTAGTTGAGTCAACCTGATATTTGGGATTATTCTGACAACTCAGACAGACTACGCATTCCGGGAAGAACCATGTGGCAGCTGATCAGCGAAGGGTTTAACAGCACAGGACTAATCCCCCACGGCTACTGCTTGCAATGGAATCCCGCGTTGCTCTGGACCTTGGTCACGTCAGATGCGGTCATTGCTGCCTCTTACTTCTCGATCCCTTTCGCCATCTGGTACTTCGCCAGGAAAAGACCCGATATCTCCAATCGCTGGTTATTTGGGCTGTTTGGGCTATTTATCGTGGCCTGCGGCACCACGCACTTTTTTGATGTGCTCACCATTTGGGTGCCAAGCTACTGGCCAAATGCAATCGCAAAAGCGACCACGGCCATCTTATCCCTGGGGACAGCCATCGTGCTATGGCGATTCATGCCCATCGCATTGATGTCCCCCTCCGCCAATCAATTAGAAGTCAAAGTCCGCGAAGGCAGAGCACATCTCGATGCGGCCCTGCGCAGCATGACGGATGCGGTATGCATCTCCGATGCGGCGGGGCGATTTATCGAATTCAACGATGCATTCGCAACGTTCCATAAATTTTCGGACAAGGCCGCATGTGCCAAAACCTTCGAGGAGTTTCCAACGTTTCTGGATGTTTATTCTCCCGAGGGCACACTCGTGCCTGTCGATCAATGGGCAGTACCACGCGCATTGCGTGGCGAAACCGACACCAATGTTGAATTCGCCCTGCACAGGCGGGACTCCGGTGAAGAATGGATAGGCAGTTACAATTTCTCCCCGATCCGCAACGCGCGGGGAGAAGTCGTCGGATCAGTCGTCACCGCACGCGACATTACCGCATTGAAGCAAAAGGATGAGGCCTTCATCAAGTCGGAGACCAAGTTCCGTACGCTGTTTGATTCCACCACAGATGCCGTGATGTTGATGGATGATCAGGGGTACTTCGAATGCAACCAAGCCACATTGGATTTATTCGGCTGCGAATCCAAAGAAGTGTTTTATACAAAGCATCCAGCAGACCTTTCTCCTCCACAACAGCCATGTGGCACGAACTCGTGTGAGCTTGCTATGCAGCACATCGCCATCGCAAAAGCGCAGGGCAACTTCCATTTTGAATGGCTGCACAAGCGACTCAATAGCGGTAAACCGTTTCATGCTGATGTGCTGCTGACTTCATTGCAACTTGGTGAACGGTCGGTGATACAAGGCGTGGTGCGCGACATCACTGAGAGCAAGAAGGTGGAACTGGCACTTCGCAATAGCGAGTTGGAGTTCCGGCAACTCGCGGAATCCATGCCGCAGATTGTCTGGATCACCCGCGCGGACGGCTGGAACATCTACTTCAATCATCAGTGGGTTGAGTATACCGGCCTCACGCTAGAAGAAAGTTATGGTCACGGCTGGAACACACCGTTCCATCCGGATGACCAGCAACGCGCCTGGGAGGCATGGCAACATGCCGTCAACCACACGGCGCCCTACTCGCTTGAATGCCAACTCAGACGTTCCGATGGCACTTATCGGTGGTGGCTGGTACGCGGCGTTCCCATTCGCGGGGTCGATGGTGAAATTCTCAAGTGGTTTGGCACATGCACAGACATTCATGATCTCAAACGCAACGAAGACTCATTGCAGCTTGCGGCCATGGTTTATCGCACCAGTGCCGAAGGCATCATCGTGACGGATGCCGAGGGCATCATCGTTGCGGTCAACCCCGCATTCAGCGCCTTGACCGGTTATGCCCCGGACGAAGTCATCGGAAACAATCCCAGCATTCTAAGTTCTGGCCGCCACGACAGAGCGTTCTATCAGTCCATGTGGGAGACGCTCGACGCTACTGGGAAATGGCAGGGGGAAGTGTTCAATCGGCGCAAAAATGGCGAGGTCTTTGCTGAGTGGTTAAGCATCAACAACATCAACAAAGATGATGGTTCGGTCTACCGCAGAGTGGGGATGTTTTCCGACATTAGCGAACGAAAGAAATCGGAAGAAGTCATCTGGCAACAAGCCAATTTCGATGGGCTCACTGGATTACCGAACCGCCGGATGGTGTTCGAACGACTGGAACTGGAATTAAAGAAATCTCATCGCGATGGCAAGCCGGTTGCATTGCTGTTCATCGATCTCGATCGGTTCAAGGAGGTCAACGACTCCTTTGGGCATGCCGTCGGGGACGACCTGCTCAAGGAGGCCGCAGTGCGCATGTCGAGTTGCGTACGTGACTCGGATATCGTCGGCCGCACCGGCGGGGATGAGTTCACCGTGGTCATTGGTGATCTGGACGACATTCTCAGCGTGGAAAGAGTCGCCCAAGCCATCCTTGCAAAGTTGTCCGACCCCTTTGAGTTAGGCGACAAGGTTGCCTACGTCTCTGCAAGCATAGGCATCACACTGTATCCGAATGATGCAAAAGACGTTGCGACGCTCTTCAAATATGCTGATCAGGCCATGTATGCCGCCAAGAGTCAGGGGCGAGACCAGTTCAGCTATTACACGTCAGTCATGCAAGATGCGGCAAATCTGCGCATGCGATTGGTGAATGACTTGCACAAGGCGTTGGACAAGGAACAATTCCGCGTTTATTACCAACCTATCGTCGACCTTAGGACAGATGAAATATACAAGGCGGAAGCTCTGGTGCGCTGGGAACACCCCAAATACGGATTAATCGGTCCCGTGAGTTTCATCCCCATCGCCGAAGAAACCGGCCTGATTCATGACATTGGTAACTGGGTATTCCACCAGGCCGCAAGGCAAGTGGGGATTTTACGCGCAACCTACAACCCTGAATTTCAAATCAGCGTCAATAAGTCCCCGATCCAATTCAGGCGGGAAGCAAGTCAGCACACCTCGTGGGTCATTGGGCACCTCAAGATGCTCGGCTTGTCAGGCGATAGCATCGTAGTCGAAATCACCGAAAGCATGCTGATGGAGAATATCGAGGAAATCAGTAGCCAATTGATTTCATTCCGAGACAATGGGATTCAGGTCGCCATGGATGATTTTGGGACAGGCTATTCATCCCTCTCCTACTTAAAGAAGTTCCATATTGATTACATCAAGATTGATCAATCGTTTGTGCGCAATCTCACCCCAGATTCGAGCGACCTTGCCCTGTGCGAAGCGATGGTGGTTATGGCCCATAAACTCGGGATCAAGGTCATCGCCGAAGGGGTGGAGACCCAGTTACAACGTGAGCTACTCACGAATATCTCGTGCGATTACGGCCAGGGCTACTTGTGGTCGAAACCTGTACCGATCGATGCGTTCGAGCAATTGCTCATAGCAACTAAAGACGCATCCTGATTTAGCCGCCCAGTTACTTTGGCCAGGCAATCCAAAGCACACCCTCCAGCCTTAGATGGTAAAACGGCCCAGAGACCACCCTGAGCCGTTGGTCTGATTATGTACCTAAGCACTGTTAGGTAATGCGAAACAACGAGGCCACTTCGTTGAGTTCATCAGACAGTTCCTCTAATTTCTTGGCCGCTGTGGCCGTTTGAGAAGCTCTCATTGCATTCTCTTCAGAACCTTGAGCAATGGTGGCGATTTTTACGGCAATTTCTCGTGTTGATGCTGCCTGCTCCTGAAGTGCCACTTGTATCGTATCCACTGAGCGAGCCACATGCTCGCTACCTGACCGAATATCCGTTATCGAATCTCCCGCCTGGTTCGCCAGGGTAACTCCAGCATTAACGCGTGTAACCCCTGCCTCCATTTCATAAACAGCACGCTTCGTTCCGGCCTGGATCTTCTCGATCATGGAGGTGATTTCTTGGGTAGATTTCGAGGTTCTTTCCGCAAGTTTCCGTACCTCATCTGCAACGACGGCGAAGCCACGACCTTGTTCCCCGGCACGAGCAGCTTCTATCGCCGCATTGAGGGCAAGCAAGTTCGTTTGATCTGCAATGTCTTTGATGACATTGACGATGCTGGAGATTTTTGTTGATAGTTCCTCTAGCTCACCGATAGTCACAGAGGACACATTGACGGCACTGGCAATCAACTGCATCTCGTTAGCTGCATTATGGATAATGAGTCCACCTTGTTCGGATTTTTCCCCTGAGACCAAAGAAATTTCCCGTGCAGCCCGCGCATTCTCTTCAACTTGATCAATAGACGCCGATAGCTCCTCGACCGCGGCGGCAATATTGGATGAAGCTTCAGACTGTTGATAACTTCCAGCGGCACTCGCGCTGGCAGCGTTGGAAAGTGTAGATGCAGACTGACTGACCGCGTCAACACTCTGGTGTATTGAGGCAATCAGCTCAATCAAATTGTTTCTCATGATGGTAATCTTGCTGATGAGATCCCCCATCACATTCAATCCAGCATGCGGTAGTGTTTTAGTAAGATCGCCAGAAGCAATGGCAGCCGCTGACTCCTCAATTCGTTGCAAATCCCTGTAAATGCCTGCCGCTACCGGCACGGCTACGCCGACGGCCATCAAAGAACCAAGTGCCGCTGCAAAAATTAATAGCCACCGGTTTCTTTCAGCCGTTTTACCCAAATCGACAAGTTTCTGAGCAGCAAATGCGTTTGAAATTTTGACGGTCTTATCAACGCCCGCGCGATGCAGCAGGTAAATCTCTTCCGTTCTGCCAATAGAAGATCTTGCTTGCTCCAGGTTATTCGCCTGTAGCGCTGGAATTAAAACGCCCGTGACTTCATTCCAGAACTGATCTGCATACTTACGCTGCTCCCCCATCAGGCTGGCCTTTACTGAGGAATCGACAGCGCTCTCACTCCAGTATTGGATACGCTCGTCGTACTCTTTCTTCAGTTCGGTAAGTTTCTCAATCTTGGCAGTGCGTTCTGACGGGCTGGCATTCAAGGACTCTTCACTGACAAGTCGCGCCTCAATCAAGTACAGGGGTGGCGGCAAGATATCTGCCACAACATCTTTGCCTAATGCCATCTGATCTGTCGCATATTGCATAGAGTGCAATGAATAAAATCCTGCACTGGCCAGTGCCATGAGCAGCAGAACAATGACCCACTGAATTTTCAATAAGAGCCTGGGTATTTTTCCAAAAAATTCGGTTATTTTTGAGACGATCTTATTGCTGGCTAGCGCCCCCTCAAAAAGGTGGATTGAAGGATTTGTGCGCATCGACTGGTACAAGGCCTCAGCCGCTTGCACTTCATCTCTTCTTGATTTCATCCGAACGGATACGTAACCACTTCCACTTGCCAGGGGGGTGGCAGTCGCCTTCACCCAGTAGAAGTCCCCATTTTTTCTTCTGTTTTTAACAATTCCACTCCAAGGCCTTCCACGTTTAAGCGTATCCCACATATCGCGAAATGCTTCAGTAGGCATGTCAGGGTGGCGCAAAATATTATGCGGCTGTCCTATAAGTTCTTCTTTAGTAAACCCTGATGCCAGAACAAAATCGTCGTTACAGTCGATGATCATCCCTTTTGCATCCGTCCGGCTGATAATCGAGACGTCATCGCGCAACTGGTACTCAATATTTGTAATCGGTTGATTTATCTTCATTTTTACTTTTATTCCCAACTTGTTTTTGGCATTCCAGTTGCAAAAAATGACACTAAATTACGTTCACGTGTCACCGAGACTCGCAATCATCGCCATGCCGATTGCGATCTCTTGAATAGTTCCAGCAATATACTAAATATATCCCATGATAATCTAATGGATAATTAACTGTTTCACCAGAGACGATCAAAAGCATGGCCACGTTAACAATCTGTGCGCCATCGAAAATACCAGAGGGGGAGATGATTGTTACAGAACCCGGAGGCGATCAGTAAAAAAGGAAATCCACTCTCCCAAAAGAAAAACGGCCTAGGAGTTAACCTAAGCCGTTGATCTGATTGGTGGGCCTCCTCGGAGTCGAACCGAGTACCAACGGATTATGAGTCCGCTGCTCTAACCAAGCGTGAGCTAGAGGCCCGTAGAACCGCTACTAGTCGTTGCCGGTTTCAAGGAAGCTGCGCAGGCGCTCCGAACGGGTCGGGTGACGTAGCTTGCGCAGGGCCTTGGCTTCGATCTGACGAATACGCTCACGGGTCACGTCGAACTGTTTACCGACTTCTTCCAGCGTGTGATCAGTATTCATTTCGATGCCGAAGCGCATGCGCAGCACCTTGGCCTCGCGTGGGGTCAGGGACTCCAGCACTTCCTTGGTCGCATCGCGCAGGCTGGCGTAAACCGCTGCATCGACCGGCGCCATCGTGGACATGTCTTCGATGAAATCGCCAAGATGGGAGTCGTCGTCGTCGCCGATCGGGGTTTCCATGGAAATCGGTTCCTTGGAAATCTTGAGGATCTTGCGGATCTTGTCTTCCGGCATTTCCATCTTTTCCGCCAGCGTCGCCGGATCCGGCTCAAGACCGGTTTCCTGCAGAATCTGACGGCTGATGCGGTTCATCTTGTTGATGGTTTCGATCATGTGCACCGGGATACGGATGGTGCGTGCCTGGTCGGCGATCGAGCGGGTAATAGCCTGACGAATCCACCAAGTCGCATAAGTCGAGAACTTGTAACCGCGACGGTATTCGAACTTGTCCACGGCCTTCATCAAGCCGATATTGCCTTCCTGGATCAAGTCAAGGAACTGCAGGCCACGGTTGGTGTACTTCTTGGCGATGGAAATCACGAGACGCAGGTTAGCCTCGATCATCTCGCGCTTGGCACGACGCGCACGGGCTTCGCCGGTGGACATCTGCTTGTTGATTTCCTTCAGTTCCTTGATCGGCAGACCGACTTTGGCTTGCAGGTCCAGCAGACGCTGCTGGCGATCCAGCACGTTGTGACGGTGGCGCTCCAGCTTGGCAGCGTAGGCCTTGCCGGAGGCAATCTCACCCTCGAACCACTCCAGATTGCCCTCGTTACCGGGGAACACCTTGATGAAGTGCGGACGTGGCATGCCAGATTTCTCAACGCAGAAATCCATGATCTTGCGTTCATGCGAACGCACTTCTTCCACCATGGCACGTACGTGATCGCAAAGCGCTTCGACCTGCTTGGCAGAGAAGCGGAACGCCATCAGCTCACAGAGGATTTCATCTTGCAAGGCCTTGTAGCTCTTGTGCTGCGAACCGTTCTTTTGCAGCACTTCTTGCTGCTTTTCGAAGGCGGCACGGATAACAGCGAAGCGCTTGAGCACTTCTTCCTTCAATTCAGCCAGCGCAGCGGCGGAGATCGCGGCGGCCTTGCTGCCGTCTTCGTCTTCCTCTTCTTCCTCGTCTTCCAACTCAGGCTCTTCATCGCCCTCTTCGCTGGCAGCCATCGCTTCATCGACGCCGACATCGGTATCAATCAGGCCATCGACAACTTCGTCGACGCGCAGCTCATCCGTCTGCACCTTGTCGATCATGGACAGCAGTTCGGCAATCGTCGTTGGACAGGCGGCAATGGCCTGCACCATGTGCTTGAGGCCATCTTCGATACGCTTGGCGATTTCAATTTCGCCTTCACGGGTCAGCAAGTCAACCGTGCCCATTTCGCGCATGTACATACGCACCGGGTCGGTGGTGCGACCGAATTCGGAGTCCACGGTGGAAAGCGCCTGCTCGGCTTCTTCCACGGCATCTTCATCGGTCACGGCAGGTGGTGCATCCGACATCAGCAACGCTTCAGCATCCGGGGCTTCTTCATACACCTGGATGCCCATGTCGTTGATCATGCCGATGATGCCATCGATCTGTTCGCTATCCTGGATATCGTCCGGGAGGTGGTCGTTGATTTCGGCGTAGGTCAGGTAACCGCGCTCTTTACCGAGTACGATCAGGGATTTAAGTCGGGTGCGACGGACGTCCGCATCGTTACCGGACTGTACTTCAGACTTCTCGTTTTGTTGCTCTTCAGCCATGCTCGACCCCAAAACAGGTTGATCGGAAAACCTTGTATTATATATCAAAATGCCCCCTTAGAGGCCGGCAAAACTCGCGCATCGCTCAAGGCCCTAGCGTTTTAACCCTTGGTATGACCCCACCGGCTGCCTTGCAACAAGGTGCGCTGCTCCGTCGTAAGTGCCTGCAAACCCTTTTCCTGCGCCAAGGTCAGCAGCTCCGCAGCAGTCGACACCTGACGTTCCCAGGTAATCCGCAATTGCTGCAACGCACCTTCAAACTCTTCCTGCAACCCCATCGCTTCATCTGCCTGCATCAGCTCGGCGCTCAACTCCGTACGAAGCTGATCAGGCATCTCGCCCTGCACCGCATGCAGCAGTGCTGCAGAAGTCAACTGCGGGTTTTCGGTTGCCAGCGCCAGCAGGTGGCGCAGCACTTCATCCTCAGCCGTCTTGCCGGACACCAGCCGCATCTCCAATTGCGTTGCCAGCGCAGGCTTCATCAACAATAGATGAATCAACCGGCGCACCAGCGTAGGCGGCCTGCGCGTAGAGCGAGCAGGTTGCGAGGCCCTGCGCACGGCCGTCTGCTTCAGCCCCAGCGAACCTTCCAGCTCCTCCAGCGACATACCCGCCAGCTCAGCCACCCGCTTTCTCAGCAGCAAGCCCAGACGCGGCGCCTGAATCTGCTTCAGGATGGGCTCGGCCTCATTGACAAAGCGCACGCGGTCTTCTTGTGATTGCAGATCGTTTTCTTCGCTCAGCTTTTCAACCAGATATTGCGACAGCGGCAGCGCGCTTTGCATGGCGCGCTCAAACACTTCCTTGCCATGCGCGCGGACATAGCTATCCGGGTCGTGCTCTTGCGGCAAAAACAGAAAACTCAGTTTTAATCCGTCGGTCAACGCCGGCAGGCTATTCATGGCCGCACGCCATGCTGCCTTGCGACCCGCCGCATCACCATCAAAACAGAATACGACATCATCGGTCTGGCGCATCAACTTGTTGATGTGGAATGGCGTAGTCGCAGTACCCAGCGCGGCAACCGCATAACCTATGCCGTATTGCGCCAGCGCAACGACATCCATGTAGCCCTCGACCACCAGCGCGCGATTGGCTTCACGAATCGCACGGCGCGCCAGAAACAAGCCATAAAGCTCGTGACCTTTCTGGAACAGCGGGGTTTCAGGAGAATTCAGATATTTGGGACCAGCATCATCGCCTTCGCCACCCAGTACACGCCCGCCAAAACCGATCACCTGGCCCTTCTGGTCGTGAATGGGGAACATGATTCGATCACGAAAGCGGTCATACCGCCGTCCCTGTTCATTGGCAATGACAAGACCCGCCACCGTCAAGGTCTCGGACTGGTAGTCAGGCAACACGCTCTCAAGATTCTGCCAGCCAGAGGGAGCGTAGCCGATCTGAAATTTTGCCGCCACCTCTCCACTCAATCCGCGCCCCTTGAGATAGGCAATGGCTTTATCCGACTTTTTCAGTTCACCGCGATAGTAATGCATCGCCACCTGCAGCGCCTCGTGCATGCCGACGGCAGCCTGTTGCGCAGCCACCTCCTGTACCGTCCGCGCTTCCTGGGGCACCGTCATGCCCACGCGCTTGGCCAGGTCGTGCACCGCATCCACGAAGCCCAATCCCTGATATTCCATCAGAAAACCAAGCGCAGTCCCATGCGCCCCGCAGCCAAAGCAGTGATAAAACTGCTTGGTCGGACTCACAGTAAATGAAGGGGATTTCTCGTTGTGAAACGGACAGCAGGCCGCGTAGTTTGCACCCGCCTTCTTGAGCGGCACACTAGCATCCACCACGTCGACGATATCGACGCGGTTCAACAGTTCCTGAATGAAGCTATCCGGTATGGCCATAACAATGCCCTGAATAAGCGCCCATAACGGCGCATTGCCGCGTTGCGCCTCGCTCGCGCCCTCGCCGTACTAAATGTACTGTCTCGGCCCCCGCGCTCCGCGCGCCTTGCACTGCATCCGTCACGAGCACTTCTTCAGGGCATTTGGAGAAATATAAAACAAAAAAGGAGCTTGTCGCTCCTTTTCGTTCATTCCCCACTGAATGTCATGCAGGAAACTAACCACCCAGCCTCGCCTTGATCAGACCGGAAATACTGCCCATATCTGCACGCCCGACCACCAGCGGCTTCACGACAGCCATCACCTTGCCCATATCCTTGATGCCGGAAGCGCCGGATTCTGAGATCACGTTATCCAGCAGGGCGGCAATTTCGTCAGCAGTCAGCGGCTGCGGCAAATAAGTTTGCAGTACCGTAACTTCAAACTTCTCCACATCGGCCAGGTCGTGGCGATTGGCCGCTTCATACTGGCTGATCGAGTCACGACGCTGCTTGAGCATCTTCTCGATCGCCTCGATCACCTGCGTGTCATCCAGTTCGATACGCTCGTCCACCTCACGCTGCTTGATCGCAGCCTGAAGCAGCCGGATCGCACCCAGACGCAATGCGTCCTTGGCGCGCATCGCGGCCTTCATATCTTCAGAGATACGCGCTTTGAGTGACACAACAGCTGTCGCTTAGTAGAGCTTTGGAGGCAGAGTCTGATTGCGCAGACGGCGATATTGGCGCTTAACAGCAGCCGCAGCCTTACGCTTGCGTTCCCAGGTTGGCTTTTCGTAGAACTCGCGAGCACGCAGTTCAGTCAGCAGGCCAGTCTTTTCCATGATGCGCTTGAAGCGACGCAGGGCAACGTCAAACGGTTCGTTCTCTTTAACACGTACGGTAGTCATTGAAACCTTCTCTCCTTGAGAGACAACGAAAAAGTTTGCTATTCTAGCGAGCAGTTCACAATTAATCAATCGTTTTCAGGACTTACCCATTTGTTAGTACTCGGCATTGAATCTTCCTGCGACGAAACAGGCATCGCGCTCTATGACACCGACAAGGGGCTACTGGCGCATGCATTGCACTCGCAAATCAAAATGCATGCCGAATACGGCGGCGTCGTGCCGGAGCTCGCATCTCGCGACCACATTCGCCGCGTGCTGCCGCTCACCGCGCAAGTGCTGCGTGAAGCAGGTCTGGCACTGGGCGACCTCCATGCGATCGCCTACACCCAAGGTCCCGGACTTTCCGGCGCCTTGCTCGTGGGCACCAGCGTCGCCGAAGCGCTCGCCTTCACCTTGAACATTCCCACCATCGGCGTGCATCATCTGGAAGGCCATTTACTGGCCCCCCTGCTGGAAGAAAATCCACCGGCATTTCCGTTTATCGCCCTACTGGTCTCTGGCGGACATACGCAATTGATGCGCGTCTCTGACATAGGTGCATACGAATTGCTGGGTGACACCCTGGACGATGCAGCAGGCGAAGCCTTTGACAAGACCGCCAAATTGCTTGGGCTGGAGTACCCGGGCGGACCAGCTGTTTCCAAACTAGCCGAACAAGGTAAGGCAGGCCCACTGCGCCTGCCTCGCCCCATGCTGAATAGCGGCAACCTGGATTTCAGCTTCAGCGGGCTCAAGACCGCCGTGCTGACGGCCACCACGGCATCCCCCATGGATGATGCAGCCAAGGCAGATATTGCCTACGCGTTTCAGGAGGCCGTCGTAGACGTGCTCACGACCAAATGTGTCGCTGCCCTGAACCAAACCGGGCTGGAACGGCTGATCGTGTCCGGCGGCGTAGGCGCCAATAAACGGCTGCGCGCATCGCTTGACCACGCCGCCGTGAAAAACAGCTTCACGGTTTCTTACCCTCGCCTGGAGTTCTGTACCGACAACGGCGCCATGATCGCGTTTGCGGGCGCCATGCGACTGAAAAACGCGTCGCAGGGCAACCACGCCTTTACCGTCAGGCCTCGCTGGGATCTCGCTGAGCTGACCGCCCCCTGATGCAGGAAGCTACCTGGGCGGCTGATCGCCAGGTGTCGGCTTCTTGAAGCCAGCCTCGGTGCCGTCCAGCAATTTGCGGATATTGGATTGATGGCGCCAGACCAGCAGTGCGGAAAGCACCAGCACCGTGCCCGTCAGCAGATTGAAGCCGAAGAAAGAAGCCGCGTACACCGGTGCAAAACCGGCAGCAATCAGCGCCGATAGCGACGATACACGCCACATGTAGAACGCCAGCGCCCAAGTTGCCATTACGCTCACGCCCAGCCACAACGACAGGGCAAACAGAATGCCGGCAACCGTCGCCACACCCTTGCCACCCTTGAATCCGTAAAATACCGGGTACAAGTGCCCCAGAAACACGGCCACGGCCACCGCACACGCCCATTCGACCGTCAGCCCGAAATGCTGGGCCAGCCACACCGCCAGCCATCCCTTGCCGGCATCGCCAAGCAAGGTCAGCAACGCGGCGGCCTTCTTGCCGCTGCGCATCACGTTGGTCGCGCCTGGGTTGCCGGAACCCACGGTACGCGGATCAGGCAGCCCGAACAGTTTGCTCACTACAATCCCAAAAGAAATCGAACCTAGTAGGTAGGCTCCCAGCACAAAACCGAACTCATTCATTGCAGATGCTCTAGAATTTGGAAAAACTTATTTTACGCGAAATTCATGGACATCATTTTCCTGCAGGAAGTCAAAGTCGAAACCCGTCTCGGGGTGCCTGAGTGGGAGCGGCTACGCCCGCAAACCATCATTCTCGACATCGAACTTGCCATGCCGCACAGCCGCTCGTGTCAGTCCGACGCCATCGATGACACTATCGATTACGGACAGATCGTGGCACGGATACGCGAAACGCTGGCAGAACACAGATTCAAACTGGTCGAGGCGCTGGCAGAGCATGTCTGCCAGTTGATACTGACGGAATTCGGCACCCCCTGGGTCAAGCTTAAAGTGGGCAAGCCGGGGATTTTGCCAGGGGTGAAACAACTGGGGGTGGTGATCGAACGCGGCACGAAATTTTGACGCATACGACTGGCTCACACGCACAGAAAAGGCCGGGAATACCGGCCTTTTTTACATCCATTGCACAGCTGATTGTTATTGCGCCGAAGCCTCCGCCGCCTTCCAGCCGCCCCCCAGCGCCTTGAACAAACTGATAACTGCAGCCCGCTGAGCATTCTCGGCATCGATTTTTGCCAGCCTGGCCTGCAACACCTGACGATCCGCATCCAGCACTTCAAGACGGCTTGAAACACCGCCTTCATAGCGTACGTTGGCCAAGCGCTGGGTTTCCAGCAAGGCGGCAACGCGCTCCGACTCGGCCTTCAACATATCGCGCCCTGCGGACTGCGCATTCAGGGCATTGCGCACATCGCCAAAGGCATTTGCTACCGATTTTTTATATGCGGCCAGCGCCTGCGCCCGGCGCGCTTCGGTCGCCTTCACCGAGAAATCCAGACGTTTGGCATTGAAGATCGGCTGGGCAAATCCCAAGGCGAACTGGAATATCCCTGCCGGACCGGTAAACAACTTGGCCAGCGTAGCGCTCTCAAACCCCAGGTAACTGGTCAATGAAATGGTCGGAAAAAACTCCGCACGCGCCGCGTCTATCTTGGCATCTTCAGCCAGCAGATTCTGCTCCGCCTCGCGGATGTCAGGACGACGCAGCAGCAAGTCTGAAGGGAGCCCCTCAGGCACCCACAGGGTATCTAGCGCAGCCACCTCGCCACGTGTCACTTTGCCCGTCATCACATCGCGCGGTGAACGGCCCAGCAGAATGGCAAGCACGGATTCGAGATTTTCCTGAGACTTGAGCGCACCGCTCAACTGCGAGCGCACTGCCGCCTCTTCTGCCTCCGCCTGGCGCACTTCATAATCTGAACCGACGCCGTTCTTGATCCGCACACGCAGCAAATCCAGGCTGTCCTGACGCGATTTGAGTACATCGCTTATCACGGCCACCTGCTGATCAGCCGCCTGCAAATTGAAGTACTGCTGGGTCACGTCGGCAGTCAGGGTCAACAGCACGGTTTCACGCCCGGCTCGTGCCGCCAGCAACTGCGCGCGCGCGGCATCGCTTGCGCGGCGATACTTGCCCCACACATCTAGTTCATAACTGGCATCTATCGTCAGGCGCGCATTGTTCTGCTGGCGCGACATCCCGCTGAACAAAGGCATGGCCGTCACTTCAGAAACGCCTTTATGGTTGCCGCCGCCATTCACCGTCACGATTGGATAGCGGTCGGCATCGGTGATGCCCAGCGCCGCCTCGGCCTCCTGGATACGGGCCGCAGCCGCTTCTACATCGTGATTGTGTTGCAGGGCTTCATCGATCAGGGCATCAAGCACCGGATCCTTGAACAGCCCCCACCAGCGTTCGCCTGCGGCGCCAGCCTGAGTCACGCCTTGCGAGGTCGCGTTCCATGCCTCGGGCAGCAAGGGGGTTGGCTTTTCGTGCGTCGTTTGCAGCAGGTTGCACCCCGACAGCAGCGCGGTTGCCAGCGCAATGGTCAATAGCGATTTACGCATCAATTACCTCTTTTTTCTTGTCGTTTCGTGCAATGAGCTTGTAAAACAAGGGCACAAAGAAGATCGCCAGGAATGTCGCTGCCAGCATGCCACCCATCACGCCTGTACCCACTGATTGCCGTGCACCGGCACCCGCCCCGGTGGAAATCGCCAATGGCAATACCCCGAGAATAAAGGCCAGCGAGGTCATCAGGATGGGCCGGAACCGCAAGCGCGCCGCTTCCAGCACCGCATCACGCGCCGACATGCCATCTTCATGCTGCTTCATGATGGCGAATTCGACGATCAGGATGGCGTTCTTGGCCGCGAGGCCTAGCAGCGTCACCAGGCCGATCTGGAAATACACGTCATTGGTCAGCGGCGGAATCGGCACACCAGGCAACAGGGTTGCATAAGCCAGATTGCGCACCCAGACCATGGCCAGCGCCCCGAACAATCCGAACGGCAATGCCAGCAATACCGCGAACGGCAGTGTCCAGCGCTCGTACAAAGCGGCCAGAATGAAGAACACCATGACCACCGCCATACCCAATGCCAAGCCGGAAGCCCCGCTGGAACGCTTCTCCTGATACGAGGCTCCGCTCCACTCATAGGTAAAATCAGGTGGCAGGACTTCCTTCATGATTTTTTCCACTTCCGCCAAGGCCTGACCCGAACTGATCCCCGGCATGCCAGCGCCCAGAATCTTCACGGAAGGGAGATTATTGAAGCGGTTCAAGGTCTCAGGCCCGGTGCTGTATTTCACCGTCGCAAATGCAGAAATCGGCACCATCTGGTTATTCGCGCCGCGCACATGCAGCGCGCCGATATCCTCCGGCTTTTTGCGGTACTCCTTGTCCGCCGACATCAATACCTGCCAGGTACGTCCATACTTATTGAAATCGTTGACGTAGTAGGTTCCCAAGGTCGCGGACAAGGTATTGAAAGCCTCTTCCAGATTGACGCCCAGCGCAGCCGCACGTGAACGATCCACATCCACGTACAGCTGCGGGGTTTGCGCACGCCAGAGCGTTTGCGTAAAGGCTAATGCCTTGTCTTGCGCCGCCTTGGCCAGGAAAGCCTGTACGACTTCATTCAGCTTCTGCGGGCCGCCTTCGCCGTGGTTCTGGATATTGACTTCAAACCCGCCGGAATTGCCCAGGCCAAAAATGGCAGGCGGATTAAACGCCAGCGCCAGCCCTTCTTTAATGCCGGCCGTCTTACCATAAAACTCGCCGACCAGCGCTTGCGAAGGCATCTTGCGCTGATCCCACGGTTTCATCGAAGCAAAGATAGTCGCGGCACTATTCTTGAATGATCCCCCCAGGAAATCCATGCCCGTAAAAGCAACGGCATATTGATTTGCAGGGTTGGATTTGATCGCATCCGTTACCTGCTGCACCACCTTGTCGGTACGTTGCAGGCTCGCCCCGTCCGGCAGGAAGACCGCGGCAATGTAGTACCCTTGATCTTCATCTGGCACCAGCGAGGTCGGTGTCATGTGCCAGAGTTGCACGGTAGCCGCCACCATCAACAGGAACAGCACAATACCGACCGCAGCGCGCTTCAGCATCCAGTTCACCCCGCCGGTATAGCGCTGCGTGAGCCAGCTAAAAAAGCGGTTAAAAGTGCGGAAGAAGCCGTTCACCTGTTTGTGCTCCGGCTTGAGGATGACGGCGCACAGGGCCGGGGTCAGTGTCAGCGCCACCAACCCGGAGATCGACACGGCAATGGCAATGGTAATCGCAAACTGACGATACAACTCGCCGGCCAGCCCTCCGATGAAGGCAATCGGCACGAACACCGAGATCAGCACCAGCATGATGGCGATGACCGGCCCGGTCACTTCACGCATGGCTTCGATCGCGGCAGCACGCGGATTGAGTCCGTGTTCGTGCATCAGCCGCTCGGCGTTCTCCAGCACCACGATGGCATCGTCCACCACGATACCGATTGAGAGCACCATCCCGAACAGCGTCAGGGTATTGATGGAGTAGCCCAGCGCATACAATCCGGCGAATGTGCCCAGCAGCGAGACAGGCACCGCCAACGTCGGGATCAGGGTTGCACGGAAATTCTGCAAGAAGATGAGAACGACCAGAAACACCAACACCATGGCCTCCATCAAAGTCTTCACCACTTCATGGATAGAGACTTTGACGAAGCGCGTGGTATCGTAAACAACCGCACGTTCCAGGCCGCTTGGGAAATGTTCCGCCATTTCTGCGACGGTCTTGTTCACTTCCTCGGCAACGCCCAACGCGTTGGCTCCGGGTTGCAGAAACACCCCAACCAGGGTTGCCGACTTCCCGTTCACCCGTCCCACGAAATCATAATCCTTGGAACCCAGCTCGATACGCGCGATATCCTTGAGGCGCACTTCCGCGCCAGTCGCGCTGGATCGCACGATGATACCTTCGAACTGGCTGACATCGGACAACCGCTCCTGCGTCGTGATGGTGTACACCAAGTCCTGATCGCCACCGTTCGGGCTCTGGCCGATCTTACCAGGGGCAAACTGTGCATTCTGGCTGTTAATCGCGCCGGTGATTTCAGCGACTGATATCCCCAGTTGCTTCATGCGATCCGGTTTCAGCCAAATGCGCATGGCATAGTCTTTGGCACCAAAGATCTGCACGTTCGTTGTCCCAGGAATACGCTTGATGCGATCCAGAACGTTCAACGTGACATAGTTGCTGATGGTCAGATCATCCATCGTGCCATCAGGGGACAAAAATGCGATCACCTGCAGAAAGGACGATGACCCTTTCTCTACCGTCACGCCCTGGCGACGGACTTCTTGCGGCAAGCGTGCTTCTACCTGCTTGACGCGGTTATTGACGTTGAGTGCGGCCTGGTCTGCGTCGGCACCAATGTCAAAAGTCACCTGGATTTCCAGCACCCCGTTGGAAGCCGACGTCGAACCCATGTACATCATGTGCTCGACACCATTGATCTGGGATTCCAGCGGTGCAGCTACCGTCTGTTCCAGCACCTCGGCTGAGGCACCCGGGTAGACCGCGCGCACCGTCACCACCGGCGGAGCGATTTCAGGATACTGCGCAATCGGCAAGCTGCGCATGGCCGCCAGTCCGGCCAACACGATAAAGATGGACAGCACCGCCGCAAAAATCGGTCGATGAATAAAGAATTTTGAGAAGTTCATGTCGTGTCTCTAGTTAGCTCGATGCGCCACTGGCTGCGACTGGATTCGTATCCGTCTTGGCGGCGGGCTTGCTCAGACTGACAGGCATCCCGGGACGCAACTTCATCAGCCCATCCACGATCACCTGGTCACCCGCCTGCAATCCGCTGCGTACCACCCACAGTTTTTCATCCGCATTGCCATTGATCCACTCGGCCACGTCGATCGGCCGAGGCTCGGCAACCAATGTACCGTCCTTGTTCTTGACGACCACCATGACCATCTTGCCCTTAGGTCCCTCCACCACAGCGCGCTGCGGCACGGTGAGCGCATTCCGACGCTCAGCTCCCTCCAGCAGCACACGCACGAACAGACCGCTCTTGATGACGCTGCCCGGATTCGGCAGGGTCGCGCGCATTTCCAGGGTCCCGGTCTGGCTACTTACGGTTGGCGAGACGAAGTTGATTTTCCCGACCCCCCCCAGCGGGCTGCCATCACGCTGCAGCAGTTTCACATGGTATCCACCCTTGGGCAGCACCAGCGTGCCCTGCACCACCTCATGTTCCTGACGTTGACGTTCCGCATCGGCCACATTAAAGGTCACGTAAAGGGGGTCCAGCTGTACCAGCGTGGTCAACAGGCTGTCTCCCGTTGTACTGACCAGCGAACCCTCCTGACGCAATGCGCGTCCGGCAACCCCGTTGATCGGTGCATGTACGCTGGCGTACTCAAGATTGAGCTGCGCTTCCTTCAACTGCGCACGGGCTTGTTCGAGGCGCGCCTTTGCCGCCTGAACATCCGCAGCACTCACTTGTGCGGACGAACTTGCATCATCCGCTTCCTTGCGACTGATGGCGTGCGCTTCGGCCAGATTGGCCATGCGCTCCCGCTCACGACTGGCCTGCGCTGCTGATGCCTCGCTGCGGCTAATATCCGCTTCGGCAGTGACCACCGCAGCCTTCGCAGACGACACGGCAAGGGCCAACGGCCGCGGATCCAGCTGGAAGAGTGGCTGCCCGGCCTTCACCGGTGCACCTTCTTCGTAAAGACGCTGTTCAACGTGGCCGGTCACGCGTGCCCGCACCTCGACTTCACGCGAACCTACCGTCTGGCCGACATACTCATAACTGACCGGCACCGTCGCCGGCTTGACTTCAGCGACAGCCACCTCAGGCGGCGGCATGTGCGCCATGGGATTGCCGCCAGCGTCCTGAGGCGATTTGCTGCACGCCCCCAGACCTATGGTCATCAGTACCAGCAAAGCCGTTTTAATGTTCAGCGATGGCAGAGGAGTGTTGAAGGCTGACATGCGATTTCCTTGAGTAATAGCGACGCCATGTCGTTGGCGTAAAACGGCGACGGAATTGTTGTACGCATTTTTAATAGTTCGCATGTTACATACATTCATGCGTGTATGTAAATATATTTATGCTAGAATGTCCAGATGAATCCTAAGGTCTCTCCGTAGTTATCGCCCCGATATGGCCCGCAAAACCAAAGAAGAAGCGCTGGAAACACGCAACCGCATCCTCGATGCGGCAGAAATCGTTTTTCAACGCAACGGGGTATCCCGCACCACGCTCGCCGACATTGCCACCGAGGCGAGCGTAACGCGCGGTGCCATTTACTGGCATTTTGAGCACAAAGTAGACATGTATGACGCGATGATCCAACGGATCGTCGCACCACTCGAACAACGCTTAGCGGAATTGCAATCCCAACAGCACGACAACCCGCTGACCTATGTGCGAGCGCTCATCCTATCTATCCTGCACGACCTCGTGCACAATCCCAGACACTTCCGCGTATTCGAAATTGCTTGGCACAAATGTGAAGTCGTCGGTGAAATGGCTAAAATTCGTGACCTTCACATGGAATGTGGCCGACGCTTTCTGAATATCATGGAAGAGGCCTTGCAGCTTGCACAAAAACGCAATTTCTTACCCCCAAATGTAAGTACCTCTCAAACGGCAGTTGGACTAATGGCCATTATGGATGGTCTAGTTGTTAACTGGACACTCGATCCACAACTATTTTCTCTTGACGACATGGCGGCCAACATTGTCGACACCTATATCGCAGGTCTACAAATTCCACCCGTTCGGTAATAATTCAACCACGGGGGTGATGCTGCGCATGTAGCTGTTTTAACCGCTCCCGTGCCACATGCGTGTAAATCTGCGTTGTCGAGATATCCGCATGCCCCAGCAGCATCTGCACGACACGCAAATCAGCCCCATGATTCAGCAAATGCGTCGCAAACGCGTGGCGCAGCACATGCGGCGACATGGGCTTGGTGATGTCAGCCAGCTTGGCATAGCGCTTGATCAGATACCAGAATGCCTGCCGGCTCATGGCCTCGCCGCGCTGGGTAATGAATAGGCTCTCACTCAAGCGCTGCTCCAGTATCATCGGACGTGACTGCTCAAGATAACGCCGAATCCAGTCCAGCGCCTCTTCGCCCAAAGGCACCAGACGCTCCTTGCTGCCTTTGCCCATCACGCGAACGACGCCCATGTCGAGACTGACCTCGCTGACTTTGAGATTCACCAGTTCGGAGACGCGCAACCCTGTGGCATACAGCGTTTCCAGCATGGCCCGATCACGCAGCCCAAGCAGTTGCTGCACGTCCGGCGCGTTCAGTAAAGCAACAACCTCGTCCTCCCCAAGACTCTTGGGCAAACTGCGCGGCAACTTGGGAGAAGCAATTTGCAAGGTCGGATCGACAGAGATCTTGCCTTCACGCAGGGCATACCGATAAAACCGGTGCAGACTGGCCATCAGGCGACTGATGCTGCGTGGCTTTACCTGCGGAAAACGTGCAGCGAGGTAGTGCTCCACTTCTGCACGTCCTGACTGCAGAAGCAATACGGCCCCATCTTTCTCCAGCCACTCAGCGAACTGGGCAAGATCGCGCCGGTAGCTTTCCAGCGTATTTCTGGACAAGCCCTCTTCCAGCCAAAGCCGGTCGATAAACTCATCCAGCAATGCCTGGTTTTCTTCTTTCATGTTCCAGTAACCACTGTTTGATGTTGAGCGGGCCATTTTCACGGCCTTGCATGAAGCCACCCATCCCATACTTGCCCACGACACGATGGCAAGGAATGACCAGTGCGATGGGATTGGCACCACAAGCATTCGCCACAGCACGAGGACCTGAGCCGACGTGATCGGCCAACTGGGCATAACTCCACGTTGCTCCGACCGGTATCGTTTGCAGGGCACGCCAGACGCGCTGCTGGAACTCTGTCCCCTCGACCTTCAAGGGAATATCCAGCGGCGCAGCAGCGTCCGTCAGATAGGCAGCGATCCAGTGACAGATGGCCCTTGCATCGTCCGCTTGGGGCAAGTGGGTGGGCGTTGATTGAGGTAAAAACGCGAGACTTACCAGATGACCCTCCGCCACCCTTATCCCGATCGCCCAGAACGGCGCAGCCACTACCGCCTCAAATTTACTGTCCATGCATGCATGTTACCGCAATAAAAAACCCCACGTCTTGCGATCGTGGGGTTGTTTTCGGTGCGAAGCAGAATTTACTCTGCCGCGACATCCTTCTCGCGTGCCTTCAGCTTCTCCTTGATACGTGCGGACTTGCCGGAACGCTCGCGGAGGTAGTACAGCTTGGCGCGACGGACATCGCCGCGACGCTTCACTTCGATGCTGGCGATCAGTGGGGAGTACAGTTGGAATGTACGCTCAACACCTTCACCCGAAGAAATCTTACGCACGATGAAGGAAGAGTTCAGACCGCGGTTACGACGCGCGATCACTACGCCTTCGTAAGCCTGAACGCGCTTGCGCGTACCTTCAACCACGTTTACGCCAACCACCACGGTGTCACCCGGGGCGAAGTCAGGAATGGTCTTGCCCAGACGAGCAATTTCTTCCTGTTCCAGCATCTGGATAATGTTTGCCATTTTCACAGTTCCTTTTAATTGTGAGGATCTTGTTCCTGCTCGTACTCTGCGAGCAGCCGAGATTCCTCTTTCGTCAACGACCTTGCGGCCAGTAAATCCGGGCGCTTGTCCCGGGTCCGCCCCAGCGATTGTTTCAATCGCCAGCGCTTGATCTCTTTATGGTGACCGGACATCAATACTGCAGGGACCGGTTCACCTTCATATACTTCAGGCCTCGTGTAGTGCGGGCAGTCCAGTAGCCCATCCACGAAGGAATCTTCGATCGCAGAGTCCGCATCGCCTAAGGTGCCGGGCAGTTGCCTGACCACTGCATCGATCAGCACCATGGCCGGCAGTTCACCACCAGACAACACATAGTCACCAATCGAATACTCTTCGTCGACCACGCGGTGCAACAGGCGCTCATCCACGCCCTCGTAACGACTTGCCAGCAGCACCAGTCCGGGCATTGCCGCCAATTCAAGCACCGCCGCATGCGTCAGCGGTTTGCCTTGCGGCGACAGGTGAATCACTCTCGGCGCATCGACACCTGCTTCTCTCTGGCGAATCTTCGCTGCGTTGATCGCCTTTTCAAGCGGCTCAGACAGCATAACCATGCCGGGACCACCACCGTATGGCCGGTCATCCACGGTTTTGTAGCTATCGGTCGTAAAATCGCGCGGATTCCACAACTTCAATTCGTAAATTTTTTTTTCCAACGCCCTTGAGGTCACGCCAAATTTCGCGAGTGCCTCAAACATAGGCGGGAACAACGTCACCACATCAAACTGCAACGGCACTTTCGCTTGGGTAATGCTCAAAACTCCGCGTCCCAATCCACCACCATCCGCTTGCCCGACAGATCGACTTCCAACACAACCCGGTCGATATAGGGAACCAAGCGTTCGCGCTCGCCCTTAACCACCATGACGTCGTTGGCCCCTGTCGCAAACAATTCGGTAATCTTTCCGAATTTCACCTGCTGCAGGTTCTCGACTTCGAGTCCTACCAGATCCGACCAGTAGTACTCGTCGGCGTCAGGTTCGGGCAGTTCGGCACGGGGCACGCCTACCGGCTTGCCCTTGAGCCTGAATGCCTGGTCGCGATCTTCGATGCCCGAGAGCTTGGCCACCAGATGGTCACCATGCACTTTGGCATCTTCGACAGTAAACTCACGCCATCCGGTTTCGGTTTGCACCCACCATACGGGATAGTCAAACAGACCATCCAGCATCTCGGTGTCCGGATTTACATTGACCCAGCCCCGCACGCCGTACGGGACGGCAATGCGCCCCATCACCACCAAATCAGGCGGCGACAAGGGAATTAGGCAGCCTTGCCAGCTTGCTTGACCAGCAGTGCAACGCGATCAGACAGCTGTGCACCGTTGTTGCGCCAGTAAGCGATACGCTCGCTGTTCAAGCGCAGGCCTTCTTGACCTTCGGCAGCAGTTGGATTGTAGAACCCTACGCGTTCGATGAAGCGGCCGTCGCGACGATTGCGCGAATCAGCAACTACAACGCTGTAGAAGGGGGACTTCTTCGCGCCACCGCGGGCGAGACGAATGATCACCATAGTGTTATCTCTTTAGCCAATTAACAGAAAGGGGCGGATTTTACGTTATTTTTTATAGTGTTGGCAAGAACTATCCAGCTATTTGTATCGCGTGGGATCATCCAGCCCGGCGGCCGCGAATCCGGCGCTGCGGAAACGGCATGAATCGCATACGCCACAGGCATGCCCGGCGCTATCGGCCTGGTAACAGGATACGGTAATCGCGTAATTCAGACCTAGCGCGTGGCCACGTTGAATAATTTGCGCCTTGTTGAGATCAATCAGCGGCGCATGAATACGCAAAGGCTGCCCTTCTACCGCTGACTTGGTCGCAAGATTTGCCATGCGTTCAAAGGCTGCGACGTATTCCTTGCGGCAATCGGGGTAGCCGGAATAATCCAGCGCATTCACGCCGATAAAAATGTCATTGGCGCCCAGCACCTCGGCCCAGGCCAGTGCCAGTGACAACATGATGGTGTTGCGCGCTGGGACGTAGGTGACTGGAATACCCTCCGTCATCGCCTCGGGCACAGCGATATTGGTGTCGGTCAACGCTGAGCCGCCAAATGTCGATAGGTCAAGTTGAAACACACGATGCTCGGTTGCGCCCAGCGTCTCAGCTACACGCTTTGATGCATCCAGCTCCGCGACATGACGCTGGTGATAATCAAAGCTCAAGCAATAGCAGGCATAGCCCTCGCTCTTGGCAATGGCCAACACTGTGGCGGAGTCCAGTCCGCCCGACAGGAGTACAACAGCTTTCTTCATTTACCTGGCGTCTCGCCCCACAAAATTTTATGCAACTGCACCTGCATGCGCACTGGCAGCCTGTCTTGCAACACCCACTCTGCCAACGCGGCCGGTGGCAACGAACTGTAGACAGGAGAGAACAGCACCGGGCATTTTTCTGCAATGGCACGGTCTGCCAACACCCGTTTTGCCCAGTCGTAATCGCTGCGGTCGCACAGCACGAATTTCACTTCGTCCTTGCGCTTGAGATGATCCAGATTGCTCCAGAGGTTTTTTTCAACCTCCCCCGAACCTGGCGTTTTAACATCGAGAATCACTGATACACGGGGATCAACGCCACCGATTTCCATGGCACCGCCCGTTTCTAGCGACACATCGAAGCCGGCGTCGCATAACGCCGTCAGGAGTGGCAAACAGCCCTTCTGAGCCAGGGGCTCTCCGCCGGTAACAGTCACGTACCTAGCACCGAAGGCCGCAACCTGTTCCAGAATCTGCGCCTGCGTCAGGTTTTTCCCACCCTGAAACGCGTAGGCGGTATCACAGTATCCGCAGCGTAGCGGGCAACCAGTCAACCGCACAAAGACGGTAGGTAAACCCACACGGGAGGACTCCCCTTGCAGGGAGTGGAAAATTTCGTGGACTTTCAGCACGGCAGGAACTAGTTCTTGGATTTGACCGATTCCAGCACAGCCAAGCGCTTCTTGGCGAGCGGCGCGGCATCGCTCAATGGATATTTGGCCACAATCTCGCGCAAGGTCTGCTTGGCGCTGTCAATGTCGGAAAGCTGGATCTGGCTATTGGCGATGTTGTACATCGCATCCGGCACCTTGTGGTTATCCGGGTAAAGCTTGATCAGCTTCTGCTGGCTGGCAATGGCTGCCTTGTAATTCTTTTGCGAAAAATGCGAATACCCGATCCAGTACTGGGCTGGCGCCGCGTATTTGCTGGAAGGATAGGCATCAAGGAACTTCTCGAATGCATCGATAGCGTCCTTGTGCTTACCCGCCTTGGAAAGGTCAAGCGCGGATTCATACGTCTTCAGTTCGGCGGCACTGTCTGCCACAGGCGCAGCAGCCACAGGCGCGGCTACGTTCGCAGTCGTTGGTGCTGGCGTAGGGGCAGACTCAGCAGGCTTGCTTGAAGCAACCGCGCCGCTTTCCAGCTTGCGCAGACGACCGTCCAGATCCGCATAGAGATCGCGCTGACGTTGTTGCGCCAGCTCAATTTCATGGCTATTCACTTCCAGTTGGCCGCGCAGTTTGCTGATCTCAGTGTTGAGTCGATCAATCTGCGACAACAGATCGACCGACTGCGACTTCTGCTCGTTCAGGCGCTGCTCAAGCGCCTGACGCAACTTCTCAGAAGCATCCAGCTTGGTCTGCAGATCCGTGATGCGCTGGTCCTGTGTCTCCTTGACGTACTTGCGGAGCTTGACGATTTCGTCACGCGCATCGTTGTCGGCGAACAACGCCGCCTGGGATGCGCCACAGAACAACAGCAGCAGGAACGGAAGCAGCAGACGCATGGTCATTACTCGCCAGCGTAAACGAAGTCAGCGCGACGGTTTTGCGACCAGCAGGATTCAGCCTGTTCGCTGCAACGTGGCTTTTCTTCGCCGTAGCTGACAGTTTCGATCTGCTTGTCGGAAGCGCCGTAGACATTCAGCACTTTCTTGACGGCTGCAGCACGACGCTGACCCAGTGCCAGGTTGTATTCGCGGCTACCGCGGTCATCGGCGTTGCCCTGCACAGCCACCTTGGCGTTCGGATTGGCGATCAAGTACTTGGCATGCGCTTCAACCAGCGGACGGTACTCGGCCTTCACTTCATCTTTGTCGAAATCGAAGAACACATTGCGCTTGGAAAGAATGTTGTTCGGGTCAGTCAGCGGGTTCACGGCGCCAGCAGGCTGCGAAACCGCAGCAGTGGTCGCATCGGTAGAAGACGCCGCTTGTGCTGGCGCAGTTTGCGCTGCAACCGGGCTCTTGTCTTCAACAGCCGCCTTGGGCTCCTCCTTCACTGGCTTGCTGGAACATGCAGCCAGCAGGGAAACCAGCACAACGCTCATGACTAAACTCTTATTCATTTCAACACTCCTTTAAAAAATCTAGCTACAAAATTCGATCTAACTACAAAATTCGTCTGTCCGAACCTTACTTCATCCAAGGCCCCCAGGACGGCTCACGCACATCCCCACCGGATTCGCTCAAACGTTGCTTGGTACGTCCATCGGCAGAAACAATGGACAACACGCCCTTGCCATTGAGGTTCGTGGCGTAGAGGATCATTTTGCCGTTAGGCGCAAAGCTGGGCGACTCATCCTGCGCGGATTCGCTCAACAACTGCGCCTGACCGGTCGACAGTTCTTGCTGCGCCACACGGAAGCGGCCCGCTTCACGGCGGATATACGTCAGCAGTTTGCCATCGGGCGAGAAATGTGGGCTCACATTATAGGTTCCCTCGAAGGTCACGCGCTGCGCATCGCCGCCCAAGGTCGACATCCGATAAATCTGCGGGCTACCGCCACGATCCGAGGTGAAATAAACCCACTTGCCGTCTGGTGACCATTCCGGCTCAGTATCGATGGCATTGCTGTGCGAAAGCTGCTGTAACCCGGTGCCATCGGCATTGATCAGGTAGACCTGCGAATTGGCGCCATAGGTCAGCACAATTGCCAAGCGGCTACCATCGGGCGACCAGGAAGGTGCACTGTTGTTACCCTTGAAATTCGCCAGCACCTGCCGTTGGCCAGTAACCAGGGACTGCACAAAAATGACCGGCTTCTTCTTCTCGAACGAGACATACGCCAGTTTGTTGCCATCAGGCGACCAAGACGGGGAAATTATTGGCTCGGTAGAGGCCAGCACGGTTTGCGGATTGCCGCCATCGGCATCGGCCACCTGCAGCTGGAAACGGTTGCCCTGCTTGACGATGTAAGTAATGCGCGTATCGAACACGCCCTTCTCGCCCGTCATTTTCTCGTAAATCACATCGGCGATCTTGTGGGCCGTACTGCGCAACTGCGCCGGCGTAATGTCGTATTCAAGTCCAGCCAGGGAGTTCTGCTTCAGCACGTCAAGCAGGCGGAAAGACACTTTCAGGCGGTTGTTGGCCTGCAGCTCCACCTTGCCGATCACCAGCGCCTGCGCCTGCAGAGCCGCCCATTCGGGGTATTTGACCTCAGCCAGGTCATGCGGCTGATTGGTCACACCACGCGTCTCTAATGCACGGAACAAACCACTGCGACGCAGATCGGCATTGATGATGGTCGCGAGATTTTCCGGCTGTACCGTTGGCTGCGCAAACGGTACGACTGCAATTGGTATCTGCTGTGCTGCACCGCCGACGATCTCGATTGTGAGGGCGGCCTGCGCATTGCCAATAGCCGTTGCCATCAGAACCAACAGGAATGAAATTGTACTTTTCAACATGGGCATCATTATAAATCAGTTGTCGTCGTTAGGCCGGAACTCAAGGTTTAAGTCTCGCAATAGCGCAAAAAGTTCAGGCTCACGCGGCACGGGCAGTGGTTGCGCCTGCAAAATGGCGCGCTCAACCGCCTGATCACAAGCCGAGATGTTGCTGCTCTTCTGCAGGCGCGGCGTGCCGACCACTTCACCGGTCGGCATCAACGAAATGCTGAATTTCAGCACCGGCTTGCCGCTGCCGCACACCTGACGGTTCACGAAACGCTTGATCTTCGCTTGTATCTTGGCGCTGTATTCGGCCACCGCCCCGCCGGAGGCAGCCGCCTGCACTTGGGCATTCTTCGCGGCGGCAATCTGCTGTGCCTCCTGCTTCTGTGCCTGGGAAGGATCATCCTCCTCCAACATTGCACGTTTAAGATCCTCAAGACGCTTGGCCTCCTCTTTCTTGGGATCAGGCTTGGGTGCCACTTCCTTCTTGGGTTTGGGCTCCGGTTTTGGTTCTGGCTTGGGCTCTAGCTTAGGTTTCACCGGAGGCTTGGGCTTCACCTGGATGTCGGCTTTGGGTTCGGGCGCAGGCGCAGGCTTGGGTTCCGGCGGAGGTTCAACCTTAGGTTCCGGCTTAGGCAGTTCAGGTCTGGGCTCAACCTTGTGCACAGGCTGCGCCGGCAGACTGTCCCACAACTCGACCTCAGCCACCTGCATGGGCTGAACGCTCTTCAAGCTGAAGGTCATGACAAGCAGGCCGAAGAAAAAACCGTGCACGAGCAGCGACAGTACGCCTGCCCGCCACACGACCTGATTTTCTCGCTGACGATGATGGTTCATGGCTTGAGCGCTCAGGTTGCCGGTTGCAGCAACAGCCCGACCTTCTCCACTTTGCCTTGCTTGAGCATGTCCATGACGCTGATCAACTCCTCGTAGCGCACGCTTTTGTCCGCGGCAATCACCACTGATTGCTCCGGCGCCTTCGCCACTTTCTGGCGGATGGCATAGAGAATCTCATCGCGCTGCATGCGCTTACCGTCCAGTTCCAGCCCCTTGTCAGCCTTGACCGTCACCACCATAGGGGCGACTGCCTGCTTCAGCACTTGCCCAACCTTGGGCAACTCGACCACACCGGGATTCGTCATCGGCGCCGTGATCATGAAAATCACCAGCAACACCAGCGTCACGTCGATATACGGAACAACGTTGATTTCATTCTTGAGCCGACGAACACGACGTCCGCGGGAAACCGTGCCGGCCATCAGGCCTTCCTCTGCAGAATGTTGGAGAACTCTTCGATAAAGCTCTCGTAGCGCACCGCCAGGCGGTCCACGTTGGAAGTAAAGCGATTATAGGCAATCACGGCAGGAATCGCCGCGAACAGGCCCATCGCCGTGGCGATCAGCGCCTCGGAAATTCCGGGCGCCACATGGGCAAGCGTGGCCTGCGCCACGTTCGCCAGGCCGCGAAAAGAATTCATGATGCCCCACACCGTCCCGAATAGGCCGATGTAAGGACTGACCGAACCAACAGAGGCCAGGAAAGGCAGATGCGCGTCCAGGTCGTCCATTTCACGGTTGTAGGCGGCCCGCATGGCACGACGCGCGCCTTCCATGATATCGCTCGCCTCCATGCCGCCCTGACGCTTGAGCTTGGCGTATTCCTTGAAGCCGGCCTCGAAAATCGCCGCCATGCCCTGTGCGCTGCGGCGACCGGTCGTCACGCTTTCATACAACTTATTGAGATCGCCACCGTTCCAGAACGCATGTTCGAAGGCAATGGCCTCATTGTCTGCGCGGTTGATCATCGCCACCTTGATGAAGATGTACCACCATGACATCAGCGAGGCGATCAACAACAACAGCATCACCGCCTGCACCGGCAGCGTAGCGCCAGTGATCAGGCTAATGACGGACATATCTTGTGCAGCGTTCATGCAAGCTCCTGTATTTTGCTTCTCAATAGCGCCGGCAATGACACCGGCCTAAATCCATCCGCCGTCACGCTCACCACCACCACGTGGGCCGTGACTAGTTTTTCTTCGCCGCGCCAGATTTCCTGCTCGAATTCCAGCACACAACGCCCCAGCTTTGCGATACGCGCCAGTACGTGCAGCTCGTCATCGAACAACGCCGGGCGCAGATAATCCAGCGCCATGCTGCGCACCACGAACACCACGCCCGCCTGCAGGCGCATTTGGTTCTGCTCGAAACCCAGGCTACGCAGCCATTCGGTACGGGTACGCTCAAAAAATTTCAGATATTCCGCGTGATAAACCACGCCACCCGCGTCGGTGCTCTCGTAGTACACCCGCACCGGCCAAGAGAACGTAGACTGATCACTCACGCCACAGCTCCCCACTCGCCATGGTCTTGGGCACTGGCAAGCCGAAATGCTGATACGCAAGCTGCGTCGCCACGCGACCGCGCGGCGTGCGCATCAGGTAGCCCTGCTGGATCATGTAGGGTTCCAGCACGTCTTCGATGGTGTCGCGTTCTTCGCCGATGGCAGCCGCCAGATTGTCCAGCCCGACAGGACCGCCGCCGAACTTCTCCAGCACGGCCAGCAGCAGCTTGCGGTCCATCACGTCAAAGCCGAACTTGTCGACGTCCAGCATCAGCAACGCCGCATCGGCGATTTCAGCCGACACCGTGCCGTCACTCTTGACCTGCGCATAGTCGCGCACCCGCCGCAACAAACGATTGGCGATCCGCGGCGTACCGCGCGAACGCTTGGCGATTTCGAACGCACCAGCTGCATCCATCGTCACCTCCAGCAAGCTGGCCGAGCGATGCACGATGCGTCCGAGTTCCTCTGGCGTATAAAACTCCAGGCGGGCCACGATGCCGAAACGGTCGCGTAGCGGGTTAGTCAGCATGCCAGCGCGCGTCGTCGCCCCAACCAGAGTGAATGGCGGCAAATCGAGCCGTACCGATCTGGCCGCGGGGCCTTCGCCTATCATGATATCGAGGCGGTAATCTTCCATCGCCGGATAGAGAATTTCCTCGACGACAGGTGACAAGCGATGGATCTCATCGATGAACAGCACATCATTGGGTTCAAGGTTGGTCAGCAATGCCGCTAGGTCGCCCGCACGCTCCAGCACCGGCCCGGAAGTCTGGCGCAGGTTCACGCCCATCTCACGCGAAATAATGTGTGCCAGCGTGGTCTTGCCCAAGCCCGGTGGGCCGAACAGCAACACATGGTCCAGTGCTTCAGAACGACCACGCGCAGCGTTGATGAAGATTTCCAGCTGCCCGCGCGCTTTTTCCTGCCCGATATACTCGTCGAGCACTTTCGGGCGCAGCGCGCGCTCCAGCGCCTCTTCTTCACGCCCCTGCGGCTCCGGGGCAATCAAACGGTCGGTTTCTATCATGTTTTGGAAAGTGACTTAAGGGCCAGGCGAATGCCATCCGATACCGTGACGCTGGCTGGCAGGGTTTTGATCGCCACGAGCGCTTCGCGTTCGTTGTAACCCAGCGCCAGCAGTGCGTTGAGCACGTCACTGCCCGCAGCTTGCGGCTGTCCGCCGGAAAGCGTGGCTGCCGTGCCGGACAACGGCAATTTGTCGCGCAATTCAAGCAACAGGCGTTCGGCGGTTTTCTTGCCGATACCGGGGATACGCACCAATAGCGCAACATCCTGCGCAGCGATGGCATGCGCCAGGTCATCGACGGAAAGCCCGGACAGGATGCCAAGAGCAGACTTGGCGCCGATGCCGCTTACCTTGACCAGCTGGCGAAACGCTTCGCGCTCGCGCTGGGTGAGAAACCCATAGAGCAGCTGCGCGTCTTCCCTCACCACAAACTGGGTCAGCAACGTCACCTTGGCGCCAGTTTCCGGCAAGTTGTAAAAACTGCTCATGGGCACTTCGACTTCATAGCCGACACCATTCACATCCACCAGCAATTGCGGCGGATTTTTTTCGAGCAATATGCCAGACAAACGACCGATCATGAGCGATTCCACATCAATAAAATAGACAGCAGAATACCATGCGAGAGCATGGCGAAGATGGTCAGGCGGATCGCAGGCAACAGCAGCGCAGGCGCGCTTGCATGCCGCTGCAGGATGGATGACGCTTGGAACGAGAGCATGAGGGGCAAGGCCGCCAGCAGGGCAATTTTTGGAATCCAGCCAAAAACCGTCAAGCCAACTAACCACAGCAGCGCCAGCAAGGCCAACACTGGGTAAACTCGGGCAGCAATAGCAATCGGCAAGCGCGTCACCCAGTGGTGCTTGCCGGCGGCGATATCGGCCTCACGATCCGGAAACTGATTGATATAGAGCAGGTTCGTCACCAACAGCGCATACGGCAAGCCGATCAGAAATGGCTGAGCAGAAAAAGCGCGACGCTGCACATAGTCTGCCCCCACGACCACACCAAGAAATCCCATCAACACGCACCACTCACCCAGGCCACGGGAATTCAGCTTGAACGGCGTGGCAGAGTAAGCCCAGCCCACCAGCAGGCCGAAAGCCCCGATCAGCCACAGGCCAGGACCGGCTTGCATGGCCAGCCACCATCCGCCCAGCATGGCGATCGCCAGCAGCGCATAGCCAAAACGCGCGGTCTGCGACACCGTCAGCACTCCGTTCTGGATGAACCGGCTGCCGCCGGTGAACGGAAATAGCCGCTGCGTGTTGGCCGCATCCGTACCGTTCAGGGCGTCGTAGTAATCATTAAGGACATTGACCGCCGCATGCACCAGCAAGGCCAGCAGCAAGGTGATCAGCATCGTTGGCAATCGGCAGTCCACACCCGTGTGCGCTGCCGTGGCCAAGCCCAGCAAACACGCCACCAGGGTCGCCGCCAGAAACGGCGGGCGCGTTGCCGCGAAGTACCGCCCAACGGGATTGGCGTAGCGCGCCAGAGAAGGTTCTTGCGGCATGGTTCGGGTCCTCATGCGATCAGCCTGCCATTACGCACACGCAAGCCAGTGGTTGCCAGCTTGCCCAGCCCCTGACCGCCGTGCGCATGACAGATGGCGACAGCCAGCGCATCCGCCGAATCCGCCTTGGGCGCTATCGGCAAATTAAGCAGACGTTTGACCATTTCCTGCACCTGCTCCTTGGCTGCATGGCCGTTGCCAACCACTGCCTGCTTGACCTGCAAGGCAGTGTACTCAGCCACGGAGAGGTCACGCAGCACCAGCGCACTGATCGCCGCGCCGCGCGCCTGACCGAGCAACAAAGTGGATTGCGGATTGATATTGACGAACACTTTCTCGATGGCTGCCTGTTCCGGCACATAGGTTGCGATGACTTCAGCCAAGCCATCGAGAATAATCTTGAGCCGCGCAGGCAGGGATTCCGAACTGCCACTCTTGCCGGCAGCCGTCCGAATGGTGCCGCTGGCCACGTAGACCAGCTTTTCACCGGTCTTGTCGATCACGCCGAAACCGGTGTTTTGCAGGCCTGGGTCTATGCCGAGGATGCGCATCAACAAACGCCCAAAACCGGCCATAAAACCGTCGCGAGCGCCGTCTGAGCGCGACCAGCCGCAGCGGAGGAACCGGAGCATACGTGCAGTATGTGAGGATTCCGAGCAGCGCATGGCTGCGACTCAGGCAAGCATAGTAGGGTTGATGGCAGGTTTTACTCCTCGATGACAGCGGAGGTATAGACGTCCTGCACATCGTCCAGATCATCCAGCGCATCCAGCAGCTTCTGCATCTTGACGGCATCGTCACCGGTGAACACGGTTTCGTTGTCCGGCTTCATGGTGACCTCGCCCATTTCAGCCTTCAAGCCGGCCGCTTCCAGGGCTTCCTTCACCGCAGTAAAGTCGTTGGGGGCCGTAATGACCTCGATGCTGCCATCGTCGTTGGTCAGGACATCCTCGGCACCCGCTTCCAACGCCGCTTCCATGATCTTGTCTTCATCCGCACCCGGCGCAAACAGCAATGTTCCGCAATGTTTGAACAGGAAGGCCACCGAGCCATCCGTGCCCAGGTTGCCGCCGTATTTGCTGAACGCGTGGCGCACATCGGCCACCGTGCGCTGACGGTTGTCAGTCAGACAATCGACCATCACTGCCGCGCCGTTCAGGCCGTAGCCTTCGTAACGGATTTCTTCATAGTTGACGCCTTCCAGCTGGCCGGAGCCCCGCTTGACCGCGTTTTCGATGTTGTCCTTGGGCATGGACTCGCCCTTGGCCTTTTCGATCGCCATGCGCAGGCGTGGGTTAATCGCCGGGTCGCCGCCGCCGAGCTTGGCGGCCACGGTAATTTCCTTGATCAGTCGGGTGAAAATCTTGCCGCGCTTGGCATCCTGACGGCCTTTACGATGCTGAATATTGGCCCATTTGCTATGTCCTGCCATGATGTCCTCTGTGAATGGCTCAATGCATTGAAAACGCGTGATTTTATCACACAGGCCTCTATGGCCACTATTCCTGGCCGATAGCCGAGTCGACCTCTTCATGCTTGCGCATGCTATGGAGGGCAATCATCATCAGCGACGAGGCGATCAGCAACATCCCGGCCATTTCAAGACGGGAGGGTACCTCATGCAGCTGAATCCAGGCTGCCAGCACGCCGATCACCGGCGCCAGCAGCGAGATCATGCTGGCAACGCCAGCAGGCAACCGGCGCAGGGCAAACAACCACAACAACCATGCCAGCGCATTGCAGGCCACCACGTTGTAGGTCAACGCGCCGATCAGATAACCCGTCCAGTGGATGGGCGCAGCCGGGATCACCAATCCAGCCACGACCAAGGGCAGCGAGCCGATCAGCATTTGCCAGGCCGTGAATGACAACAGATCCATCTCGGGTGCCCGATGGTGCAGCTTCTTGGCAAGCACGACTGCCAGCGCCCAACAGACGCCAGCCATCACGGCCAACGCATTGCTCAGCACGCTGCCATGCACATGCCAGGGCTCCAGGATGCAACTCAAGCCGCTGACTGACGCCAATGCCGCCAGCCATTGCAGACCGCGGAGCTTTTCACCCAGCATCGGCCATGCCAGCAGCATGACCCAGAACGGCATGGTGTAGGTCAGCACCGCCACCTTGCCAGCGCCACCTTCAACCAGCGCCCAGATGATCAGCCCGGTAAAGCCGCTGGTTTGCAGCACACCAATCACGGTTACCTGCGCCCAGTGGCGAACGTGTAGCGGCCGCCTGAGTAACCAGACCAGCCCGAACAGGAACAGTGCTGCAAAAAAAGTGCGCATTGCGCCGAATTCAAAGGGCCCGATAAAGTCGAGCGCACGCTTCATCACCACCCAGTTATAACCCCAGAGGGAGGCAAGAAGACAGAGCGCATACACAGCGCGGGCAGCAGGAGAAGTTGCAAACATGACAGGGCTTTACAAGAAAACGGATTGGACTAAACTGATCTAAACGAAGCGCCACGACTTCGTCTTGACCAAGAAGGAGGTTAGCATGAAAACAGTCCGCCAGTTACTTGACGCCAAAGGCAACAGCGTCCTTTCAATCCGACCCGATGCTAACGTGTACGAGGCCTTGGTCGTCATGGCAGAAAAACATGTCGGCGCCTTGCTGGTCATGCAAGAAAACAAGCTAGTCGGCATTTTTTCAGAGCGCGATTATGCGCGTGAAATCGCCCTGAAAGGCAAAACTTCACGCGACACCGCCGTCAGCGAAGCCATGACGCCGCAGTCCAACCTGATCACCGTCACGCCCAGCGACACAGTTGAATACTGCATGAATCTGGTTAACGACAAGCGCATCCGCCATTTGCCGGTCATCGAATCCGGGCAGATCGTCGGCGTGCTTTCCATTGGCGACCTGGTAAAAGAAACCATCGCACACCAGCGTTTTCTGATCACCCAATTGGAAAACTACATCAAGAGCTAGATAAAGCGAGCAACCAGCGCCTTGTCCGGGGTCACGCCAGGCGGCAATGCCAGCTTAACACGATGGCCGCTGCCTGGTGCAGCATCGACTTCTGCGCCCTCTGCATTCAGCAGTTTCTCGACGGCAATTTCACAATTGCCAGACGGCTGGATGATTTCCAGCCTATCCCCAACCGCAAAACGGTTCTTCACGTCGATGTCGGCCAAACCGGTCGCCGCATCAAAACCAACGATATCGCCCACGTACAGGCTACGACTTGATTCGGAGTAGCCGCGCAGGTAGTTCTGATGCTCGGCCGTGTGATGCCGCTCGTAGAATCCGTCGGTATATCCACGACTGGCAAGCCCTTCCAGTTCACTCAGCAGCACTGGATTGAATTCACGCCCCGCCATCGCATCATCAATGGCACGGCGATATACTTGGCTGGCCCGAGCCACGTAGTAGCGTGACTTGGTACGGCCTTCGATTTTGAGCGAATCGACCCCCATTTTCACCAAACGCTCTACGTGCTGCACGGCGCGCAGGTCCTTGGAGTTCATGATGTAGGTCCCGTGCTCGTCTTCCAGAATCGGCATTAGTTCGCCCGGACGATTCTTCTCCTCGATCAGGTACACCTTATCGGCTTCCGGATGGCGCTTGAGGCTGCCGCAGTCGGACAGGCTGGATTTCTCCAGCTCGGCACGGAAATCGAACTCGTTGATGCGGATGATGCCGGCAGGATCTTCCTGCGCATCATGCACCTTGTAATCCCAACGACAGGAGTTGGTGCAGGTCCCCTGATTTGGGTCGCGGTGGTTGAAATATCCAGACAGCAGGCAGCGGCCGGAATAAGCGATGCAGAGTGCGCCATGCACGAACACCTCCAATTCCATGTCTGGGCACTGCTGGCGGATTTCTTCGATTTCATCCAGCGACAGCTCCCGAGAGAGGATGACCCGCGTCAGCCCCAGCGTCTGCCAAAACTTAACCGTGGCATAGTTGACCGTATTGGCCTGCACCGAGAGGTGCACGGGCACTTCCGGCCACTTCTCACGCACCATCATGATCAAACCGGGATCTGCCATGATCAAGGCATCCGGCTTCATCGCGATCACCGGCTCCATGTCCGCTAGGTAAGTCTTCACTTTTGCGTTGTGGGGCATCAGATTTGACGCCACAAAGAACAGTTTGCCACGGGCATGTGCTTCTTCTATGCCCTGAGCCAGGTTCTGCATGGTGAAGTCGTTGTTGCGCGCGCGCAGGCTGTAGCGCGGCTGGCCGGCATAGACAGCATCGGCCCCGAAATCGTAGGCAGCGCGCATGCGCTCAAGGTCGCCGGCCGGAGCCAGCAGTTCAGGTCTTTTCATTTACTCGCCAATAATCTTGACCAGCACGCGCTTGCGGCGGCGGCCATCGAATTCACCATAAAAAATCTGTTCCCACGGACCAAAATCCAGACGTCCGTTGGTCACTGCCACCACCACTTCGCGCCCCATCACCTGACGCTTCATATGGGCGTCGGCATTGTCTTCGCCCGTGCGGTTGTGGTGATAGCCGCTGACCGGTTCGTGCGGCGCGAGCTTTTCCAGCCACACACCGTAGTCGTGATGCAGACCGGACTCGTCATCGTTAATAAAGACGCTGGCGGTAATGTGCATGGCATTCACCAACACTAGGCCTTCTTTCACGCTAGACTCGTGCAGGCATTGCTCGACCTCGTCCGTGATGTTGATGAACGACATGCGGGCAGGAGCGTTAAACCAGAGTTCCTTGCGATAGCTTTTCATGTGCATTTCCCAGAGAAGCGAAGAAAAAGCAGCATTATACCGCCTCATCCGCCCGCTTCAGCCGAGCGCACGACTACTGGGCTGACATTTCGGCCCGCACCCAGTCCATCAGTTCCCCAAGCACGGCATCCGTGGCCAGTGTCAGGGCCTGCACTCCCCCGGCGGCATCCGCCGTCGGTGCAGGGCGCTCTACCGCAAACGACTTTTGCGCCATCAGCTGGCGATTCCGGATCAGGCTGGCACGCAGCCGCAACACGCCTTGGCTGCTGTCCTTGCTGGCAAACGTCTGATCGAAAGCCTCCAGATCCACCTTAAGCACGGGCGCCTGAACAGCGTCACCAGCAGAGGCAATCGCAAACACGGCAGACAAACGATTTTTCATCCGCAGTTGTATCAGCTGTGCCGGCGGCATGGCCCAACGACTTTGGGCATAAGGTTTTTGTTCCTGAGGATTGGCATACGACAGACGATAAAACATATAGCTGGAATCGAGCTGATGCGGCGCCTGCACCTCGGCCACTACCAGCACCGGGCGCTTCTGTTCGGTGGCAGCGGGCATGGCCACTGGATTACCAAGATCATAAGTGGCCGGGCGCACAGCAGGCTCCGGCACGATGCAACCGGTCAGTAGCAATAACATCAATAAAACATGCGTGGACTTCATGGGGATCAGCTCTCTCAAGGGTGGGGATACCCGGACTCGCCGGGACCAGGAGGAATCTTAGGATCGCCGATCAGCAGGCTCTGCGGTTGCTCGCTCAAGCGGTCGGCCGCCTGACCCACCGCCCGGACCCCGCGCGCACCCTCTTCCACCAATTGCCCGACTTGCGGCAGCACGTCTCCGTTGACCTGCTCGGTCATGGACCGCACGCCTTCGGCTGCCCGATCAAGCTGGTCCAGACTGCCGTGCATCCGATCGAGCAGACCACCGTCCTGCTGCAAACGGTTGGCCACTGCATCGTAGTCGCTGGCCATACGGCTGAAATTACCGGCCATGCCATTGACTGAAACGAGTGCATTGCGGCCTTCAACGACCATGCCCGGCAACTGGTCCAGAGTCGGTTCCAGCCTGGGACCTAGCCGACCCAGCACCGCCGCAGTCGCGTCCAGGTTCTGCAGGGTCTGCCTGACCATCCGCTGATTTTCCGGGCCGAGCAGTTCATTGGCGCGGCGCGTAATTTCGTCCAGTTGCACCATCAGCGCCCGACCATTGCCCGCCAAGCGGTCAAACATGCCGGGGCGAATTTCGATGCGTGCCACTCGCGCATCAGAGGTTTCCAGCAGCTCGTGTGAATTGCCGTCATCGTCGAACTGCACGTAGGCCAGCCCGGTCACACCTTGGAAGTCTAGCGTGGCGTAGGTCGATCGGGTAATCGGCGTTCCCTTCTCTATCGAAACGCTGACAAGAATCTGGCCCGGCACTTGCGCATCGAAATCAATGCTCACAACCTTGCCAACATTCAGACCGCGATAACGCACGGCCGACTCTCGGCTCAACCCGGACACCGAGGCCTTGGTTGTCAGCACATAAGGCAGGCGCTCGCTGGTATCGCGGTCGAACCACAAGATCGCCAGCGCCAACGCGATCGACAACACGATCATGAACAGACCGGCCATCAGGGCATGTGATTTGTTTTCCATTCAACCTCCTGCTGCGGAATTCAGCATACGCTGAAAGCGTTATGCGCGTAGTACTTCCATGGCTCGCCGCCCGCGTGCGCCAAGGAAAAATTGTCGAATAAAAGGATGTGAAATCCCGATCACTTCATTGACGGGCGCTACCGCAATGACATGCTGATCAGCCAGCACCGCAACTCGTGTCGTCAGCTCGAACAGGGTATCGAGATCATGCGTCACCATCACGATGGTCAGACCCAGGGCCTGCTGCAAGGTGCGCACCAGAGAGACAAAACTCTCGCAGCTCTCCGGGTCCAAGCCCGCAGTAGGCTCATCCAGAAACAGCAACTCCGGCTCCAGTGCGAGCGCGCGTGCCAACGCCACCCGCTTGATCATGCCGCCAGACAAGTCTGCTGGCATTTTGTGCGCATCGGCCGGCGTCAGGTTCACCATATTGAGCTTGAGCATAACGAGATCTTCGATCATGTCGTCAGGCAAGGTTTTCATTTCGCGCAATGGCAGCGCGATATTCTCGAACACCGTCAGCGCTGAAAAAAGCGCACCGTGCTGGAACAGCATCCCCCAGCGATTCCGGTGCGCAGCCTGTTGCTTCGCATCTGCGCCGTCCATCATCACGCCAAAAATTTTGACCGTTCCGCGCGTCGGCTGCTCAAGCCCCAGCATCTGCCTCAGCAACGTCGTTTTGCCCGAGCCAGAAGCGCCGACAATAGACAGAATCTCACCCCGATGCACATCCAGATCCAAATCCCGATGTACCACGACCTCGCCGAAGGTGGTCCACAGCCCACGGATTTCGATCATGTTTTCGGGCGTCATATGCCGACACCTTTGAACACAATGGCAAACACCGCATCCGCCAGAATCACGATGGTGATCGCCGTCACCACAGACGCCGTGGTGCCCTCGCCCAGGCTGGTGGTATTGGGCTGGATGCGCAATCCGAAATGGCAGGCGGTTAGGCCGATCAGCATGCCGAACACCGCGCCCTTGCCAACCCCCAGCCAGATATTGCCCGGCTTCACGACATTCGGCAGGGTTTCGAGGAAAAAACTGTAGGACAGCCCCAGCGAGGTCTTGGCGGACAGCATGCCGCCGAGCAATGCCATGGCATCCGTCCACACCACGACCAGCGGCATGGCCAAGCCGAGTGACAGCACGCGCGGCAAAATCAGCCGAAACCCGTGCGGAATGCCCATCACCAGCAGGGCATCCAGCTCTTCCGTGACGCGCATTACCCCCAGCTGCGCCGTAATTGCCGATCCGGAACGCCCGGCGACAAGAATGGCCGCCAACAAAGGGCCCAGTTCACGAATGATGGAAAGCCCGAGAATATTGACGATGTAAATATCGGCGCCGAACAACCGCAGCTGCTGGGATGAAAGATAAGACAGCACCACCCCGATCAGCAGCCCGACCAGCGCGGTAATCCCCATCGCCTGCGTCCCTGCATGAAAAATACCTGCTGAAATCTCGGTCCAGGGGCCCCGCAGCGGATGACGCACCAATCGTAGGATATCGAGCAGCAACTGCCCGAGCAGTCGCACGAAACCCACGACATGATCCACAAAGTTGAACAAGCTGCTGCCAAGCGCAGCAATCCAGAGGAAATGCTGTTTGGCTGGTATAGGCAGCCCGCCCCCCAGATGTTGCAGGCGATCAAAAAACGCCTCCTGACGCGCATCGAGAACCAGCCTGGCCGGTCGACGCCGGCCCCAGAGATTCCAGAAGAACTGCGCCCCCAAATGATCGAGGCGATCAATGCCGGTCAGATCCCAGGACGCCGCGGCACATGCATCGTGATCGAGCCCCACTTGCGCCTGAAGCGCCAAGATCCGTCCACTCACGGCCAGCGTCTGCACGACCCAGTCACCGCGCAGGCTAAACAGCATCTCGCGGTTGCCAGAAACACACTCGATTTGTGGAGCGGCATGTTGCATAGAGGATTTCAGCATACCCCGAATCGATGCTAGCTGCAGCCTCGATTCGGGGTCAGTCTGACAAGCCATCATCGCTAAAAACACACGACCAATCCGGTCGCCACCCACCACGTGTCACGAAAGTTTCACTTAAATTTTATGGAAATCTGCCGACAATACGCCATCTCAACAATAGATCATGGAGAAATGGATGTCAGAAAACCAAAAAGCAAGCCTGAGCCTCACCGAGCAGAGCCACCTCTGCGCCCGCACCAGCAGACAGATTCACGACCCACATTCACGCCAGGCACATTGCCGATCCGACAGCGAATGGGAATTCAAAATGAAATACCTGAACCCCAACTGGCGGCCTAGCAGAAATACCATCGGAGAATACGACTAAGCCAACGCAGTCATACGCGCTCCTGCCTAAGACGCAAGGTAGTTTTTGTCCGAAGAAAATCCGTACAAAAAAACGGCGGCTCGGGGAAAGCCGCCCAGGGGGAAAGAAGGAGATTGGCAGCGCACTGGAAAATCTGTTTCGATTGCTGCTGGTTCGTATTTAAACAAACAGATGTAAATGGAATGTTTCAAGTCGGCCATCTTTTGTATCAGTTTGTATCTTCACGCCGCAGTTCATCCCATCCTTTTCTTCACGCAAGCCTGCATGGATAATACCCTCAGCAGCCTGAACGCCACGCACACTGGCACGTTGAGGCCATCCTGAAAACTGCGTTTCGGAGTCGACACCTGTGATGAAAAGAAAAAAACTGATAGGCCGGAGCTTGATAGCTGGTGCAGTGTTACTGCTGTTGATCCGTGAAGTCGTCCCTAATTTGTTAATTGGTCTGCTCACCAGCATTGCCGCCATGGTGGTGGGAGGGATAGGGATTTATATGATATTCGATGACACCCAAGAAGGCAGTTGAAGCAGCACAGCACCGCCACAAGGTTGGTGAACGGACGAAAAGTTCATAGAAAGAAAAGCCATCTCATGGGATGGCTTTTCTATTACTGGTGCGCTGACCTGCATATAACTATTGCCTGCAAATCCCAATTCCATTGGATGTAATATTTGATTAGTGTTTACTAGTTACAGAGATGCCTGATAAGACATTTGATACTCCTAGGTAACCAGTCATTGCGACTGCATCTGGAAGCATTATCAAGCACTCAAAAATATAACCATTGTTTATATTTGTTAATTGTCAAATTTTGTAGAGTCTACAGCTTTGTGGCCGGGGCGCGTTCTGCAACTCACACATTCATCCTGCAAATTCTCAGATGCACAGCCCTCGTATGCTGCTCCATATTTGCCTCTAAAAGAAGCTGAGTGCTTGTTTAGGTACGCGGCAATTTTATTTTGCAGACAGAAGGCGGATTTTATGGAATTGTCTTTAGAAAATACGGACCATCTGTAAAACTCAGGTTCAATCCCATTTTCATGCATGTCATCTGTATACCCCAATGCATAATAGAATTCATTCATATTACGTATACGGTGCACTACGGCACCATCAGCAAGTATGCAGTTGTTATTCGGATGTCGCGGACTCACTGCAATGTAAGTTAAGTGCGGAATACTCTTTACGACTTTCATTTCAGAATGTTGTTAGCTTTTGTTTCGGAAAGTAGATGATCTAAACGTGAAATGCACTGCTCAAAGACAAAGTGAGCTCGCTCTGTTAAGACAAAATAAGCACACCGATGATCATCCTCTATCAATTTCTTCTCAATATAACCAATCCTAATCAATCGGTTTAAATGTCGTCTAACTGTTGCTGGGGATGAGATGTCCAGAAGCAAAAGTTGTTTTTGATTTAACGGATTCCCCAGCAATTCGTAATGCCCAATTTCGACGGCAATATCAAAGTCCTTATACGTTTTAAGCCCGGGAAGCAACACAATCTGCTCCCTAAGCATCCTTAGTTTTGCGTAAGGTGTACCCACATCTTTCTCTTTCTTTGTATTGTTAAGAAGTGAATATTTCCTATGAATTCTAGGAGCTTGCTGGGTGCGATTCACTAAAAATTATTACTCACAATTATCATGTGGTTATTATGGATAGCTTGTGTCGGTGAACAAACATCGCACAGAATGGTTAAAGAGTTGTTAATGAATTTTCTGTGGCAAAACTGAGAGGGGGATAGTTGGCTTCAGGGATTGCTGACTACGAGCTTTAATGAAACCAGATAAGACATTTGATACCCTGCCCAAGCCTAACTTTGAAGTGCGGCCAGATCCATTGCCGGAGCTGGTTCCGTAGCGTTTATCGTTAGCCCTAGTGCTGTTCCTGCTGTATGTTCCTTAGAACAGGCGATAACAGGGTTGTCGACAGTCTTACGTCCGCCAAGACCGACTGCTCAATGAGTCGGTGGAAATTGAATAGCGAAATATTTTCGTAATCCAATAGCTCCAGCAGCTTTGTTTTGAGCGTGCTATCCAGTCGATAACACACCATGCCCATTACTTCTTACCCATGTTTACTCCAACGATTCGCCCTTACTGTTATTTAGTAAGGCTGTATTACATATTTATCAGAATCGGGATTTTCTTTGCGGGCCAGATGGAGAAAAAAAATGCCACCCCAGAAAGAGGTAGCATTTTTAATTGGTGCGATGACCTGCATATAACTATTCGCTGCAAGCCTTGCGGATAAACGGCTAGAGAATATTTAATGGATTTTTTACCCGCGCTTTTACCCGGTTAAAACTTCGCTGCCGATGGCAAAAAAATTAACGCTATGGCTTTTAGCCCTACCTTTTATATTGCGTTAGTATCTTCAATCGCCCCAACAATTTGAAGAGCGACAATATGAAAAAAATCAGATTATTTGTGCTCGCCTTGTTTTTTTTATTTCAAAGCCCGGTCTTTGCTGGTGACTTTAAATCGTACCTAGCTAATCCAGACCCGTTTTCTCCCGATGTTGTTCATTATTTCAGCTCGCCACTAGACATTAACGAAATTTCGTTCTGGCATAACACAGGCTTTTCCCATTTTGAAATTCATCATTTGCAATCACCTAGCGGGGTAATCTGGTTCATCTCCACTATTTATAATTCCTCCGATTGGCTGTTCGTTGAGAAATTAAAATTCTTAGTTGATGGAAAAGTGTTTGAGTTTCAATCCTCACCAAACCCGAAACGCGAGACGGGTGTTATGGGAGATGCCTACGTGCAGGAAACCAATCAATTCACCCTCTCAAACGATTTAATCGCTGCTGTAAAAAATGCCAAATCCATCACAATCAGACTAGCTGGCAATCATTACTACCAAGACAGGGTTATGCCGCAAGCCGACATAACGAATGTGCAGTGGTTTATTAGTCAGATGGAAGATATTGAGTCAGGAAACAAAGAGAAATCAAATACGCATGTCTCGGCGACCAATAAGACCAAACCCTTATTCGGTGTTAATTTTAGCGATTTACCTCCGGCTGCCGCATTGGCAATCAACCATGAAAACCTGAAAGCTGTTTTAGTTGTATCAGTAAATCGAAATTCCGTGTGTGAGAAATCCGGGATAAAGGCCGGTGACGTAATTTACGAGTTTGATGGAAAAACAATTGGAAAATCTGAAGATTTGCAGAAAGCCGTCGCCGAAACGGAGTTGGGTAAAGAGGTTACAGTAAAGTACTTCCGAATGGGCAGCGAGGCCGAGACCAAAGCACAATTTTAAATTGTGCTCACACGCCCTTACGCGTCCACAAGCGTATCAAGCTACTCCCCGGCACTCGTCTAATCTTCAGCAAAGCCGTCCCGCGAGCTTATTTATTTTCTTGCAGGGCCGCCCCTTTCGGGGCGGTTTTGTTCTACCGCAGCAGCATGAGCAAAACAACGATGGTCTGTTGCAACTGCTTGTAGCTAATGCGGATTTGGAATGTCAGCTTGAACATGGTTATTAGCCCTGTTTGCGCTGGCAGGCCTGCCAACTGATTAAGGTCGGCGATTTATAAAGCGCCTTGCCGGGCGCTTGCTCTTGGCTTACCGCGAATGGCCTTGAGCGGCGGCTATAGTTTGGATTGATTATTCAATGCACAGGGGGCGCTTTTAACGTGCCTCGACCACGATATGCAATGAGTTCTTGCCATTCCTCACCTTAAGCCGTGCGTCTACACGGCAATCAGGGATGACTAGTCCCCTAGGCACGATTGGGCAGCATCAAGCTGTTGCGCCTGAATGCATTATAGGCAAAGGCCCATGGTTATGTCGTAAAATGACGCTATGCCACTAGATGTAAAGTTAATCGCAACTTCAATCGACGGGGCCTGCATGCAACTCAAAGCCGACCTCGGCAACCTAAACACACTTTGCCAAGACTCCCGATTTAGAAAAGTGCCAGTAGCCGAGGGTTATTATCTCGACTATGCGGCAGTCCTGACCCCTGACGAAGTGATTGAGCTTGCAGCGCAGGCCAATGGCACAAAGAAACAACTTGCCACATTGACCGCGCAGCTAGTCGGGCATAACTTGGTTCTCGCGCACATTTTCGAGTGGGAATCAGGGTCGGACTGGTAGGCTATTTCTTTTTCATCGCCGCTGTAATTTCTTCAATAATGGTTGGCTTCATTTCTTGAAGCGCTGACCGCAGAAACGAGCGCTGCGGGGTCTTGGCGTTACGCACAAACGAGCGAACGCTGGCAATCTTTCCACTCTTTAGCTTGCGGATATGTTCGCGCACTGTCTCCTGCCCTTCGAAGCCGTACTCAAGGCGGTGTGCGTACTCGACATTTGTGCCGACTATGCCCGTGATAGTGTCGCCCGACTCGGTGACCTGCTGCGTAATAGAACGGCGCAGGCGCCCGGTGCGTACTTGCAGCACTTGGCCGGATAGCTTGTCGCCCTTAACGTTCCCCTGTAGCTGAATCGTTAAGCGCTGAATTGCAGTGCGCAGGCGTCCGCGTATAACCTCGGGCATGGAATTAAGACGCTGAATCAACTCGGCGTCGCCGACTATCTTTCCGGTAATCATAATCATCCTTTCAGTGTAAAAAACGGGAGCCACAACCTCCGCTTTAGGTTCAGATACTTCGGCGGGTTCACTACGTCCGCTTGGTATCACCGAAACGCCGCAGACCCACACGGCGCTCCGTTCATTGCCGGCGGGTTCACTACGTCCGCCCATCAATGTCAGGTATAAGCTGCGTTTGCTCACGTTTCGCCAATGCCCCAGCAATCATGGCAGCAAGGAAAGGGGCAGCAGACAATGGCGGCACGCCGGTCGATGTTGCACGGATGGTCGGGCGTGGTTTGCGGGCAGGCTTCTTCATGCTTGCGAAATTGCTTTCATTTGCTCAAACAGCGCCGGAAGGGCCGCCGGTGGAATCTGCGCAAGCAGCGCCAGAAATTCGCACTCTCCCTCGTCCCTTGGTTCTGTTGCCATAGTTGCTTGCTCCGTTTAATTGCCATTATTAGCAGGAAAACTATGCCATAAAATCGTGGCGATATGGGCTAGCAAAATGTACCTGTATCTCACTAAAAACTAGCAAAATGCATCTATTTACATGAAATATAGTATTTTCAATGCCCCCGAATATAAGAAGCTGTGACCTGTCAGAGACGACAGCATCTTTTACCGCTCGGCAACAGCTGCTACAACGTCAGGTTTTGACAGGTTTACGGCGCCTATTAACGCCACCGGCGCAGCACCATTTCCTGCGTAATCTCGACACGCTCTGACAGCTTCTTTTGCCGCTCGGCAATGGCTGCGGCGATAACAGGTTTTAACAGGTTTTCCGCGCCCATTTGTTGCGCCGTCTTTGCGCTGTACTTCGCCCGGATGGCCGCCTGCGTCGCGTTCAGGTCAACAAGGCACCCATAACCCTTGCTGAAATCATTCAGCCCACGCCCTAGTACAACACCGTGGCGCGCTCCGGCGGTGGAGGCTGCTTTATATGGCGCCCCTCCACTTCATCCCAACAATACGCTGGGTTGTCATCCTCGCACTCACGCACAACTTCAACATTAGGTTTTATTAGGTTGGCGGCCTGTAATTCTGCGGCGGTTGCCTCAGTTCCTATTTGGCCCTCGCCCGACCTTTTTACATCGCTGAATGACTGCGGTTTACGCTCTATACCCCCACAACTACGCAACGTAGTTGCCACAACTCCAACACAAGATGGAGTTGCTTTCTCAGAAACATCATAGGCGCTTAATTTCCACCCCTGCCGACCACTCTGATGGACGCCGCGACGCTCTTTATCCTCGGACGTTTTATGCCCAACTCCGGTCATAATGCCGATGGCGCTGCGGCTCTTTTTCTCTATCACCGGCGGCAATACACCCAATGCCTGCATAAAACCCTCTGGACGCACGCTCACGGCATCATCTACTAGATGCTGCACCGCTTTCCTGTAATCGGCATCGGAGAGTCTAGCAAGCCTTGCACGCACCTCCTTGGCAGCGGCCTGCTTCAAAGCGCCCTTTAAGTAATGCTTCTCTGACAGTCCATGCCGCACCCCTACCACACCCGCCAAGCGTCTGTTGCGCGCATTACTTATAGCCTTGTAACCAATGATGGCCGTTGCTTGAAGCCTACCCCCCATAATCGGAACCGATATTACATGCATATGCGCAGCACCTTCGTCGCGATGTATTACGGCATGAATTATTGGGCAATCCGGCATTTCTGACTTTAGCCATGCCAGACAATCACCGAACAGATCCGCATCGTCGCCAACATAATCAACACTCAAAGTGAATAGCCATTCCACCGCCACGCCCTTGTCAACGCGCTTGTTTTTGCGTTCCGCCATATCAATACCGGCGTCCGCCACAACAGTCAAAACAGCGGCCTGCAATCCTTCGGGCGGCATTGGCACCAACTCCACATTAAGGCGCGAGCGTGTGCCGTCGATACCGCCTCGCTGCAACTCAATAGGGATTAGGCGCATGTTGTGCGCCTGCGCCGACTTGAGCGTACCTTGATTACCATGCGCCGCCAGACGGAGCGGCGCGCCAATTACCGATACTGTCGGCATGATTTACACGGTCGCCGTCAGCGCACTCTTTTGACGCAACACATACAGCGCCACGCTGCGATGCCTCACCCCATCAGGGGTAAAGCGCTCTACGTAAACAGTTTCGATTTTATGCCCCATGCGCCGAAGTTCCAGCACTCGCGGCGCAGGCGACATGACCCCGTGATTCTCGCGAAGGTCGATTGTTGATTTTCCCGAAGGCTCGCCCTCTAACGCATCCAATATGCGAGCGCGCTGCGACTGTATTGATGTATCTTGCAGACTAATGGCACTGCCGCTGCGATGGCTGCGAGTCATGTTAGGCCCCCTTCACGATAGCCATAACTTCACTTGCACGCCATGCGGTAGTTTTGGGGCCTAGCTTTATAGGCTTTGGGTACTTGCCGGACTTCACCCCATTCCACCAACTTGTCGCTGATATTGGAATGATTGGCGGGATATTGGCTTTCTTACTGCCGATGATTTGAATTAGGCGCAGAAGGCCGTCTTGATGGATTGTTCCCATGTTTGCTTTCCTTTTCTCTGGAATGCACAAGAACGAATGTCCTTGTATGCATGGGGGGGGATTTTCTTAAATGATTTATATGCCATCCCCTAACTAGGTTTCACAAATACCTAGTTAGGGCTGATTCCCTTATTTGGAGCGACTTTCGATGGCGTCTTGTATTTGTTTAATTTTCTGTTCAACCGTGTAATGGTCAACCCGCGCACCAATCTGTTCAGTTAATTTCGCAATTAGCTCTCCCGCTTTCGCTGGTCTTGATAAATCAACCCCCGCCTCCTTTGCCAACGCGGCAATTATCGCCAGCAACGTGTTACGTTCTCTGGTGGCAATAGGCTTTTCTTCTTGTTGGTCTACTTTAGACCGGGATGCAGCTTCCTCACGCAGTCTGAAATTTTCCATCAACAGAGATTCTAAAAGTTCTGGCTGTTCACCATATTTGGCCTTCTCTTCTTCAAGCCAATCATTATCAATACTTTCATCGGGCGCTCTGAGAGCCACGATATAGTCAATAATATGGCTGAATAGACTGCCTTCACTATCAATTAATTCACGCACCGGCATATCTGACTCTATGCCAACATCGTGCAATCCAAAAATATCCAAAAACTTTTGGAATTGTTCCGTATGAAGCAGCGTGTTTTCTGGGTCAATCGAGCCATTTTCGATATTTCGCCTCAACCATTCGGCCTTAATCTCATTTCGCTCAATAGACTCAATCAATGCACTCTCATACTTATCGGCATGCCCAGATAACGCCTTTTGAAACCTCGGGTTGCTTACATCCTGATTCCACTCATTACTAAAGCCGGGGGCATCAATCTTGCCCTGATAAAACAACTCCAAGGCAATCAGTTTTGCCAATTCTCTTAATGGAGTTGAAAAAATCCCGAAATCTCTCAATTCATGAATATGGCCAATATAGTCTGCGCTCATGCTGCCCCTTTCGCTCCCCTAATAGAACCCACTCCGGCGTGAGAACGAGTTATGCCGCCGTATTACCCGTAAATGGCAGTATCTTGCCGCCATCTCGCATAGCTTCCAATTCGTCCGCCCACCACTGAGTTAATTCGCGACGCTCTTTGATGTACGTCGCACGGTTATATGTTCCCCTAATGGCATCCTTATCCTTGTGCGCAAGTGCAGCTTCAATTACATCGGGGCGCGCTTGTCCATGCTCATTCGCCATAGTGCTAAAGAAATGTCGGCAACCATGAGGAACCACGCGATACTCCGGCCACAGCAACTTGAATGCTTTGGTAAGCGTCATTTCAGACATAGGTTTTTTTGGGTCATTGCCGGGAAACAGCAGGCCCGTATAGCCAGTAATTGGATGTAGTTCATTGAGTGCCGCCACGGCCTGCCGGGATAGTGTGACGGTATGCGTCTTGCGGGTTTTCATGCGTTCAGCCGGAATATTCCATTCCGCCTTATCCAAATCGAACTCGCTCCATGACGCCGCCCGTAGCTCACTTGGTCGTTTCGCCGTCAACATCAGCAGCCAGATTGCCAGACGAGTTTCCGGTCTGCCGTGATAGTCGGTCAGGCGGCGCATAAACTCACCCGCGTCCTTGCCGTTCAGGAAAGATGGATAGCTGTCGCGCTCGGCCTTCTTGAGTACGTCTACCAAGCATGAAACTGGATTGTCACCTTTCAACTTCCCGGTGGCCTTGGCGTAGTCAAACACTTGCCGCAACCATGCGCGGCATTTTCCCATTAACTCCAACGCACCTCGAGCCTCCATGTGCCTCAAGGTCGCCAGCACCTCGGGAGAACTGATTATATGTATTGGTGACTTGCCTATTCTTGGGTACACGTTAGCTGTGAACGTGGCAGAAATTTTGTCTTGATAGGACGGTGAAATGCTTGAACTTTTAAGGCGCAACCATTCAACAGCAACCGATTGAAACGTCATTTCAGACTCGGCTACCTTTGCATCAGATTGCCTACGCTTTTCCATTACAGGGTCGTTTCCATTGGAAACTAGCCTACGGGCATCTGCCGCCCTTACCCGTGCATCGGCCAAACTTAAATCCGGGTAAATCCCAAGCTGTAGCGTTTTTTCTTTGCCATGCAGGGTGTAGCGAAGTTGGAAATATTTAGACCCGTTGGGGTGAACCAGCAACGTGAGGCCGTTACCGTCACTTAATTTTCTGGGCTTTGCCGCCGACTTGGCGTTGCGGACTGATATGTCGGATAAGCGTTCAGAGGCCATAACGGGTAAAAATTCTCCGCCGGGTAAAAGATTACCCGCAGTTTTACCCGCCAACACCGTGAATGTCAATGCACAAAAAAACACAAGGATGTACGAATTTAAACGTAACATCCTTGTTTTTAATGAAAAATTTGCACTTGTTTAAACGCTCTTAAACAAGCAAGTGGTGCCGATGACCGGAATCGAACTGGTGACCTACGCGTTACGAGTGCGTTGCTCTACCAACTGAGCTACATCGGCAACGGCCTGAATTATAGAGAGTTATGAAAACCTGGGCAAACGGATTATCGTCGTTCAGGGTATCCAATCAAACCCATCAATAACCGCACCAATCCGTACAGCACGCGGGCCATGACGCGGCGTCCGAAGTGCGCACGTCGCCAATCGGCCAACAGCACCTGCCGCGCCCCAGACTGAATGGCACGCTCGATATCCTGCCGCAGTTCATTGGCGAATTCGGCGTCTTCAACCACCACATTCGCCTCACGCGCCAGCAACAGACTGAAAGGGTCGATGTTGGAAGAGCCGACCGTCGCCCAATGGCCGTCAATCACCGCGACCTTGGAATGCATGAAGCTTTTCTGATATTCGTAGATTTCAATGCCGGCATCGAGCAGTTCGTCGTACAGTGCACGTGTTGCGTAGTCCAGCAAGATGTACTCCACCCGCGCCTGCAACAGCAGCACGACACGAACGCCTCGGTGGGCGGCAGCAACCAGTGCCTGGCGAAAGCGGATCCCGGGGAGGAAATAGGAATTGGCAATCACAATTTCTTTGCTGGCACTATCGATCGCGCCGAGATAGGCATTTTCGATGTCGCGGCGATGCCAGATATTGTCGCGCACCACATAGGCCGCCCACACGGTGCCAGCGACCGCGGGGTGCAGGCGACCTTTCAGGTGGCCGGCATCCACCCGTCGCAATCGTGCCCAGGCGGTGCGCCGCCAGAGTCCACGAATGCTGGCGCGTATGGTCGTCAGCAAGGGACCCTCGACGCACACGGCATAATCCACACGCGGCGGCGTGTGGCCCGGCGCGTTCATGTCATCGACAATATTGATGCCGCCGACGAAGGCAATACTGCCATCCACCACCGCCACCTTGCGATGCAATCGGCGCAGGCGACGACGCCTCAACGTCCAAGGCGACACCTTGGGACGATAGAACAGTACCTCGACCCCGGATGCGCGCAATTCCCGCACAAACTCTCGCGGCATGTCCTTGCAGCCAAATCCATCCAGCAGCAAGCACACACTGACACCACGCGCCGCTGCACGCTTGAGTGCTTCGGCGATGGTACGCCCGAGGATATCAACTTCGTAAATATAGGTTTGCAGGTGGATTTCGTGCTCGGCCGCATCAATAGCCTGCTGCAAGGCAGGAAAGAATTCCGTGCCATTTCTGAGCAGCACGACCTTGTTTCCGACAACGAAGCCGCTCATAACCGCTTCAAAGTCGCTGACAATGCAGCATGGTCAGACACTCGGGCAAATGCCGCGCCGCCATGAACCTGAACGGTTTGCACGTGGAAACCGCGCGCGTAGATGCGGTCAAGACGGAACATGGGCATCACGGACGGAAAACTTCGGGCAGATTTTCCGCCAACCTGCTCGAATACCTCACGCAGATGCATGCCCTCAGCCAGCACTTGGCCAGCCTTGACACGCCAGTCGTTGAAATCTCCGGCAATGATCAGGGGGGCCTGCGGTGGCATCAATTCGACGATGCGCTCCCGGAGCGCTGCCAACTGGCTGCGCCGCCAGCGGGCGAACAAGCCAAGGTGCACGCAAATGCAGTGCAAATCGCGCTCCCATCCGGGGATCTGGATCTGGCAATGCAGCATCCCGCGCTGCTCGATGCTATGCGCCGAGATGTCGACATTTTCTGATTTGACGATGGGGTACTTGGAAAGAATGGCGTTGCCATGATGGCCGGCGGGGTAGACCGCGTTCTTGCCATAAGCGAAATCCTGCCAGATGGAATCGGCCAGGAATTCGTGCTGGCTCTCCTCAGGCCATTTGGAAAACCGGCGCTGGTGATGGGAATATTCTCCACGCACTTCCTGCAGAAATACAATATCGGCTTGTAGCCGACGGATCAGTTCACGCTGCTCATGCAGCACCAGGCGCGCATTGAAGCTGGTCACGCCCTTGTGAATATTGAACGTGGCAATACGTAGGGTTTTTTGCACGCGCTATCAGGAATTCTCAAGCATGCGGTTGAGCGCCAGCTTGGCCATCTCGGTTTCCTGAAGCGACACATGCACGCGGTTGACCAGGTTGCCTTCGACCAGGTTTTCTAGTGTCCAGGCCAGATGTTGCGGGTCGATACGCGCCATGGTGGAGCATTCGCACACAATCGAGGACATGAATTGCACGGTCTTGCCTTCTGGCTTCATGCGCGCCGCCAGCCGGTTGACCAGGTTGAGTTCGGTCCCGACCAGCCAGTGCGAACCTGCAGGAGAAGCGCTGACCGCCTTGAGAATATACTCGGTCGAGCCGACATCGTCCGACAGACTGCACACCTCGTAATTGCATTCCGGGTGCGCGATCACCTTGCCATCCGGGTGTTCGGCACGGAACCTGGTAATGTCGGACCCGCGGAACATCTGGTGGACGGAGCAATGCCCTTTCCACAGCAGGATTTTCGCATCGTCGATCTGCTTTCTGGTCAGACCGCCCAGTGGCAGATCGGGGTCCCAGACCACCATCTGGTCTAGCGGAATGCCCATCTTGTGGCCGGTCCAGCGCCCCAAATGCTGATCGGGGAAGAACAGGATCTTTTCGCGCTGCTTGAACGCCCATTGCGCGATCTTGCCGGCATTGCTGGAGGTGCAGACGATGCCGCCATGCTCACCACAGAACGCTTTCAGGTCAGCGGCAGAGTTGATGTACGTCACCGGCGTGAACGTGGCGTCGAAATCGTAGTGTTCGGACAACTCGCGGCGGCAACGCTCGACCTTGGCCAGGTTGGCCATGTCCGCCATCGAACAGCCCGCCGCCATGTCCGGCAGAATCGCGATCTGATCGGGGCGCGAGAGGATATCCGCAACCTCCGCCATGAAATGCACGCCTAGGAACACGATGAACTCGGCATCGGATTCAGCGGCATATTTCGATAGTTTGAGCGAGTCGCCGGTGTAATCCGCGTGGCGATAAACGCCTTCCTGCTGGTAATGGTGGCCCAGGATCACCAGGCGCTTGCCCAGCTTGGCCTTGGCGGCAACGATGCGTTCCTGCAGGTCGGCATCTTGCACAGCCTGGTATTTTTCGAATTTGATGGTGGCGGTTTGTGTCATGGTTTAAATATGGGTGATCGTTAAAAAAATATCAACCTTAAAGCGTTTGTCCGTATTTCCGACCAAGGGCTCTGAGTGCTTCGACATTGGTCCAGGAAAACACCTGTTTCGCCGCCTCACGCCAGCCGACCCAGGCATAACCAACATGCTCGCGGGGATTCAGTACGACCGGCACGGGCGCCGGCAGTGCCAGTCCAAAAATGTGCTCGGTGTTTTCCGTGACCCCGGGCGCATAACGGTAGCGCCAGTGCGGGTAGATTTCGTAAACATGCGATAACTGCCAGTCTTCCAGCCGATATTGCTCGGCCTGCAGACCGGTTTCTTCCTGCACTTCCCGAATCGCTGTTTCGCGCAAAGTCTCGCCCACTTCAATGCTACCGGTAACCGACTGCCAGAATCCGGGCTTGTCTGCGCGGTCGATCAGCAATACTTGCAGATCGGGCGTATGGATCAGCACCAGAACGGAAACCGGAATCTTGTCGCTCACACGCGTCCCATTCAGCGCAACAGCTTGTCAGACAACTCAAACAGGCTGATGACGATTTCAAAGAAAATCAGCCCGATCACGTACCACTCCAGCTTGCGCAGTTGCTTGCTGTCCCACACATCGGCCAGCGTTTGCGTGGTATCCGCAATCAGTCGCAACTTGCGGTCGAGCGCCAGCTGGCGCTCCTGCAATTCAAACTCGTCTTCCAGGCTGGCATACAACCCGCCCAGCATCGGAAAATCCCACAGAATTTCCGGTTTGTCGCCGATCTCTGCACGTCCTACCATGCGATGCTCGATCAGCAGCATGCTGCCAATCTTGGACAGCAGGCTCTTGGAGTTGGCGCTGACCTTCCCATGCAAGGCCAGTTCCTGCGCCAGTGGTTCGATCTTGTCGAACTCGCTGGCCACTTTCTTTTCGTAAAGCGCCAACACCAAGCTCTTGCTGAGCGCATCTGCGATCACCTGCAGTTTTTCCAGCGAGATTTCGTCCAGCGACACGGCACCGCTCTGCACGCCCAGACTGGTCTGACCGCAGTGAATTTCGAGCTCTTCAGTCTCTGGCAAGGCATAGGGATTGGTCAATAAGGGCTTGAGCTTCTCGATGAAACCAACCTCATCCAGACTCTTAACGCCGAACAGCACCACCACGCCATAGCGGAACAGCACCGCCACGCCACCGTCGTTGTCCACTTCCAGCGTCAACGGCGTCGTCGCGAGACAATCCGCCAGTTTGAAAAGCTTCAAGTCCAGCCGGTCGCCCAGCAACAGCGCTCTCACTGTTACTTCCTGACGATTATTGAGTTTGAGATCGGCCGCCATGAGCGTCAGACCCCCTCGAATTCACACAAGGCAAACACCGGATAACCTTGTTGTTCCAACCGCGCGCGGCCGCCAATATCCGGCAGGTCAATCACGAAGCAGCATTCAATCACTTGGCCGCCAAGCTTTTCGATCAGGCTGGCGGCTGCCAATGCGGTGCCCCCGGTAGCGATCAAATCGTCGACCAATAGCACCTGTTCGCCGGGAAGTATCGCATCCAGATGCATCTCAACGCGATCGCTGCCGTATTCAAGCTGGTAGTCATGCCCTACCTTGTCCGCAGGCAGTTTGCCCGGCTTGCGGATCGGCACAAAGCCTATCCCCAGTTCCAGCGACAGTGGCGCGCCGATGATGAATCCACGGGATTCAATCGCTGCGATCTTGTCGATCTTCTGGCCAGCATAACGGCTGACCAGTTCCTTGATCGCAATGCGAAAGCCTATCGGGTCTTTCAGCAGCGTCGTAATGTCACGGAACTGAATGCCCGGCTTGGGAAAATGCGGAACAGTGCGGATGCGCGATTTAACCGGCATACGCGCGCTCCGTTAGCCCGCCGCGTTCTGCTGACGTACGCGTATATGCAACTCGCGCAGCTGCTTCTCGTCAACTTCGTTCGGGGCCTTGGTCATCAGGCACTGCGCACGCTGCGTTTTCGGGAAAGCGATCACATCGCGGATAGACTCGGCACCCGCCATCAGGGTGACCAGCCGATCGAGACCGAAGGCCAGACCGCCATGGGGCGGCGCGCCGTACTGCAACGCGTCGAGCAGGAAGCCGAACTTCTCCTGCGCTTCTTCCTTGCTGATCTTGAGCGCGTCGAATACCTTGGACTGCACTTCCTGGCGGTGGATACGAACGGAGCCGCCACCCACTTCCCAGCCATTCAGCACCATGTCATAGGCCTTGGACAGGCAGGCACCCGGATCGGTCGCCAGGAAGTCTTCGTGGCCATCCTTGGGCGCGGTGAACGGGTGGTGCAGCGCGACCCAGCGATCGGCTTCTTCGTCATGTTCGAACATCGGGAAATCTACCACCCACAGCGGTGCCCAGGTACGGCCGTCGACATGGCCCTTTTCGTGACCGACCTTGGCGCGTAAGGCGCCCAAGGCTTCGTTGACTACCTTGGCCTTGTCGGCACCAAAGAACACCAGGTCGCCGTTCTGTGCGCCGGTAAGTTCGATCACGGCTTGCAGCGCGTTGACGTGGATGTTCTTGACGATCGGGCTTTGCAGACCGGTTTCGTTGAGTTGGGTGATGTCGTTGATTTTGATGTAGGCCAGACCCTTGGCACCGTAAATCTTGACGAACTCGGTGTAGGCATCGATCTCGCCGCGTGTAAGTGCAGCCCCGCCTGGAATGCGCAGGCCAGCCACACGGCCGCCGGCCATGTTGGCGGCACCGGAGAACACCTTGAAGTCGACGTCCTTCATCACGTCGCTGAGCTCGGTGATTTCGAGCGTCACGCGCATGTCGGGCTTGTCAGAGCCGTACTTGTTCATCGCTTCGGAGAACGGCATGCGTGGGAACGGGTTTGGCAGGTCAATGTCCTGCACCTGCTTGAACATGCGACGGATCATTTCCTCGACGATGTCCATGATCTGGTTTTCCGTCAGGAACGAGGTCTCGATATCGACCTGGGTGAATTCCGGCTGGCGGTCAGCGCGCAGGTCTTCGTCGCGGAAGCACTTGGTGATCTGGAAATACTTGTCGAAACCAGCAACCATGAGCAATTGCTTGAACAGTTGCGGCGACTGCGGCAGCGCGAAGAACATGCCATGGTGCACGCGGGACGGCACCAGATAGTCGCGCGCACCTTCCGGCGTGGAGCGGGTCAGCATCGGCGTTTCGACTTCGATGAAACCGGCGGTATCCAGGTAATCGCGCAGGGTCTTGGCCACGCGGTAGCGGAGCATCATGTTCTTCTGCATCGCCGGTCGACGCAGATCGAGGTAACGGTGCTCCAGGCGTACCGTTTCAGACAGATTATCGTCATCCAGCATGAACGGTGGCGTCAGCGATGGATTAAGGACTTCGATCTCGGAGGCCAGCATTTCGACTTCGCCCGTCGGAATGTTGGGATTGATCGTGCCTTCAGGACGCGGACGCACCTTGCAGGTGATTTTCAGCACAAATTCATTACGCACGGTCTCGGCCAGGGCGAAAGCGGCTTCGGTATCCGGATCGATCACTATCTGGGAAATACCGGTACGGTCGCGCAGGTCGATGAAGATCACGCCGCCGTGATCACGACGACGATGAGCCCAACCGCAAAGCATTACGGTCTGGCCGATGTGTTGGCTGTTGAGTTCGCCACAATAATGAGTACGCATAGGAATTCGAATCTGATTGAGTTGGTAAGTTAATCGCCAGCGTAAGTGCTGGCGGGGGAGGATTTATCCGCAGGCACGACAACGCCCATGGAGATGATGTATTTCAGCGCATCGTCCACGCTCATGTCGAGTTCGACGATTTCTTCCAGCGGCATCATCAGGAAAAAACCGGAAGTCGGGTTAGGCGTGGTCGGCACATAGACGCTGACATGACCACCAGGCAGATGGCGCGCCACGTCGCCGCCAGGATGGCCGGTCTGGAACGCAATCGTCCAGCAGCCTTTGCGCGGGTATTCCACCAGCAAGGCCTTGCGGAACGCCTGGCCGGAATCGGAAAACAGCGTATCGCTGACCTGCTTGACGCTGTAGTAGATCGATTTCACCACCGGCACCCGCGCCAGGAGGCTTTCCCAGAACAGCACAATGCGCTTGCCGAAGAAATTGGTCGCGATCATGCCGGTGACCAGCACGATCAGCACCGTCATCAACGCACCGATACCCGGCACGTAGTAGCCAAGCTGTGCTTCCGGGCGCCAGGAGGGCGGCAACAGCAGCAGGCTCTGGTCCATCATGCCGAGCAGGGTCTTGATCACCCAAGTGGTGATGACCAGCGGCACCAGTACCAGCATGCCGGTAATCAAGTAGCGTTTGAACATTTAGCGACTCAATGGCAGGCGCAGCTGCCGCCGCAGGGGGTAGACGCAGGCGCCGCTTCTTCCTTGGGCTTGGCACCGCCCTTGAAGTCGCTGGCATACCAGCCGCTACCCTTCAGTTGGAAGCCGGGCGCGGAAAGCTGCTTGAAGAACGTTTCCTTGCCGCACTCAGGGCAAGTAGTGAGCACTGGATCGCTCATCTTTTGCAGCACTTCCTTGTTGATGCCGCAGCTGCTGCAGTGGTATTCGTAAATAGGCATTTTCTAATACCTCCTTAGAAATCAATAGAAAAGGTTCGCGATTATACCCGAAACAAGCCAGCTTTCCCTAGGCCAGCAGATCCTACGCCAGCGCAATCACCAGATAGGTCACGTAAAACGCCCCGTTGACCCACACGTGCCAGACCTTGAGGTGGCCACGGCCCGCCATCAGGCGTATCCAGCTCGCCGCGACCAGGGTAATGATCACCCCGGCCAGCACCTCGCGGCGCGGCTCCCACGGCGTCAGCATAATGCCGATCGCCGGCAGCAGCGTCCCCTGGAACACCATGGCCCCGGTGATATTGCCGAAAGCCAGTGTATCCTTGTGCCGCCGCACCCACAGGATGCTGTTCACTTTTTCCGGCAACTCGGTCGCAATCGGGATAATCAGCAGGGACAGCAGCAAGGCGGAAATCCCCAGTAACACCGAGGCCTGCTCCACCCCGTGTATAAAACCCTTGGCGCCGGCCACCAGGAGGGCCAGCCCCAGTGCCAACTGCACAAGAATCACCACCAGGTTGTTGGGCAGCCCGATCCGGCACAAAAACATCGGCTCTTCCGCCTCGGTGCCATGCCCTTCCTGTACCAGCCCCTTGGATGCGCGCAGCGTCAGCAAGATATAAATGAAATAGATCAGCACCATCACAAACCCGAGACCAGCGCGTACGGCTGTCAAATGATGCGGAATGAACAAGGCCAAAGTGGCGAAGGCAAATGCGGCCAGAAAAAAGTTCAGGTCGCGCAGGAATCCGGTTCGTTCCGGATTAAACTCGCCCTGCACCCCCCGCTTTTTCAATACAGCAAAGGCCAGCAGAGAAACCGACAGCGTAGACAGCATCAACGGCGCGCCCAGAATGGCCCCAACGCCGATTTCCTCATTGGTGCTGACGCTGGACGTTCCGGCCATCAGCGCCAGTAGCGGCACCAGTGTCTCCGGCAACGCCGTGCCAACGGCGGCAAAAATGGAACCGGTCACCCCTTCGGAGATCCCCAGTTTTTCACCCAAATGTTCAAGAGCGTTGGTGAAGACTTCAGCTGCGACTAGAATCACCAGCAGCATGAACAGCAATGTGAGAAAAATCATGGTTTTTTCCAATCCAATCGAATGGGCGCATTTTAATGGATAAGGTCGTCACCGGTCTCGCAATTTCGCCAGCAGGCCTGGTACAGGGCGCCCGTTTCGTCGACTCGCCCAACCGGGATGCACGACCCATCGATGCAGCGATCGCGCTGATTGTGATCCACAACATCAGCCTGCCGCCGGGTGAGTTCGGCGGCAACGGCGTCATTGATCTGTTCACCAATCAACTGAACCCGGACGAGCACCCGTATTACGCGCAGATCCACCCGCTTAAAGTATCCGCTCACTTCTTCATCAGGCGAGACGGTGAGCTGATCCAGTTTGTCCCCTGCTCGGAGCGCGCCTGGCATGCAGGCGTCTCGCGCTGGCATGGGCGCGAACGCTGCAACGACTTTTCCATCGGCATCGAACTGGAGGGCACCGATAGCGTAACGTTCACCGAGCCGCAATACAGGACGCTGAATGCCCTGCTCAACGCCCTTAAAGCCACCTACCCCATCAGCGGCATTACCGGACATTCCGACATCGCGCCAGGCCGTAAAACAGACCCCGGACCGTATTTCGACTGGTCAAGAATTCCCCTCGCCCAAGATTGACCACCAGATCAACCGAAGCAACCCCGCTAGGTCGTCACTGGCAGCGCCCCGTTCATCGCGCGCTGCCAGCTTTTTACCGTCTGCCCGGGCGCATGGTGATGGCGAACACCCCCGCCATCACACACGCAGTACCGGCCACCTGCAACAACGTCACGCCCTCGCCCAGGAACTCATAAGCGAGGTAAATCGTGGACACCGGCCCGATGGTGCCGACCAGCGCCGCCCGGCTGCTACCGATCCGGTGAATGCCGGCACTCAGCAGGAATGACGGCAATACCGTCGCCACCACAGCCATCATCAGCGCGATGCCGTAAACCTTGACCGGCAATCCCGTCAGACCGGCCTGGTGAGGCAGCACGAGATAATGCGCTGTTGCGGTGATGCTGGCCACCAGCATGATGCACGCCGTAAACGGCAACACGCCCAGCTTGGGAATCAGCTTGCCGCTGGCGACTAGGTACCCCGCGTAGGTCAACGCGCTGGCAAACACCAGGCCTGCCCCCAGCAACATCTGCGGCGTCAATTGCCCAACGGCCAGGGCATCCCCGCTTGCGGCAACCGCCACGCCCACATAGCTCAACATCAGGGCGACGACTTCCTGCCGGCCAATCGTGCGACCGAACACCACGGCAGAAATCAGCACCACCATGGTCGGATACACGAACAAGATGATCCGCTCCAGCCCGGCCGACACATACGCCAAACCGGCGAAATCCAGCCACATCGGCAAATAGCCACCCACCGCACCCAGCAGGACGAGCGCCAGCAGGTCGCGACGTTCGAGGTGATCCACCTTGCCGGCGAAGAACAACCAGACGGCAATCCCAAGATAAAACGGTGCCGAAAATGCCATACGCAGCAGCAGCAAGGTCTCTACGTCAACGTCATAGGCATAGGCGAGCTTGACCATCACCGCCTTGGATGAAAATGCGACCGCGGACAGCAGCACGAATGCCGCGCCGATGAAGGACTGTGTCGTTTGTTGCGTTTGAGTCGTTGCCATATCGGGCCTCTCTAGGCGGGCCCGACAGCGGAAGGGAAGAAATCAGATGTAACCGCAGCGGAACCCGCGGTTACTGTAGAAAATCAGGACGAACAACAGCAACCGCAAGATGTGGCGACGCGCCACAGGGCTTTGCGGACTAGTACAGCTGCTTGATTGATCTGGATATTCGTCATGAAGCGCGCACTCTACTCGCGCAGTCGTCGGTCCGTCAAGGGGCAAGCCCAACGAGTTTTTGCACCACCAGGCTGCCGACCATGTCACCTTCGACATTGACGGCCGTACGGAAAGTATCCAGCACGCGGTCGATAGGCAGCAGGATCGCGATGGCCTCCGCTGGAAGACCGACCGATTGCAGCACCATCACCATGGTCACCATGCCAGCACTCGGGATGCCAGGCGCGCCTATCGCACCCAACATGGCGGTAAAAAACACGATCATCTGTTGCAGCAGGTTGAAATCCAACCCTGCCAGGTTAGCGATGAACAACGCCGCTGCCGCCTCATACAGGGCGGTGCCATCCATGTTGACGGTTGCTCCCAGCGGGATAACGAAACCGGCGATTTCCGGTTTGACGTGCAGATGCTGCTGCACACAGCGCAGCGTCACCGGCAAGGTCGCCGAGCTGGAGCTGGTAGCGAATGCCGTCACCAGCGCTTCGCGGGCACCACGCCAGAACTTGAGTGGCGTAACTCCCGTCACCCCATACAGAATCAAGGGCAGCACCACCACCCCATGCAGCAAGGTAGTGCTGATGATCACGACGACAAACTTGCCTAGCGTCGCGAGCAAGGCGGTGTTCTGCGTCGCCACGAGTTTCAGCAACAAGGCCATGATGCCCACAGGGGCGAGCCGCATGACCCAGCCGACGATGCGCAACGTAAGCTCCAGCGCCTCCTGCAACAAGGCGAGGATATTGCGATAACGCTCCCCGCCTGCGACCAGCGCAATCCCGACGAATAGCGCAAAAATGACAATCGCCAGCACGTTGCCCTGCGCCAGGGCGGCAAAGGGATTCATGAACAGCCCATGCAAAAAACTCCGGGCAAATACACTCAGCGTCATCTGCTTGGCTTCGTATCCCTGTATGGCGTCATGAAACAGGGTCAGGTTCAGCCCTTTACCCGGCTCGAACAGGTTGGCCGCCCCCAGCCCCAGGACGATCGCAAGCGCCATGGAAAACACGAAGAAGCCCAGCGTCGTGACCCACACCTGGTGCATCTGGTGATGTGCCCGCAAGTTGGCGACCCCGACCGCGATGGAAGTGAACACCAAGGGCACCAGGATCATCTTCAGCAGATCTATGAACACGGTGCCGATCAGGTCCGCGGCATAAACACCCCGCTGCGAAATAACATCCGCCGGACCCAGGTGGGAAAACCAGAGTCCAAGACCAATGCCTACCAAGGTTCCCAGCAGGATTTGCGTATTCAGCGAGGGCAGCTTCATCGGTAACCCAGCCTGTGTTACTCGGCGGCCTTGGCTGATTTTCTCGGCTTGGGAGCAGCCTTGGGCTTGGCTGCAGGCTTGGATTTTGCCGCCGGTTTCGCCACCGATTTCGTTGCAGGTTTGGCTTTCGGCACTGTCGCTGTGGTCGCCTTGGCCCGGCTTGCGCGGGGCTTTTTGGGTGCCGCTGGCGCGACCGCTTCTTCGACATCCACCGCCGGGGTTTCCGGCGCCAACACTGGCTCCGGCTTCGCGTTGGCAGGCAACCGTTCGAAAGCCGCCGCAAAGAAGCCATCCGTGTTTTGCACATGCGGCAACAGCTTGAGGGTGACGCCGGTGTTCAGTTCGACCTTCTGCTGCGCCAGGATTTCAGCGGCATTCAGCGCTTTGAATTCAGGGTGGGCCGCCAGGAAGCCTTCGACGATCGCCTCGTTTTCTTCACGCAGCAGACTGCAAGTGGCGTACACCAGGCGTCCGCCGGTTTTCACCAGCTTAGAGGCCGCAGCGAGAATATTGGCCTGCTTGATACTCAATTCGGCGACGTCCATCTCGGTCTGGCGCCACTTCAGGTCGGGGTTGCGGCGCAAGGTTCCCAAGCCGCTGCAAGGCGCATCGACCAGCACCCGGTCGAATTTCTGCGCCAGACGCTTCAGCTTCTGGTCGCGCTCATTGACGATGAGTTGCGGGTGAATGTTCGAAAGCCCTGAACGTGCCAGACGCGGCCTGAGGTTGGCGAGGCGTTTCTCGGCCACGTCAAACGCGTACAAGCGTCCGCTGTTGTGCATTAGCGCGCCCAGTGCCAGCGTCTTGCCGCCAGCACCGGCGCAGAAGTCGGCCACCATCTCGCCACGGCGCGGCGCCAGCAGTAGCGCCAGCAGCTGACTGCCCTCGTCCTGCACTTCGATCACGCCCTTGGTGAACAACACGTGCTTGTTAAGCGCAATTTTTTCTTTCAGACGCACGCCGTCCGGCGAGTATGGCGTCGGGGTCGCGGCAATGCCTTCCTTGGCAAACAACGCCAACACCGCTTCGCGCTGGCCGTTGAGCCGGTTGACACGCAAATCCAGCGGGGCGGAAAGATGCAGGCTGCGCGCCAGCGTCAGGGCATCCCCCTCGCCGTATTGCGCTACCAGCTTTTCCCACAGCCAGTCCGGCACGTCCGCCTGCACCTGAACCGGCAGGTTTTCGGTGGATTTGGCCTTGATGGCGTGCGCCCATTCGGTCTGCTGTTTGTTGAGCAACGGTCCCAGATCGCGCAGGCTTACACCCTGCACGCGCAACAACACTGCCAACAGCAAACGCCGCGCATCGACGCCGTCTGCCAAATATTCCAGCAGGCGTTTGCGCCGAATGACCTGATACACGGTTTCGGCGATAAACGCGCGATCCTTCATGCCCAGCTTATGGTTGTCGCGGAAGTAAGCGCTCAGTTTTGCGTCTGCCGGGCCGTGGGGGCCAAGTACCGTGGCCAGTGCCATCGCAGCCTGACTGAGTAGTGTTTCGTTGAGTTGAGTCATAGTGCCTATTCTATTTGCAGGTGCGTCGCAATACGCTCGGTCACCGTGCCATCCTTTTCTGTTTTGCTGATTTTGACGGGCAGGTAATGATAATCGGCAGCCAGCCAGAGTTCTGTTTTTTCGTCGCTGTCACTGTTGTGCTTACCGATGCGCAAGGTGCGCATCGGGCCTATTTGCGTTGTCAGCGTTTCCTCGCCCTCAAAGTCGTAATTGTAAACTTTGAGCCCTTTGCCATTGGTCACCGTCAACTGCATCTGCTGCAAGGGCGGCACGAACATGAACTGGTACATAAAGCTCATCATATCCTGCGTCCCCTCCTGCAACTCCACGGTCTGCTTGCGGCTGCCCACTGCCATGTTCAGGGTTTTTCCCTGCCAGTCGAAGGTCGCTTTCTGCGCCTTGTCGACATTCTTGCCGTACTGGTAGAGGTAAGTGGTCGGCTTGAGCCCCTGCTTCGTCACCTGGCCCTCACTGCGCTGCACCAGATCGGAAAGCGCCAACGCGAGCAGCCCCTTGGCCTCCGCCAGACTGGTCAGTGTATAAGCACCCGCCTCATTCACGGTGTAACTGTGATGCTCCAGCCCGGCCACACCGCCTTTGCGCACAATCTGATAGTCGATCGCCACGTGCGAAGGGGGCATCGGCACGGGCTCCTCCGTCTGTACCGGCTGCGGCGCTTCCGGCTCGGGTTCTGGCACACTGGCCACCACTTCCGGCGCCGAGGAGACTGGCTCAACTGCAGGTCCTTGTGGCGCCGGCACAGCGGACGGCGCCATTGGCTTTTCTACCGGTGTTTCGCTAACAGAAGCCTGGGGCCTGGTTGTCTGCCTTTTTGGCGCAGGCAAGGGCTGATCTGGTCCGGCGGCGACTTTCGGCTTGGGAGCCGGCAGCGGTGCCAATTCAACGTTGATCCGCGTCGCCTCGGGAGACGCCTCATCCGTCAGCCACCCATCCAGTCCACCGATCATCCAGACATGCACCAGCAGCGAAACCAGCAACGCCAGCAGCAAGCGTCGCGTCATCGCAGGTAAGCGTAAGGCCTTACTCAACATGCAGGCTGGTCAAAACCTGCTCGATTTTGGCGCCGCCTTCATCCTGCATCTTGATGCGGATCGGGAGGTAGTGCGCCTCGGCGCCCAGCCAGAGTTCCTTCTCCTCGCCGCCCTCATTGGCATTGACCAGGTGCGTCGTCTTGAACTTGCCAGCAGCACTTTCTACCACCACCTCCCGCTCGGTCACACGGTAGTGATACTGCTTCTGTTTCTTGCCGGTCGTGATCGACAGCAGAATTTCTTCGCCCTTGGGCGGCACGAACATGAACTGATACGCGTAGCTCGCCAGATCCTGCGTGCCTGCTTCCAGCGCTGCCGTCGTGACCTGGCCCTTGGCTTTCATCGCAATCGTGTTGCCTGCCCAGTCGAAATCGGCACTGATCATTTTCTTGGCACTATCGCCTTGTTGCTGTTCGAAATGACCAGGACGCAAGCCCTCAGCGGTCACCTCGCCCTCACTGCTCAAACGGCGCAAGCCGAACAAGCCATAGACACCAATGCCCTTGGTCACACTTTCCAGCTTGTAATGCCCGGCTTCCTGCTGGAACGTCTCGGTGACATCGGCAAACGGCTGGCCGTTGCGGGTCACATGGTAAACCGCAGTAAGTTTCTGGGGCGCTGCAAAAACGCTGGTCGCCATTAGCAGCAAGGACAGGGCAAGTACACGCATCATGATATTTTCTCCTTGCCCTTAATAACGCACGACAAACGAATAGGTTGGCGACCTTAGACCACAACGGTCTGGTGTTCGCCTTCGCCACGCCTGCGGATGGCGCCAATGCGGAACACTTGTTCGCCATCCGCAGCCAGCTGCGCCTGTGCACGGTCAGCATCCGCCGCGGAAACAATTACCGCCATACCGATGCCGCAGTTGAACGTACGCAGCATTTCGTCATCCGCCACGTTGCCCTGCTGTTGCAGCCAGGTGAACAGCTGCGGTATAGCCCAGCTGCCCTTCGTCAATTCGGCCGTCAGGTGCTCAGGCAACACGCGCGGAATGTTCTCGGTCAGGCCGCCGCCAGTGATGTGAGCCATGCCCTTGACCGGCAGCATCTTCAACAGCTTGAGCAGCGGCTTTACATACAGGCGGGTCGGGGCCATCACCACGTCGCGGAACGAACGGCCGTGGAAATCGCTGTCCCAGTCGATGCCAGACATCGCGATCAGCTTGCGGATCAGCGAGTAACCGTTGGAATGGGCGCCGCTGGAGGCCAGCCCCAGCACTACATCGCCCTCGGCAATGGTAGAACCGTTGATGATGGCATCCTTTTCCACCACGCCGACCGCAAAGCCTGCCAGATCGTACTCACCCGCCGGGTACATGCCTGGCATCTCGGCGGTTTCGCCGCCGACCAGCGCGCAGCCCGATTCTTCGCATCCGGCGGCGATGCCCTTGATCACCTGCCCGGCGGTGCCTACTTCCAGCTTGCCGCATGCAAAGTAATCGAGGAAAAACAGCGGCTCTGCGCCCTGCACCAGAATGTCATTGACACTCATCGCCACCAGATCGATCCCCACCGTATCGTGCTTATTGAGCTCGAAAGCCAGTTTGAGCTTGGTACCCACACCGTCGGTACCGGAGACTAGCACCGGATTCTTGTAATTCTTGGGTACTTCGAACAGCGAGCCGAAGCCGCCGATACCGGCCAGCACTTCAGGGCGCATGGTGCGCTTGGCAAACGGCTTGATATTCTCGACCAGCGCGTCGCCGGCTTCGATATCCACGCCTGCATCGCGGTAGCTGATAGAGGATTTGGCGGAATCGCCGTTCGAATCTTGAGCGTTCAAGTTGAGTTCTCGCTTTGCTAAGGATAGAGTACGAGCCTGACTGCACAGGCTCAATTCAGAGAGATAAAACAGAATTTTACCCGAAATGACCACAAAACGAGAAAACAGCCTTTCATATCAATGGCTATTTGCGATTGCAGCCGCATGCCTGCTGGTTTACCTGCTCAAAGGCATTCTCGCGCCGTTCCTGATCGCAGCCATTCTCGCCTACATCTGCAGCCCCCTGGTCGACCGCCTGATGCGCATCAAAGTGGGCCGCACCAGTGCCACCCTGCTGGTTTTGCTGCTACTGGTCGCGCTATTCGTCCTGATGCTGCTGATCGTCGCGCCGTTGCTGCAAAAGGAAATCCTGCAACTCGCGCAACGCCTGCCCGCCTACTTTATCGCCGCACGGGCAAAACTCGAACCCTTGCTGCAGCAACACTTCGGCGTCACCCTGGCCATCGACATGAGCCAGTTGCAAGCCATGGCATCCGAGCACTGGAAGGCGGCCGGCAATTTTGCCAGCCAGGCATTACAGATCATCGGCAGCCACGGTGCAGCGCTGGCGGGATGGCTGGCCAGCCTGTTGCTGGTGCCGGTGGTGTTGTTCTACTTGCTGCGCGACTGGCATGATCTGGTCGCACAAGTGGGCAGCCTGATCCCGCGCCGCTGGTTTGGCAAAATTTCCGAAATTACCCACGAGGTCGATCTGGTGCTCGCTGAGTTCTTGCGCGGCCAACTCTCGGTCATGGTGCTGATGAGTGCCTACTACGCCTGCGCGCTTTGGCTGACAGGGCTGGAGCTGGCTCTGCCCATCGGCCTGATCGCCGGTCTGCTGGGGTTCGTCCCCTACCTCGGCATCACCACCGGCATCGTGCTCGCCGTACTGGCGGCCGCACTGCAATTCACCTCCGCCACCGCCATCATTCCGGTACTGCTCGTATTCGGCATCGGCCAACTGCTTGAAGGCATGCTGCTGACCCCATGGCTGGTCGGCGACCGCATCGGCCTGCATCCGGTAGTGGTTATTTTTGCCCTGCTTGCCGGGGGCCAGCTCTTCGGCTTTGCCGGCGTGCTGCTCGCATTACCGGCAGGTGCCGCCATCGCCGTCGGGCTGCGGCATGCCAAACGTTCCTATATCGCCAGCGAAACCTATCTGAAGTGAAGCAACTCCTCCTCGACATCCAGCCGGCCCCCGCGCCGTCGCTGGAAAACTTTGTTCCCGGCCGCAACGTAGAAGCGCTCTACAGCCTGCTGCAAACCGCCACCGGCAAGGCCGAAACAAGATTCATCTACCTCTGGGGCAGTGGCGGCAGCGGCAAGAGCCATTTGCTGCAAGCCTGCGCCGACTTGGCAAAGCAGGAAGGGGTTGCGCTGGTCATCGCAGACGATGTGCAGATGCGCGATGACGCCGCCCAGATCGACCTGTTCAACATCTACAACCAGTTACGTGCCTCCGGCGGCGCACTGATCGCCAGCGGTGAAACCGCCCCCATGCAAATGGGGCTGCGCGACGACCTCGCCACCCGCTTGTCGTGGGGACTGGTGTACCAGCTGCATCCGCTCACCGATGAAGAAAAAGCCCAGGCCCTGGTCGCCCACGCCGCAGAGCGCGGCATGAAACTGCCGGACGAAGTGCTGGATTACTGCCTGCGCCACCTCCGGCGCGACCTGCGTACGCTCATGGCCACGCTGGACGCCCTCGACAAATGGTCACTCACCGCCAAACGCCCCGTCACGCTCCCGCTGCTACGCCAGCTGCTACAACTCCCGCTGGCCATCGACTAACGCCGCTTGCCCATCGCGACGCCGAGGGCGCATCGTCGTCGCTATTGAGTTTCGTCGCTGGCGATGCAACACTCAGCCTTAACTGCCGGGCTAACCCATTATTCAAGCGGGTCCAGCATGCAGCAAGCTCGGTCTGCCACAGGACGACCGAATTCCACATCAGTATTTAAATAGCGATCGTTCCAAGGAGGTGCACGGTGAGTGTTTCCATAAAACAGCTGGATGCAAATACTTTTGAAGTCACAGTGCCGGGCAAAACGATCACCGAGCACCTCGTCACGGTAACGCCGGAATATGCTGAAAAGCTCACGCGGGGTCATGCAACCGCCGAGCAGTTAGTCGCCCGTTCGTTCGACTTTCTGCTGGACCGCGAATCCAACACCAGCATCTTGCGCAGCTTTGAGCTCCCGGTGATTGCGCGCTATTTCCCGGAATACGAACGCGTCATAACTGACATGCTGTCCTGAACAAAAAGCCGGCATGCGCCGGCTTGATCATCACTTCACTCCGACCTGCTCACCCCGGCTCGATGGCTGTTTCAATCGCGTTCGATTCGCCTTTGTTGTCGTGCCAGACCACGGCAACCTTGTCGCCCACCTTGGCATTGCGCAGTCGGAAGGTCAGGTAAGGATTCTTGGAAACGCCCGTTCCCCACTGGGCTTCCAGCACGGCCTTGCCGTTGAGGGTGGCCGTGACCAGCTGTATGAAATGCGCCGGAACCAACTCGTCAAAGTCGCCCTTGCGGCGCCCGGTTTCCATCGGGTGACTCATCAGAATCTTGACCTCCGTGAGGCCATCCTTCAGTCGCGCACGTATTTTCATCAAATCCGCCATCAGCCGCACCCTCCCAACGCCACTTCCACTTTTTTCGTCACGCTGAAATACTGTCCACCCGCCTTCACAATCGCTTTCAGTTCAGAGGTTTCAGCCATCTTGATGCGCGTCACCACGTAAGGATCGGCACCGTTGGAGAAGATGAAATCGGCAATCAGCGGCGTCGGGTTCTTTTCCACCAGAATGGCAATCGATTCGGTGTTGGGGATTCTGCTTTCGACTTCAATCTGAACGATGGCGCCATTTTCCGCCATGTCAGGTGCGATCAGCACCACATCCTGCGTAGCGCTGGCCTGCGAAACCCCCAACCCATGCAGGGCAGCATCGACTTTTTGCGCCTCGAATGCCGGCTTGTTCCACACCGCAGCCAACGACCGCAGTGGCGCGCTCATGGCCAGCGCCAGCAGCACACCTACGGATTTGATCCAGGTTCTTCGGTTCATCGCTTCTCCGGCTTCTTGTCCTTGGGATCCCCCATCAACTGACGCAGTTGCTTCAGTCTCGCTTCGACAATCGAAAGTTGGTAAAAATCCCCATCGCCACTCTTCAAGGCCAGATCCATCTGCTCGATGGCCGACGGCAGATTGAAGCTGTAAAAGTAGGCCTCGCCCTGTGCTTGATGACGCAGCAAGTTCTTGCCCAGTTGGGTATAGGCCTGCGACTGCAGTTCGTAAAGATGGGCGTCAGCCGGATACAGAGGCTGCTTTTCACTCAGCAACTTGAGCGCCGCATCGGGTTGCCCGCGGGCCAGCAAGGCTTCTGCATAGCCATAGATCAAGCCGCGATGTTCCGGATAGGCGACCAAGGCCTGACGGAATTCGTTTTCGGCCTCACGCGGATTGCCATTGGCAAACTCAAGATGAGCGGCCAGCGTCTCTATCATGGCGTGGCGTGGCGCATGCTCGCGCAGCCAGCGTACTTCCTGACGCGCCTGTTGCAGGTTGTTGGCGCGAGAATACGCCATCGCCAGCCCATAATGCTGTGCGGCCTCGCTACTGAATTTCTTCTCGCGCAACCCATCCGTGAACCAGGCAATCGCCTGCTGCGGGCTGCCATCCAGCGCTCTGAGCTTGGCACGCACATACTGGAACTCCGGGCCATCCGTCACCTGGCGATACGGCAGTTGCTCAACCCGGTTCCGCACGTCGGCAATCCGCTCGCTGGTCAGCGGGTGGGTCCGGAGGAAAGTCGGCGCACCGCCATCATAAAAGCGCGTGCCTTTCATCAATTGCTCAAAAAATAAGGGCATGGCACGGGTATCAAACCCGGCCTGATTGAGGATTTGCAAACCGACTCGATCCGCTTCGCGCTCATGTTCACGCGTGTAATCCAGCTGCTTCTGGATGGCGCCAGCCTGGGCTGCTACCATCGATCCGCCCGCCAATTGGGGGTTAGAGCGTGCCGCCAACAACGCAAACGCCATAGCAGCGAGAGACTGCCATGCATCCTGACGCTGTTGCGCCACCATACGCGCCAAGTGGCGCTGCACCACGTGGCCAATTTCGTGCGCCAGCACGCTCGCCAGTTCAGATTCGCTGGCGGTAGACTGGATCAAGCCCGTGTGTACCCCGATGACGCCGCCTGGCAGAGCAAAAGCGTTTATGCTGTTGTCGCGCACGACAAAGAAGGTAAAACGTTGCTGGTTGTCCGGGCCGTTAGAGGCCAGACGATAGCCAAGATTTTGCAGATAATCGACGACCTCGATGTCGTTGACCACCTCGCCGCTGGCCGCAACATCACGCAAAATCTCCTCGCCGATGCGCTGCTCTTCCTGCGGAGTCATCACGGTTTGCGCAACCTCGCCCAGATCGGGCAGATCATCGGCCAAGGCGACAGGCACGAAAAGGCACAGCAGGGCGAGGTAAATGATTTTCACCCTGCTATGATAGCCTTTCAGTTTTAGGAGTTCACTCGGCATGTCTCAATTTACACATTTTAACGAAGCAGGACAGGCCCACATGGTCGATGTCGGCGCCAAGGACGAGACGCATCGCATTGCGCTCGCCACCGGCAGCATCCGCATGCTGCCGGAAACCTTAGCCATGATTCTGCAAGGAGATGCGAAAAAAGGGGATGTGCTAGGCATCGCGCGCATTGCCGCCATCCAGGGATCCAAGCGCACTTCGGACCTCATCCCATTATGCCATCCGATCAGCCTGACCAAGGTCGGCGTGGCATTCGAGGTTGATCCATCCGCCGCGACCATCCATTGCACGGTCACCGCAGAAACCGTAGGCCGCACCGGCGTCGAAATGGAAGCCCTGACCGCGACCAGCATTGCTCTGCTCACCATTTACGATATGGCAAAAGCGGTCGACCGCGGCATGCAGATCGTGAATATCCGGCTGCTGGAAAAGGCCGGGGGCAAATCCGGACACTGGAAAGCCTGATCAGGCCTGTTCCGGGCAAGCCGGAAAGATCGCGCACATCCGCAAACCCTTGCCTTCCGCGCCGTCCTCAATGCGCACTGCGGCTCCATGGCGGCTGGCAATTTCACGCACGATGGCCAGCCCCAAGCCGCACCCTTCCTGCCCTGTCCCCAGTATGCGATAAAACCGCTCGAACACCCGCTCGCGCTTCTCTGGCGGGATGCCCGGCCCGTTATCTTCGACACACAGCTCGACCCCTTGATCGGCACGACGCAGCCTAACGGTGACGCAACTGCCCGCAGGATTGTAGCGAATCGCGTTGTCGATCAGGTTGACGATCATTTCACGCAGCAGGATGGCATCCCCCGCAATATGATATGTGCCGGGGTCACACTCGAACCCCAGATCAATGTTTTTCACCAGCGCGGCCGGCACCCAACTGCTAGTGATTTCACGCGCCAGAGATTCCAGGTCCAAGGGCTCAAGTGGCAGCAAATCGACAGTTTCCGGGTCGATACGCGCCAGCGTCAGCAATTGTGCGATGAGATGCGAAAGGCTATCGCTGCTGGCCAGGATTTGTTGCAGCGCGTGGCGCACCTGCTCGGGATCCTGCTGTTCTCGCAGGGCAATCTCGGCCTGGGTTTTAAGCCCTGCCAACGGCGTGCGCAACTGGTGCGAGGCATCCGCGACGAAGCGCTGCTGCTGGGCGATGGTCTGTTCCAAGCGCGACATCAGGTCGTTCATGGCCTCAACCATGGGCTGAACCTCCTTGGGGGAATCCGCCAGATTCAAGGGCGCCAGATCACGGTGCGATCGTGACGTGATTTCGTCCCTGAGCTTGTCGAGTGGCACCAGGCCTCGGCCAACCCCGCGCCAGACCATCAGCCCGGCGATCAGTACCATCAGCAATTGTGGCAGCGCCATGCCCAGTATGATTTCGTTGACCATCCGCTTCCGCTTCGAGGTCGTCTCGCCGACCTGAACCAGTGCGACCCCATTGGCACTGGTGCCCTTGAGCGAGAGATAAAACGCGGCAACGCTGATTTCCTTATCGTCAAAACGCGTGGTGTAGTAGTAGTGCTGCCCCGGCACCGGCTTCGCAACCGGTGGTGCAGGCAACTCGGCATAGCCCGTCACGAACTCGCCACGCGCGCCGCTGACCTTGTAATAGATCCAGTCGTCCTTGTCATACTCCAGCATGTCGAACGCGGCTTGCGGCAGGTCGACAGTCACTTCACCTGCCACGACTTCCACCTGATCGGCGAGGGCCAGCGCAGCACGAAACAGGGAGCGGTCAAACGCCAGATTGGCAAAGTGATTCGCCATGTAGAACGCAGCAACCACCCCCAGCAGCAGCAAGGGCAGCAGCGGCGTCAGCAGCCTGAACAGCAGTTTGCGACGCAGTGAAATCATGCCGGCTCGCTCACCTGCTCCAGCAGGTATCCCAAACCGCGTATGGTGCGGATGCGTATGTCCGAGGGCTCCAGTTTTTTGCGCAGGCGATGGACATAGACTTCAATCGCGTTGTCGCCGATATCCTCGTCCCAGTTGCACAAGCGTTCGAGGATATGTTCCTTGTTTACCACCTTGCCCGCACGCAGCATGAAAATTTCCAGCACGGCCAATTCGCGCGCAGAAAGCTCCAATGGGTGATCAGCCAGTGTCGCGCGGCGACCTGCGGTATCCAGTGTCAGGTTGCCCAGACTCACCTGTGCGCTGGTACCGTACTGCCCGCGGCGGATCAGCGCGCGTGCACGGGCCTCCAACTCAGTCAGGTCAAAGGGCTTGGTAATGTAATCATCCGCCCCGAGATCCAGGCCCTTGACGCGATCCTGAATGGCGTCGCGCGCCGTCAGGATCAGCACCGGCACCTGGCTGCCACGCCGACGCAGCCTGGTCAGGACTTCGAATCCATTCAGTTTCGGCAGGCCGAGATCCAGGATCACCAGATCGTAGCTTTGCCCGATCAACATGTGGTCCGCCTCCTCGCCATGACGGGCGGAGTCCACGGCATATCCGGCCTTGGACAAGGAGTGACGGAGGCCATCGGCCAGGGTAGGGTCATCTTCAACGATCAATACACGCATAATTTATTTATTCAGTAAGTTTCGAGTAAGGTGGGCAGCGTAACTTGGTTCCCACGGGCGGACGCAGTAGCAACCCTGCATATCCCTCAAATTCAAATTCTAATCGATGAAGGAGTTACACATGAACAAGCTGATCGCATCCCTGATTGCTGGCCTTTTTGCTGCTTCCCTGAGCTTCGGCGCTGTTGCCGCTCCTGCTGCTGATGCAGCACCTGCCGCTGACGCTGCACCGGCTGCTGATGTCGCCAAGGAAAAGGCAGCTGCACCGGCCAAGAAGGCACATCACGCCAAGAAGCACCACGCTAAGAAGGCTAAGTAATTCCAGCCTGGCAAGCCAAGGGCGGAGCGCATGCTCCGCCTTTTTTACGTTCAAAATTTGAGTTCCGCGACCACAGGCGTATGGTCGGAAGGACGCTCCAGCTTGCGCGGCGCCTTGTCGATCCAACTGGCACTGCACGCATCCTTCAATGGCGGCGTCAGCAGAATATGATCGATCCGCAGCCCCAGGTTACGCCGGAACCCGGCCATGCGGTAATCCCACCAGCTGAAGCTACTTTCAGTCTGTTCAAAGAGTCGGAAAGCATCCGTTAAGCCCAAGGCCTGCAGTTCAGCAAATGCAGCACGTTCTGCCGGGCTCACCAGCACCTGCCCCTCCCATGCCTTGGGATCGTGTACGTCCCGATCTTCGGGCGCGATGTTGTAGTCCCCCAACAAAGCCAGTTTCGGGTACTTGATCACCTCATGCCGTAGCCAGTCGATGAGGGCCCTGAGCCAACGCAGCTTGTACTGGTATTTATCGGAATCCAGGCTCTGTCCATTGGGAAAGTAAGCGCATACCACCCGTACATCGCCGTAGGTGGCTGCAACCACACGTTTCTGCTCATCGGAAAATCCAGGAATGCCCACGCTAATATCCGTGCCTTCGGTTTTCCCCAGCAAGGCCACGCCATTGTAGGTTTTCTGGCCGCTGAATATCGGTTGATATCCCGCCGCCATAAGATCTGCTGCGGGGAAATTGGCATCTTCCAGCTTGGTCTCCTGCAGGCAAAGCACGTCCGGCTGGTTGGTGGCCAGCCAGTCCAGCACATGCGGCAAGCGCACCTTCAGCGAGTTAACGTTCCAGGTCGCAAGTTTCATGGATCAGTCGCCTGTGGCCGCCGGTTTGGGTGCAGTGGTCGCGGGCACCTTTTTCAGATTGCCCAGCGGATTGCTCTTCGGATACCCAGCCAAATCCAGAATATCTTTCCACTGGTTTTCCTGAAAGCCCTTGATCGGAGACTGCGTGCCGACCACGAGCACCGGGATCTGATTCCCCCCGGTCAGCTTCTGGAGCGCCACCTTGTCCTGCTCCTGATTTTTCATCGTGTATGGAATACCGCGCTTGTTGAGGTAAGCCTCGCCGCTGGTACAAGGGTCGCCGCATTCCGGAAAGGAATACAGCGTCACCGGGTATTTCTTCGCCACCTCCTGCACCTCGAAAGGCACGGTATCGCTCTCGATCAGGTTCCCCTTGGGATTCTTGCGCTCGACCGACCTCGCACTAGGGGGCGGAGGCTGATCGGTGTAATGCACATGCCCCTCAGCGTCGACCCACTTGTAGAGATCGGCTGCACATGCCATGTCTGCGCCAAGCAGCAGGGCCAGAAAAAGAGACAGGGTTCGCATCAGCACTCCTTAAGCAGATGTCCGCTCGGTCATGCCATTGTGCCGCAGCAAGGCATCTATGGTCGGCTGCCTGCCTCGGAAGGCCACGAAAGATTCCAGTGCCGGCCGTGAACCGCCCTGCGCCAGAATTTCGCTCCAGAACCGATGACCGGTTTCTTCGCTAAGCACGCCATTCTCCTCGAACAAGCTGTAAGCGTCCGCTGATAGCACCTCGGCCCACTTGTAGCTGTAGTACCCCGCAGCATACCCCCCCGCAAAAATATGCGAGAAGTTGTTGGGGAAGCGGTTCCACTTCGGCGGGCGCACCACGGCCACTTCATCACGTATTTCTTCCAGCAACTGCAGCGGCGTCTTGTCGCCGTTCGGGTCAAATGCACAGTGCAGCTGCATATCAAACAGCGAGAACTCTATCTGGCGCACCGTCTGCATGCCGGCCTGGAAGTTCTTGGCCGCCACCATCTTGTCGAACAGTTCACGCGGTAGATGAGCGCCGGTATCGACGTGCTTGGTCATGTGCCGCAGCACTTCCCATTCCCAGCAGAAATTCTCCATGAACTGGCTCGGCAACTCGACAGCGTCCCACTCCACGCCCTTGATCCCGGACACGCCGTAATCCTCAACCTTGGTCAGCAGATGGTGCAAGCCATGCCCAAATTCGTGGAACATGGTGATCACTTCATCGTGCGTGAACAGCGCCGGTTTGCCACCAACAGGCGCCGAGAAGTTACAGGTGAGGAATGCCACGGGGGTTTCTATCCCGTGTGCCTTGCGACGCCGTGTAATCGCTTCATCCATCCACGCGCCACCGCGCTTGCCGTTGCGGGCATAGAGGTCAAGGTAGAACTGGCCGATCAGATGTCCATCACGGTCCGCGATTTCATAGAACGACACATCCTGATGCCACACTGGCGCCTGTGTCTTTTTGACATGCACGCCGAAGATGGTTTCCGTGACCTTGAACAGACCATGCAGCACCTGTGCCTCAGGAAAATACTGCTTCACCTCCTGATCGGAGAAAGCATATTTTTCCTCACGCAACTTTTCAGAGGCGTAGGCCACATCCCAGGCTTCAAGCTGCGACAAGCCGAGTTTATCGGCAGCATACGCACGCAACTCTTGCATATCGCGTTCGGCAAAGGGCCGGGCGCGCACAGCCAAGGTACGAAGAAAGTCCTGCACCTCCGCCGGGGTCTGCGCCATTTTGGTGACCAGGGAAAGTTCGGAATAATTGTCGTAGCCGAGCAGCTGGGCGGCTTCCGCGCGCAGTTTAAGCAATTGCGTGATCAGTGTAGTGTTGTCCCATTCCGGCTTGCCGAACTCAGAAGCGCGGGTGGCATACGCATGATAAAGCTGCTCGCGCAGAGTACGGCTGTCGGCGTATTGCAGCACCGGCATATAGGACGGGAAATGCAGGGTAAATTTCCACCCCGGCTTGCCGTCAGCCTCAGCCGCTTCATGCGCGGCCTGTCTGGCATCCTCAGGAATGCCGGCCAGCGTTGCCTCGTCTTCGACGAAATAGGCAAAATCATTGGTGGTGTCGAGCAGGTTCTCTTCGAAGCGCGCCGCCAACGCCGACAATTCTTCCTGAATCGCCTTGAAGCGTGCCTTCTCCGCCTCAGGCAGCTCAGCACCCCCCAGGCGAAAATCGCGCACCTCGTTTTCTACAATCTTGCGCTGCGCCTGGTTCAACTGGTCAAACGCCGCGCCAGTACGCATTTGCTTGAATTTTGCGTACAGCGCCTCATTCTGGGATAAATCTGCATAAAACGCAGTTAATGTCGTCAGATTAGCATTATAAGCCTCGCGTAATTCCGGGCTATTCACCACCGAATTCATGTGCGACACCTGCGACCATGAACGTGCGAGCCTTTCCTCGAAGTCTTCCAACGGACGCGCAAACGCTTCCCAAGTGGGCTGCACATCAGCAGCGCCCAGCTGATCGACAAGCTTGCGCCCCTCGGCCAGCAACTGCTCTACAGCGGGGGTAACGTGTTCCGGCTTAACCTGATCGAAGTGTGGCAGGCCAGAGAAATGAAGCAGCGGGTTTTGCATTTAAAACAGATTCCTTAGTTGATCAAGCGTAAAGCCAGTGGATATTGATATTCCTTGCCCTTGCTGACGTTAACCGCAGCGACAATGGACAGCACCAGATTGCCCACATAAATCAGCGGCAACAGCACGAGGCCGACCAACACAAAGGCCAGCACCCAGGCAGCCATATATCCAATCAGGACGGTGATCTGGAAATTGAGTGCCTCTCGTGCCTGCTCGCCGACAAATGCGCTGTCGTCCTTTTTCAGCAGCCAGACGATCAGGGCCGGAATGAAACCGAAAAATATGCCGCCCAGATGGGTCAGCACGGCAATATTCTTGTCGTTGGCAGAAGCTTCGCTCATGCGCGTGTCCTTTGGATGAAAAGTTAACTATTGAGTTTGTGCAGCAGGGGTTCGATACGTTCAATTTCGCTGCTGGCCAGAATTTTCCGGGCGCCAGCCACCAGCTTGGGCAAATCGCTCTGCAAGATCTGGTGCTTGATCGACAGCACGTGCGCCGGGTGCATGGAGAACTGACGCAAGCCGAACCCCAACAGCAATCGGGTAAGGCGCGGGTCGCCCGCCATTTCACCGCACACCGAGACCGGCTTGCCGATCTTGGCACCGGCACGGATGGTCATTTCGATCAGTTGCAACACGGCGGGATGCAGCGGCTGGTAAAGATGCGCCACCGTATCATCGGTGCGGTCAATCGCCAGCGTATATTGAATCAGGTCATTGGTACCGATAGATAGAAAATCGAGCTCTCGCGCAAAAGCTTCCGCCTTCAGAGCCGCTGCGGGAATCTCGATCATGCCGCCAAGAGGAATCTCGTGATCGAACGGAATACCCTCTTCGCGCAGACTGCGTTTGGCACGTTCCAGCAAGTGCATGGTCTGGCGCAACTCCGACAGCGTGGACAGCATGGGAATCAGAATCTTGATCTTGCCGTAATGCGAAGCACGCAGAATGGCGCGCAGCTGAATATGGAACACCGCCGGTTCCGAAAGACACAGGCGAATGGCTCGCAATCCGAGCGCCGGGTTGGTACAGGTGCGTGCCGCATCCGGGTCGACTTGCTTGTCCGCGCCCAGATCCAGCGTACGGATGGTAACCGGCATGCCTTTCATCGCTTCCGCCACCTTGCGGTAGGCCTCGAACTGCTCTTCCTCGTCTGGCCATTCGCGGCGGTTCATGAACAGGAACTCAGTACGATAGAGCCCGACGCCCGTGGCACCAGCCGCCTTGGCCTGCATGACGTCTTCCGGAATCTCGATGTTGGCATGCAGCTCGATGACCGTTCCGTCCAGCGTCACTGGCTTGGTCAGCTTGAGTCGCTTGAGTTTCTGCTGCTCAAGCTCGAAGCCTTCTTGTTTGAGCCGGTATTCGGTCAGCGTGTCCTTGTCCGGGCTGACGATAACCACGCCCAGATTGCCATCGACAATGATCAATTCGCCATCGTGGATCAGGTCGCGCGCACGGTGTAGCGCCACGATGGAAGGAATATTCAGGCTGCGCGCCAGAATGGCGGTATGCGAGGTCGCGCCACCGACATCGGTGACAAAGGCAGCAAACTGATGTTGCTTGAACTGGATGGCATCGGCTGGCGAAAGATCGTGCGCCACCAGGATCATGCCGCTCTCCTGCTTCTCCAGCGGTACCTGGCCGGGGTGTCCCAGCAAGACCTTGATCACCCGTTCCACCACCTGCACCACATCAAACTTGCGTTCGCGCAGGTAGTCATCTTCGATTTCGTCGAACTGCGCAACCAGGTCGTCCATCTGCTGCTTGATCGCCCACTCTGCGTTGCAATGTTCGTCGCGTATCATCTGCTTGGGCACCTCGGACAGCGAACTGTCGCCCAGGAACATGATGTGGGTGCCCACAAAAGAACCCAATTCGGCAGGTGCATTGGCAGGCAAACTGCCACGTATGCTTTCGAGGTCCATTAATACGGTGGCTACCGCATCGGAAAAACGTTTGACCTCGGCGTCCAGCAGGTGATCCGGCACATGGTAATGCGCCACTTCCAACAGGGCGTGCGAAACCAGATGCGCGTGCCCGATGGCGATGCCGCCGGAGACCGCCACGCCGTGCATGGTAAAGCTCATGAAGCGCACCTTATCAGACTACGACGCATTACTCGCCCTCACCGAACTTATCGTTGATCAACGCCGCCATGGCAGCAATCGCGGCAACTTCATCCTCGCCAGTGGCTTCCAGCGTGATCTTGCTGCCTTTGCTCGCCGCCAGCATCATGACGCCCATGATGCTTTTGGCATTGACACGACGCGTATTCCTTTCGATCCAGATCTCGGCGCCGAACTGGCTGGCCACTTGCGTCAATTTGGTCGAGGCACGGGCATGCAGACCCAACTTGTTGATAATTTCGATTTCCTGCTTAACCATGGTGAGCACACGCTTCCTCTGTAAAGTGCACGATGCCGCCAACGCCGCCACTAATCGTTTTTTCCAATAGCACTTCCAGCGGCTCGTTGCGGTAGGCAATGGCGCGCACCAACATCGGCAAATTGACGCCGGAGACCCCCTCGACGCGTCCCGGATCAAGCAGTTTGCTCGCCAGGTTACATGGCGTCGCACCATAAATATCCGACAACACCAGCACACCCTGGCCCTGATCCAGCTCCCGGATCATTTCCTGCGCCAGCGGAAATAGCGCCACCGGATCGTCGTGCACGCCCACACCTAGCTGCCGCAACTGCGGCGGCCTGCCACCCATGACGTGGCTGACGCAATGAATGAGACTCTCGCCCAGCGTACCGTGGGCGACGATCAGTATTCCTATCACAGTGACTTCCTCAATTCAGAATTCCTTGGCTATACAGCCCAGTTCGCGATGCCGCACCAGCACGCGCTGTCCTTGCTCCCTGAAGCTGGCGGCGAGCCGCTCCACGAAATAGACCGAGCGATGCTGGCCACCGGTGCAGCCAACCGCAACCGTCAGGTAGCTACGGTTGTCCCGGACAAAACATGGCAACCAGTTACCGACAAACTGCCGAATATCGTCGTACATGGCATGTACCGCTTCTTGCTTTTCCAGAAAGGCCACCACCGGGGCATCTCGACCTGTCAGCGGCTTCAGTACCGGATCGTAGTGCGGGTTGGGCAGGCAACGGACGTCAAAGACGTAATCCGCATCCAGTGGGATACCATGCTTGAATCCGAAGGAGGCAAACAGCAGCGTCAGTCCGCCCTGATCGAGATCAACGAAATCCTTGACCCAGGCGCGCAGCGTGTTGGGGCCCAGATCACTGGTATCAATGCGATGCCCAAGACCGGCCAACTGATCCAGTAACGTACGCTCCAACCGTATGCTTTCCGCCAGCGTCGTCGCGTCATCGCTGAGTGGGTGCCGGCGACGCGTCTCGCTGAAACGTTTGACCAGCGTTTCAGCGCTGGATTCCAGAAACAGCACCTGCACGTCGATCTTCTGCGCCTGCAACTGACTAATGTATTGCGGCAAAGACTCCAGCGCCGTGCTGCGCGTATCAATGCTGACGGCCACCCGCTGGCGACCTGCCTCGGCCAGATGCTGCGCAGTATCAGGCAGCAGGGACGGCGGCAGGTTGTCTACGCAATAATAACCGGAGTCCTCCAGCGCCTTGAGTACGACACTTTTACCCGAGCCAGACAAACCGGTGACAATGACGAATTGCATGATGCGGCGCCTTAGGGCTGCTCCCCGTTTTCCTTCGCGGTACGGCGCATCTCGCGCACGTGTCGCTGCATCAGTTGCCGCGTACTGTTTACGCCACGCAACAGCAGGATGTGATTGCGTACCGCAACCTCCACCAGTACGGAAAGGTTGCGCCCGGCGGCGACGGGAATGAATACCTTGGGAATTTTGACATCCAGGATCTTCTCGGTTTGTGATTTGATCTTGAGTCTATCCAGCGATTTCGGTGCCAGGGTATCGGCCATTTCAAGTTGCACGATCAAGTCCAGCGGCTTGGTCGGCTTGATGGCATTGTCACCGAACAATTCGTGGATATTGAGGATGCCCAGCCCGCGAACTTCCAAAAAATCCTGCAACAACGGCGGGCAACGCCCTTCCAGGCGGTCCGGCGCAACCCGATAAAAGTCCACGATATCGTCTGCAACCAGGCGGTGACCGCGTGTAATCAATTCCAGCGCCAGCTCGCTCTTGCCGATGGCCGCCTCGCCCTTGATCATCACACCGAACCCCTGCACCTCCATGAACACCCCATGGCAACTGGTCGATTCGGCCACGGCCTGCGCCAGATAATGGCTCAGCACGTCCATCAGGCGCGGGCTTTGCTGGGGCGAGGTAAACAAGGGCGTGTGGTGTTTGTCTGCGGCCTGCAGTAGCGCCTTGGGCGGCTCCTCGCCGTTGGCGACCACGACAGCCGCTAGGTCGGTCGAGAACAGATTGTGAATCGATTGCTTCATGTCTGCGCTGCTGAGGCTGCGCAGATAGTCCATCTCCGCACAGCCCAGCACCTGGACGCGATTGGGATGAACGAAATTGAGATGCCCGATCAGGGCAAGAGAAGGCTTGGTAACGGTATCGCTGGTCAGCGGGTTATCGCCGCCGTCCTGCCCCGCCACCCACTTCAGACGCAACTTGCGATAAGTATCGCGATAAAGCTTAGCTACGCTGATTTTGGCCATATGTAATCAGGATTCCTGAACCACGGGGACCACCGAGTTGATCATCAGGCCCCCGCAGCTACAGATTGTGACAGAATAGTTCAATTATTCGCCGGCTTGATGCTTCAGGGCACCGTTGGCACGATGGTGGTCACCCTGCTTTTCCTTGTGCTTCAGCACTTGGCGGTCAAGCTTGTCAGCCAGCAGGTCTATCGCGCTGTACATGTTGTCATCCGCGCATTCGGCATGCAGGTCGTTGCCCGGCACATGCACAGTTGCTTCCACCTTTTGCTTCAGCTTCTCAACCGACAGCGTGACCTTAACGTCGATGACATTGTCGAAATGGCTGGTAACGCGTTGCAGCTTGGATTCGACGTAGTCGCGCAAGGCTGGGGTGACTTCCAGATGATGGCCGGTGAGATTGAGATTCATGATTCGCTCCTTATAGTGACTTACGTTGAGTGGCCGCGGGTATTTGCAATGACTCGCGGTATTTCGCAATAGTGCGTCGCGCCACGACGATGCCCTGTTTACCGAGAATATCAGTGATTTGGCTGTCGGAGAGCGGTTTTTTTGGATTTTCCTCGCCCACCAACTGCTTGATGAGTGCCCGGATGGCAGTCGCCGAACAGGCACCGCCAGAATCGGTGGACACGTGGCTGCCGAAGAAATATTTGAGCTCGTACACGCCACGCGGCGTCAGCATGTACTTGCGAGTGGTCACCCGCGAAATGGTCGACTCATGCAGCCCCAGCTCATCGGCAATTTCACGCAGCACCAGCGGCCGCATGGCGATTTCGCCGTGTTCCAGAAAATTACGCTGGCGATCAACAATGGCCTGCGAGACGCGCAAAATGGTCGAGAACCGCTGTTCGATATTCTTGATCATCCACTTGGCTTCCTGCATCTGGCTCACCAGATACTGGCCCGAGCTGTCGCGGTTGCGCTTGAGGATGTCTGCATACATCTGGTTGATGCGCAGTTTGGGCATCACTTCCTGATTCAGGCTGGCAAGCCAGATGCCCTTGGTTTTCTTGACCACGATCTCATGCTGGATGTAGTGGTCCGAGCCCAGATGGCTGAAATCGGCGCCAGGACGCGGGTTGAGATGCGTGACCAGGTACTGTACTTCGCGCAGAGTAGCATCGTCGCACTGCAACAGCTTGCGCAATTTGGCGAAGTCGCGCGCTGCCAGCACCGGCAGATGTTGCGCCATGATCAGCGCCAGGTCGCGACAGGGCGTATCTGCCGGCAAGGCCTGGACTTGCAGCGTCAGGCACTCTTCCAGATTGCGCGCACCGATACCCGGCGGATCGAGGTGCTGAATCAGCTTGAGCGCGGTGCTCAACTCCAGCGGATCGACTTCGTATTCCTCAGGGAAAATCTCGGCCAGCTCTTCCAGCGGATGCTCCAGATAACCATCTTCGTTAATGGCATCCACCAGCAGCGCCGCCAGCGTCTGATCTCGCTCAGAAAGTGGCATCAAGCTGAGCTGACTCAGCAGGTGCTCACGCAGCGTCGGTTTTTCGGATTCCTGAAAAACATAATCATTGTCATCGTCGTCGCTGCCGGAGCCGGTCTTCTCCCAGCGCGTGCCACCGGAAAAATCCATTTCATCGCCGGAGAAGTCCTGTGCAACAGATTCTTCAGGCTGCGCAGGCGCCTCAGAGACGGTGGCAGCCTCGCTGCGCGCATCCGGGATATAACTCTCGCCGCTTTCGCCGCCCGCCTCGACCCGCTCCAGCAGCGGATTAGCCTGCAGGATGACTTCCAGTTCCTGATTCAGCTCCACCGCCGACAGCTGCAGCAACCGAATGGACTGCTGCAGCTGCGGGGTGAGCGCAAGATGCTGGGACATTCGGAGTTGCAGGCTTTGTTTCATATACTTTCCAGATCCGGATTACAGCCGGAAATCCTTGCCCAAGTAAACTTCACGCACACTATCGTTGTGAATGATTTCCTGCGGACTGCCAGAGGCAAACACCTTGCCCTCGTTGACGATATACGCACGGTCGCAGATACCCAGGGTTTCCCGCACGTTGTGGTCGGTAATCAGCACACCGATATCGCGACTGGTCAAAAACCGGATGATTTTCTGGATGTCGATCACCGCGATCGGGTCGATCCCGGCGAAAGGCTCGTCCAGCAGGATAAAGCGCGGGTTTGAAGCCAGGCACCGCGCAATTTCAACGCGCCGACGCTCGCCACCCGAGAGGCTCACCGCCGGATTATTACGCAAATGCGTGATGTGCAGTTCTTGCAGCAGCTCTTCCAACCGCTCCTGCCGCTGCTCTGGCGTGATTTTCTGCAATTCGAGAATCGCCAGGATGTTCTCGGCAACATTCAGCTTGCGGAAAATGGAAGGCTCCTGAGGCAAGTACGAAATCCCCATCTTGGCGCGTTGATGGATGGGCAGCTTGCCCAGATCCTTGCCGTCCAGAAGGATATGCCCGCCATCCAGCGGCACCAGCCCCACGATCATGTAGAAGCTGGTCGTTTTACCGGCACCGTTGGGCCCGAGCAAGCCGACCACCTCGCCGCTGCTGACCTGCAGCGAAATATCCTGCACCACGGTGCGCGCCTTGTAGCGCTTGCGCAGGCTTTCTACCTTGAGTTCACTCACGCCTGCCCCTTACTCGGCGCTGCCCGCTGCGCGCGGTTCAGGCACGCCGGTTTTCTTCTTGGGTTGAATCACGGCACGCACGCGCCCCTTGGGCGCGTCTGGCGTGGCCGACTGGCCACCACCGATCACCTCGGCATACTCGGCATTGGCGTCATACATGATGTACTCGCCATGCACGATATCCTCACCGCGCTTCACCCAGGCCTTGGTGTACAGCTGCACCTTGTCCATATGACCATCGTACTCGATGCGCTGGGCACTGCCCTCGATGTATTCGTTCTTGCCTTCCTCTTTCTGTTTGAAGGTGGTCGGGTTCCCGGTCGAGGTACTGTGTTGGAAGCCATCCTTATCCTCACGCACGATCAGCTTGTCCGCATGGATCACCAACGTCCCCTGCGTCAGGATCACGTTGCCAGTATAAGTGCTGATTTTCTTGGCATCGTTGGTCGAAAGGCTGTCTGCTTCCAGATCAATCGGCTGATCACGGTCCGCCTTCTCAGCGTATGCCGATAATGAAAACAGCATCAGCATGAACGACAGCAGTTTAATTGGCAGGTTTTTCATATTGTCTCCGAATCCGGGTCGTAGTTTTTCCGGTCTGGGTTTTGGTTGGGCTTGGGCGTCTGGCCGAAACCGGGGTTGATTTCTTCTTGATCGAATTCGCGATGGCCTGCTGCGGTTTATCTGCAGCACCCGCACCCGTTGGAGCAGCATCAGTTTTTTGTTTGCTCACGTTCGCGCTCACCTTAAGCGCTGGCGGCCCAGACAGTGGCCTAACGTTAGCGTCTGGTCTTTCGTAATGCACATGCACGCGGCCGAACAGTTTCAGTGTGCGCTCCTTCTTGTTGAATTCCATCCCGGTTCCACGCACCACCGTGTGCGGCGCCTGGAGGATGGACACCGGCTTATCGGTCACGGCGAGATCTTGATCTGGAATCAAGTGTAGGTACTCCGTCAGCAAGGTCAACTCTCCACGACCCGGCGTAGAAGCCCGAACCAACTGCACATGATCCATGAAATACACGTCATCGCCATTGCTCGACACCTGACCGCGCTGCCCCTGAATCTGCGTGTAGGGCTTGTGCGTAGCGTACTGGGTAAACCGAGGCCGCGCCAATTCAGCACTGTCGTCATCGGGATAATGCACCAGCTCTGTGGCCGACAACACGTAACGCGGATTGCCGCTCAGATCACTCTTTGTCGTACTGAAGTTATTCAATTTGTAATCCGGATCATGCCGACTGCTGCCATCGATCTTGGGCTGAGGCGGCTGCACGGTACGATCGATCCACAAGGTAAGCGCTGCAAGCATGGCAAGCAGCAACAACGGGAACCAGATCGCTGAGCGGCCATACATCCTGGAGCCTATTTCTGGAACTGCGCCAGCTGAGCATCAAACGTACCCTGCGCTCGCATGATCAGCTCAACCAGCTCGCGTACCGCACCGCGCCCACCTTCGCGCTGGGTCACATAGTGCGCATGCGCTTTCACCAGCTGCGGCGCGGCCGGTACGGTCACGGCCAACCCTGCACGCCGCATCGGCGGCAGATCGATGAAATCGTCTCCCATGAAAGCACACTGTTCGTACTCAAGCCCTAGGTCGCCGACGAGCCTGTCGAAAGCTTCCAGCTTGTTTTCGACACCCTGGAAATAATGCTCGACGCCAGTATTTTCGGCACGCTTCACCACGACATTCGAGGTCCGGCCGGTGATGATGCCAAGCTCGACGCCTGTGGCCTTGAGCAGCTTCATGCCAAGTCCATCCTGCACGTTGAAGGCCTTGAACTCCTGTCCGTCGTCACAAAGGTACAGGCTGCCATCCGTCATGACGCCATCGACGTCGAACACCACCAGTTTGATGCGCTTGGCACGTTCAAAAGCATCCTGACTCATCGTATCCTCAAACCACTTTAGCTCTTAACAAATCATGCATGTTGAGCGCACCCACCAGTGCGCCCCGCTCGTCCACCACCAGCAAGCCGTTGATCTTGCGATGTTCCATCAACTCAACCGCCTCGACCGCCAGCCGGTGTGGCGTGATCGCTTGCGGTTGCGCATGCATCACGGCATCGACCAAGGTCGTTGCCACGTTAACACCGTTCTCGAAGGCACGACGCAAATCGCCATCGGTAAAGATCCCGACCGGATGGCCGGCAGCATTCACGACCGCGGTCATGCCCAAGCCCTTACGCGACATTTCCAGCAGCGCCTGCGACAACGCCGCGCCTTGTTCAACGCGAGGAATCTCGGCGCCCTGGCGCATCACATCGCTCACGTGCACTAGCAGCCGACGTCCCAGCGCACCGCCCGGGTGCGCACGGGCAAAATCCTCCGCAGAGAAGCCACGTGCATCCAGCAGCGCCACCGCCAGCGCATCACCCAGTGCCAATGCCGCAGTGGTGCTGGCAGTGGGCGCCAGCCCCAACGGACAGGCCTCCTGGGAAACGGAGGCATCCAGATGCACATCCGACTCTTGCGCCAGCTCCGACATCGGGTTGCCGGTAATACTGATTAGTCGTGCACCGGTACGCTTGATCTGCGGCACGATAGCCAGCAGTTCCCCACTCTCGCCCGAATTGGACAAGGCGAGGACAACATCCTGCCCGGTAATCATGCCCAGGTCGCCATGACTGGCTTCGGCCGGGTGCATAAAAAAGGAGGGCGTGCCGGTACTGGCGAGCGTAGAAGCGATTTTTCTGCCTACGTGGCCTGACTTGCCCATACCGCTCACAACGACTCGCCCAACACATTCCAGCATCAGTGCAACAGCGTGGGTGAAACAATCATCCAGCCGAACAGCCAGCGCCTCGACCTCACGTGCTTCTATCCTCAATACTTCACGCGCCAGATCAAGCGCGCGGGTCGCGGGAAGCACTGCAACTTTTGAATTTTTTATCGGCATACGCCATCAGTATAAAAGGGAACGCACCCCGAATAAAGGACGCTTCCAAGAAATCGGCACAAAAATTGCGTGTAGCCGCTGTCTAGATCCTCCGGTTAGCGGCTAGAATGTGTCCTTGAACCCTACGTCTATCGATTTATAGCTCTCCAATGCCCAGCACGTTGCAAACCATCCTGATCCTGCTGACTTGCGCAGTCCTCGCCGTAGCCCTCTTCCGCGCGCTACGCCTGCCGAGCATGCTGGCCTACTTTGTCATGGGATTGTTGCTGGGGCCCCACACCTTCGGGCTGCTGCCAGACAGCGAGGCCAATCGCGAACTGGCCGAGTTCGGCATCGTCTTCCTGATGTTCAGTATCGGGCTGGAGTTCAGCCTGCCGCACCTGTATGCCATGCGCCGAACGGTTTTCGGCCTGGGCGGCCTGCAGGTCAGCCTGACCATGCTGCTGGCGATGGGTGTCGCCATCGCCCTCGGTGCTGATTGGCGCGCCGCACTGGTGGTCGCCGGCGCGCTGGCCATGTCATCCACTGCCATCGTATCAAAACTGCTGGTCGAGAAAGTCGAGCTCAACTCCCGCCATGGCAAGCTGGCGGTCGGCGTACTGCTTTTTCAAGATATCGCCGTTGTCCCACTGCTGATTCTGATTCCCGCCGTTGCATCGCCAGACGGCAATCTGGCGGCCACACTTGGCCTGTCATTCGTCAAGGCGGCCGTCTCGCTGTGGATTTTGCTGGTGTTCGGAAAGAAGGTCGTCAGTCCATGGTTTGATCTGGTCGCCCGCCAACGCTCGCGCGAACTGTTCGTGATGAACGTGCTGATGGTCACGCTGCTGCTGTCGGTGTTCACCAAGCTGGCCGGACTTTCCTACGCGCTGGGCGCATTCATTGCCGGCATGCTGATTTCGGAAACCCGCTACCGCTATCAGGTGGAATCCGACATCGCGCCATTCCGCGACATCCTGCTGGGGTTGTTCTTCGTCACGGTAGGCATGCTGCTGGACATGCACGCGCTGGTGGCGAATATCGGCTGGGTCATGCTGCTGCTCACGTCACTAATCCTGCTCAAGGCCTTCATCATCACGCAAATCACCCGGCGATTCCGGCATGAAACCGGCGTTGCCATCCGCACCGGCTTCATGCTGGCGCAGGCAGGCGAATTCAGCTTCGTGATTCTCGCACAAGGGCAGGAGTACAACCTGCTAGCAGGGGAAACCTTACAAATTGTGCTCGCGGCGTCGCTGCTTTCCATGGTGCTGGCCCCCTTCATCATCGAGTACAACGGACGTCTGGCCTCCAAGCTTTCGCGCAGTTATGAACGCAACCGCAAGCGCTGGGTACAAGGCATCGAACATTTGGGCAAGGACTTGTCCAGCCACGTCATCATCTGCGGCTATGGGCGTAGCGGTCAGTATTTGTCGCGCTTCCTGACACAGGAAAATATCCCGTTCATCGCGCTGGATATCGACCCTGCCCGCGTGAAAGAAGCCGCCGTTGCCGGCGAAAATGTTGTCTACGGCGATGCCGGACGGCGCGTCGTGCTGGAAGCGGCAGGCGCGCTGCGCGCCAAGGCTCTGGTGATCACCTATGCAGAAGAACATGCCGCCATGAAGGTGCTTCACGTTTCGCAGGAGCACTATCCGCAACTGCCCATCATCGTGCGCACCTGGGATGACGGCAATATGGACAAATTCATCGAAGCCGGTGCCACCGAAGTTGTCCCGGAAGTACTGGAAGGCAGCCTGATGCTGGCCTCGCACGCGCTGGTACTGCTGGGTGTGCCCCTCAGTCGCGTGGTAAAACGCATCCGCCTGTTCCGCGAAGAACGCTACCAACTGTTCCGTGGCTTTTTCCATGGCTTGTCCGATTACGATCTCGACGCACGCGATGAAGACCAGATTCGCCTGCATTCAGTTTCGCTCTCGGCCGGCGCCTATGCCTGTGGAAAGCGCTTGATCGACCTGTGGCTGCAAGGTCATGACGTGCAGATCAAATCCATCCGCCGCCGCAACCTGAAACCGCAGGAGCCGGCCCCAGATACCGTGTTGGCAGAAAATGACGTGCTGGTGCTGGAAGGCACGCCCGATAACCTGGCCCTAGCCGAAAAAATCCTGCTGACCGGCCAATGAAAAATCACGTCATCATCATCGGCGCCGGCGCCACTGGATGTCTCAGCGCAATATCGCTGGCCGAACGCGGCTGGCGCGTCACGCTGATCGATCAAGGCGAAGTCGGCATGGAGTCCTCCTGGGCGGGTGGCGGCATCCTGTTTCCGCTCCTGCCGTGGAAGTACTCAGAGCCCGTCAACCACCTCGCACTGGCGGGCGCTGCACGATACCCGGCATTGGCCGCACAACTACTGGCAAGCACGGGCATCGACCCCCAATATCGCCAGTGCGGCATGCGTATCCTGCCGCCATTCGACCAGAAACTTGCCCTGGCATGGTGCCACGCGCATGGCTTAACGGCAGTGTTACAGGATGATGTGTTATGGTTGCCGCAAGTTGCACAGGCACGCAATCCGCGCCTGATGCAAGCGCTACGCGCCCAACTCAAGGTCAGCGGAGTGTCCCTGCTCGAAAGCACCCAACTCGCACCACTTTCATCAGCCACCGGTCGCTTGGGTGGATGGCGCGATACTGCTGGCAAGTCCTACGAAGCAGACCAGTACGTGCTCACCGCCGGCGCTTGGAGCCAGAACCTGCTCGGCCCGCACGCGCTGTCGCTGCAAATGAAACCGATGCGCGGCCAGATGCTGCTGTATCAACTGGCACCTGAAACACTGCCACACATCCTCTATCACGAGGATTTTTACCTGATTCCCAGGCAGGACGGCCATATTCTGGCTGGCAGCACGGTAGAGGATGTCGGCTTCGACAAATCAACGCCGGCAGCCACCGCCGACGCACTGGCCGCAAAAGCCCGCGCATTGTTGCCACAACTCGCGGAGGCCCCTATCCTAAAGCACTGGAGCGGCTTGCGCCCCGGTTCGCCGGACAACGTTCCGGTCATTGCAAAACATCCGGCCTTTGACAACCTTTACCTCAATACCGGACATTTCAGATATGGTGTCACCATGGCGCCGGCGAGTGCCGAGATCCTGACCAGCCTGATTGGCGGGGAAACCCCGCCGCTAGACGTCATGCCGTACGCGTTCCCTGCTTCCGGCACCTAAGAATTGCTTTCAGTAAGCGTTGCTGGTAACTTTCCGTCATGGACAATAAATCAAGCACATCCGCACTGGCATTAGGCGCAATCGGCGTAGTTTATGGTGACATTGGCACCAGCCCGTTGTATACCCTGCATGAGGTTTTTGCCGGCACCTTCCCGCTTCAAATCTCCCCCGAGAACGTGCTTGCCATTCTTTCCCTGATCTTCTGGTCACTGATATTCGTCGTCTCCGTCAAATATGTCGCCTTCATCATGCGCGCAGAAAACCACGGAGAGGGCGGCATCATGGCGCTGATGGCATTGGCGCTTCGAACCACCGAAGGCCATCCTCGGAAGGGTACCTGGATCCTCATGCTGGGCATTTTTGGCGCCGCCCTGTTTTACGGCGATGGCGTCATCACGCCTGCAATCTCCGTACTCAGCGCGGTGGAAGGCTTGGAAATCGCCACCCCGACATTCAAGCCGTACGTCATTCCCATTACGCTGGGCGTGCTGTTTGCCCTATTCTGGTATCAGAAAAAAGGCACCGCAAGCATCGGCGCCCTGTTCGGCCCCGTCATGTGCATCTGGTTTGGCACACTTGCCGCACTCGGCGTCCTGAACATCCTGCATGAACCGTCCGTACTACAAGCCATCAACCCCATGCACGCGCTGCACTTCATTCACGAACACAAAATGGGCGCATTTCTTTCCCTTGGCGGGGTGGTCCTGGCTTTGACCGGCGCCGAGGCCCTGTATGCCGATATGGGGCATTTTGGAAGAAAACCTATCCAGGTGGCCTGGTTCTCATTTGTGTTGCCGGCACTCACACTGAATTATTTCGGCCAAGGCGCGCTGTTGCTGCATGATGCCAAGGCCATCGAAAATCCCTTTTACCTGCTGGCGCCGACGTGGGCGCTCTACCCTATGATCGGACTGGCCACGGTTGCCACCATCATCGCCTCGCAAGCGGTAATTTCAGGGGCCTATTCCATCACCAAACAAGCCATGCAACTGGGGTACTCGCCGCGCATGGCCGTATTGCACACCTCGGAAGAAACGGCCGGACAGATTTACCTACCGTTTGTAAACTGGATGCTCCTGTTTGCCATCATCATTCTGGTGCTCACCTTTAAAACCTCAAGCAGCCTGGGAGCTGCTTACGGCATCGCAGTCACCGGCACCATGGTCATCACGACCATCCTGGCCTTTGTTGTCGTCCGGAAACTATGGGGATGGAGCCTGCTGACAGGCTCGCTGGTGATTGGCTTTCTGCTGATGATCGATTTCGCCTACTTTAGCGCCAATGCCATCAAAATCCAGGAAGGCGGCTGGGTACCGCTGGCGATGGGATTGTTTGCCTATACGCTGATGATCACCTGGTACAAGGGCCGCGCCTTGCACCTCAAACGCATTGAGGAAGTCGGGGATGAACTGGAAGCCTTCATGACCATGATGAAAGGACATCCACCTTTCCGCCCCGATGGCACGGCGGTCTACATGACCCCCAACACTTCCGGCGTTCCGCATGCGCTGCTTCACAACCTGTACCACAACCAGGTGCTCCATCAGAACATTCTGCTGGTCACCACCAAAACCGCGGATATTCCGCATGTGCCAACAAACGAACAGGTGAAAGTAGAACATCTGCACAGCGGATTCCACAGGATCATCGTCAACTATGGCTTCAAGGATGAAATCAACATCCCCAAAGCCCTAGAACAAAGTACCGCGCAGGGCATCGACTACGAACCCATGCGCGCGTCATTCTTCCTGGCGCGCGACGTCCTGATCCCGAAGAAGCATTCAGCATTGCCCTACTGGCGCGAAGTACTTTACGTGTGGATGTTCAAGAATGGCGGCGATGCAACGGCTTACTTCAAACTGCCGCCCAATCGGGTGATCGAGCTCGGAACCCAACGCATGCTTTAGTCGAGTTTCCGGCTTTACGATTGCTTTGCGCGAATATCGAGCTGCTTAAGCTTGCGATACAGGTGGGTGCGTTCGAGCTCCACCGCCTCCGCAACCCGGCTCATGTTTCCGCCTGCCTTGGCGATGTGGTGCTCAAAATACAAACGCTCAAAAGCGTCACGCGCCTCGCGTAACGGCTGATCCAGATCGAACGGCAACGGAACGACCCTGCTGACAGCAACTGGCTCCAGTGCCTCGAACTGCGCCAAGACCCGCTGAACTTCTTCCAACGAAATCTTCTCGCCCAGGCTGGTCAGCATCAAGTTTTTGACGACGCCGTTGAGTTGCGCCAGATTGCCTGGCCACTCGGCGTTGCGCAGGGCGTTGAGCGCGCCCACATCAAATTCGCGATATTGCACTTCACCGCTATCCGCAAGCAACGTCGCCATTGCCTTGGCCAAGTCAGGAATATCTTCCCGATGCTCAGCCAGCGATGGAATCGTCAGGCTCAGCGCTGACAGCGCCTGTAACAGGCCTTCATCAAACAAGCCCTGCTGCACGAGCTGCGGCAAACTGCGGGTCGTGGCAGTGATCACACGCGTACCATATTTTTGTGCCCGCGAAATCAGCAGCAGCAAACCCTTTTGCCCGGTCTTGCTGATATCCGCCACTTCCGGAATGAAAATCAAACCATCCCGCGCTTGTTCCAGCAACTCCAGCGGCGCATTGGCCAGCTTCTCCGAGGCATCCAGCTCCAACCATGGCGTTTCTGGACGATGCAAAAAGTGGGCGCACAACTTGGCACCGCTACCCTTGGCACCAATCAGAAGAAGGGGCGTATTCAGACTATCAAGTTGTTCCAGACGTTCACGCAGGGCATTGATCGCAGCGCTTTTGCCAAGATTCAGCAGGTTCATGTCAGCACGCGGTGCCTGATCGGCGTGCTTAAGGGCCGCTTCGACCGTCTTCAGCAGCTTCTGCAGCGCGATGGGTTTTTCCAGAAAATCGAACGCGCCGATGCGCGTTGCCTCAACGGCAGTATCTATCGTGCCATGACCCGACATCATGACCACGGGCATGGTCAGAAGCCCGCCATTGCCCCATTCCTTCAGCAGGCTGATCCCGTCACAATCCGGCATCCAGATATCGAGCAGCACCAGATCCGGACGCGTCTGCTGGCGCCAGTCGCGCGCCTGAGCCGCATTTTCGGCCAGCTTAACGTGATACCCCTCGTCCTGCAGGATGTCGTACAGCAATTCCCGAATGCCAACTTCATCATCCACCACCAGCACATGCCGCGCCGTCATGCCTTATCTCCTGCTGCCGGCAGCGTCACCACGACACAAGCGCCGCCTTGCGGCTGATTGTCGATTTTGATGCTGCCTTTATGTTCTTCCACGATTTTCTTCACAATCGCCAGACCCAGTCCCGTACCGTGACGTTTGGTGGTCACGTAGGGTTCGAATGCGCGCCCAATCAGGTCTGGCGGAAACCCGGCGCCGTTGTCGTAAATACCTAGTTTCACCATACCATGTTCAGGCGTGATTTTCACCCTGATCAGCGGGGCAGGGTGGCCATCAAGCACATCCTGGGCGTTTTTCAGCAGATTATGCAGAATCTGGCGCAGCATGGTGGCATCGCCCATCACCATCGCGGTCTCGCTGTCGAATTCCGTTTCGATCCGCACGCCATGGGACTCGTACAAGGCCAGCACGTCGTGAACCAACCGCACCAGATCGATCGGCGCAAGGTTAAGCTGTGGCGATCGCGCGTATTCGCTGAATTCATCCACCATGCTTTTCATCGCGCCCACCTGGCTAACGATAGTGTGGGTTGCGCGACGGAGCATCTCGGCGTCGCCATCATCCAGCTTGGCAACCAGCTTGTGCTCCAGCCGTTCCGCGGAGAGCATGATAGGTGTCAACGGGTTCTTGATCTCGTGCGCCAGACGGCGCGCCACCTCTCCCCAGGCGGCGTCGCGCTGCGCCTGCAATAAAGCAGTCACATCATCGAACACCACCACGTAGCCACTGTCGGCGCCCTTGGGCAGGCGGGTACCGCGCACCAGCAGCATTTGCACGCCACCGATATCCAACTGCTGTTGCCACTCGGCAGTTTCGCCGTTGCCAAATTGCTGCAGGACGGCCTGAGCCAGTGTGGCAAGCGCCGGGGCTGCTGTCTGCAAATCCTGAAAAGGGCGGCCCAGCATCGCTTCCAGTTCGACATGCAAGATCAGTCCGGCCGTCGGATTGAAGGTGCGCAGCACAAACTGTTCATCCAGCGCGATGACACCGGATGACAAATGCGAGAGGATGGTTTCCAGTCGTCCACGCGCAGCCTCCACGCGTGCCCGGTTACGGTCTGCCGCCTGCGTCGCCTCCGCCAGGCGGGTGCTCATCAGATTGAAAGACTGCATCAGGACACCCAGCTCGTCCTTGTCATGGGCCGGCAACAACTTGCCATAATCGCCCCCGGCAATGGCGCGCGTCCCCTCCGCCAACAGACCGATAGGTGCAGAAAGCCTGCGGCTCAGCACAAAGGCAAACGCGACCGAGGACAACATGGCCAGCATCAGCACCAGCGTCAGCGTCAGGGCAAAAACATCCTTCAGCGCGCCACGGCTGTAGGAAAGCTCCTGATAGTCCTGATACACCTCCTGCACCGACTCCGCCGTGGTGGAAAGCGCTTTGGGTACCGGCTGCAGCAACTGCAAAATGCGCGTCTCGCCGCGCAAATCCGCACTGTTCACCGGCGACAGCACGCGCAGGTAAAGTCCCTTGCCCGGGATAGGCTCGATCTTTCCATAAACGCGCTGACGCGCCTGACGCAATTGAGCCAAGCTGGGCAACTCGGGCAAGAAGCTGCTGGCATCGCGACTGGAGATCGCCAGGATGCGACCTGCCTGGCTGAGCAACACGGCATCCTGCACGCCACTTTTCTCGCGCAGGTCGTTAAGTAGCGTGAGATTGGAGCCGGTGGTCTGGAACGCCAGCGTCAGCGCCATGCTTTCGCCTTTTTCTTCCAGATCCAGCAACATAATATCGAGCGCGCTCTGCCCAAGCCGCAGGCCGCCATCCAACGCAGCCTCAACTTTGACGTTGAACCAGGATTCGATCGCGCGCGTCAGGAAATTGACCGAAACCGCGTAAACGATCACGCCAGGAATCAGCGCCATCAATGCAAAGGCTCCGAGCAGCCGCAAGGTCAGGCGGCTGCCGACCACTTTCGCCCGCATCTGCTTGTACAACTTCCACAATTGCAGACCGACCAAAATGGTGAGAAACACCGCGAAAGCGATGTTGAGGCCCAGCAATACCGTGTAATTCTGGCCAGAAATGGCAGTATTCGCGCTGGCATGGGAAAGTAGATACAACAACACCGCGCCCAGTGCGGCCGAAATGAAAACGATGTATTTCATTTAAAAAGTTGGCGTCCAGCGATAGCGCTCTGAGATCAGATTCCACTTCTCGGAGCCCAGGGCCTCCACCTGCAACGCCTTGGGCAAACGTGTATGGTCCAGCCGCAGCCGCAGCATGGCCTGGTAGTTCTCGCCCTTGGCAATCTGGGTTTTCTCCAGCACGATCCAATCACGTACCCTAGAAAGCTCATCCAGCGCCTCGGGCAAGGTCGCAAAAGATTTCTGGTGCTTGGGCAGGTTGATCAGATATTGACGAGAGAGCGCATGGTAAGAAAGGCGAATGCGTTGGGACGCCGAGGTGATCTCATCGTCAAACCAGTATTTGCGCGTCGCCACCAGCTGGAATTCGATCAGGAAATTGAGCGGAACGCCTTTGCTGAGTGCCTCCTCGACCTCCGGGCTGACATCAACCCCGAAATCCGCATTTAGCTGGTAGGCATCGCCGGTTGCCACCAGTTCGGCATTCTTGACTTCGATCCCATCCGCCAAAGCAGCGCCCGCGGACCACAAGCTGAGACACAGCAAGCAATGCCCTATCCAGCTAGACCTTTTCCAAAAGTGCATAGAAGAACCCGTCATGTTCGGTACAGGGAAGCAACTGCCCATCATCCATATTGGGTAAAGGCAGCTGCCGCGCGCCTGCCTCCTCCTGCAGAAAACGGTCGATTTGACGTTGATTTTCTTCTAGAAACACGGAACAAGTCGCGTACAGCAATTTACCACCTATTGCCAGGGCAGGCCACAGCCCGCGCAAAATGGCTTGCTGCTGAGCGGCAAATATCTGCAGGTCCCGCTCACGTCGCAACCACTTGATATCTACATGACGCCTAACGATTCCGGAGGCACTGCACGGCACGTCTGCCAGTATACGATCGAATTTTTGCTGCCCATCCCACCAGCCGAACGGATTGGCCGCATCGCCGATCACCAGCTCAGATCCCAGGCCCAGGCGCACCAGATTGCTTCGCGTGCGGGCAATCCGGTCCGCATCGCTGTCCACTGCCGTCATCGCGACATCGGCAGACTCCAGAATATGACCAGTCTTGCCGCCTGGCGCGCAACAGGCATCCAGCACGCGCATGCCATCACGCACATCCAGCAGGGGCGCGGCGAACTGAGCCCCATAATCCTGGACCGAAACCATGCCTGCTGCAAAACCAGGCAGTTTTTCTACCGACGTCGGTTGTTCCAGCACCACGGCATCGCCCCCCAACACGGTGGCGACCATCCCGGATTCAGCCAACAATACCTGATAGGCTGCGGCCGACAGATGACGTCGATTGACCCGCAAAGTCATCGGCGGCCGTTGATTGCCCGCTTCCAGCATGGACTGCCAGCGGTCCGGATACTGGGTTTTGAGCTTGGCAATCCACCACTTGGGATACGAATAAAGGGCGATCTCGTCCTCGCCGAGCGACTGCTGTAGCGCTTCACGCTGGCGCAGGAAATTGCGCAACACCGCGTTGACCAGACCCTTGGCCCAGGGTTTCTTAAGCTGCCCGGCCGCCCGGACGGCGTGATCCACCACCGCGTAAGGCGAGGTTTTACTGAATTCCAGCTGATACAGCGAGACCAGCAACAAGTGCTGCACGCGCGCGTCATCGAGCTTACGGCTCAGCAGTTGCGCCAGATAGGCCTGCAATCGGCCAAGATGGCGCAGCGCGCCGTAACTCAGGTCCTGCGTGATGGCCCGCTGCTGTGGGGAAAGTTGCGGATGCAGATTCCAGACGCTGTCCAACGCCTGGGTCAGGTTATGGCCAGCCAGCACCTGGCCCACCATTTGCGCGGCGAGAATCTGGCTCTTGTCCACGCGTCAGGCTACCATCGCCAGTAGCCGTGCGACGCGTTCTTCCGTCTGTGGGTGCGTGCTAAACAAACTCTGGATGCCATCCGCCGAAAGCGGATTGATGATCATCATCTGCGCCGTTTCCGGATGCTGCTCGGCAGCCTCCAGCGGGATCTGGTGGGCGTAGTTGTGGATTTTTTCCAGCGCAGACGCCAGCGCCTTGGGGTCACCGCAAATTTCCGCGCCGCCACGATCGGCCTCAAATTCGCGCGAGCGCGAAATAGCCATTTGGATCAGCATGGCCGCGATTGGCGCCAGGATCATGATCAGGATGGCGACAGCGGGATGTACGCTGCGCTCGCGGTCATGGCCGCCGGCGAACAACATGCCGAACTGGGCGATGGAAGAAATCGCCCCGGCGATGGTCGCCGAAATCGTCGAAATCAATGTGTCGCGGTGTTTTACGTGGGCCAGTTCATGCGCCATCACGCCGCGCAACTCACGTTCGGTGAGCATGCTGATGATCCCGCGCGTCGCTGCCACGGCAGCGTGTTCCGGATCGCGTCCGGTGGCAAACGCGTTGGGCTGTGCTTCGTCGATGATGTAGACCTTGGGCATCGGCAAGCCGGCGTTCTGCGACAACTCGCGGACCATGCCGTAGAACATCGGCGCCGTGGACGCGTCCACCTCTTGCGCGTTGTACATCTTGAGTACGGCCGTATCAGAGAACCAGTAGGCATAGACGTTCATGGCAGCGGCAATCAGCAGTGCGATCAGCATGCCACCCGCACCGCCCAGCGCGGCACCGACCATGCCGAACAGCACAACGATGCCAGCCATCAGGATGGACGTTTTTAACCAATTTCCTACCATAGCGAATTCCCTCGTGGATAAAGACAAATCGCCAATTAGATGGCGTCCGTCCCTAAAAATTCAAGCCTTGAAGCGGTCGCCGATCTTGAGTGGGCTCCCGGCCAGGAACTCCTTCCAGGCCAGTCTTCTGCCGCCCGGCTTCTGCAATTCCTCGATACGCAGCACGCCATCACCACAGGCAACGTCGATGCCGTTTTGCAGTCCCACGATTTCACCAGGCACCCCGGTTCCCGGCACAGCACGGGCAAACCAGACCTTCCAGACCTCACCCTCCAGCACCGCCTGTGCGGCTGGAAAAGGATTGAATGCGCGCACTTGGCGCGACAACTGTGCTGCGGGCTGATGCCAGTCCAGCGGCGCCTCGTCCTTGCGCAACTTTTCTGCATAGGTCACCAGACGCGCATCCTGCGGCTCAGGCACCAGTTGATCCAGCTCGGCCAGCGCCTGCACCATCAGCCGCCCGCCCAATTCGGCAAGTCCATCATGCAAGGTTTGTGCAGTATCGTCCTCGGTGATGGGGATGGTGCCCTTCTTCAACATGGCCCCGGCATCCAGCGCCAGCACCACTTCCATGATGGTCACGCCGGTTTCGGCATCCCCAGTTTGGATGGCGCGCTGAATCGGCGCTGCGCCACGCCAGCGCGGCAGCAGCGAGGCATGAATATTCAGACAGCCCCGATGTGGCATATCCAGCACCGACTGCGGCAGGATCAGGCCATAGGCAGCCACGATCATGACATCGGCGGCGACAGCGGCAACCGGTGCCTGACTTTCCGGAGTTTTGAGCGTTTCCGGCTGATAGACCGGGATGCCATGCTGGAGTGCGAGCGCCTTGACCGGGCTAGCTTTCAGCTTCATCCCACGTCCGGCCGGCCGATCCGGCTGAGTAAGTACTAGCACAATCTCATGCCCAGCGTCGATCAGCGCCGCCAGCGCCGGCACGGCAAAATCCGGCGTACCGGCAAAAATCACTTTCATTACATGGTTTCCCGCAAACGTTTCTTCAACTTGTTCTTGATGCGGCCCTGCTTGAGCTGGGAGAGGTATTCGACGAAGACCTTGCCTTGCAGATGGTCGATTTCATGCTGGATACAAACCGCCAGCAGGCCGTCAGCTTCCAACGTAAACTTTTCGCCGTTGCGGTCCAGCGCCTCGACCTTGACGTGCTCGGCACGGCGGACTGTCTCGTAGATGCCAGGAACCGACAGGCAGCCCTCTTCGTAATCCTGCACGCCGTCACGCGCGACTATGCGCGGATTGATGAACACCATCAGGCCACGCTTGTCCTCGGATGTGTCGATCACGATGACCTGTTGATGAACATCGACCTGGGTGGCCGCAAGGCCTATCCCTGGTGCGGCATACATGGTCTCGGCCATGTCATCGACCAGACGGCGGATTTCCGCGTCAACTTCGGGGACGGCCTGCGCGACTTTATGCAGTCGTGGGTCGGGATAATGAAGGATACTTAAAATAGCCATAAAAGCTTGATTGTTGAATGAATTACATGCAGAATTTAAACCAACTTCGCGACAAACGCGTCACTTTTTTCCAAGCGCATCACATTTCATAAAGATTGCTTGAGGCTCACATGAATCGTCACATTATAGCGCTGCTGCTACTTTGCTGCCCGGCATCGTTCGCCTGGGCGCAGGATATCCAGTTGCAGGACAACCCGCCCAGCCGCTACACCGTGGTGAAAGGCGATACCTTGTGGGGGATTTCCGGCAAGTTCCTGAAGGATCCGTGGCGCTGGCCGCAAGTCTGGAAGATGAACCGCCAGCAGATCAAGAACCCCAACCTCATTTATCCGGGCGATGTGGTCGTGCTGGATACCAGCAGCGGCAAGCCGGAGCTGCGTCTGCTGCGCGAAACCGTCGTCATGGAACCCGATGTTCGGGTCGAGCCGCTCCAAAAGCAAGCCATTCCCACCATCGAGCCGAGCGTGATCGGCCCCTTCCTGAGCCAGCCACTGGTCGTGGAGGAAAATGGCCTGACCACCGTGCCGAAAATCATCGGCGCACAGGAAGGCCATGTTGTCCTGGGAACAGGGATCAAGGTCTATGCCGACAAGATCATGGAAGGCGACGGCCGCAACTGGCAGATCTACCGTGCCGGCCGACCGCTGATCGATCCGGACACTCAGGAAAAACTCGGCACCGAAGCCGTCTATCTGGGGGAGGCTCGCGTACTCAAATACGGTGAACCGGCCACCATCGAAATCAAAAAGGCGATTACCGACATTTACCAGGAAGACAAGCTGGTCAAGTCGCCCGATGTGCTGATGAACAGTTTTGTACCGCATGCGCCGGATGACGCCATCAGCGGCAGCATCATCTCCGGTTACAACGACGTTGCCGAACTCGGCCCCAACAGCATCGTGACGCTCAACCGCGGCAGTGTAGACGGCCTGGAAGCAGGGCACGTGCTCGCCATCTACGAAAAGGGAAAAACCCTGCCGCCGCCCAAGAATGTGCCAACCGTGACAAAAGAAAGTTACATCGGCCTGGAACGCAATGAAGACGGCAGCATCAAGCGCGACGAAAACGGCAAGGTTCAGGTACGCGTTGGCCACCACGCCAGCAGCGAAGAAGCCAAGCTGCTCAAGCTGCCAGACGAGCGCATCGGCCTGCTGATGGTGTTCCGTACCTTCGAGCACGTTTCCTACGGACTGATCGTAGAGGTAACCCGAGCAGCCCACGTGCTGGACATCGTCACCACCCCCTAATGGCCAAGGCACCGCTCACGCAACGCCGGAGGACACGGCGCCGTGAATCGGTCTCAGCCTGATCCAAGGGCTACCGTGAGCTGCTGAGCCGTTTCGGTACCCCGGAGCAGATTTATGCCGCGGCCCATGCCTGACTTGCGTCAGGCCACCTCGGATAAAATCGCCCGCAAGATCAAAGTCGGCCCCGATTGCTGACACGCCGTCATGGTTGCAGGCGCTTCATCACAACCTGGTCACGCTGGCTGACCCCAACTATCCAAAAGCGCTGCTGGAAATCCCAGACCCTCCACCCATGCTTTACGCCTTGGACAACCTTGCACTATTGCAGATGGGCCATGACCCCGTCGGAATCGATACGCTGACCGAGCGCAGTGGCTTGACGGGCGAAAACCTTTCGGCCATGCTGATGGTGCTGGAACTGGAAGGTAAAATCGCACCGCTCCCCGGTGGCCGTTACCAGCGCATTACCTGACAAACACATGCAAGAAGGGAGCCTCAAAACATGTTCGAAGTTCTCGTCTACCTGTTTGAAAATTACCTGGAAGCCGACATTCGTCCAGACCAAAGCACGCTGACACGCGAATTGTCGGCCGCCGGGTTCGATCAGGACGATATCGAGCGCGCTTTCGATTGGTTTAGCGCACTGGAAAACATGACCAACACATCGGAAACCCCAGCTACGCAAGAACCCGTGGGATTCCGCATTTATGCAGACCAGGAAAGCCTCAAGATTAGCGCGGAAAGCCGCAGTTTCCTGATGTTCCTGGAGCAAGCCGGCGTGATGCAAGGCAGCCAGCGAGAACTGGTCATCGACCGCGCCATGGCATTGCCTGACGGCACAGTCACGCTAGATAAAATCAAATGGATCGTATTGATGTCCTTGTGGAATCAGAACAAGGCCAACGATTACCTGTTTATCGCTGATGCCATCTTTGGTGATGAACATCCCACCCTACATTAATCCGGACTGAAATCTATCTCATGAAATTTACACTCAAGCGTTTTGGCGATGCTCAAATCGACATCGACCCGCAAAGCATCCTCACGCTCCCGAACGGCATTCCGCCTTTCGAAAACTGTACCCACTACAAACTTTTCCATGAAGAGGGCAAGCCCGGGATTTTCTGGCTGCAATCGCTGGATGATGCCGACCTGCTGTTCTCGATCGCCGACCCCGACTTGCTCAAGGTGTCCTACGAAGTGACGCTGAGCGATGAAGAACAGTCGTTGTTGAAAGTGGCAACGGGTGACGAACTCCAACTCGCCGTCATTGTTTACCAAGATGCGGACGACGCCGTAGAGGCACTGAAAGTCAACACGCGCGCACCTATCATCCTAAATCTCAGCAAACGTCTGGGTTTGCAGAAGTTGCTGCACGACTTCGAGACTTCGCTTTCGATCAAAGGCGGTTAGTCAATTTGCACCGTTGCGCACACGCAGTGTGCAACGGTGCAACCACCATCAAAGACCCAAGCGCTGCCAGATCGTCGAGATCGTGCCACCCTGATTCAGGGTGTAAAAATGCAGCCCTGGCGCACCGCCCGCAAGCAGGCGATCACTCAGTTCCGTCACCACATCCAGCCCAAAAGCACGCAACGAAGCCAGGTCATCGCCGTAATCCTGCAGCCTGAGACGTAGCCAGCGTGGAATTTCCGCTCCACACACTGCCGAAAAACGCGACAACTGCGCATAGTTATAGATCGGCATGACGCCGGGCACCAAGGGGATGGTAATGCCCTTGGCCTCACATGCTTCCTTGAAGCGGAAATAAGCGTCGGCGTTGTAGAAGTATTGCGTGATCGCTGCGTTAGCGCCCGCATCCACCTTGCGCTTGAAGGCTTCCAGATCAGCATGCGCGGACGGGGCTTCAGGGTGGAATTCCGGATAGGCTGCCACTTCGATATTGAACCAGTCGCCCGTCTCTTGTCGAATAAATGCGACCAGTTCGTTGGCGTACCGAAAATCGCTGGCCGTCACTTCACCGGAGGGCAAGTCTCCACGCAAGGCAACCAGATGCCGGATGCCTTGCTGGCGGTATTCCGCCAGGATGGTACGGATTTCGTCACGTGTTGAAGAAATGCAGGATAAATGCGGGGCCGCATCGAACCCCTCGCGCTGGATTTCCAGCACCGTATCTCGCGTACGATCACGCGTGGACCCCCCGGCGCCAAACGTCACAGAGAAAAACTTGGGGTTGAGCTGCGCCAGCTGCTTGCGCGTTTCACGCAGCTTGGCGATCCCTTCCGGCGTCTTGGGCGGGAAAAATTCAAAACTGTAAGTACGTGTCATATAAGCTCCCGAGATGAGCGCGCACCACATGGCGCACGCCCGTCGTCGTTCTTAGTACCGATAATGCTCAGGCTTGTACGGACCAGCCTTGGAAACGCCGATGTAAACTGCTTGTTGCTCGGTCAGTTCAGTCAGCTGCGCGTTCAGCTTCTTCAACTGCAGGCGCGCGACCTTCTCGTCCAGATGCTTGGGCAGTGTATATACGCCAACCGGATACTGCGCGGTGTTGCAGTACAGTTCGATCTGGGCAATGGTCTGGTTGGCGAAAGAAGAGCTCATGACGTAGCTGGGGTGGCCAGTACCGCAACCCAGATTCACCAGACGCCCCTTGGCCAGCAGGATGATACGCTTGCCATCAGGGAAAATTACATGGTCGACTTGCGGCTTGATTTCGTCCCACTGGTATTTTTCTAGGCTGGCAACATCGATTTCATTGTCGAAATGACCAATATTGCAGACGATCGCCTGATCCTTCATCTTCGCCATATGATCGTGGGTGATGACGTGGTAGTTGCCGGTCGCAGTCACAAAAATATCGCCATGCGCAGCGGCGTAGTCCATGGTCACCACGCGGTAGCCTTCCATCGCCGCCTGCAGTGCGCAGATCGGGTCGATTTCGGTCACCCACACTTGTGCGGACAGCGCACGCAGGGCTTGGGCGGAACCCTTGCCTACGTCACCGTAACCCGCCACCACTGCGATCTTGCCGGCGACCATCACGTCGGTTGCCCGCTTGATCCCGTCCACCAGCGATTCGCGGCAACCATACAGGTTGTCGAACTTGGACTTGGTCACAGAGTCGTTCACATTGATGCCAGGGAACTTCAATTCGCCGCGTTCGTGCATCTGATAGAGCCTGTGCACGCCGGTTGTCGTTTCCTCGGTCACGCCCTTGATCTGGGCCAGACGGGTGGAGTACCAGCTTGCGTCGGTCTTGAGCTTGGCCTTGATGGCGTTGAACAGGCAGATTTCTTCTTCGCTGCCCGGGTTGTTCAGCAAGCTGGTGTCATTTTCGGCACGAGCGCCCAGGTGCAGCAGCAGCGTTGCATCACCACCGTCATCCAGAATCATGTTGGAGTAGCCACCGTCGGCCCACTCGAAAATACGATGGGTGTAATCCCAGTATTCTTCCAGCGTCTCGCCCTTCACGGCGAAGACCGGCGTACCGCCAGCAGCAATCGCGGCAGCAGCGTGATCCTGCGTTGAATAGATATTGCAGGAAGCCCAGCGCACATCTGCGCCGAGATCCTTCAAGGTTTCGATCAGCACGGCCGTCTGGATGGTCATATGCAGCGAACCGGTGATGCGCGCGCCCTTGAGCGGCTGGGATACTGCATATTCTTCACGAATCGCCATCAAGCCAGGCATTTCGGTCTCGGCAATGGCGATTTCCTTGCGGCCCCAGCCAGCAAGGTTCATATCGGCAATGACGTAATCTTTGAATTCAGCCACGAGTGTTCTCCTAGAACAGTGTGGCCGGAGGGGAAGGGACGGCGCTACGCTCACCCACCTCCCGTATCCGGCACGGGTTGGTCAGGTGAACGCCGTTGGAACCGGAACAGATCCGGGTACCGAGCCTGGGGCGCCTGAGCGGCGACCTTGCAGCGTTCCTCGGTAAGGCCGCAATTATAAAGTGATTTTCAGAGAACTGTCACGCGCGGATGCGCGATCACCACAACGTGACACCGCCCCACAGCTCGTTAAGATCAGCAAAATGCCACTTATCGGGATCCTCGCGTGAAACGATTTTATCCCGCACGATGGTCGAAGACAGATCAAGCACTTCCGGTGTAATACGCAAGTTGGACTTGGTGGAATAGAACACCTTGACCTTGGGCGTCAGCAAGGATTTTTCCGTCTGATCGATCACGACCCCGATGCGCCCGGACTCCAACTTGACCAGCGAACCTATCGGGTAAATTCCCACGCTTTTGACGAAGGCCTGGAAAACCTTGGGATCAAAATGGCCCTTGCTCCACTCCGCCATCTTGCGCAGCGACTCCGCGGGGTCCCAGCCGTTCTTGTAGGGGCGATTGGACGTAATCGCATCGTAAACATCGCACACGGCGCCCATCTTGGCAAAGAGCGAAATCTCTTCGTCCTTCAGCTTGTCCGGATACCCCGTACCATCCACCTTCTCGTGGTGATGCAGACAGACGTCCAGCGTCACCTCATCGACGCCATGGCCTTCCAGCAACAGCTTGTGCCCTTCAGAAGGATGATTCTTGACCGCGTCGAATTCCTCGTCGGTCAAGCGCCCCGGCTTGTTGAGGATCTCCAGCGGTATCATCATCTTGCCGATGTCATGCAACAATCCAGCCATCCCCGCCTGCCGCGTCTGCGCTTCATTCAATCCCAGCTGGCGTGCCAGCGCGATCATCAACCCACAAACCGCCACAGAATGCATGTAGGTGTAATCGTCTTTGGTCTTGAGCCGCGCCAAACTGATCAAGGCACCAGGGTTCCGTGATACTGAGTTGGAAATTTCTTCCACCAGCGGCATCGCATCGGCGGCATCCAAAGCCTTGCCCATGCGTGCTTCGTTGAACATCGAGGAAACCGCCTGCTTAGCCTCGGAACAAATACTGACGGCACGCTCCAATTCGCGCGCGACATCCTCCCTATGGATCACAGGCTGCATCGCATCAATCAGCACCTGCTCGGCTTCGGCCTCGACCGCAGACCGATCTTCGGCATCCGTCAAGGCCTCTACATCCAGTCCTTTTTTGGTATCGATCCACACTTCCGTCACGCTACTGGCTTGTAGCGTGACGACATCCTGCGGGTCCTCAATCTTGAACTTGGTACGCCAGAACGGGTGGTCCATCCAGGAGCCGCAAGGCTCCTGCAAGTACATCCCGACGCGCAAGTGCTTAACGGAAATACGTTTGAGACTCATTACAGGCCAGCATCCGCCTTCAGTGCCATGGCCTTGTCGGTAGCCTCCCAGGTGAATTCGGGTTCGTCACGACCAAAGTGGCCATACGCAGCCGTCTTGGCGTAGATCGGACGCAGCAGGTCCAGCATCTTGACGATACCCTTGGGACGCAGGTCAAAATGACGGCGAACTAGTTCGGTCAGCGCTTCATTGGAAACCTTGCCCGTGCCGTAGGTTTCGACCATCACGCTGGTCGGGTGCGCCACGCCGATAGCGTAGCTGACCTGTACGGTACAACGGGTCGCCAGACCGGCAGCCACAATGTTCTTGGCGACATAGCGGCCAGCGTAAGCAGCAGAACGGTCGACCTTGGACGGGTCCTTGCCGGAGAAGGCACCGCCACCGTGCGGGCAAGCGCCGCCGTAGGTATCGACGATGATCTTGCGGCCGGTCAGGCCGCAATCGCCTTGTGGGCCGCCGATGACGAAACGGCCGGTCGGGTTGACCAGGTATTTGATCTCGCCCTTGATCAGGTCCTTGGGCAGCACAGGCTTGATGATGTCTTCGATCACGGCTTCACGGATAGCATCCAGATGCATTTCCGGGGCGTGCTGTGTGGACAGGACGACGGTGTCGATGGCATAGGGCTTGCCGTCGACGTAGCGAACGGTCACCTGGGACTTGGCGTCCGGGCGCAGCCAGGGCAGGCGGCCATCCTTGCGCAGATGCGACTGACGCTCGACCAGGCGGTGGGCGAGGTAGATCGGCAGCGGCATCAGCGAGGGAGTTTCGTCGCAGGCATAGCCAAACATCAGGCCCTGGTCGCCAGCACCTTGGTCCAACGGGTCGTCTTCTGCATGATCCACACCTTGGGCAATGTCCGGGCTTTGCTTGTCGTAGGCCACTAGTACGGCGCAACCCTTGTAGTCAATGCCGTAGTCGGTGTTGTCGTAGCCAATGCGCTTGATCGTGTCGCGTGCGACCTTGATGTAGTCGACATTGGCGGTGGTGGTGATTTCACCAGCCAGCACTACCAGACCCGTATTGGTCAAGGTTTCTGCCGCCACGCGGGCCGTCGGGTCCTGCGCCAGAATGGCGTCCAGGATGGAATCGGAAATCTGGTCCGCAACCTTGTCAGGGTGCCCTTCAGATACAGACTCAGAGGTAAACAGGTAATCGCTCATGGAATGATGTGCTCTGCAAATGCAAAGAAAAAGGTTGTTAGAATAACAAATTACGCCGCCGCCAAAAAGAACTTAATGCTGCTCACCCTCTTGAAACTGTACGCTCGCCTGCCACTGTGTGTGATTCACAGCCTGGGCATTCTGGCTGGCTGGATCACCTATTTCGTTTCACCCCGCTTTTCCAGCCGTACGCGCAACAACCTCAAGGCCAGTGGCTTGCCGCAGACACCCAGACAGTTTCGCCAACTACTACGCAAGAGCGTTGCCGAAGCCGGCAAGGGCATGCTTGAAACCTTCGCCATCTGGTTCCGTCCGCAAGCGCAAGCGTTGAAGTGGGTACGCGACTGCCATGGGTGGGAACATGTGGAATCAGCCCTCAGCAAAAAACAGGGCATCATTTTTCTGACCCCGCACCTGGGTTGTTACGAAATCACCTCGCTATATTACGCTACCCAGCAACCGATCAGCGTACTGTATCGCCCCTCACGCCAGGCCTGGCTTGCACCGTTGCTCCAGGCCGGCAGGGCACGTGGACAGGTCAAGTTGGCGCCCACCAACATGCAAGGCGTGCGCGCCCTGCTCAAGGCCCTTAAACAGGGCGAGGCCGTTGGCATCCTGCCTGATCAGGTGCCTGGCAAGGGCGAGGGCGAATGGGCAGATTTCTTTGGTCGCCCCGCTTACACCATGACGCTAGTCAGCCGGTTGGCTGAAGCCACAGGTGCAACCGTGTTGCTGGCGTTTGGCGAGCGCTTGTCGTGGGGACGCGGCTACGTGCTCCATATCACGCCGATGACGAGCGCGCCCGCACCGGCGGCACTCAATAACGCGATCGAGCAGTTGGTGCGACTAAAACCCGAGCAATATCTATGGGGCTATCAACGCCACAAGATTCCACACGGCGTTACACCAGCGGCAGGTTAAAATGCAACATCGTTCACGAGAATGACCCGTATGAATCTGAAGTTTTCAAAAATGCATGGATTGGGCAATGACTTTGTCGTCATCGACGCCATCTCTCAATCGCTTGCGCTGACCCCTGAGCAAATCCGGCAATTGTCCGACCGGCACTTCGGCGTCGGTTGCGATCAGTTGCTGCTGGTGGAAACGCCCACTGTGTCCGATGCCGATTTTCGCTATCGTATCTTCAATGCCGATGGCGGCGAAGTTGAGCAATGCGGTAACGGCGCGCGCTGTTTTGTTCGCTTTGTGCATGAGCAAGGGCTTACCGACAAGGCCGAGATCCGCGTCGAAACGGCCCGCGGCATCATCGTGCCCAGACTGGAAACGGATGGCCAGGTCACGGTGAACATGGGCGCGCCTCGCTTCGAACCGACAGAGATCCCATTCACTTCCGATCGCGCATCACTCTATGCCTTGCAAGTCGGTCAGGACGAAGTGCAGATCAGCGCGCTCTCGATGGGAAATCCGCATGCCGTTCAGGTCGTTGCAGACACTGAAACCGCGCCCGTGGCAGAGCAAGGCCCTCTGATCGAACGGCACGCGCACTTCCCGCAGCGCGTCAATGCGGGTTTCATGCAGATCATAGACCCACATCACATCAAGCTGCGCGTCTACGAACGCGGGGTGGGCGAGACCCTGGCCTGCGGCACCGGCGCCTGCGCAGCGGCCGTCGCCGGCATCCAGCGCGGCCTGCTTGCGACGCCCGTCAGCGTCACCATGCGCGGCGGCACTCTACGTATCGACTGGGCAGGCGAAGGAGAACCCGTGATGATGACCGGGCCGGCCGTGACCGTATTTGAAGGCGAAATTACTCTTTAAAAGGAACCATTCCATGCAACCCACCGAAGAACAGATCACCGAATTCCTGCGCGCGGACCCGACTTTTTTCGAACGCAACGCCCATTTATTGACCGAAATCTACCTGCCCAGCCCGCACGGCAGCGGCACAGTTTCACTGGCCGAACGCCAGCAACTGGCGCAGCGCGACAAAATCCGTGTGCTTGAAGTCAAAATGTCCGAACTGATCCAGTTCGGCGAAGAAAATGATGTGATCAGCGAAAAGGTTCATCGCCTGAGCCTCGGCATCCTGTCGGCGCGCAACTTTGAAGCCCTGACCGAAACCGTGGTCGACAATCTGCGTGAAGACTTTCAGGTCCCCCACGTCGCCCTTCGACTGTGGGCCAAACCGCAACGCCAGGAAGACACTGAACGGGATGAGTTCACCCCTGTGGAAGACGAATTGCGCAGCTGGGCGCAGGGCCTGGTCACGCCGTATTGCGGACATCGCGCCGGCCTCGACGTGGATAGCTGGTTCGGCGAAACCAACGCACCGCTCAAGTCCTACGCGCTGGTTGCGCTGCGCGGTGAGCAAGTGTTCGGCTTGTTGGCCATGGCCAGCGAAGACGAGAAACGCTTCTACCCGGAAATGGGCACCATGTACCTCAAACGCATCGGCGAATTAGCCAGCGTCGCACTCCTGAGATTCATCCTCTGAGTTGGACTGTCTCGCCACCTACCTGAATCACCTCGTACATGAACGGGGGCTTAGCCCCCTGACCTGCGAAAACTATGCGCGCGACATACGCGCTCTGATCGCCCTGGCAGGCGACACCGACCTGAAACAACTACAGCCAGCCCATATCCGCCGCTTTGTCGCGACGCTGCACGGCCGCAGCATCGGCGGCAAAAGCATTGCGCGTATGCTGTCGGCCTGGCGTGGCTTTTTCAATTACCTGTCCCAGCGGCACGGTTTCGATAACAATCCCTGCGTCGGCATGCGCGCGCCCAAAACGGCCAAAACGTTGCCCCAAGCGCTCTCCGTCGAGCAGACCGTCCGCCTGGTAGCCATCGCTGGAGATGACCCGCTCTCCGTGCGCGACCGTGCCATCCTGGAATTGTTCTACTCTTCCGGGCTACGCCTGGCCGAGCTGATCACCCTGATGCCAGCAGGACTGGATTTCGCCGAAGGCACCGTCACCGTCACCGGCAAGGGCGCAAAAACACGTATCGTACCGCTGGGCAGCCAGGCCATCGCCGCCATCCAGACCTGGCTTCCGTTGCGCGCCTTAATGAAGGCCGAGCATGAAGAAGCGCTTTTCGTCGGCAAGAATGGCAAGCAACTAACCCCGCGCGCCGTTCAATACCGGCTCAAACAGTGGGCGCTGAAACAAGGCATCGCCGGTAATGTCCACCCACACATCCTGCGGCACAGCTTTGCCACCCATGTTTTGCAGTCCAGCGGCGATTTGCGGGCCGTACAAGAGATGCTGGGACACGCCAACATCAGCACGACCCAGGTGTATACCCATCTGGATTTTCAACACCTGGCCAAGGTGTACGACCAGACACATCCCAGAGCGAGAAAAAAATAGGCCGGGAATCCCGGCCTAATGTCTCCTGCATCCATCGACAACCTGGTTCAGGTCCAGATATCCAGATCATTGGAAAACTGGATCGGCAGCACCAGCAGTGAAATGTCATCCACCGCCTTGACGCCTTTGATATGTTCAATCACCTGCGTTTTCAAGGAATCGAACAAGGGCCAGCCAGCGCTATTCGTAATCGCGTGCTCAAGTCCTTCGCTGCCAAACTCGACGGCCTTGGCATTGGTCGCTTCGGTCAGGCCATCGGTATAAAGCACCAGCTTGCTCCCAAGAACATTGGGCGCATCTTGCAGCGTGATGTCTGAAATATCGAGATCGATAATACCCAGAGCCAGATTCCGTGAGGGGAAACGCTGGATAATCTGGCGCGTCTGATCGACCACCAGGGCTTCAGGCAAGCCGCCATTCCAGACCTTGACGTCGCCAGCAACCGGATCGCCACTCACAAACGCCGCAGCACAGAAATGACCGACGGGAAAAATCTGCCGCAGCTTTCTGTTGACCTCGACGATGATGTCGGCAAGACCAAAATCCTTGCGCGTCAGGGCAAAGAAAATATCCGCCACCGGGATCGCACCCACCGCAGCGGCCAAGCCATGCCCGGTAAAGTCCGCCACCATGGCATACACCTGTCCGGAAGGCGTGGTGTCGTAAAGAATAAGATCTCCCGGCAAATGGCCCGCAGACTGGGTCCAGTGCCCAAGACCAGGAATAAATTCCTTCATGCGCTGGGTAATGGTGGCGAACACGTGCTTGGCCAACTGCAGCTCTTCTTCGGTACGTGACCGATAATCCTCAAGCGACACATACAGCGAAAGAATGCGCCGCATGGCGCGGATCTTGGCGAGCAGAAGTACCTGGTTAATCGGCTTGACCAGCACATCATCGCCGCCGCTATCGATACATTTGAGCATCGTTTCGTCATCATCACTGGCTGTCAGGAAAATGATGGGCACGAAATTGGTGGCCAGCACGCGTGTGATATTGCGCGCCACCTCGAAGCCGTCCATCCCCGGCATCGATACATCCAGTATCACCAGGTCGGGGTTTTCCCGCTTGTACAGTTCAATCGTCTCCAACCCGTTGGAGGCCACTACCACCTGGTAATTGGCCCGTTCCAATATGACACGTACGATTTCGCGTGAAGATGCATCGTCATCAGCTATCAGGATTTTGCTATGGGCAACCATATTGGTCCATGTGCGTTCAGATCAAGAGAAATTGGCATTCTATGGTCACATTCTAAAGCCAATACCCCCAAAGCAACACCTTGATCCAGGACTTCGGCATCATTTACGTTAATACTTGACAAAATGACTCAAACTTTATGGCAAAATACATAGTTCAGAAACCCAACCCTTGCATGAGGAAATATCATGGAACATCAACTGCCCGCACTGCCCTACGCCAAGGACGCCCTGGCGCCACACATCTCGGTCGAAACCATTGAATACCACTATGGCAAGCACCACCAGACCTACGTGACCAACCTGAACAACCTGATCAAAGGCACCGAGTTCGAGAATGCCAGCTTGGAAGACATCATCAAGAAATCTTCCGCCGGCATCTACAACAACTCCGCGCAGATCTGGAACCACACCTTCTTCTGGAACAGCATGAAGCCTAACGGCGGCGGCGTACCAACGGGCGCACTGGCGGATGCCATCAACGCCAAGTGGGGCTCCTTCGACGAATTCAAGAAGGCCTTCCAGACGTCGGCTGTCGGCAACTTCGGCTCCGGCTGGACTTGGCTGGTGAAGAAGGCGGACGGCTCCGTCGACATCGTCAACATGGGCGCCGCTGGCACCCCGCTGACCACCGGCGACACCGCGCTGCTGACCATCGACGTGTGGGAACACGCCTACTACATCGATTACCGCAACCTGCGTGCCAAGTTTGTGGAAGTCTTCCTGAACAGCCTGGCCAACTGGGATTTCGCTTCAGCGAACTTCAAGTAAGCTACGCGTGTCATAGAAGCCGGTAGCCATGGCTGCCGGCTTTTTTATTTTGTATCTGACTGTTACTATCGTGCCCATGTTACGTCGCCTGCTGCTAACCCTGACGCTTGCCCTGCTGTTCGGCCTCGGCCAACAGGGCGCGGTGACGCACGCGATTTCGCACTTTGCCGAAACACAGCAGGACCAACAGCAAGACAAATCCGGACACGCCCCGATCTGCGACAAGTGCGTGGTCTATGCCGAGCTGGCAAGCGCGGCGGCAAGTACGATATTCACCCTGCCGCCCACGCCCCTGCGCTATGCCAGACCCGTTGACCTGCGTGCCCATGCCAGCGCCACACACACTGTTCCCTACGCTGCACGAGCGCCACCCATCCTCGCCTGAAGCCTGAAACCCGTCTGCCCGCCTGAACTCCCGCGCGGGTGATCGATATTTTCACAGAGGAACATGTCATGTTCAGACCGAAACTGACGGCTTGTGCCGTCGCCATCGTTTTGGGTGCGCCATCCGTGACCAGCGCCAACGACAGCACGGAGATGGAAAGCATCCGCGCCGAAATACAGCAGATGAAACAGAATTACGAGGCACGCATTCAGTCGCTGGAAAGCAAGCTGGAACAAGCGCAAGCCAGTGCGGGCAAGGCCGAAGCCAGCGCCGCCAAAGCGGAAACAGCCGCCATTCAGGCGTCCAGCAGTTCCACCAGTTCTGACAGCGCGTTCAATCCCGGCATCTCGCTGATCCTGTCCGGCATCTATGCCAACCGCTCGCAGAATTCCAACTATCACATCACCGGCTTTCAGTCCGGCGGCGAGATCGGCCCGGGGCTGCGCGGCCTGAGCCTGGCAGAGTCAGAATTGGGCGTGTATGCCAATATCGACCACTACTTCTACGGCGGCTTGAATCTCTCGCTGGCGCCGGATAATAGGGTATCGGTGGAAGAGGCCTTCATCCAGACCACGGCATTGCCAGTGGGACTCACCCTGAAAGCTGGCCGTTTCTTTTCCGGCATCGGTTACTTGAATGACCAGCACGCCCACACCTGGGATTTTGTTGACAACCCATTGGCCTACCAGGCCTTCCTTGGTGGCCAGTATGGCGATGATGGCGTACAACTCAAATGGGTGGCGCCCACCGACACCTTGGTCGAGCTCGGCGCTGAAGCCGGGCGCGGGCGGATCGCCGGCACCACGGGCAAGGACAAGAACGGCGCGGCCATGGGCAGCGTGTTCGCGCATCTCGGCGGCGACCTTGGTATCAGCAACAGCTGGCGTGCCGGCGTCTCCTATCTGCGCGCCGCGGCCAGCGACCGCCAGTCGCATGATGTGGATGCCTCCAGCCAGTTCGTCACCAACACCTTCAACGGCGACAGCCGCATCTGGATCGGCGATTTCGTGTGGAAATGGGCGCCCAACGGCAACACCCATTCCAGCAATTTCAAACTGCAAGGCGAATATCTGCACCGTACTGAAGATGGCAAGCTGTCATATAACGGTGCAAACACCGCCGCTTACGCTGCCTCGCAATCCGGCTGGTACCTGCAAGGCATTTATCAGTTCATGCCGGAATGGCGTGCCGGCGCGCGCTATGACCGCCTGAACGGCGGCAGTGTGGATTACACCAGCAACGATGGCATGCTGTTCGCAAATCGCGGCTACAACCCGGACCGCATCAGCTTGATGTTGGACTACAACCCGAGCGAATTCAGCCGCATTCGCCTGCAACTGGCACGCGATACCTCACGCGAAGAAGCGACCGACAACCAATTCTTCATTCAGTACATCATGAGCCTGGGCAGCCACGGCGCCCACAAGTTTTAGGAAAGGCTGCGTCATGAAAAACATACTCCAAGTATTTTTGGTTCTCCTGGCTTTGACCGCCCTGCCGGCACAGGCCACCCTCAATATTTTCGCCTGCGAACCGGAATGGGGCTCGCTGGCACTGGAACTGGGGGGCGACAAAGTCTCGGTCTACAACGCCACCCAGGCCTTGCAGGACGTGCATCATGTCCAGGCCAAACCCAGCCTGATCGCCAAAATGCGTAGCGCGAACCTGGCCGTCTGTACCGGGCTGGAACTGGAAATCGGCTGGTTGCCCATGGTGCTGCGGCAAGGTGCAAACCCCGCCGTACAGCCAGGCAAGCCCGGTTATTTCGAAGCCGGCAATTACGTGCAACGGCTGGAAATCCCCCAGCGACTGGATCGGGCCGATGGCGATGTACACGCCATGGGCAACCCGCATATCCAGACGGACCCACGCAACATCGCCAAGGTCAGTGTCGCACTGGCACAGCGCCTGGCTGAAATAGATCCGGCCAACGCCACGTACTACCAAACGCGCCAGCAGGATTTTGCGCAACGCTGGCAAACGGCAATCCTACGCTGGGAACTTCAGGCCAAACCGCTCAAGGGCGTTGCAATCGTCGTCCAGCACAAGGCCTTCCCCTACCTGAGCGACTGGCTGGGCCTGCGTGAAGTCGCCATGCTGGAACCCAAGCCTGGGGTCGAGCCGACCAGCTCGCACCTGGCGGAAGTGCTGGAACAGCTGCAGCAGCATCCGGCCCGCATGGTGATCCGGGCCGCCTATAACGACGACCGAGCATCGCGCTGGCTGTCGGACAGGGCAAAAATCCCTGCGGTCGTCCTGCCCTTTACCGTGGGTGGTGCCGATCACGCCAATGATTTGTTCGGGTTGTTTGATATCACGCTCTCCCGTCTGCTGGACGCCATCTCGACGGACAGCGCCAAATGAACCTCGACGCCCTTGACCTGAGCATCCTGTTCCCGGCCTTCATCGCCGGCCTGCTGGTACTCGCCACCCACGTGCCGATGGGCCAGCAGGTACTAAAACGCGGCATCGTGTTCATCGATCTGGCCGTGGCGCAAATTGCCGCCCTGGGCGTCATTGCCGCCGATTTCATGGGATGGGACCCACAGGGCTGGGCGGTTCAGGCTGCCGCAGTGAGCGCTGCCATGCTCGGCGCGCTATTGCTCACATGGATGGAAATGCGCTGGCCAGAGGTACAAGAAGCCCTGATCGGGGCGGTCTTTGTGCTGGCGGCCAGCGCCGGCATTCTGCTGTTGTCGGGAAATCCGCATGGTGGCGAGCACCTCAAGGATCTGCTAACCGGGCAGATCCTGTGGGTCAGCATGGCGCAGCTACTCCCGGCAAGCGTGATGACGTTGCTAATCCTCGCCACCTGGTTTGGCCTGCGCGAGCGGCTGGGCGCTGCTGGCTTCTACCTGTTGTTTGCTCTGGCCGTCACCATTTCGGTGCAGCTGGTAGGCGTGTACCTGGTGTTCTCCAGTCTGATCATGCCGGCACTGGCCGTACGCCGATGGCCACCACATCGCCGCGTTGCAGGCGGCTACCTGATCGGCGCGGCGGCCTACGCCGTCGGGCTGGCCCTGTCGGCGGCAAGCGACTTGCCCTCAGGCGCCGTCATCGTATGGAGCCTGGCGCTGGTCGGCATAATCGCCAACCTCGCACCGCCCAGGCGCGTGCGGTAATATAACGAGATTCAAATAAGGAGCAAGACATGGCAAGAACCGTTAACTGCGTCAAACTCGGACGCGAAGCAGAGGGCATGGATTTTCCGCCGTACCCAGGCGAACTGGGCAAGCGCATTTTCGAAAATGTCTCCAAGGAAGCCTGGGCTGGATGGCTCAAGCACCAGACCATGCTGGTGAACGAAAATCGCCTCAGCCTGGCTGATCCTCGCGCGCGCAAGTACCTGTCAGAGCAGACCGAAGCCTACTTCTTTGGTGCAGGTGCCGCCGAGGTGGAAGGTTACGTCCCGCCCAAGGCCTGATCAGGGTTAACGACACACATTTGTCACATTGCATTGTTATGCTGGGGAGTTTTGATTGACTGCACTGAAAATGTCACCTGAATACTTCCTGAATCGTGAGCTGGGGCTACTCGCATTCAACCGTCGCGTACTCGCGCAGGCTGAAGACGAGCGCAACCCGTTGCTGGAACGATTGAAATTCCTGTGCATCGTCAGCAGCAATCTGGACGAATTTTTTGAAGTCCGCGTTGCCGGCCTGATCGATCAGATCGAGCGCAACGCCCCCCCGACCAGTGCCGACGTCATGTCTGCCCGGCAGGTCAAAACCCTGGTCAGCACCGAAGCGCACCTGCTGATCGAGCGCCAGTACCAGATTTTCAACGAACAAGTTCTGCCGCAACTGGCCGAGCAGAACATCCGCTTTCTGCGTCGCACGCACTGGAATCTGGCGCAGCAGGAATGGATACGCAGCTATTTCTTCCGCGAGCTGATGCCCATCCTCACGCCAATCGGCCTCGACCCGGCACACCCGTTCCCGCGTATGCTCAACAAGAGCCTCAATTTTGCAGTGGAACTTGAGGGCAAAGACGCCTTCGGACGCAACTCTGGCATCGCCATCGTGCAGGCACCGCGCGCCCTGCCACGCGTCATCAAGCTGCCGAAGGAAATCGCCGGTTACGAATACGGCTTCGTGTTCTTGTCCTCCATCCTGCACGCCCACGTCAACGAACTGTTCTCCGGCATGACCGTGCGTGGCTGCTACCAGTTCCGAGTGACGCGCAACAGCGAACTGCTGGTCGACGACGAAGACGCCACCGATCTCCGCCAGGCGCTACAAGGCGAGCTGACCCACCGTCAGTATGGCGACGAGGTCCGTTTGGAAGTCGCAGACAGTTGCCCGCCTGAAATGAGCAATTTCCTGCTCGGACAATTCGGCCTGACGCAGGAAGACCTCTATCAGGTCAATGGCCTGGTCAATCTGGTACGCCTGATGCAGGTGCCGGACTGGGTAGATCGTCCAGACCTCAAGTTCATTCCCTACACGCCCAGCGTACCAAAGGAAATCAGCAAGGAACCGGATATCTTCAAGGCCGTCCGTAAGGGCGATATCCTTCTGCACCACCCGTTCCAGTCATTCAATCCGGTGGTGGAATTCCTCAAGCAAGCCTCCGAAGACCCTAACGTGCTGGCGATCAAGCAGACCATTTACCGCACCAGCGCCGACTCAACGCTGATGCAAGCGCTGATTGAGGCCGCGCGCCGCGGCAAGGAAGTGACGGTAGTGGTGGAACTGATGGCGCGCTTTGACGAAGAAGCCAACATCAACTGGGCAGCCAAGCTGGAAGACGCCGGCGCCCATGTCGTCTACGGCGTAGTCGGCCACAAGACCCACGCCAAAATGGCCATGGTCGTGCGTCGCGAAGATGATCGCCTGCGCCGCTACGTGCACCTAGCCACCGGCAATTACCACCAGCGGACTGCCCGCCTGTATACCGACTTCGGACTGCTCACCTGCAACGAAGAAATCTGCTCGGACGTCAACGATCTATTCGTTCAGCTCACAGGGCTGGGCAAGGCCAGTAAACTCAAGCACCTGTGGCAGTCGCCGTTTACCCTGCACCAGCAACTGGTCAAAGCCATCAAGAACGAGGCAGAGATTGCCAAATCAGGCAACCGGGCACGCATTGTGGCCAAGATGAATGCCCTGCTCGACCCGGATATCATCAAGGCGCTGTATGAAGCATCCAATTCCGGCGTCAAGATCGAGCTGATTGTGCGCGGGGTATGCGCGCTACGCCCGGGAATCCCGGGATTATCGGAAAATATCCGAGTCGTGTCGGTGATCGGGCGATTCCTGGAACACAGTCGCATTTTCTACTTCTACAACAACAAGGCCGAGGATCTCTACCTCGCCAGCGCCGACTGGATGTACCGTAATTTCTTCCGCCGGATCGAGGCCTGCTTCCCGGTGCTCGACAAAAAACTGAAGAAGCGCGTGTTCAAGGAAGGCCTGGAACCCTACCTAAAGGACACGGCCCAGGCTTGGGAGATGCAGCCGGACGGCCGCTACCTTCGTCGACTCGCGCGACGCGGCATGGCGTTCAGCGCGCAGATGCACTTGCTAGTGGAATTGGGTCAGGAACCCGGGGCTGAAGGCTAGATAGGCGCGGGGGAGCGCCTACTCAAGCGTCAGCGTAATGCCGACATCTTTCCAGTAGGCTACTTCCGCGAGCAACGCCGCCTCCGTCAACGCATTGCGCGACAGCCAGTCAGGCTGCATCTGCAGACGGAACCCATGGCTGCGACTCCAGGAAAGCTTCATGTCTGGCAAGGCAGCATCCTGCCGATGACGATGCATCAGGACAGACAACCGCAGCGCCATGATCAGCGCACAGCGGTCATCCAGCAGCGGGGGCAAAGCAACCTTGGTCATCCCCCGGCGCTGGCAGCGCACCAGCAAGCTCAGCATTTGCTGATCCATGCGTGAGAACCCTGGCATATCGGCGTTCTCAAGGATATAAGCCGAGTGCTTGTGGTATCCGCTATGTGCGATGGAAATCCCGACCTCATGCATGCGCGCAGCCCAGGTCAAGTACTGCTCGGCGACGCCGACTTCCATGCTCAGCTTGTGTGACACCTGCGCCAGCAACTTGAGCGCCAACCCCTGCACACGCCGCACTTGCTGCCCATCGACATGATAGCGGCGCTTGAATCGCTGTACCGTCGCTTCGCGTGTGTCGTGGTGCTGCATGCGTCCCAGCAATTCGTAGAGCACGCCCTCTCGCAGCGCCCCATTGGCGACGGTCATTTTTTCGATATTGAGCTGATCGAATGCCGCCGACATGATGGCAAATCCGCCAGGAAACGAGGGCGAACGCTCGATCGACAGACCGGGCAATTGCAGCTTCTTGATTTCACGGCATTTCAGCAAAATGGCACGCAGCTTCTGCAGCCCCTGACGGGTAATACAGCCATCGCTCCAGCCGTTCAGCCGCATGATTTCACCCAAGGCGCGTGCGGTGCCGGAAGAACCCACGGCTTCATGCCAGGCACCGGCCGCAAAGCGGCTGCTTATCCCCTGAATTTCGGTTCTGGCGGTAATTTCGGCGCGCTCCAGTTGCTCTTCGGTGATGCGACCATCGCCGAAAAAACGCATACTGTAGCTGACGCAGCCCATGTACAGGCTTTCCATTTCCTGCGGCGCAAAACCCTCGCCGATGATGAACTCGGTCGAACCGCCGCCTATGTCCATCACCATGCGCTTCTGTTCGGTATAGGGCAGGCCGTGGCTGACGCCCACAAAAATCATGCGGGCCTCTTCGCGGCCGGCGATGATCTCAATCGGGAATCCTAGCGCTTCCTGCGCCGCCTCCAGCAACTGAGGGGCATTTTTGGCAACCCGGAATGTATTGGTGGCAACGGCCCGCACCGCCTGGGGATCCAGGCCGCGGAGACGCTCGCCAAATTGCTTGAGGCACGCCAGTGCGCGCTGGATGGAATCAGCGTCGAGGTTCTTGTCCCGGCCCAACCCCGCGCCCAGGCGAACCATATCGCGCAAGGAGTCGTGGAAAACCAGCTGGTCATCCACCACGCGTGCCATCTGCAAACGAAAACTGTTGGAGCCGAGGTCTACCGCAGCTATTTCTGAAAAGACGGAGGCTTCCTGATCCACAACATGCCCTATTGCAGGGTTTCCTTTTCCATTTCCTGCACCGAGGTATGGCGCACATCCTTGCCCTTGACCATGTACACCACGTATTCCGCAATGTTCTTGGCATGATCACCAATGCGTTCGATGGCCTTGGCCACGAACAGCACTTCCAGCGACATCGAAATCGTGCGGGGGTCTTCCAGCATGAACGTAATCAACTGGCGCATGGCGGCGCGGAACTGCTCATCCACCTGCTCATCCTGACGCGCCACATCGACGGTTTTGCTCATGTCCAGACGGGCAAAGGCATCCAGCGAGGTACGCAGCATTTCGCGCACCAGCCCCACCATGGTCTTGATCTCGTTGAATCGTGGCGTATACATACGGTCGGATTCATAAATCTTCTGCGCCACCCGTGCGATCTTGGTAGCTTCATCACCAATACGCTCAAGGTCGGTAATGGTCTTGACCACCATCATGATCATGCGCAAATCGCCTGCCGCCGGCTGACGACGGGCGATAATCGTGCTGCACTCCTCATCCACCTGCACTTCAAGCCCGTTGACGCGGTGATCATTTGAAATCACCTCTTCAGCCAGCTTGGAGTCGGCATGAATCAGGGCTTCCAGTGCCTGTGCAATTTGCTGCTCCACCAGCCCGCCCATCTGCAACACCTTGGCACGGACGGATTCAAGTTCGGCATCATATTGTTTGTAGGTATGTTCGGACATGGCGCATATTTCCTTGGTAAGGGTCTCGTCAACACTACACTTTAGCGTGTCTATATGACAGTTTTATGTTGACTCAACGTGTGTAGGTTTTGACGCCGTCAGCCGTGGCCAGCAGCAGCACATCGGCAGGACGCGCAGCGAACAGGCCATTGGTGACCACACCGACGATCTGGTTGATCTGTGCTTCAGTCGCCACCGGATCCACGATGGTCAGGCCATGCACGTCGAGAATCACATTGCCGTTGTCGGTGGTGAAATCGCGCAGACGCGGCTGACCGCCCAGCTTGACCAACTCGCGCGCCACATAGCTGCGTGCCATTGGCAGCACTTCGACCGGCAGCGGGAACTTGCCAATGACCGGCACCAGCTTGCTGGCATCGCAGATACAGATGAATTTTTCAGCCACTGCCGCCACGATCTTTTCACGTGTCAGCGCACCGCCGCCGCCCTTCAGCATATGCAGGTGTTCGGTAATTTCATCGGCGCCATCCACGTAAATCTGCATCTCGCCTGGCCCCACGTTATTGAGATCCAGTACATTGATGCCATGGGCGCGCAAACGTTGCGCAGTCGCTTCCGAACTTGCAACGGCGCCATCGATCTTGCTCTTTACCTTGGCCAGCTCATCGATAAAGAAATTGGCGGTTGATCCTGTACCGACGCCGATAATCCCACCCTTTACATATTCTGCCGCAGCCTTGGCCACTTGTTGCTTGAGTTCGTCTTGCGTTGCCATACCGAATACCTTTCGCGTGTACGTTATAATCCACCTCAATCCCTGAATAATACACGCCCCATCGCCGATGAAAAACGATTACCTGGAAAAAATCCTCACCGCACGCGTCTATGACGTTGCCGTGGAAACCCCGCTGGAAGTGCAACCTAACCTGTCGCGACGCATCGGCAACACTGTGCTGTTGAAGCGCGAGGACATGCAGCCAGTGTTTTCGTTCAAGCTGCGCGGCGCCTACAACAAGATGGCGCATCTGACCCCGGCCGCGCGCGCGCGGGGCGTGATCTGCGCCTCGGCCGGCAACCATGCGCAGGGCGTAGCACTCTCCGCGCAGAAGCTGGGCTGCCGCGCCGTGATCGTGATGCCGACCACCACACCGCAGATCAAGGTCGAAGCAGTCAAGAATCGTGGTGGAGAAGTCGTGCTGGCTGGCGGCTCATACTCCGACGCCTATGCGCATGCACTCGAACTGGAAAAGCAAGAAGGGCTGACCTTTGTTCATCCCTATGACGACCCCTACGTCATCGCCGGGCAAGGCACCATCGGCATGGAAATCTTGCGTGATCATCCCGACCCCATTCATGCCATTTTCTGCAGCGTTGGAGGCGGAGGCCTGATCTCCGGTGTTGCCGCCTACATCAAGCGCTTGCGCCCCGAAATCAAGGTGATTGGCGTGGAAACTGTGGATGCCGACGCCATGACCCAGTCACTCGCTGCAGGCAAGCGCGTCACGCTGGAACAGGTCGGCCTGTTTGCCGATGGCACAGCAGTAAAGCAGGTCGGCGAAGAAACTTTCCGCCTATGCCAGGAGTATGTTGACGAGATGATTTTGGTGGACAACGACGCCATCTGCGCCGCCATCAAAGACGTCTTTGAAGATACGCGCTCTATTCTGGAACCGTCTGGCGCTCTGGCTGTGGCGGGCGCCAAAGCCTACGCCAAGCAGCACAAGCTGCACGGCAAGACGCTGGTCGCCATTGGCAGCGGAGCCAACATGAATTTCGATCGCCTGCGTTTTGTGGCCGAACGCGCCGAGATCGGCGAGCAACGCGAAGCCCTGCTGGCTGTGACGATTCCGGAAAAGCCGGGCGCTTTCAGAAATTTCTGCAAGCTGCTGGGCAACCGCAACATTACCGAGTTCAACTACCGCTTCGCCGATGCCAAGCAAGCGCACATCTTTGTCGGCGTGACCACGCACCAGCACGGCGAGTCGCAGAAATTGGTGGAGTTGCTGGGCCGTCATGAGCTACCTGCGCTGGATCTGACCGACAACGAGATGGGCAAGCTGCACCTGCGCCATCTGGTCGGCGGGCACGCACCGCAGGTCGAGAACGAACAGGTGTACCGCTTCGAGTTCCCGGAACGTCCGGGCGCGCTGATGAACTTCCTTGAGCACATGAGCGCAGGCTGGAATATTTCGTTGTTCCACTACCGTAACCACGGCGCGGATTACGGCCGCGTACTGGTCGGCATTCAGGTGGCGCCGGAAGAGAAAGCCGAATTCCGCAGCTTCCTGGACAAGCTTGGCTACGCCTGGTGGGATGAAACAGCCAACCCGGCCTACAAGCTGTTCCTGGGCTAAAGCAGGGAAAGAATCAATGCCCAGTCGCGCGGGTCGACCGGCGTAATCGACAGCCGGTTACCGCGCTGCAGGATGCGTAGATTTTCCAGTCCGGGCGTTTCGCGCAATTCCTTCAGACTCAGCAGGCGCGTTTTACGTACCAGCTTCACATCCACATTGAACCAACGCGGGTTCTCCGGCGTAGCCTTGGGGTCGTAGTACTTGTGCTTGGGATCGAATTGCAGACGGTCCGGGTAGGCCAGCTTGCTGACCTCGGCAATCCCCGCGATGCCGGGTTCTGCGCAATTTGAGTGATAAAACAACACCCCGTCTCCCACTCGCATCTGGTCACGCATGAAGTTGCGCGCCTGGTAATTGCGAACACCGTACCAGTCGACCGTTTGATTGGGAAACGATGCGAGATCGTCAATTGAAACGTCCGAGGGCTCGGACTTCATCAGCCAGTAGCGCATTTAAGTTCTCTCAAATTCCAGAAATGTCTAATTGCAACTGATTGTATTGCATTTTATTAATGATTTCCATCTTGTAACTTTCAACTGGCGCCGATAAAATCCAAACATAATTCCCACCCACAATCCCACCCAAGGAGCACGTCATGGGAAAGCTATCTGCATTTTCCTGCGAATCTGCCAAGCCTGACAAACAGCGTGACCGGTTGCTGGGGGATGGCGATGGGCTATTCCTTCGCGTGCGCCCGCACGGTACAAAAACCTGGCTGATCGAATACGAATTCAAAGGTAGGCGCACAAAATACACTATCGGAATCTATGATCGCGAAGGTTCACCAAGCGACAGCATTCCCGAGTGGCTACGATATGGCCGACTGTCCTTGACGCAAGCCCGCGCCATTGCAGGCAGCTGGAAGGACGCTCGACGAGCTGGCCATGACCCCGTTGTCGAATGGGAATCTTTTCTGACGCTTGAGCGCGAAGCGGAAGTGGCTCGCAAGGCCACCGAGGAAGTTGAAACCGCGCGCCAGACTGTCAGCCAAACAATCGACATCTTCATGGCCCGCCACATGATTGGCAAGAAAAGTGCCCCAGCTATTCGCTACCGACTCGACCGACTAGCCGCCTATCTGGGCGAACAGAAAATCCACGAAGTGACACGCAAGGACGTCATCGCCGCACTCGACAACATCGCAGATGGCCAGCGCGAAGGGCAGACCGCTAAACAGTTGGCCGGCGAAGTTTTGGTACAAGCCAAGCGTTTGTGGCGCTTTGCCGAGGCGCGTGAATGGGTTGATGCGTCCTGCATCGAAAAGCTCACTCGCAAGGATTTCGACGCCCGCCCGGTCAAACGAGAAGTCACCCTGAGACTCGACGAATTAGCCGAAATTTGGCTCGCACTGCATGATCCCGAACGCTGCAAATCCGATCCCGTCACTATAGCCGCCATGAAGCTGATCATCCTCACTGGGCAGCGCGAGCGCGAAGTTACCGATGCCGAATGGCCGGAATTCGATCTCGACGCTAGGCTATGGAAAATTCCCGCCACTCGTACAAAGAAGGACCGTGCTCACCTCGTGCATCTGGCGCCACAGGCTGTCAACATTCTCACCGAATTGAAGAAGATTACTGGCAAGACCCGTCATACCTTTGAATCCCCTTTGCGGCCAGGTCAAGCGCTTTACGGCCGATCAGTCAACAACGCACTAGCTACACTGTTTACTCGCGGCGCACTGCCCAACGTTACTCGCTGTGTCGTGCATGACTTCCGCCGCACCCTAATTTCGCGCCTGCCAGATCTCGGCTTCGAACCCTTCATCGGTCACAAGATCGCCAACCACGTACTTCCTGGCGTGCTAGCGCACTATAACCACAACAGCTATGAAGCACAGCGTGAGGCAGCTCTGAGGGCTTGGGCAGACAGGATCGAAGCGCTAGCGAAGGATAAGTCCGTAGCGCAATTACAGCGAAAGGGGTAAGACACGGCGAGCTTAGGCCCGTTACGGACACTCGCAAAATTGAAATGCAACAGTTCGGATTATGAGAATCTGATTCAAACCTAGCCCCTTTAGCCCTTGACCACAATGAGATTGGTGCTGCTGCGGGATTCTGTCTATCTCGGGTGCAGGGCGCAGTCCACCGTAACGGTTTGCCGACGGATTAAAGCCGAAAACCGCCTTGCACGGTTTCGTCTTGTCGGGCGTTGCTGATGGCTGCTTTGCCCACAGTTCTCAGAAATGCTTCCTTGGAGGATGTCGCTTCCTCCAGCAGACAACGCTTATACAGAGAGATGTACAGCGCGACGGAATAGGCTTGACAGTTGATTGAGCGCTCGGGGTTAAACTCGATATCCGTGAAAGCCGAATACTCCAGAAGCTGCTCGGTTATGCTGGGCTGCTTCTTCAGGGCATTGATGTAAAGCCAGTCATAAAACGCGGTCATGGGTTCTAGCTCCCAGACAGTACCGAAGAAGTGAAAGCCAGTGAGGCGACCCGAGGTGAGCAGGCGTTCATCCTTCTTCGCTTCACGGGATGTCTTGCCAAAGATATCAACGAACGGGCCGCCCCGCTCAAAGACCTTGCTGCCCTGATATGCGCACTCCACGCTGAACGTACGGTTGTGCTTGACTGTGGTGAAACTGAGGTTGAAGGCGCTGAGTGCTACGCCGAGGGCTTCACGAGACTTGCTGGATACCTCCAGAATTCTACTGATGCCGGGCAAATTGCATGCAGCCGCATGAAGTGAATCGACGGACTTTTGTTTCTGCGATACCACCATGCCGGGGAACCACTGAAATTCGACATACTTTGTCTTGACGAGGGCTGGCCCTTCTGTGGCAGGTATGAATATAGGACGTGCTGCCATAACTTATTCCTTCGAGGCCTAATTGCCCCATGTCCTCGCGTACTTCCGATTCGCAAACATCCCTTTGTTGTTCGCGTGGATGTAGTGTTTCCGCTCGCCCAGGTGGGGAAGGTAGGCATCACGGACGGCGGCCTTTTCGAAGATCACTCCAACGATGCACTGTGGCTCAATCACATCAAAGACCAGCACCTCCGCCTGCACATCCGTAGGATCGAAGGACTTTAGCTTCTGTTCCTCACGCGTGGCCAGCCCCTCAATCTCGTCATACATCCCAGTAAATGCTTGGGGAGTCATCAAGTCAGCAAGGGGCAGGGCACTGATATGCCCATCAGCAGCGTTGTGGCGGCAGAACGCACAGCTCTTGGCCCACAAGATCGAAGGATGGATAACCAGAATTGCCCAATCAACTGTAGCATCGGCCATGCGGTATTTGTAGAGCATCTGGCAATTAGGGAACCCGATTGAAACGGATGTGCTGTTGCTATGCCCGTCGAATCTGTACTGGTCATTGATGGAGGGAGCTGCGCCTATCTCATTGACACGTGCAATCGGGTACAACCCATGTGCCATGATCGAAGGTAAGTTTGTCGTACGCGTGAAGTGCAGTAGATAAGGGACTTGAATCGCTGTCGCATGTGCTTGGATGGCCTGCCGTGTCACTGTGCTCCTCCTATTTATACTTACGTTGTGCTTATTAGCGCTTATTGCCCGCTCGTTTTTACATGTGATTTTTGCAGCGTTCTTTTCCGCTATCAAGCACCTTTAGAACTCGCGAATTTCGCAGAATATAAAAATGCCTATGGAGTCAGGCTCGAATTATTAAACATGAGCCTCGATAATGTGACAGCGAGATGTAATCGCTGCTCAGAAAACGCCTTCCAGAAGCCACGATTGTGCCAGCGCAGGAAATCTGGTTGTTCATCCATCGGCAGGTTCAAGCTTGTACGCTTCTATGAATGCGTCGAAAAGCGCTTTGATTGCCTGAAAATTGGCATCCCCAGCGAGCGTGTTGATGTCGAACCCCAGGCAGATTTTGACATCTTTCTGCGAGAGGTAATTGGCGTGTATCAGTACTTCGCGAATTTGGTCGGACTCATCGAAAAACTCGCGTTCTTCGGGGTCGTGATTTTGGAGCAGGAATTCCCGGAAACAGTCTTCGATGATGGATTTTGAGTGGGACTGAATTTCCGCAGCTACGCGGAGCACTTCGGCAATTTTGGTATCGAGCGCATTCTGGCTGCTGTAAAGAATTTGGCCGCTTGGATGCGCTGATTTGTTGCGATCATCCACCAGCTTGGCGTAAGTGCCAATCTTGCCGTTGTCGCAGGCAATTAGTTTAAGCAGCCGCAGTATACTGCGCTCGTTTACGGAACTGAATACGAAAGGAGAGGACGCCTCCATCAGTTCTTGTTCAACCGTAGTGCTGAAGCCTATCAACCCCTTCTCAAAGTCATCTGGCCGATTCTGCTTGATCTGCCAGATGTTGAAGTACATGAAGCTCATGGTCAGCATGTGGTAAGCCAGGAAGGCGAACTGATACTTTCCATGCGCGTAATTCGTCTCGAAGGCGTCCCACAGGAACTCAATATATTCCTGCTCCTTCGGGGTCTTGAAGGAGAGCGGCAGGTAGTCGGCGAGTTCGGCGGCTTCTTCCACTACGGCACCTATCCGAAAAGCTCGCCGATGTTGATCTGATCGGCATAGGCCTTCAGGAGCTGAACATGATTCGCCTTTTTGGACGGATGTTTCTGAACCGTCGTAGTTACCCAGTTCGCCTGCGGGATGTGAAAAACCTTTTCCATACGCTTCAGGAACGAATCGTCATGCACGCCCGGCCCGACAATCGTCACTGTCTTGCCTTGCATCTGCTGACGGAGAATGTCATTGAAATGCTCGTCGGCTCCGTTGAACGAATAGCCGACAACAACGATGTTCTTGGCGTCCTTTACCCACTCCGAGGCCTGGTGCCACGTCTCGATGTAGCGATGCGACAAAATCGGCTTCAATCGCAAAGGAGGGACCAGAGCGGGAATTACGTGGCGGTGCTTTGACGCATCGTCATCACCGAACTGTATGTTTTCAGTCTGAGCCTTGAGAAATTGGGTAGGGTCGAGGGTGGCCATGTCTTCGTTGATGGGCATCAACTCGCGGGTGGCCATGCTCACGTACTCCGCAAGCCCGCCGTGGAAGTAGATCACCTGATCGCGCCCAAGCTGTCGTTCCAGGAACGATGTGTAGTTGAGCGTAATAGCGTGGCAATCGGAGGGCAGTTTCCCATAGAAGGGAAGATCGCCGTCGGGGAAGGCGGCAATGACGGCCTTTTGCTTCTCGACCAGATATGCCCATAGCACCCAGGAGATGTACAGATAGTTCTTGATGTCGGGCAGGCTCTCGTTATAGAAGCCCAGGAACTTCTCAACCAAAAGCACCTCAATGTTCAACATGTCGGCACCAAGGGCCTCCGCCACCTCGTGGCGATCCGCCTTTAGACCGAGTTTCAAAGTACGTTTCAGTACCGCCTTGAAGGTATCGGACAGCGACAGCTTGTGGATGTCGAGAATGGAGTCGGAATCCATCAGGTCATCCGCATCCTTCGGAAAGACCTCCTTGATGAGTTGCCGAGTTTCATCGTCAAGTTCGCCTTCTTTCGCAATGACCGCAAGCTTGTTGAAGAGCTTGACGATCAGCTCACCATGCTTGCGAATATCCTCGCGCCCTGGCGGCAATTCATCGATCACGTTCTGAACACGCTGCACCATTGCCCTCTGGGCATCAGCGCCACGGGTGGAAATCGCATCTACCGCGCGCGCCACCATTGAAGCAAAGGTGAAGCGCAAATTCGGCAGCAACGACCGTAGCGTCTGATCGACAGACTTACCGTCGCCTTCGATGTACGCAGCGATTTCTGGCAACAGGGTTGCCGCCATCGGGAATTCAATCCCCTTTGTGCAATCGACACCGGCACCAGTGATGAGAAGATTCTTGATCATTGCTGCTTGTCCTCAGATTTGTTGTCAACGGGGATATCTTCGCCCCAGATGCGGGCGAGGGTGGCCTGGATTTTTTGCTCGAAGCGGTTGATCAGTTCGCGGTTGGCGGCCACCAGCGCCTGTTCGGCTTCGATCTCGGCGACGATGGCTTGCTGCGTTGCGACATCGTCCGGAATTGGAATGGGAATCCTGTTCAACGCTTCTTGGTTGAGCTTCGGTTGTGCTGCGCCAGTGACGAACTCCGCAATGGAAATGGAGTTGAGGTAGACTTCGACGAATTTCTGCGTCACCGGTTCTGCGAACTTCAAAACGTGGGCATGGTTATTGACCCAGCATTTTCCCGAGACAGAAAAAGCAATGGGCGTAGAGCGGGCAAGCAAATTCGCGCCATCTTCAGAGATAAGTAGGATGTCTTCGTCGAAGATAAAATCAGCGACGGAATCGACAATGCCCGATGCTCCGTAATACGGAAACGGACCTTCCTTGCGGTCACTTTTCGTGATGGGAACACGTCGTGAATCCAAGTTTTCTGCGAGGCTACCGAGATTGCGTTTCGGCCAATCAGGGTGGATGGTGATGTGGGGGCGGTAGTGGTCGAGGACAGCACGGGCGCCGTCGATGACTTTCTGGTAGCCCTCGATCTCCGCCACGATCTCATTCTGTAGCTCTAATGATGGCAGGGGGATTTGGAGTTCACAGAATTTGGATTTGGAAATCTCCGCGAACGTTCCGCCCGTTGCCCAAGCGACCATTGTCGGCACGAGCTTGGTGAGCGCGAGCGCCACAAACTCAGGCACTGCTCGCACTGAATCTTCGATCACGACATTCTTGAAGCCTTGATTCGTAGCGATTGGGACGCGGTTGATGGCGATACGGCCAATGGTCGCACGGGTCGAGACAATGACCGAATTTGCCGGAATCATCTTCGCGGAAGACTCACGCAAGCCTTTGTCGGAAATCGTTCGTTTTGTCACGGTAATTTCAGAAATAAAGTCGGTCGCAGGAAGATCGACAAGCGTCGCCCAAGGGATGCTGCCGCCCCAATACTCTTCCACGTCGGACTTTGGCGTGCCACCGCTTTCCACGCGAAAGAGACTCACATCGCCGAGCGAAACAAGCGGGAATGAATGGTTTTTTGCTGCCCCCTCCCGATACCGCTCGCTGCTGAGGTTGTACTCGCCATTCACGGCGACCTTGTCCTTCGCCACGATCAAGCCACAGGTCGGCTGGAGTTGCTCGCCCGGTTTGCCACTACGTAGTGCGTGAATGTACTCGGCAAGTTCTGCCTTGACTTGCGGCAGGTCGTTCTTCTCGATGGCGCGACGCTGGGCGCCGAGGCCAAAACCATCGTTTTCCACCTTGAAGAAGGCGATGGTGTTGCTACGCCGTGCGATGGATTTGTCGAGGATGAGGATGGAGGTTTTGACACCGGAATAAGGATTGAAACAGCCCGCTGGTAGCGAGATGACGGCGACCAGCGAAGTCTTGACCAGCATCTCTCGCAGTTGCGTGTAGGCGGTCTGGCTCTGGAAGATGATGCCTTCGGGCACGATGATGGCGGCGCGGCCCGTGGGTGAGAGGTGCTCGGCCATGTAATCGACGAACAGCACTTCGCTGCGCTTGGCCTGAATGGAAAAGCGCTTGTGCGGTTTGATGCCGCCCTTGGGCGACATGAAGGGCGGATTGGCGAGAATGACGTCGGCGGTCTCGTTCCATTTGTCCTCACTGGTGAGGGTGTCGTATTCGACGATGTGCGGATCGGTAAAGCCGTGCAGGTAGAGATTGACCAGCGACAGACGCACCATGTCGGGCGAGATGTCGTAGCCGTGGATGTTGGCGGCGAGGTGCTGGCGTTCATCGGGTGTGAGCAGGTCACCCGCCCGCTCCTTGGTGTTGGCTTTGAGGATGTGCTTCCACGCGGAAATCAAAAAGCCCGCTGTACCGCAGGCGGGATCAAGAATGCTCTCGTTTTTTTTCGGGTCGATCACCTCGACCATGAAATCAATGATGTGGCGCGGCGTGCGGAACTGCCCGGCATCGCCCTGGCTACCGAGCACCGAGAGCAGGTATTCGAAGGCATCGCCCAGCCGCTCGGAATGGTCATAGGTGAAGCCGTCAATTTCTTTCAAAAAACTGCGTAGCGTCTCAGGATCGCGATAGGGCAGATAAGCGTTCTTGAAGATGTCGCGGAACAGTTCTGGGATGCCGGGGTTCTCGGTCATCTTGCCGATGGCCTCGGAATACAGCGCCAGCGATTCGAAGCCGCCCATGCTGGGCGCCATCAATTTAGCCCAGCCGTACTTGCCGTATTCACCAGCAAAGAAATTGCGCTTGCCGCCGAGCTCTTCCGCCTCGGCATCCATGTCGTCCATGAACTTGTATATGAGCGCGATGGTGATTTGTTCGACCTGCGATTTGGGGTCGGGCACCTTGCCGACGAGGATGTCGCGGCAGGTGTCAATACGGCGCTTGGTTTCTGAGTCGAGCATGGGTTTTGTTTTTTCTAAGGTTGGATCAACAGCTCTGGCCGGTGTTGTTTCAGCCATTGCCGGGTGTTGGTGAGAAGTTGTTCTGCCTGAGTGATGCACTCTTTCACCGCGGCTTCGGTGACAGGATCACCTTCGTAATCATTGATGTTGCGCTGCTTGCGCAGGGCATCGAACACAATCACGCTGTCTTCTGGCAGGCCTAGCGTAAGCGGTAAGGCTTGCAATGCGGTCTGGTGGTGGCCGGGCTGGTTAGTCGAAGTCCGGTAACCATTCGCCCAGAGGCCGACCATGGCGCATTGCAGAATGGTTTTGTAGGCAGCATCAAAGCGATTATCCGTACTCAGGCCTACCACTGTTGCATCGTTGAGGTTGCGCGCAGCGGAATCTAGCAGGCGCTGAATGCCATCGGCGCTGGGGGCAAACACTTGCAGTCGGTTGATCTTGAGCAGGTTAGCCAGGCTCATTTAGGTTCCCCAAGAGGTTAATTGTGGGATGGCTCTGTATTTGTTGCATAAGGTTATCCTTGTTGTTCAGGCGTTTCTCATATTCTGCCTGACTCAACACTACCGGGTTAATCTCACGGGATAACACTTTCTGCGCCGGATGTAAGGCTTTCACTAGATCGGCAAAACCGACATCTCCCACGATCAGCAGATCAATATCGCTGGTAGCAGTCTCTTCTCCTCGTGCGATGGAGCCGAAGATCAGGGCGAGATGGATTTTCTTGGCAAACGGCTGGATCGCCTCTGTGACCACATCAGCCAGACCAGTGGTTTTGCGGAACACGCTGGCCAGTTCGTTGTAAATGGGGCACAAGCGATTGGCTTGATAACGTATCTGGTTGCCCTGCTTCTCGCGTAGCAATAAACCGCTTTCTGCCAATCGGCTAAGCTCTTTATGCAGCGTACCAGCTGTCGTGTGTGTAGTGCGCGCCAGTTCACGCACATGATAGGTTTGTTCCGGGTGCAATAACAGCGTACCAAGTATGCGCTGGCGGTAACTGCCGAACAACAAATCCATCAACATTTTGTAGCTCCTTTGGCTACGATTGTAGCCTTATTGGCTACGGTGTTGCAAACTACAAAAATTGGTTGAGCGGTACATAGTCTTTTACGTATTCGGGGATTTTATCGCGCCATTCTTTTGGCACGGCCTTGAAGTCGGCCATACTGAAAGCGGGATTGACATTGAGATCGGTCAACCGGCCTTTCTCGATGATGTCGCGCAGTCGGCCATCGGTGGTGTAAGCCTTGAAGAAATACTTCATTGCGACAATGGCGTCTGCGTGACTGTTCAGCGCCTCCGTTGGCTGGTCGAGCAGGAACTTCTGGAATTCGTCTTCGAGCAGTTCGTCCTTGTCTTTGAAATAAGGGATCAGACCGAAAATCTTTTCGAGGATTTCGCGCAGGGTAAGGCGGCGATCCACCCCCGCCGCACGGCGCAGTTTTTCAAGCGTGTAGAACTCGGCGGGCTTGTCGAGCAGGTGGTTGGTGACGTAATCGATGGCTTGATCCCATTGAGCGTTTTCAACCTGTTGCTGCAAGTGCTGGTCGGCCTTGACGGTGTTCTCGAAGCCTTCGAAAAACATGCGGTCGATCTTCATACCCTGTGCACCGATGGGTTCTTCAGCCAGGTGGATGATGGCATCGCCGCCGCCGTGGATGTATTCGCCATTCGGGCCGACCGTGGTGCCGCCCTCGCCCTTGCCTTCACCCGCGCCGGGGCGTGGCAGCTTGAGCACTTCGTCGTAATCAAACTTTTCTTCAAAGTATTCGCAGGTGGCGAAAAAGTCGAACAGCTTGTATTGCGTCTTTTGCTGCTGACCGATCTGCGCTTTCAGGGTGTTGTCGAAAATCTGCTCAAGAAAATCATGCTTGCGGGTGCCACGGCCCTTGATCTGGACGAACTCGGACGGCGAAAAAATAGGCCGCATCAGGCCGAGGTTGAGGATGTCGGGGCAGTCGTAGCCGGTGGTCATCATGCCGACCGTGACGCAGATGCGGGCCTTGCTGGTCTTGTAGGCATCGACAAAATTGGCCGAGCCGAGCAGGTTGTTGTTGGTGAAGTTGATGGTGTATTGCTGCGCACCGGGGATCAGCGAGGTGACCTGCACGGCGAAATCGGATTGATACTTGCCGGGCCAGAGGGTGTCGGCCAGCTCGTTGAGGGTTTGCGTCAGCTTGGCGGCGTGATTCTGGCTGACGGCAAAAACAATCGATTTGCCGAACTCGTGGCTGATCGGGTCGCGCAGGCCATTTTTCAAGAAGGTGGCGCAGAAAAGGCAATTGGTGGCCTCGGAGAAAAACTTCTTCTCGAAATCCTTTTGAAAAAAGCCTTCCTGCGCGGCATCGCTCTCAGCGGCGGGCACGGTGACAGCGTAGCCCTGGTCGGAGAGCAACTGCGTGGTGATGTCAGTGCGCGCATCGACCACCACCGGGTTGATGAGAAATCCGTCGCGCACGCCATCCAACAGCGAGTAGCGGAAGGTGGGCTGGCCGGATTCGCAGCCGAAGGTACGATAGGTGTCGAGCAGCAGGCGGCGCTCGGCTTCGCGCGGGTCGCGCGTGGTCGGCTGGCTGCCGTCGTACTTCTTGAGGTAATCGCGCGGGGTGGCGGTGAGGCCAAGTTTGTAGCCGACAAAATACTCAAACACTGCGCGGGCGTTGCCGCCAATGGAGCGGTGCGCTTCATCGGAGATGACCAGATCGAAATCGGTCGGCGAAAACAGGCGTTTGTATTTGTCGTTGAACAGCAGCGACTGCACGGTGGTGACGACGATCTCGGCCTTGCGCCACTCGTCGCGCTGCTCTTTGTAGATGACCGAGGTGTAATCGTTTTTGAGTTGGGCGATGAACGCCTTGTTGGCTTGATCTTCGAGCTCCAACCGATCCACAAGAAACAGCACCCGCCGGGCATTGCCAGTGCGCAGAAACAGTTTGATGACGGCGGCAGCGGTAAGGGTCTTGCCGGTGCCGGTCGCCATTTCGAACAGGAAACGGCTGTGGCCTTCGGCAACGGCGTCCTGAATCGTCGAGATGGCCTTTTTCTGATAATCGCGCAGAAAGCGCAGGCGGTTCTTTTGAATAAAGGCTTCACGCTCGGCGGCATTGTTCCAACCCGCTTCGGCGGCGTAACCCGGCAGTTGCGTCAGGGCAATGTAGTCCCTGCCGACCGGCTCGGTGATTAGTCTTTGTGGGTTAGGTTGGAAACGGTGATAGCCCTTGATCGAATCCGGCGAGGGAAAGCGCGTGATGATGTGCGGGTTGCCTTGCTCCAAATCCCAGAAGTAATGCAGGTTGCCGTTGGAGAGGATAACGAAACGGCAGTTTTGCGATTTGGCATACTTGCGCGCCTGCTCCTTGCCAACCAGCGGATTTTTATCTTCCGATTTGGCTTCGAGCACAACGAGAGGAAAACCATTTTCATCCAGCAGCAAAAAGTCGATGAACCCGTTGCTGGAGTCCTCAAAATTTTCTCCCAGTGCATCGATAACAGCCTTGGTTAACTTGACCTTGGGTTCCAGGACAATGTTGGCCTTGCCCGTCTCCTGGTCGAAGAATCGCCAACCAGCCTCTTCTAGCAGCTTGTTAATTTTGATACGGGCTTTGGCTTCTTTTGCCACCATTTATGCGTTCCTTGTGTTGTTCCGCAACGTTGTTTTGTCTAGCCGCAAGAGTCAGCCAGTGTATAGCAACCTCACCAAAAATTTATAATGCCAACCTAGTTTTCACCTTGCTGAGGACACGCTACCTGGGTTTAGAGGAAGTCAGGCACTACCAATCATTTAAAGGAAACCACGCAAGCTAAAAGGCTGGCAGGCGGCGAGGTACGCGCCGAAGACTGGGGGAGCCGCGAACCAAATTTCGGCCCAAGCCGAAATAGGCCTGCCCACAGGCCGGTTGGTTCGTGGGGGGCAGAGCCCCGCCCGGCAAGCGCCTTGTGGCGCGCGCCCTCCCTCTTCGTGGGACGAGCAGGCGAACAGACGAGCGCAGCAAGTCTTCTCGCCGTCGCGAGTCTCACTGCGGCAGCAGTGACAAGACATGAAGGTGGGATCAGCCCGAGTGGAGCACCGCGACGCACGGGCTGATCTCACCTTCGTGGCGCAGCCTCGAAGAGGGAGGGCGCGCGCCACAAGGCGTGCCGGGCCCGGGTGAATCGACCGAAGGAATGGCGTCCAGCCAGCCCGCAGGAAGAGAGGGCCTTGCCCTCAAGCAAGGCAGCCCGTACAGGGGTGCTGCGCATCCTCGCTGACATTGTTCGTAACATGCGCACGCTGACGCACAGGCAGAGGGAAATGTTGTGATCTATGTCAGCGAGACCACGGCAATCACCATTTGCGAACTGTATGCAGTTCGCAAACACGACAGCCGTGGTTCTGGGTGAATTGTTGAGATGGCGATTCCTATCGCGATATCATCAAAAGGGCAACGCCCTGTCCCTGTGCTGCTACAGACAATTCATGCATGAGTTGTCGGCAAACATGCCACTGCTCAGGCAATGACATGTGGTCTCTTGCCGGCTAACAAGGCGACAAGCAAGTTCAGTGCATGGTCAGTGCGCGCTCAGATCCATCTTTATTCTCCTATTGCCTGCAACAAGTTTTCATAGCCGCCAAATGCCAGCATCGCCAGGTGTCGCTCCTGAATTGACACGCGAGAGCCGGCAACGGCGACATCCTTAATGCTGGTGATGATGGTTTGTAATCGCACAGCCAGCTCGGGTGTAGGACATAGCCAGACACACCGCTGAAACTGACTGCGCTTGATGGCTTGCAGCCTGTCTGACAGTATGGCCTCGTAACGCTTTACCGTCTTGATGGTGCGCTCACATTCAATCGCCACGCGATTTCCCTTTGGAGATATCACCAGCGCATCAGGTCGACTGATATCGGCCTGCCACTTTTCCAGCCGATCGCCGAGCTGCCAGTCTGTCCATCCGGCACGTTTTACTTGGATACTTATGCGTTGCAGATCTAGCGTATGTGCCAGCACTGTGTGGCCAACGCGACCGGTCTCAAAGTATTTGCTTTCCGGGCGCTCGCCGGCATCCGGGTCAAACGCAAGCGCTTGTCCATGAGCAGTGACTCCCCACAATGTCCATTTGCGCCCGTTCGCATCGACAGTCTCGCGGCGCAACAGACCATCTCGCTCCATCGCTGCCAACGTAGTGTGTATACCTTGGCGGCTGGTGATGCCCATTACCAGCCCAGCGATCTCGGCGGTTGTGTAATAGTTTTTACGGAGGAAGCGCAGCAGCGCATGCCGTTTGCTGGTCGTGCGTGCTGCCCGATCTGCTGGTGACATAATCAGTGTATTCGTCGCCATCAGATCAACTCCGTCACAGCTTGAGGTGATGTGATATACGCTTCAGCGACCACCGGTGCTGGCATGGGGCAAGACTCAGGCACAGGCACATGGCCAACATAAAACAACTCGGCGTTGCCAATACCGAACAACACGCCCACACTGGCCTGCCCCTTGCGGTCGCTCGGCATCGGCAAATGTGTCAGCAGATCCATGTCGATATGCTGAACCTTCTCTTCGCGCCAGCTGCCAGTGGCAGCGCCGTTTTCATCCAGTTGCTTCGAGCTATTGTCAACGTAGGTGCGTCGTTTTCCCGAGATGCGCGACATCTTTTCTGCATACTCATCATCACCAATTTTGTAGACAATCTTGATTGCTGTATTGTCGACTACCGCCCCATGTGCTTCGGCTGGGTCAATACCGGGGCATGAACGCAGATCCCCTATACTTTGGTGTGCGAGCAGGAAATGTGTATCGAAGTCGCGGATGACAGCCAGGCCAGTAAATGCCGCTGGTGACAGCATGTGCTTGAATTCATCGAGGACTACACAGGTTGGCGCATGCTTGGCCAGACGATCACGCGCTTTGATGATCTGCATGACACGTACCAGGAGCAGTTTCTGCAACATTTTTACCTGTTCGTTGTCCGCCGATCCAATGATGTAGATCACCGCGCTATTGGCAATCGCCTCCGCAAGATTCAGCCCACCAACTGTATTTACGGCTGGCAATCTGGCAAGCTTCTTGAACTTGCGCCAGAAATTCTCCTGGTCAGTAATGCTGGCATGCGATGCACACTCCTGGAACAGACCTGGGACAGATAGGCTACCTGTGTCAATAGCGATCTGTGCTGACTCGGCGGCAGCATCCTCATCTTTCCCACGATGAAAGTCACCATCAGTACCCTTTGCAAGCAGATCAAAGGCGGCAACCAGAAGCTCTTCGATTTCGAACGCATTGGCTCCGAGAAATGGGTTTAGTTGTGGCCCACTTGCTGGATTCAGATTGACAAGATGAAACGGTCGGCCAGCACGCTTCGCAGCAGCTGCAAGGATGCGAGGAGAGTAGCGATCATATTTTGGGTCGAACCATACTAAGCATTCTCCAGCCAAGATGGCCTGATAGGCCACCAGTGACATGGCAACCCCTTTGCCACTACCTGTCATACCAAGCACCTGGACATGCGTTTCGGACAGCTTGCGCCACGGGACATAGATGGGCGCACTTTTGTCATCGCGACCGATGAAACATCCCTTTGAAATATCAACATAGGGAAGCGGGTCATACCCATTAAGCTTTTTGAGCTGCCGCACAAGGGCTTTGACATCTGGGAGGCCATCGCCACGCTCCCAGGCTGGTATGACTCGTAAAATTAAAGGCAGGGAAATTACCACCGCCCCTATATTACCGATGCCCCAAGCAGATAAATGTAGATGCGCATGTTTCCACAACACCAGCCATGCTGAGACAAGAGCTTCTTTTGGTGAATAACCAGATAATCCGTTATTAACAAACAAAAGCAACAAAACAAGCAATATCCAGCTCGCCCCCGCGCCCGTTATCAAAATGCCGACTATTTTTGAACATATTCCAACCAAGCGAAGGACTGGCGATAGATACGGTCGATCAGGCTTTGTGATGCGGCTAACACGCCCCCCAACAAACCATAGGATTACGCCAAGAAACCCTAATGCAGCTAGGAAACTCCAATGCATCGCCAAAACTGGATTTGCTGTAGCTTCCGCCGCATCACCGACCATAGCCGTCAAACGATTAACGAGCCCCATGCTGGCCTCCAACCTTCAACTCAATCCAGCTCTTGTGCCGCAGAGAAAAAACCACGGGAACAGCGGGTACTCCTGATGACAATGAGCCAATTTGTAGAACTGCCAACTTAGCCAGATCAACTAGGCTTTTCTCATCCAGACTTTCAATCTCTGTAAGTTCATCAAGATAATTCGGTACCCCCATCATTAAAAAATCCCGCCGAACAGAATCTATTACCGAGTAGTCTGGTTTAGCCCCTCCGCAAAGCAGCCAGTGCTGATCAGCCATATGCAGGTCATAGTGCATCAAAGAATACAGCCCGCCCTGGACGACTAACTTGTGCGTGACATGGTCAACGACAAATCCAACAATCAAGCGAGCAGGGGGATTTCCTGTCCTCTTAAGAATCCCCACCCGCTGATCGGAATTGACTATCACTTGGTAGCGGTTCTTGCTGCCATGTTGATTCCGCTGATTTAGGTACTGTCTACAAATTTCTGCATCAAGTCGGGAAGCAAAAACAGCTACCGCCTCTCCACCTGAATAACCAATCGTCACGAATTCTGTAACTGGTGTGATCTGACCTGACGGCAGGGACATCAGCGCCCCATGAACCTCCCCAAGGAGAAAAGTGCTCGTATCGGATGATTTATTCATGACCATCCTTTCGAGCACTTCAAAAGTGCCTGACGAGTAACCTGTACTCTAGATTCAAGCCAAGAATCGATTTCTGAATCGAGCCAACCTACAGCCCGTTCGCCGAGGTTCACGGGCGGTGGAAATTCGCCCTTCTTAACTTTGCTGTAGATAGTCGACCGAGAGAGACCCGTTCGAGCGATGACGGCTGGAAGCCGGAGAATTGCACTAACCATGTTTGCCTCCTATAGGCACTGTTGAACATGGTTATGCATTATTTACATCTAAAAATTCCTGCCTATCCTGCAAGCCGGCTTACCATACTCTCAGCCGGCAGACATTACGGTTTACATGATGGCTCTATCTTTTTTGCGGCCGATGAAATGTACTTTCGTGCCGTCACGAAGGCAACTGGTGCAATTTTTCTTATGACAAACTCAGCAGCTGCATTTTGGCTCTTAAATTCTGAGTGATGCTCTAGGTACCAACTTTCAATATCTTGCCCAAGTTGTCGGTGCTCAGAATGCCTTACTTCGGCTCCCCTCTTAGACATTTCAGATAAGAGCCTTTTTGCTTCGACTGCTGCCAAGTCTTGCATAGACCTAGGGTCGCTAACTGATGGAATACCAAGTTTCGCCAAGTGGGACAAGTGTTCCCCGTAACTCACCGCGTCAACAGCATAGGCGAATGGTTGGGCAGCTAGGACTATTGAACTACTCGGGTGCTTATTCTCGTCTTCGGAAGCGGATTTATCTCCATTCTCGGAATCCAAAGCAGTAATGACTCCGAAGTGGCTTATCGTTTCGATTGTGTCCTCTATATACCGCAAAGCCAATGCACCGAAATACTCGCTTGCCATTCCGTCCTTGAAGGCCATCTCTTGATAATGCAAATATCGCTCAACGAGCTTTAGCGATTCGAAGTCAGGAACATCTCGACGGGTTGGAACGAACGGAACTTCCAGGTTGAGCCCTGGGATCCATCCACCCCAAAGTAATTCCTCAATATCGTCTTGCCTTCGATCTAGTTCTTTAATGTCATTGCTATCAAGAAACTCCTTCTTTAGAATTCCTTGGGGATCCGGATACTGTTGAAGTAAGTCAACAATCACTTGACCACGTACAGACTCGTAGTAAGTCTCGATTACACCGTCGATTAGATTAGCAGCACCAATGATCTCGTCTTCACTTCTATTCGGCAACAAGCATCTAGCCCTTCCGGCGATTGTTGGCAGAGCTTCGAATGGAACACTTGGTACAACACCTGTCAGCGGCTTAAAACTTGAGAATGCTGTCCAGCTCCAAGCTTTATGAAGTTTTTCATAAGAAGAAATCATCAGATTTAGCGTCCATGAACATCCATAGAAAATTCCCACCCAAAATCCCACCCAATCTGGCCAACTGACACCATGATATCCAAAGAATACAGGTCCAAAAGGTAATTAATGACTGGATTATGGCGATTTATTGAGATTTATTACTTTTCATCAGCCAGTAGCGCATGTGTCATATCCGTCATCATGAGGCCCCACTTGCATACGCTTCCAGGCAGAGCGCAGGTCCGCAGACGCTAGCTCGTGCGGCAATAACCGCACAACGCCGTTTTGAATCGTATGCAAGTGGGGTGATGTAGAAGTTCCCCGCAAGCGAAGCCAGACCGGCATCCTGAACCTGCTGAACAGGTGGCGATGGCGGGAGCACATCAGGCACGCCCGCAAGGGGCACGCACAACAGTACTCGTTTGAGCCACTACCGAGACGCTTGAATATTGGTTCAAGGAATCTATGATCTGACAAACACCGCAGGGAACAAACCGAAAAAACGTTGATTAGAACAGGTCGTCTTGCTCCGCGATCTCGCGATCAATCTGTTCCTGCATGGAATTGATTCTACGCTTGAAGTCACCGATGTCAAACCCTCCGGTGCGCGTGGTTAAAAGCTCGTGGGCGATATTGAGGGCCGCCATGATCGCAATCCGTTCGACCCCGATCACTTTTCCGCTGTCACGAATCTCGCGCATCTTGCGGTCGAGATACGAAACCGCCGACATCAAGGCCTCGTATTCGTCGTCAGTACAGGAAACGCGAAACTCGCGCCCCATGATGCTGACATCCACTCCCCTGAGTTCGCTCATGCGACACCTTCCGGCAAACTACCGATCAGCGCTTCCAGCCGCTCACCGGCCTGCGCCATGTTTTCTCTGAGCTGCCTGACCTCATCCTGCGCTTGCGCCAGGTCCTGACGCAATTCGAGGTTGTCGGTGCGCATTTGCTGGCACAGGCCGAGCAATTGCGACACTTTCTCTTCCAAGGCTTTCAAATCCGATTCCATGGCGCCACTATAATTTGAAATTCCTTGCATGGTCAACTGCTAACAGTAATTTCTGAAAGTATTACAACACGTTACTGGCCTATCCAAAGGAAGAAAGTTAAAATGCGCTCAAGTTGTCAGGTGCCGAAATCGCGATTCCGCGATCAAGGTGAAACGGGAAACAGGTGCTTTTCTTCATTGAAACCAAGCCTGTGCTGCCCCCGCAACGGTAAACGAGTGTGGGTTCATCAACACGCCACTGGGTTAATCCCGGGAAGGCGATGAATCAAGACTCGTGAGCCCGGAGACCGGCCTGCGCAACCACGTTGGAAATACCGCGGGGTGTCGGTGTTCAGGCTGAGCAGCGTGTCTGCCCTCCCTTTTCACTTGGCTTTTCTGCGGGTTTCTAAATCTTGTCGTGACGTGCGGGGTCGCACGTCCGAAACAAAGGAAACCTGATGAATAAAATGATGTTAGGCAGCCTGGCGTGCCTGCTGGCCTCCTCCCCGATTTACGCGAACGACTCGATCTTCTCTGACAATGTGGTGGTAACCGCAAGCCGTCTGGCGCAACCCCGCGAAAACGTCCTCGCGGATGTTTCCGTGATCGACCGAGAGGACATCGAGCGTGCCGGACCATCTTCTTTGACAGAATTGCTACGCACGTTACCTGGTGTTGAAATCGAATCGAACGGCGGCCCGGGCATGGCTTCCGCCGTCCATCTGCGCGGCACAAGCTCACAGTCAGTGGTCGTCCTGATAGACGGCTTAAGAATTGGGTCAGCCACCCTGGGCACAACAGCACTCGAAGAAATCGCTCCAGACCAGATCGAGCGTATCGAAGTAGTGCGTGGGCCGGCATCCAGCCTTTACGGCGCAGATGCCGTGGGCGGCGTGATCCAGATTTTCACCCGTCAGGGAGATGGCAGCCGCATCAGCGCCGCTGCCGGATACGGTACCCATAACACCCGCAAGGCCGCGATCAACCTGAGCGGCGCCAACAACGATACAAAATACGCGCTCAATGTCAGCAGCCTGAATACGGATGGCATTTCTTCGCTCCGGGTTCCAAATGGACCGAATGCTGACCGCGATGGCTATCGTAACCTTTCCGTATCAGGCACCCTTGCACACAAGATCGCCGAAGGCCACGAAATCAGCCTGCAACTCTATGACAGCTTTAATCGCGCAGACTTCGACGATGACGCGCTATTCCCAGCCCATCAATTCATGACTCAGCGCGGCCTCAGCCTGACCAGCCGCGACCAGCTCATGTCTAACTGGGAAAGCATCCTTAAACTTGGTCAGGGAGAAGACAATCTGCATAGTTTTGGCAGCAGTTTCGGCGAAAACAACATCAGCACCACGCAACGCCAGTACTCCTGGCAAAACAACCTGACATTGCCGCTAGGCACCTTGACCCTGGCCTTCGATCGCCTGGAACAGCATGTCGCATCCAGCACTCAGTACTCGAAGAATACGCGCGACAACAATGGCTGGCTGTCCAGCTACCTGCTTGATCACGGCTCCCACGCCTTCCAGGCCAGCCTGCGGCTGGATGACAATTCGCAATTCGGGCAGCACACCACCGGCAATATCAGTTATGGCTACCGGCTGAGCTCTTACTGGCGCGTGTCAGGCAGCTACGGGACTGCGTTCCGAGCTCCGACCTTCAATGATCTGTACTGGCCTTACGAAGCTTATCCTTGCAACTATATGGATCCCCATAGCCCATCATGCAGTTATCAAGGGAACCCCGGTCTGAAGCCTGAGACTTCTCGCAATCGCGAGCTTTCGATAACCTACGACCAAGGACACCATCGGGTTTCGGCAACAGCCTACAGAAACGAGATATCTAATCTTCTGGTGTGTTGCCAAGGATTGCCCAACGACTTCCCCACCAACGTTGGCTCGGCGACCATCCAGGGGCTGACTCTGGCCTACGAAGGCTGGTTCGCCAATATTCATGCACGGGCTAGTGCGGATTTTCAAAGCCCCAAAGATGATGAAACCAGTCTGCTACTGGCCAGGCGCGCGCGTCGCCACACCTCGGTGTGGCTCGGGCAAACGTGGGGAGACTGGGAACTGGGCAGCGAGGTCGTTGCCAGCGGTGTGCGCTACGATGATGCAGCTAACACGCGCCAGCTGGGTGGGTATGCCGTTGTGAATCTGACCGCGGACTACAAGATCAATTCAGCGTGGTCAGTCCATGCACGTGCCAACAACCTCTTAGACAAAACGTACACCTTGGCGACCCTCTACGGAACGCCTTACAACACCCCGGACGCCAACCTGTTCGTCGGCCTGCGCTGGCAACCGAAATAATCCGGCGATGCGTTACAATTCATTCCATTACTTACTAGGAGCACAGCATGACCTCGGACAACCGTAAACAAATCGGCATCGGCGCAGTTCTCGCCCTGCTGATCCTGGCCACCCACGGCCACCACTACGCCAGCGCCCTGCACCTACCACCCGCCACCTGGGCCGTGTTTTTCCTGGCCGGGTTCTACGTGCGCCGCGCCTGGGTGTTCACCGCCCTGCTGGCGGAAGTGGTCGTGCTCGACTACGTCGCGACCAGCATCGGTGGCGTCAGCAGCTTCTGCGTCAGCCCGGCGTATGGTTTCCTGTTGCCGGCCTATGGCACGCTGTGGCTGGCTGGTCGTTGGTTCGCCAAGCGCTACAGCTTCAGCTTGAAGGCGCTGCCGGCACTAGGCGCCAGCCTGCTGGGCAGCGTAACGCTGGCCGAAATGTTCTCCAGCGGCGGATTCTATTTCTTCTCCGGCCATTTTGCCGACACATCACTGGCTGAATTCGGATCGCGCCTGGTGAGCTATTTCCCGCACACGCTGGCCTCTTTTGCGTTCTGGATGAGCATTGCCATCGTAGTGCATGCCAGCTTTGCGCTGTCGCAATCCGGCAAGCAACACCACGCTTAAACCGCTTTGACCGATCATGCAAAAAACGCGCGCCACGCCGACCGCATGGCGCGCAAGAAAGCGGTGATCGACACCGCAATTGCGCGTGCGGATCAAGAAAAGGGGCTGCTGCTGGTCCTAACCGGCAACGGCAAAGGCAAATCCTCTTCCGCATTTGGCATGGTCGCCCGCGCGCTGGGCTACGGCATGAAGGTCGGCGTCGCCCAGTTCATCAAGGGGCGTTCCGATACTGGCGAGGAAGCGTTTTTTCGCCGCCAGCCAGGGGTGGAGTGGCACGTACTGGGCGAAGGCTTCACCTGGGATACGCAAGATCGCGAACGCGACATCCAGAAGGCCCGCGAGGGTTGGGATGTTGCACGCAAGATGCTGACCGACCCCGACATCAGCCTGGTCGTACTCGACGAGCTCACTTACACCGTGAAGTACGGCTACCTCGATACCGATCAGATCCTGGCCGACATCGCAGCCCGTCCGCCTATGCAGCACGTCATCGTAACCGGGCGCGGCGCGCCACAGGCCATCATCGATGCCGCAGACACGGTGACCGAACTGATGGATATCAAGCACGCCTGGCGTGCCGGGATCAAGGCGCAGCCGGGCATAGACCTGTGATGAACGGCTTTCGACCCCGTTCATGCTGAGCTGCCCAGCGCTCTTCATCAGCGCCCCCGCCTCCAATCAGGGCAAGACCACAATCACGGCGGCGCTGGCGCGGCTGCATCGCCGCCAGGGCCGCAAAGTCAAAGTATTCAAGACCGGTCCGGATTTTCTCGACCCCATGATTCTTAGCCAGGCCGCAGGCCAGCCGGTTTATCAACTCGATTTGTGGATGGGCGGCGAAGCGCACTGTCGGCAGTTGCTGGCCGAAGCGGCGCGCGAGGCCGACCTGATCCTGGTCGAAGGCGTCATGGGCCTGTTCGATGGCAACCCCAGCAGCGCAGATCTGGCGCGTACGTTCGGCATTCCCGTGATGGCGATCATCGATGGCGCTGCCATGGCGCAGACCTTTGGTGCCATCGCACACGGCCTGGCGACCTACCAGCCTGAGGTGCCGTTTTCCGGCGTGCTGGCCAACCGGATCGGCGGCGCGCGCCATGCCGAGATGCTGGCCGACAGCGTCCAAACGCCCCTCCATTTTTACGGCGCCGTGGCACGCGATGCGGCCATCGAACTGCCGCATCGCCACCTGGGCCTGCTGCAGGCAGAAGAAATCGCCGACCTGGAACAACGGCTGGAGCGCGCCGCCGATGCCCTGCAACAGACCGATCTGGTCAACCTGCCGCCACCGGTTGGCTTCACGTCAGAGACTGTCACTGCGTTGCCGCCCCTGCTGCGCGGCGTGCGCATCGCCATTGCGCGGGATGCCGCATTCGGCTTTCTGTATCAGGCCAATCTCGATATTCTGCAGGCCATGGGAGCCGAACTGCGTTTCTTCTCCCCGCTGGCCGACACCGCCTTGCCGGAAGCGGACAGCCTGTATCTGCCAGGCGGCTACCCGGAGCTGCACCTCGACCAGCTGGCCAGCAACACCGCCATGCACGAGGCCATCCGCGCCCACCATGCGGCAGGCAAGCCCATACTGGCAGAATGCGGCGGCATGCTGAGCCTGCTCGATACGCTGACCGACCACGCCGGCCACAGCGCCCGGATGCTGGGCCTGTTGCCGGGACAGGCCGTGATGCAAGCGCACCTGACCGCGCTTGCCCTGCAATCCGTGGACTTGCCGGCAGGCATGCTGCGCGGGCACACCTATCACCACTCGACACTGGACAGTGCACTGACGCCTATCGCACAGGGCCTGTGCCCCAACAACGGGAAAACCTCGGAATCCGTCTTCCGCGTCGCGCGCCTGACCGCGTCTTACGTGCATTTCTATTTCGCCTCCAATCCGCACGCAGCGGCCCAGCTCTTTCTTCCATGAGCGCCGACGACAAGCATTTCAGCGACGACGAACGAGCAGCCGTCTATCGCGCCATCGCCGAACGGCGCGACATGCGCCACTTCCGCCCCGACCCGGTAGATCCGATCGTGTTGCAGCGCCTGCTGGAAGCCGCCCATCATGCCCCCAGCGTCGGCCTGATGCAGCCATGGCGATTCCTGCGCATCACCGATCCGGCCTTGCGGCAACGCATCCAGACGCTGGTCGAAGAAGAGCGGCAATTAACGGCAAACGCACTGAACGAACGTGCACAGGAGTTTTTGCGCCTCAAGGTCGAGGGCATCATGGATTGCGGAGAACTACTGATCGCCGCCCTCATGGATGGCCGCGAACACCACGTCTTCGGCCGCCGCACCTTGCCGGAAATGGACCTGGCATCGGTTTCCTGCGCGATTCAGAACCTGTGGCTGGCTGCACGTGCAGAAGGCCTGGGGCTGGGCTGGGTCTCCATTTTCGACCCCGTCGCCCTCGCGGCGCTGCTGGGCATGCCCACCGGCTCAAAACCCGTCGCGATCATCTGCCTGGGCCACGTGGATGCGTTCTACCCTGCCCCCATGCTGGAACTGCAAGGCTGGACGCAAGCCAGGCCCTTGCAGGAACTGGTGTATTCCAATCAATGGGGACAGCAGGAATGACGCAGCAGCGCATCGTCTGCCTGACCGCCGAAACGACCGAGGTGCTGTATCTGCTGGGGGCGCAGGACCGGATCGCCGGCATTTCCGGCTACACCACGCGACCAGCGAAAGCGCGCCGCGAGAAGCCAAAAATTGCGGCTTTCACCAGCGCCAAAATCGACAAGATACTGATGCTGAAGCCCGACCTGGTGCTGGGATTCTCCAATCTGCAGGCCGACATTGCTGCCGAACTGATCCGTGCCGGCGTGGAGGTCCACGTCTTCAATCAGCGTTCTGTGCCCGAGATCCTGCGCATGATCTCGACACTGGGCGCGCTGGTCGGTGCGCAGAACCAGGCCGCCACGCTGATCGCCGAACTCGAACGCACCATCGACATCGTCAGACAGACCGCCGACTACCTGCCGCGCCGCCCGCGCGTTTATTTCGAGGAATGGCACGACCCCATCATCACGGGCATCCGCTGGGTATCCGAGCTTATCGAAATCGCCGGTGGCGAAGACTGCTTTGCCGAGCTGTCTCGGCATCCTGCGGCCCAAGACCGCATTCTGGCTGATGCCGACGTCGTCATCGAGCGCGCCCCGGACATCATCATCGGCTCCTGGTGTGGCAAGAAATTTCAACCCGAAACCGTCATCAACCGGCCTGGCTGGGCGTCCATTCCGGCCGTACAGGCAGGCATGGTGTTCGAAATCAAGTCCGCCGACATCCTGCAGCCCGGACCTTCGGCGTTCACGCACGGGCTGAAGCAACTACAACAGATCATCCAGCAATGGGGAGCACGCCAGACATGCAAAAAACACTGGGACTGAGTTTCATCCTGGGCGGTGCCCGCTCCGGCAAAAGCGCCCATGCCGAGCAACTGGCCGTGGCAAGCGGCTTGCCAGTGACCTATATCGCAACGGCGCAGGTGTATGACAGCGAGTTCGCGCAACGCATCGACCATCACAAGCGTCGGCGCCCAGCGACGTGGGGGCTGGTAGAAGAACCCTTCTTCCTGGCCGACACCCTGCGCCAGCAGGCTGCACCGGACCGCTGCCTACTGGTCGATTGCCTCACGCTCTGGCTGGCCCAATGGATCTGCGAAGATTGCCATCCGCCGCAGGACAGATCATGGGTGCAAGAGCGGCAAGCCTTGCTGGAAGTCTTGCCCACGCTGCCCGGACAGATCATCCTGGTGAGCAACGAGGTCGGCATGGGCATCGTGCCGCTGGGCGAGATCAACCGCCGCTTTCAGGATGAGCAAGGACGGTTGAATCAGGCCGTGGCGGCCGTGTGCGACTGGGCTGTGTTCATGGCAGCAGGCCTGCCGCTGCGACTCAAGTAAGCAACGGGTTCAGCACCGCCCAGTCCAGATGGGCTTCCAGGGTGTCGGCCAAACGGTCCAATCCGGCTTCGCGCAGCTGGCGATAATCGAACGTGGCATCTTCGACCTCCAGGCCGGCCCAGGCCAGCAACGCGGCACAGGCCTGCGGGTGATCGAACAGGCCATGCAGGTAGGTGCCGAGCATCTGGCCGTCGTCCGACAACGCACCCTCTGCCCCGGATTCCAGCAACACCGCCGGCCGCTGTAGGGCCGCACCCGTGCTCACGCCCATGTGGATTTCGTAGCCGGAAACAGGCACATCAGCAAGCACTAACTTTCCTTCTGTGCGGCGCAGCGTCTTCTCCTGTTCCAGAACAGTCTCCATCTCCAGAAAACCCAGTCCCGCGCTACTGCCCGCCGCCCCCTCCAGCCCAAAAGGGTCGTGAAGGGCATGACCGAGCATTTGAAAACCACCGCAGATTCCGATCACCTTGCCGCCATAGCGCAGGTGCCTGCGGATAGCCTGATCCCACCCATGCGCCCGCAGAAAATCCAGATCGGCACGCACGCTCTTGCTGCCGGGAAGCACGATCAGATCGGCCGGGGGAATCGCCTCGTTGAGGCCGATGAAGCGGAAATCCACTTGCGGGTGCAAGCGCAGGGCATCGAAATCGGTATGGTTGGAAATACGCGGCAGCACCGGGGCGATGATACGCATTTTTTTGTCAGCATCGGCAGAGACAGGGTCCCGCGGGATGGCGTCCTCGGCCTCGATATGCAACCCGTGCAGGAAAGGCACCACGCCGATTACCGGCTTGCCGGTTTCCTGCACCAGCCAGTCCAGTCCGGGCTGCAACAGCGCAATATCGCCGCGAAAACGGTTGATGACGAAGCCAACGATGCGGTCGCGTTCCGAGGCCGACAGCAACGCAAGCGTACCGACGATATGCGCAAACACGCCGCCACGATCGATGTCCGCGACCAGCAGCACTGGCACGTCTGCCTCCTCGGCAAACCCCATGTTGGCGATGTCGTTGGCGCGCAGGTTGATTTCAGCCGGGCTGCCGGCGCCTTCGACGATCAGGCTATCGTACTGCGCCGCCAGCCGTTGCCAGGAATCCATGACTGCATGCATCGCAGTGGCTTTGTAGGCGTGATAGGCCCCGGCTTCCAGATTGAAGCGCGCTTGGCCCTGTATGATCACCTGCGCCCCCTGGTCGGTGGTCGGCTTCAACAGCACCGGGTTCATGTCGGAATGCGGTTCCAGACCGCAGGCCTGCGCCTGCACTGCCTGCGCCCGGCCGATCTCTCCCCCATCCACGGTGACAGCCGAATTCAGCGCCATGTTCTGCGGCTTGAACGGCGCGACGCGCGCGCCCCTGCGGTACAATACCCGGCACAATCCGGCGGCCAGCGTGCTTTTACCGGCGTCGGAAGTCGTTCCCTGGATCATCAATGCTTTCATTCGACCATTATCCCATAGCCCCTTTGGTTGTCGTGGCGGCCCTGCTGCTGGACCGGTTGCTTGGCGAACCGCAGCGCTGGCACCCGCTGGTCGGTTTCGGCAGGCTGGCGAGCAAGCTGGAAAGCCATAACGCGCGGCATCGTTCGGGCGGGCTGCTGGCCTGGGTGTTGGCCGTCCTGCCGCCGGTGCTGCTGACGGCATGGCTGTCATCCGCCCTGCCGGACATGCTGCGCTGGGCATTTGAGGCCATCACGCTCTACTTCGCGGTCGGCGCACGCAGCCTCGTGCAGCACGCCGAGGCGGTGCGCCTGCCGCTGACTCAGGGCGACCTGCCGCAAGCCCGTGAAAAGGTGGCTTACATGGTCAGCCGCGACACCGGCAACCTCGACGCAACCGCCATCGCCCGCGCGACCGTGGAATCTGTCCTGGAAAACGGTGCGGATGCGATCTTCGGCGCGCTATTCTGGTTCTTGCTGCTGGGCGCACCGGGCGCAGTGCTGTACCGCCTCGCCAATACGCTGGACGCCATGTGGGGCTACCGCAACGAACGTTTTCTGCACTTCGGCTGGGCCGCGGCACGCATCGATGACCTGCTGAACCTCATCCCGGCGCGCCTCACTGCCCTGAGCTATTGCCTGTGCGGCAACCTGAAAAACGGCTTGCGCTGCTGGAAGGCACAAGCGGCCACTTGGTACAGTCCCAACGCCGGCCCGGTGATGGCCGCCGGCGCAGGCGCGTTGAGCATCACGCTGGGAGGCGCGGCCAGTTACCATGGCATGGCAAAAGCACGCCCCCAACTCGGCAGCGGCACCGCCCCCAAGGCGGATGATATCCGCCGCGCCACGCGCCTAGTGACACATGCCGTATTGCTCTGGGCAGTGTGCATCCTCACCGGGGGGCTACTCCATGCTTGAACACGGCGGCAACCTTGGCGTAGCAGCGCGACAATACGGCCTCCCGGTTGAACACTGGCTGGACCTCTCGACCGGCATCAACCCACATGGTTATCCGATTCCGGAGATCCCGGCAACGCTTTGGCAATGCCTGCCACAAAACGATGACGCCTTGCAGGCGGCAGCCGCAGGCTATTACGGCACCCCGCATCTCCTGGCCGCCGCTGGCACCCAAGCCCTCCTGCAAACGCTGCCCCGGTTACGCGCACCCTGCCGTATCGCAATCGCGGCACCCACCTACGCCGAACACCCCAAAGCCTGGACAGCGGCTGGACATCAGGTCACACGCTACCCGCCTGAGCACGCATCAGCCATGGTGGCGAACACCGACGTCCTGTTGCTCTGCCATCCCAACAACCCCACCGGTCAACGCTACCGCGCGGAGGAACTGCTCGCGTGGCAAGAGGAACTCGCCTCGCGCGGTGGCTGGCTGGTGGTGGATGAAGCGTTTCTCGATGCCACGCCGGAACACTCGCTGGCGCCCCATATCGGCCAACCGGGATTGATAGTGCTACGTTCGCTGGGCAAGTTTTTTGGTCTCGCTGGCGCTCGGGTCGGGTTCCTGCTGGCCTGGCCAGAACTGCTGACCATGGCAGAAGAGATGCTGGGGCCCTGGCCCATCGGTGGCCCAGCACGTCTGGTCGCCACCCGAGCACTGAACGACACGCACTGGCAGCGTGACACGCGTCAACGCCTGCAACTGGATGCATCGCGCCTCGCCGCCATGTTGACTAGGCAAGGCCTGGCGCCCGCAGGCGACACGGCGCTATTCCAGTGGGTCTCCACTTTGCACGCCCCGGAACTGCATGAGGCATTGGCCAGGCAGGGCATCCTGACCCGCCCGTTCACCGAACCGGCGAGCCTGCGCTTTGGACTGCCTGCAACTGAATTGGAATGGGCGCGCCTGGAAACAGCGCTGCAGCAGATTACCGGTTAACGTAGCCGACCGCGGCCACCGTATCGCCCAGGTTGAGCTGCGTGACGCTGCCATAATCCAGATGGAAGCGAAAAACTTCGATCAAGGGCAGATTGAGCACATCAGCCAACATGGCCCGTATCACCCCCGCGTGGGTGACCACCACCACATCCTGGCCGCTGTGCCGACACTTCAGGTCCTGCAAGCAGGCCGTCGCACGCCGATGCAATTCGGTAAAGGTTTCGCCACCCGGCGGGGCGATATCAGTATACGCGTGGCCCCATTGGTCGAGATGCGCCCGGGGAATCTCCTCCCACGCCCTGAGCTCCCAATCGCCAAAATCCAGCTCCATCAACCGGGCGTCATGCGCAGGTTCGCCCAGCTGTAAACCGGAAGCAAGCTTAGACGCACGCGACAACGGGCTGCTGTAGGTGGCGACGGGAGCAAGGTCAGAAATTTTGCTACGCACCGCCTGCAATTCGTCAAAAAACGTGGCAGCCACGTCCACATCCGCTTGCCCATAACAGACGCCAGGCGCGATGGCCGGGGTGGTATGGCGGATCAGATAGAGCCGCATGCCAGTACGCCAAGGTAGAACGTCAATTCGCACAACTGCTGCATGGCGCCGAGGCAGTCGCCGGTATATCCGCCCAGGCGTTGTTTCAGTTTGTGGCTGAACCACAACCAAACCAGCGCCATCGGCAGCAGCCCCAATAGCCAGTGCAGCGGCAAAAGCGCCAGCGGCGCCAGGCCGAACAACCCGGCTATGCCGAGCTCCCGTGTGGATATACGCTGCGCCAGCGGTTTGGCCTTGCCTGTTTCGCGCACATAATTCTGGAAATAAATCACCAACACCGCAGCAAAGCGACTCAGCGCGTGCGCAGCCACCAGCAGCACCGGCAACCAGACTGCCGGCAGCGCACTCAGCACCGTGAACTTGACCAGCAAGCTCATGACCAACGCAACGGCGCCATACGTGCCAATGCGAGAATCCTTCATAATAGTGAGTACTTGCTCTTTGCTCCAGCCTCCACCCAGGCCATCCATGGCATCAGCAAGACCGTCCTCATGAAAGGCGCCCGTCAGCCACAGCGTGGCGACCATACTGGCAATGACCGCAATGGCATGCGGAAAAACCAGGGCTGCGAGCCAGAACACCGCGGCAGCCACCAGCCCGACCACCAGCCCGACCAGCGAAAAATATCGGGCGGCATGACTGAGATCGTCCTCGCTGCCTCCCGCCCAGCGGGCGCACGGGATACGGGTCAAAAAAATCAGCGCAGTGAAAAACAGGCGCAGTTCGCGGTGCATCAATCGTTGCGCCCGCTCACGCCGGCCGACTCGAAAGAGGCCATTTCATTCAGAAAATTCACGGCCGCCTGCACGATCGGGTAGGCCATCGCGGCGCCAGTGCCCTCACCCAGGCGCATGCCAAGATCGAGCAAAGGCTGCGCATGCAATTCGGCCAGCAGACGCGCGTGCCCCGCCTCGCCGGAGCGGTGGGAGAACACGCAGTATTCCAGGATGGCTGGCTGCATTCTCGCCGCCACCAATAATGCCGTGGTGGCGATAAACCCGTCGATCAGCAGCAGTGCGCCCTTTTGCGCAGCCCCCAGCATGGCGCCCGTCATCATCGCAATCTCAAAACCGCCGAACGTGACCAGTGTACGCAGCGGGTCCGCCGGGTGGCGACCATGAAAAGCCAGGGCCTCTTCGATCACCCGCTGCTTGCGTTGCACGCCAGCGTCATCGAGTCCGGTCCCTCGCCCCACGCAATCGACGGGCTGCAGGTCGCACAACACGCTCATCAACGCTGCGGCACTCGTCGTATTGCCGATGCCCATCTCGCCAAACCCCAGCACATTGCTGCCAGCATCGACTTCGGCCGCTGCCAGTTCGCGACCACGCAGTATTGCCTGCGCGCACTGCGCCTGCGTCATCGCCGGGCCACGCAGAAAACTGACTGTACCCGGCCCGACTTTGGCGTCGGTCAATCCATCCTGCGCGGGGAATGTATCTTTCACACCCGCATCAACCACCCGCAGGGCAATACCGTTTTGACGCGCAAACACGTTGATTGCCGCACCGCCGCCCAGGAAATTCAGCACCATCTGGTAGGTGACTTCCTGCGGGAACGGACTCACCCCTTCGGCCACAATGCCGTGATCGCCGGCAAACACCAAAATCACCGGACGCGTCAGTTGCGGCTGGGAGGTCTGCTGGATCACACCAACCTTGAGCGCAAGCGTCTCCAGCTTGCCCAGCGCCCCTAGCGGCTTGGTCTTGCCATCCACCTTGGCACGCAGGCGCGAAAGTATGGCCTGATCAGGATGGTGGATGTGTATGTTTAAATCTAAGCCCATGAAAAACCCGGTTATCAATATGAAATAAAAACGAATGCGAGCCCGTGTTTTACCGTACCGTATAGCGTCAGTCAAACCACATTATTAAAATTCTCTTACCAACTTCCGCGATTTTGCTATAATCCCGCCTTCTTGAAGCCAACATCAGGCTAAAAGACGTGGCCAGGTAGCTCAGTTGGTAGAGCAGCGGATTGAAAATCCGCGTGTCGACGGTTCGATTCCGCCCCTGGCCACCACGAATACAAAGGCCCCCTTGGTTGATTCTTCGGGGGCCTTTTTCATTTGCCGGTGATCGGAACTGAGTGTGTCGAGCTTGGCAGTTGGCATAACTGCTTTCGACCGAATTACGTCTGTAGCACATCATACCGTCAGCGTCTGATGTGAGGCAGGATATCGGTCACTCGCCCCCACTTCCGCTGGCCAACCCAAAGCCGCCGTTCGGCGGGCTATGTATGCTTAGTTATTTCAATGCTGCTCAACTTGAATTTGAAGCTTGATGGATCACGTCCATCCATTCTGGCATCCCCAAACTCGGCGTACGGATACATCAAATAAGGCAGTGGCTGGCTGGATTTTGGGTTCAGGTCAAAATCTCGTGCATTGTTGAAACCGACCCAGTTCATTTCCCAGTATCCGAATAGACGCTTACGCAGATCCACTATCTTCGGGTCAGTGATCGCCAGTTTAGCTTCAAGTACCGCTTTGCGGACATCCGCCGGATCTACGGGAACCCAGCCGAAGCGTGGGGAGAAGTATTCTGCCAGGCAATGCTGGGCTTTTGAGATGTCACCCGCTTTACCCAGGCATTGGAACTGCTCGGATTCGGCAACCCGCACTCCGTACATTTCACGCGCGGGAATGCCAGCAGCCCTTGCCAAGCCAACAAACAGTGAGTTCAGGTCGGCACATTTCCCACCCAGGTTACCCGTCTCAAGCATCGATTTGATATTGCCCATCCCGCAGCCTTTTACAGCCGGGTCTCGGAAGGTGTTGTCGACAATCCAATCGTAAATCGCGCGCGCCTTGGCATCTGGAGAATCAATGCCTTTTACAATCTTGCTGGATGTCTCTGCTACAACACCATCCACCGGCATATGCTCAGTGGGCTGGAGGTACATGGCAGCCTCTTCAACATCGCGCAGTGATCGCCCTGCTACAGCAGTCCGGCGATTACGTGTAGCTACTTGTGTAGTGACTGTCACGGTTCTTGCCGATTCCTTGCCTGTCCATTCGGCTGAGAATACAGGTGCCTGATATACCGGATCCCAGTTAAGTGCAGCGTCTGTTGCTTCAGTATGCCAATGCGTGGAAAGCGTACGCTGATAGTCACCAGCAGAACTTGGTAGTGGCAGCCAGATTCGCCCTTTTGCACCTTGGCCTGAGAGGTCGACCTCATAGGTCAATTCAAACGTACGCCAGTCTGAGATCGGTTCAGGAATGCCTGCCAGTACATTCGGAGACAGGGCCAACAACGGAGACATTGCCGATAAGTGGAGAAATTCGCGTCGCTTCATAGACAGACTTCCTAATATAGAATTGCCAGACGGGGTTAGCTGGCTGGCAATTTGAACAAATGTGTTCCGCACTATTTTAGCCTATCCGACTCTGATGATTGTTTAAGTGAATATTACAATCGCACGACTCATGAGCTAGTGTGTCTGGAATCCTGTGTATCTGGTTAATGTCTGTTATTGGCCAATGATGTTGAAAAGTCCTGCAGCCCACTGATCGTTGCACTGGATTGAAAGCTACCAGCAATCAGTTCCTTTCCCGTCGTTTATCCAGGCGACTGCCCGATTTGACCAATTGTCGTGTTTACACCCTCGCACGTCACGCACCTTCGCGAATACCAATAAACCATTCTAAGGAGCTAGAGCCCTACTGCCATAAAGCATAAGTGCGTATACATAATGGGTGGTCCGGAAAATCAGGCCTGGCACTAGCCAAGGGTGAAACAGGTCAACGACCTGCTCACAATCAAAAATGATAGCTATATGCATTCTGAGGTTGGAAACTTGACCGAAACAACATCTCTACATTATTCCGATTTGTGCGATACGAGGTTGGCTTATCCGGAAAAGTAATGCCCCGTTACGTGCAACACAATAAGCCGATAGCCAACATACCCAAGGAGCCAGTTTCCAGTCTTATCCAGCAGAACCGATGTCCTCAATACCCCCGCCTTTCCTCCTTTTCATAGGATGACGTTCGAGGTGAACTGCGCCCTACTCCCAACAGAAAGCCCTCCATTAACGCGCATTGCGCTTCGATGCAATTTGCAGCTCCATTTACCGCCTTAGTTATACTTTCAATGTATGCCGTCATTTCAACGACTCTAATTTATCAAGATTACTCATGCGTTATCAGGGCAAAGTTTCCAACTGGAAGGATGATCAAGGTTTTGGCTTCGTCACGCCGAGAGGTGGCGGGGATAGGGCATTTGTTCATATCAAAGCTTTTACTGGTCGCGTACGCAGGCCTGTTGATGGCGACCTGATCACTTATGCAATTGAGAGAGACAGTAAGAATCGGACCACAGCGAAGAACATTCAGTTTGTAGGTGATGGCACTGCCGCAATTCCAAGCAAGGCCACTTCGTTTGGTAGCACGCTGGCGCTAGGTTTTTGTGTCCTCCTAGTAGCAACTGTCTTGATGGGTAAGATGCCGCCGGTTGCTATCGGTCTTTATTTATCGGCTAGCTTTATCACCTTTGTCGCTTACGCCCTGGATAAATCTGCTGCGAAAAAGAACCGACGGAGGATCAAGGAAAGCACATTGCATCTCTTCAGCATCATTGGTGGATGGCCAGGTGCCTTACTTGCTCAAAAACTGTTACGTCACAAGTCAAAAAAAGAAGAGTTTCAGTCTGTGTTCTGGGGCACGGTTGCCATCAACTGCGTCGGATTCTGCTGGCTACTCACAAAAAGTGGCTCAGCTTTTCTGGCGTCCCTGCTGGCTTGATCTGACAACCGCAACTCTGGTGGCGCCTTGTGGTGAACATCCCCGTATCGACGGTTCGATTCTGCCCCTGGCCACCAGCAATCACGCATGGGATTTTTTTGCGATGGCTGATTTGGGGGTGTATCGAAGGCAATGGGACTGGGATGCTTCCAGCACGTCCAGGCATGGCAGCCTGCGGCTTTTAAACTGCATGGCATGGCAGCCATACGGGTAGTACACGTCATGGGTAATGTAAAAGTGCTTGCACGCCTTGCAAGCGGGTCGCGCTTGTTTCTTCATTTAGGGCGCGGGTTTTTTAGTAGCCTTCAACAAGCCCCGCGCCTCGTCAATACTGCCGCGGGTGACGTTGATCCAGTCCTGGCTTAATCCGGGCACGGTCAGCAGTTTTTCCCAGAGGTCGATTGCTGATTGGTAGTCCTGATTGTTAAAGGCCACCGTCGCCTTCAGGGAAATTGCCTTGGCATTCAATGGATCGACCTTCAGAGCCTTATCGATCAAGGCCTGGGAATCCTTGTCCAAGCCGCCTCGGCTCATCGCCAGCGCATCGGCATAATCCGCATACATCTGTGCGTCATTTGTGATCGTTTCGGTAGCCTTGGCGTAGGCGGCTACGGCCTCCTGGTGCCGCTTCAACGTGACATAGGAACGTGCGAGCATTGCCCATTGCTCGGGCGTGCCTGTTCCACCCTTGAGCTTGGCTTCCAGTTGCGCAACCATCTTGACCGGATCCGGCGCAGGCGACGCGGTTGCATCCACGGGTTCTACCATTGCCGTTGCATCGGGTGCATTTCTGGATCGCCCTATTTCGTAGCCGACCACCCCGGACAATGGCACCGCCACTATGAGTGCGATGATCGCCAGCGTTTGTTTGCTGACACCCGGCTTGATGATTGGCAACACCACCATGGCGATGGCGATCAGTGCCATGCCACTCGTAATCAGTAAAAGCATTTTATTCCCTTGTCCTGTTGAATCTATCACTGCTGAATCTTATCGTAGCGTAAACCTGCGCTTACGCGTGCCAGGATTTTTTTGACGCGCGTAGTGGCCCTGATTGGATAAGTTTACCTGATGCCGTTTGCAAGCGACCTTGTCCCACGCTTGCAAATGTACTGCGTATTTTTCGACTCCGCCTCCTCCAGCCAGCTTCGGCAAAGCTGGAGGACCCATTCTGGGTGTGTTTTAGCGGCATCGTTGAGCCAATTCGCCACGGAGTTCTGCACATATCGGCTGGGATCAGCCCGCAACGGCGCCAACAGCTTCAATGCCTGTTCAGGATGCGCTTTCAAGGGCTCCAGATGCGCACACCAGACACCGCGGGGACGCGTCAATTCGCTCGCGTAGCGTCGCAAATTAGGGTCAGACTCCTGCGTCCAGGGCTGCAACAATTCCAGCGCCCTGCTAACCTCTGCAGCAACTGCGTTGCGCAATGCGAGCCACGCCATCTCGCGCACGCCGAAATGGGGGTCTGCCGCATAAGGACGCACCATCCGAAGTCGATCCGACAAATCGACATCGGGCCGCAATCCGACGATCAGGGCCGCCCATTGCCTAGCCAGATCGCTGACGTGTGTCGCCAGCCTATCCTCATGAGCTTTGTTGCTACCCATCGCCGCAAGCAATGCCTCGGCAACGGCCCAATGACGTTGCATCGGCTTGAGGCCGGGCAACCGCGCAAGGGTCTGGAGCAACGCTGGATGTTGAAGATCAAGGCCAATATCGCGCGCCACGGCAGGGAACAGCTTGGCCAGATCTGCGGCAAGATATTCAACAAGATTCACCGTGGCGATCTGGCCTGTATTGATGGCATCCAGCACTTCTGGCGGAATATCCACCATTCGCCTGGCGCCCTTGCGAGGCATTGGTTGTTGCATGAACAAATTTTAATGCATGTGGAGGTATCGTGCCGGTGGCGGCCTTTTGCGTTAATACTCAGGCACCCCCGGATTTTGCCCTATCCCCATATCCCGAAGTACAGCTCGGCATGTGTGATGTGGTAGAATGCGCGCCTTCAAAGATTTGTTATGCCGCTTTGATGCTAGTTGAATTGCTGACATGGCGATGCCTTGTGCTGGAAGATCCAGAATCCCTTGGCCACCAAGTCGCAACAGGCCCCCAAATCCATCTGGGGGCCGTTTCATTTTTACCGTATACAGAATCTCTCAATAAGAACTATGTCCGCCTTACGCTTTTGTCCTTACTGTTCTGTTTCTCATCCCGAAAGCGAGATGAGAAGAGTCCTCACCAAGAGTGGTAGCAAGTGGCGCTGCCTGAAAAGCCTGCAGGCTTCAAAAAAACCCAAGGCGGAGAGAGATGCCTTCGGTAAACGCGTGTCTGAAGAAAACGCTGCTGCGCGCTCATTGAAGCAACGCATCATTAACGAAGCACAAACAACTTAACCATCACCAGCCCGCAAGGCTGAGCATTTCTCACGGCTTCAATCATCCCCTGAATACAGACGGATCGCCCCACCCCAGGCGGGGCGACGCTAGTACGCTGCCCCATACCCGCTGGCCGGCACCCCTCAAGTATCCGTCACGATAAATCGCTGATATACTAAAGGGCTTGATTCGGTTAGGTATTTTGCCAACATGGCTGGCTATATGGAAATTGATGCTGCCGAGCTGCACATGCTCCTGGCAGAGAAGCAGATCGTGCTGGTAGACGTCCGCACGGACGATGAGGCCGCACGAGGCATTATCGAGGGGGCATTGCATATCCCCTTGCACATGATCCCACTCAAGGTCGACGAACTCAGCAGCGATTTGCCGCTGGTCGTGTATTGCCACGCCGGCATGCGCTCGGCACAAGCCGCCGCCTTCCTGGCCAGCAAGGGACGTGAACACGTTTACAATCTACAGGGTGGCGTACTTGCCTGGGGCAAGGCCGGTTACCCATTTGTACCCAAGAAATAGGAGTCGTGATGAATGTTGATAAAGAGCTGGATGCACGCGGACTGAACTGCCCGCTGCCTATCCTGCGCGTCAAGAAAACGCTGGCAGAGATGTCGGGCGGCCAGGTACTGAAGGTCGTCGCCACCGACTCCGGCTCGGTGAAGGATTTTCAAGCCTTTTGCCGCCAGACCGGCAATGAACTGCTCGACTCCAGCGAAGGCAACGGCGAATACACCTTCTTCATGAAGAAGAAGGTCTGATCATGGCCAAGAAGCTTGCGATCATTGCCTCCAAGGGCACGCTGGACTGGGCCTACCCGCCCTTCATTCTGGCCTCGACTGCCGCTGCGCTGGATTACGAAGTTCAGATTTTCTTCACGTTCTACGGCCTCACGCTGCTGAAGAAGGAAATCGACGCGCAGATCAGCCCCCTCGGCAACCCGGCCATGCCAATGCCAGTGCCCATGCCTAATCTGGTGCAGATGCTGCCGGGCATGGAGAGCATGGCGACGATGATGATGAAGCAGAAAATGAAGGACAAGGGCGTGGCATCGCTGCCAGAACTGCGTGATCTTTGCCAGGAGGCCGGTGTAAAAATGATTGCCTGCCAGATGACCGTCGACCTGTTTGATTTCAAGAAAGAAGACTTCATCGAAGGCATCGAATACGGTGGTGCCGCCACCTTCTTCGAATTTGCCGGCGAAGCCGACGTCAGCCTGTTCATCTAAAGCTGCCGCGAAATCGTACGCAGAAAAAAGCCTCCATATGGAGGCTTTTTTATTTCTGTGCTGGGCACGCTCATGCTGAAAATTGCTGCAGCTGACCTGCCCCCAATCGGCGTACCAACTTGTAGTTCGGAAATCCGATTGCAAGGTTAACTGATTTCCTCGGTTTGTTGATGCTGGTTTGAATCAAATTGCCGCTTGCGATGCAAAACGGCGAACTTG